>PDWI01000577.1_pt1 | contig 62457 bp, 62 predicted proteins | sample 1430891 | NCBI WGS metagenome assembly PDWI01 (sample SAMN01162508, study PRJNA174530) | Oral metagenome, whole genome shotgun sequencing project. | biome: Marine environment; feature: Marine mammal; material: Swab sample of the gingival sulcus; isolation source: swab sample of gingival sulcus... | reverse complement strand
GACCAACGATTTCAGTAAGGTGCGTGATGACGACAAATAATACTTTTCTCGGGTCAACAACCCCAAGCGGCACCCCGCGTGACATGAAAATCGTTCTGGTGGATAAAGATACACTGGAGAAGATGGGCGCGGCTCAGGCCAGGGAGAGAACAGACTGATGGCGTATTACTTTGCATTAAAAAGAGTCGCAACTTACACAGATCACTTTACTTATCTTGATGGTGATCCAAAGAAGGTCGAGAACCTGGATCGCAGTGTGGATGTGGGGATCAATCCACCTGAGAGCAACCTTGCGTTATATTGCGGGCGCGCTATTGATCCCACTTATTTGCCGACGCGCCTGCAACCCAAGGGGCGACGTTACAAATTGGCTGATTTGATCGGGTCGACAACAGGCCTTCTCGCGTCTGAAAAGGTCAGGGACATCGTCGAAGAATTCGAGCCTGGTGTGCATGCCTTTTATCCGGTCACTTTTGAGTGGAGCGGAAAATCCGGGCAGAAGGATAAAGGGCATTTCATCTGGATCATACAACAGAGCATCAAGGGCCTGCACCCTGAGTTGATTGAACCGCCATATCCCGGGCCGAATGAGTTTTGGGACGGCTATGACCTGTACAAAAATCCCGATCGTAAATTGGTATTCAGCAAGGAGGCGATCGGCAATGCTCATATCTGGACCGATCCGCAGGTGGGGTATCAACGTTTCATCAGTGATGAGCTGACAGAGGCATTTCGGGCGGCCCAAGTTATCGGGTTTGACCCACAGATACATATAGAGGTCGTTTAAGGTCTCCATATCAGTTATGGGAGATGTAACTCTGAAGCGTGTCGAAACTATCCTGATACGTGAAACCCGGCAACTGGCACTATACCGGCGATTGAGTTACCATGTATTTGAAAACAAAGAAGCTCATGGCGCACTGGCTCACCAAGGGGGGGCGATGAACGCTGCTCCAGAATTCTAAGGATGAGATAAGATGGAATTAAAAATACGTCCAGAGTGGAACTTAGATGATCCGGCAAGCATTGATATGAACACGGATGGTTCGGTTACTTTCAAGGGACCTGTTGGAGATGTTTTCGTGCCAGATGACGTGCTGTCGTTTCTGAGAGTCTCAAATGGACTGGGGATTGATTACGATGATCCCAACGCGTGGTTCTCGGCCTGTTTTGCAAACGGCCCCGTCATCCTGAATGCGTATGGTGTCAATAACCTACGTAGTATTATGCTTGGCACATGGGGATACTTTGACAATGCGCATCATGGCCGACCTTTGCTGCCTGAAGGCTATATTCAACTGGGTCGTGCCGCTCCTGGCCAGACAGACCGGGCAAAAGGAGAATTCGATGTGCTTCTTTGCTGCCTTGTAGATCACCATGACTATGGAAAAGTTTTTGCATGGCCTCAAAGTCATGATCCATGGATGGAAGGAAAAAACACAACTGGGTTAGGTTTCGTCGCCAATAGCTTTACCGAGTTCATGAACAACCTCACCGCACGGGAAAACCTATAAATTTGCGGCACCCACCATTCGCTCCTTTCCAGAAGCTGCGGCAACATGGAGGCAAAGAGGAGAGGATTGCCCAGAATCCAACTGGTGGAAACTGGCGCCACACAGGAGATGGTGTTACGATGCAGTACGTCGATCAAGACGTTTACGGCGCATTGGCTCACCAAGGGGGGTGGCGGTGAACACTTCTCCAGAGTTTTAAAAACCAAGGACTGAGCGATGGCGATTAATTGGAAACCAACTTGGGAAAGAGAAGAGCCCGCAGAAATTATATTTAATCAAGATGGCTCGGTACATTTTGACGATTTGGTGGGCGATGTATGGCTTCCGGAAGATTACAAAGAATTCATGCTGTATTCGAATGGGTTGGGCACCAAGGATACCAATTCCTGGTTTGTATCAGATTACCCAAATGGCCCCAAAATACTCGAGCTTGAGTATCTTTCGGAATTTTTTTCCGTCAAAAACGGGACGCTTGGATTTCAGGTTAACATGTTTCACGATGGATACACGGTTCCAAAAGGATATATTGATATTGGGACCGCTGAGGGTGATGCCAACTATACCAGTGTTTTACTATCCGTCCGCAAGGAGGCGCCAGATTATGGCCAGGTCTTTACTTGGATGCAAACGCAAGACCCATGGATGGAAGGAGAAAACACAACTGGGTTGGGTTTTGTCGCCAATAGCTTTACCGAGTTCATGAACAACCTGACCGCACGCGAAAACCTTTAAGTTTGCGGCATCCACCACTCAATCCCTTCCAGAACCTTCTCGGCCTGTGCTGCCAATGTATTGAACCCGCGCCGCATGTCCGAGAATACGCCGACCATCGGTCAAGGTAATATCAACCCGGCTATGGAAAGCTGTTTGATTTTATAGAGTTTACTTCCTGAAAGGGGAGGTGTCTGGTTACAGAAGAGAGAATGGGAGCAAAGACATGAGCGACAAGATTTGGGTCAGCACTTTTTTAAACACGCCTTCCGCGCACTTCTATTATAGTTATCCTGAGGATCAAATCCCGCATGAAAGGGCGATGCAGATCGCTTTTTCAATTTTGGCCGGTCGCAAAGTTGATACATCGGGCCTTCCCCATACGAAAGTTGCCTTTGATGCTGCTAGCGCCAAACGAAAGCTGCGGAAGTTGCTGAGTATTGATGGACTACATGTGGATGAAACCGCGAAGCAGGTCATGGAGCAATTCAACCTTGGGGATACGTTTCTGCACCGTGTGGAATTGTTTGATGAAACCGGCAAGGTGAAGAAACATGACGGGTATTATTATCATGTCATCACCCGGGAACAGCGTCAGGTGGTGAATCGGGAGCTGGGTCTGGAGAAAGGGTGGATTAGGCCCGGAGTCCTCGAAAGAGCAGATGTCGAAGGGCGGATAATCGGTACCCAAGAAGAGCTCCAAGCTCAAGATGCCGAGGTTTTCCACGTCGCTGGATTTTTGGGCGGATTCTTACGTACTCAAATTGCTGTTTTTCTCTGACCCTTTGAAGGTTGCGCTGGTGAAGGCAGGGTATGGAAAGCTGTTTGATTTCATAGAGTTTACTTCCTGAAGGGGGCGAGATCGCAGGCAGTAATGTCGTTGAAAGGCGGGACGGGGAGTGCGCTCTGGCAGAAAACACGGCCCTTCCCGCCGCAGCGGGCTGGGCTATTGATGCTTGACGGGATCGGTGCGTCGATTTCGCTTTAGCCGAAAACCGCGCTCAGGGCTTCGTCGAGTGTGCCGGTGATGGTGTCGATGTCGCTTTCGGTGGCGATCAGGGCGGGGGCGAACATCAGGACGTTGTTGAGGCCGACGACAGAGCGGTTGGAGGCACCGATGATGACCCCGCGCGCGGCGCATTCCGCCACCACGCGCCCGATCTCGGCCTCCGTAACCGGCTCTTTGCTCGTCCGGTCCGTGACGAGTTCCGCCCCTTGAAACAGCCCCGCGCCGCGCACGTCGCCGATGACGCGGTGCTTTTCCGCCAGCCCGGCGAGGTTCGTCGCCAGCCGCGTGCCCATGGCGTCGGTATTGGCCAGCAGCCCCTCATCCTCGATGATGCGCATGTTTTCCAGCGCGGCGGCAGGACCGGCGGTGCAGCCTCCGAAGGTGGAAATATCGCGGAAATAGCTCAGGCGGTCGGTCGGGTCGTCCTTGAACATTTCGAACACCGCTTCCGTGGTGGCGCAAATGCCGATGGCGGCGTAACCGGAGGCGACACCTTTGGCCATGGTGACAAAATCCGGTTTGATATCATAGTGTTGGTAGCCAAACCAGGTGCCGGTGCGACCCAGCCCGCAGACCACTTCGTCGATATGCAGGAGCAGGTCATACTTGTCGCAAAGGACACGAATGCGATCCCAGTAGGTTTTCGGCGCCACGATGACCCCGCCGCCCGCCGTCATCGGCTCAAGGCAAAGCGCGCCCACCGTATCTGGCCCCTCGCGCAGGATTACGTCCTCGATGGCCTCCACCGTTTTCGCCGCGAAATCCTCCTCCGACAGCCCTTCCCAGGACGGGTCGGCCGGGCGGTATTGCATGCAATGGGGCACCTCGACGAAACCGGGGGCGAAGGGGCCGTATTGCATGTTGCGCTCGACCTGTCCGCCCGCCGACATGGCGGCGAGGGTGCTGCCGTGGTAATCGCGGTTGCGGTAGAGGATTTTGTGCTTCTTGCCGCCGTGGTGTTTATGCGCGATCTGGCGGATCATCTTGAAGGCCTTCTCGTTGGCCTCGGAGCCGGAATTGGTGTAGTAAACCCGGCGGATTCCGTCCATCTTTTCGGCCAGTTTCTGGGCATATTCCGCGCCGGGGATCGAACCCGCGGCCCCGGCGAAGTAGTTGAGTTTCAACATCTGTTCGCGGATGACGTCGGCGATTTCGGCCCGCCCGTAACCCACATTCACCGTCCAGACCCCGCCGGACACCGCGTCGATATATTCGCGCCCCGCCGCGTCCCAGACCCGGATGCCCTTGCCTTCGACGATGATGCGCGGGTCGGTGGTTTCAAAGGCTTTGTGCTGCGTCAGATGGTGCCAGACATGGGCCTTGTCGGCGTCAATCACCGCTTGCAGATCGTTGGCGTTCATGTTGGCCTCCCGCGTTGGATTTGATCAAAGCCTAGGGGGTGCGGCAGCGTTTGGCAATCGCTGGCGCGCTGTCGGGGGCGGGAGGTGCGACGGCGAAAGGGCGGGCCGAGGTGGCCCGCCCTTGATGTGTATCCGGGAAGCTTAGCGGGTAAACTTCTTATGTTTCAGGCGCTTAGGTTCTAACGCATCCGGGCCAAGGCGGCGTTTCTTGTCTTCTTCGTAATCCTCGAAGTTGCCCTCGAACCATTCCACATGCGCTTCGCCTTCGAAGGCCAGAATATGGGTGCAGATGCGGTCGAGGAAGAAACGGTCGTGCGAGATGACCACGGCGCAACCGGCGAAATCGACCAGCGCGTCTTCCAGCGCGCGCAGGGTTTCGACGTCGAGGTCGTTGGTCGGTTCGTCGAGCAGCAACACGTTGCCGCCCTCTTTCAGCAGCCGCGCCATATGCACCCGGTTGCGTTCGCCGCCGGACAGGAGCGAGACCTTCTTTTGCTGGTCGCCGCCCTTGAAGTTGAACGAGGAGCAATAGGCGCGGGAATTGACCTGTGCGTCGCCCAGCTCGATCAGCTCCGCGCCGCCGGAAATCGCTTCCCAGACCGTGTCGTTATCGTTGAGGTCATCGCGCGACTGGTCGACATAGGCGAGTTTCACCGTGTCGCCGTATTCGATCGTGCCCTCATCCGGGGTTTCCTGCCCGGTCAACATGCGAAACAGGGTGGATTTACCGGCGCCGTTGGGGCCGATGACGCCGACAATGCCGCCGGGGGGCAGGGCGAAGGACAGGTCTTCGACCAGCAATTTGTCGCCCATATGTTTCTTCAACCCCTCGACCTCGATCACCTTGGCGCCGAGGCGCGGCCCGCGCGGGATGACGATTTGCGCGCGGGTGATGCGCTCGCGCTCGGACTGGTTGGCGAGGTCGTTATAGGCGGCGATCCGGGCCTTGGATTTGGCCTGCCGCGCCTTTTGCCCCTGCCGCATCCATTCCAGTTCGCGCTCCAGCGTTTTCTGCTTCGCCTTGTCTTCGCGCGCCTCGTGTTCCAGCCGTTTGGCCTTCTGTTCCAGCCATGCGGAATAATTGCCCTCATAGGGAATGCCGCGGCCGCGGTCGAGTTCGAGGATCCAGCCGGTAATGTCGTCGAGGAAGTAGCGGTCATGGGTGACGACCAGAATGGTGCCTTTGTAATCAATGAGATGCTGTTGCAGCCAGGCGATGGTTTCGGCGTCGAGGTGGTTGGTCGGTTCGTCGAGCAGCAGCATGTCGGGGGCTTCGAGCAGCAATTTGCACAGCGCCACCCGGCGCTTTTCACCGCCCGAGAGCGTGGCCACTTCCGCATCGTCCGGCGGGCAGCGCAGCGCTTCCATCGACACGTCGACCTGCGCGTCGAGATCCCAGAGGTTCTGGCTGTCGATCTCGTCCTGCAACTGCGCCATTTCCTCGGCGGTTTCGTCCGAGTAATTCATCGCCAGTTCGTTGTAGCGGTCGAGGATGTCCTTTTTCGCTTTCACGCCCAGCATGACGTTTTCGCGCACCGATAGGCTGTTATCCAGTTCCGGTTCCTGCGGCAGGTAGCCGACCCTGGCGCCTTCTGCCGCCCAGGCCTCGCCGGAAAAATCCGTGTCCCAGCCTGCCATGATTCTGAGCAGGGTGGATTTACCCGCACCGTTGACGCCGACGACGCCGATCTTGACGCCGGGCAAAAAGCTCAGGCGGATGTTCTCAAAACACTTTTTACCGCCGGGATAGGTCTTGGACACGCCGTCCATATGGTAGACATATTGGTAAGCCGCCATGGGGGACTCCTTGGAATTCGTTTCGCAAGGGTTTAGGCAAAGCTTGAGCAAAGGGCAATCGAGACATGCAAAATCCGTTTCATAAGAGTGAACGCGACTGGGATGTGCGGCCGATTTTGGGCACGCTGGCGCTGTTGGTTGTGGTCATGGGGCTGATTGGCTGGGGGCGCGGCGTGGTTGGCGGGCGCGACTGGAGCGCGGGGATCGCGGTTGGGCAGGTGCGCTATCTGGTGGCCGAGGCGCATTGGGCCGGGCCGGAAGAGGCGCTCTTGTTGCGGGTGCGGTTTCTGGTCGAGCCGGGGGGCGATACCAGCCCGGTGCCTGCGCGCGCGCTGCTTGTCTGTCAGGCGCTCTTGGCGGATTTGCCGGAGCGGGGCGGGGCGGTGGTTGATCCGGCGGATCTGGCCGGGCTGCGCTTCAGCTTCTCGACCTCCAGCATTGGCACGGTCAGCGAAGACTATATCTATACGGTGGCGGATGGTCGCTGCGCCGAGTTGGGATGATGCGCCATGAGATGCCATATGCGCGGCCGGGGCAGGTCGTCGGGCTGTTGGGCGGGTCGTTCGATCCGGCCCATTCCGGCCATGTGCATATCACCCGCGAGGCGCTGAAACGGTTTCGGCTGGACCGGGTCTGGTGGCTGGTCTCTCCGGGCAATCCGCTCAAGGCCAACCCGCCCGCGCCCCTGCCGGAGCGCATGGCGCGGGCGCGGCGGGTGATGCGGCATCCGAGGGTTGAGATCACCGATCTGGAGGCACGGTTCGGCACCCGCTACACCGCCGAGACCCTTGCGCAGTTGCACCGCGCCTATCCCGGCGTGCGTTTCGTCTGGCTGATGGGGGCGGATAATCTGAGCCAGTTTCACCGCTGGGAGGACTGGCGCGCCATTGCCGACAACGTGCCGATCGGGGTTTTGGCGCGGCCGGGCAAGCGGGTTGCGGCACGGCTGTCGAAAGCGGCGCGGGTCTACCGGGCGGCGAAGCTCGCGGGCGAGGATGCGGGGCTGCTGGCCACGCGCCCGGCGCCGGTCTGGTGCATGACCAACCTGCCGATGCGCGCCGTGTCGTCTTCCGCGATCCGGGCGGCGGGGGAGTGGTAAGCCGGGATCAATGTTTCGCGGGTTGCGACAATTGTTTCTGCTTTCGGACTTGAGCCGACTCGGTAAGCTTGGTTAATTCCCCGCATGTCTGCTGGTCTTTCGAGAAGATTCTTTCTCGGTGGTGCCGTGTCCGCAGTCGCGGGGGCTGTATTTGCGCAAGCGCCGTTGGTTTCGCCGCGTCCCGTGGCGCGGCCTGCTGTGCCGCTTGGCCCCGAAGCGTTGCGGTTGGCGGCGGGTGCCGATGCGTTGATTGCGCGCGCGCGTTTGGGCGGGGCGGTTTCTTTTGCTGTGGCGGATGCGGTTTCGGGCGAATTGCTGGAGGCGCGCGGGGCGAATGGGATGTTGCCGCCCGCTTCCGTGACCAAGGCGGTGACGGCGTTGTATGCGCTGGAGGCGCTGGGGCCGCAGTTTCGCTTTCGCACGCGGGTGGTCGCGCTGGGGCCGGTGGTGGATGGCGAGGTGATCGGGGACGTGGCGCTGGTTGGCTCCGGCGATCCGGTTCTGGATACGGACGCGCTGGCTTCACTGGTCAAGCAGTTGAAAGATCAGGGAATTTCCAAGGTTTCCGGGCGGTTTCTGACCTATGCGGGCGCGCTGCCCTATACCCGCGAAATCGCGCCGATCCAGCCCGATCACCTCGGTTATAACCCCTCGGTTTCCGGCCTGAACCTGAATTTCAACCGGGTGCATTTTCAGTGGGTGCGGGGGGAGAGCGGCTGGGACGTGCGGATGGATGCGCGCTCGGAGACCCTGCGTCCGGCGGTGAGCGTGGCGCGGATGAAGGTCGTGGCGCGCGATTTGCCGGTTTACACCTACCGCGAGGCCAAGGGCGGGGTCGATGAATGGACCGTGGCGGCGGGGGCGTTGGGCAATGGCGGCACGCGCTGGTTGCCGGTGCGCCGCCCGGACCTGTATGCGGGCGAGGTGATGCAGGTTTTGGCGCGCGGGCAGGGGATTGCGCTGCCGAAAGCGCAGGCGGTGCTGCACCCTCCGATGGGCACGGATCTGGCGCTGCATGAAAGCCCGCCTTTGGTGGAAATCGTGCGCGGCATGTTGAAATACTCCACCAACCTGACGGCGGAAGTGCTGGGCCTGACCGCTTCGGCGGCGGGGTCGATTGAGGCGTCAGCGGCGCAGATGACCGCTTGGTGCCGCGCTCGGCTCGGCGCGCAGGGGGCGCGGTTTGTTGATCATTCCGGGCTGAGCGACCGCTCGCGGGTCTCGGTGGCGGATTTGGTGCGGATGCTGGTGCGGGCGGGGCAGGACACGGCGCTGCGGGATCTGATGAAGGAGATTGCACCGCGCGACGGGGAGGGCAAGACCGATGCCCAGCCCGGTTTCCGCATCGTTGCCAAGACCGGCTCGCTGAATTTTGTCTCGACGTTGGCGGGGTATATGGTGCCGGAAAACGGGCGGCCGCTGGCCTTCGCTATCCTGACTGCCGATATGCCACGCCGCGCCGCCATCGCGCCGGAGGATATGGAACGGCCCGACGGGGCGCGGGGCTGGTCGGGCCGCTCAAGGGCGTTGCAGCACCAGCTGATCCACCGCTGGTCGCTGCTGCATTTTTAGAGCTGCATTATTAGCTGGGCATCGGCGGCGTGTTGATCGCCACTTTGGAAGCCTCGCGCGCCATGCAGGCATCGAACCAGCGGTTCAGGTCGTCCATCTTGTCTACGCCTAGCATGTCGTCGGCCTGAAAGCGCAGTTTGGCGGTGCGAATCCACGGCCAGATCGCCATGTCAGCGATGGTATAGGCGTCGCCCATGACGTTTTCGCGGCCCGCAAGGCGCTGGTTCAACACGCCGAGCAGACGCTTGCTTTCGTCGCGATATCGCTCCATTGGGCGCTTGTCCTCGAAATCCTTGCCGCCGAAGACGGTGAAGAAGCCAAGCTGTCCCAGCATCGGGCCAAGCCCGCCCATTTGCCACATCAACCACTGGATGGTCTGCGCCCGCGCCGCCGGGGCTTCGGGCAGGAATTTCCCTGTCTTTTCCGCCAGATAGATCAGGATCGCGCCGCTTTCCCACAGGCCCATCGGCGTGCCTTCCGGCCCGTTGGGATCGAGGATGGCGGGGATTTTGTTGTTCGGATTGAGGGAGAGAAATTCGTCGGAAAACTGCTCGTTTTTGCCAAAGCGCACTTGATGCGCCTCATAGGGCAGGCCGGTTTCTTCCAGCATGGCGGAGACCTTGATGCCGTTGGGCGTGGGTAGGGAATAGAGCTGGATCACGGACGGGTCTTTGGCGGGCCATTTCTTCGTGATGGGGAAGTCGTTGAGCATGGGTCTGTCCTTTATATTCATTGCGGCGAATATGGGGTGCGGGTGCGGCCGGTTCAAGGGCCGCGCGGCGCTCAGGTGGCGCTCAGATTGTCATGTGTCTGGCACGGGCGCCGCGTTCGATGGCGGCGGCGTGCAGCCGGTCGATGGAAAGTTCGTAGCGCATTTCTTCCAGCAGGCGCAGCTCTTCGCCGGTCAGGTGTCCGTCGGCGGCGGCCACGTCGCAGGACAGGGCATAGGCGGTTTCCCACAGCCGTTCGGGCAGCGCCTCGCGGATCAGGCCGAACAGGGCGTCCAGCCCGTCTTCCTCGGAAAACAGGTCAAACACCGCCTGCGATACCCGTTTCAGGCGGTCGAGATCGTAGCCTGCGAAAACCGGCAGGTGGTTGATGATGCGTTCAATGGTGACGAGTTCGGAGGTGCGCATGGTCTCGTCGGAAGCGGCGACGGCGACCATGACGGCGACCAGCGCATCGGCGGGGGAGAGGGGTTGCGGCAATTCGGTCACGGCGGGCTCCTGTTGTGCAATTTGGCCTGACATTATTGACCCTTTGCGCGCGGGGCAATAGGACACGGGGGATCAAGTCTGAGAGGAAATGACATGTCCGAGATGCGCGACGCCGCGATGAGTTCGAAAGCCTGGCCCTTTGAAGAGGCGCGCCGGGTGCTCAAACGCTTTGACAAGGGCGCGCCGGAGAAGGGATTTGTGCTGTTTGAGACCGGCTATGGCCCGTCCGGCCTGCCGCATATCGGCACCTTTGGCGAGGTGGCGCGCACGACGATGATTCAACGTGCCTTCGAGGTGATTTCCGACATCCCGACCAAGCTGATCTGTTTTTCCGACGATCTCGATGGGATGCGCAAGGTGCCGGGCAATGTGCCTAATGCCGAGAGCCTGACGGAGCATCTGCAAAAGCCGCTGACTTCGGTCCCGGACCCGTTCGGCACGCATGACAGTTTTGGCGATCACAACAACGCCATGCTCTGCCGCTTCCTCGATACGTTCGGTTTTGAATACGAGTTTCGTTCGGCGACGGAGTTTTACCGTTCGGGTGCGTTTGATGCGGTGCTGAAGCGGGCGGTGGAGAAATATGACGAGATCATGCAGGTCATGCTCAAGAGCCTGCGCGAAGAGCGCCGCCAGACCTATTCGATCTTCCTGCCGATCCATCCGGAGACCGGGCGGGTTCTGTATGTGCCGATGAAGAAGGTTTGCGCCGAGACCCACACGATCACCTTCGACGATGAAGAGGGGCGCGAATGGACCCTGCCGGTCACGGGCGGCAATGTGAAGCTGCAATGGAAACCGGATTTCGGCGCGCGCTGGGCGGCGCTGGGGGTCGATTTCGAGATGTATGGCAAGGATCACAGCACCAACACGCCGATCTACGACAAGATTTGCCGCATTCTGGGCCATCGCGCGCCGGAGCATTTCGTCTATGAGTTGTTCCTCGATGAGAACGGGCAGAAGATTTCCAAGACCTCGGGCAACGGGGTGTCGATTGATGAATGGCTGACCTACGCGTCGACGGAGAGCCTTGCCTATTTCATGTATCTCAAGCCGAAAACCGCCAAGCGGATGCATTTTGATGTGATCCCGAAGGCGATGGACGAGTATCACCAGCAGCTCAATGCCTATCACAAGCAGGATCTGAAGGCGCAGTTGAATAACCCGGTCTGGCATATTCATGGCGGCGAGGTGCCGGTGTCGAATATGGTGGTGCCGTTCTCGATGCTGCTCAACCTCGCCTCGGTGGCGCACGCGCATGATAAGTCGCAGCTTTGGGGCTTTATCCAGCGCTATGCGCCGGAGGCGAGTGCCGAGACCCATCCCGATCTCGATGCGGCGGCGGGTTATGCGGTGCGGTATTACGAGGATTTCGTGGCGGCCAACAAGGTGTTCCGGGCGCCGAGCGATCTCGAACGCGAGGCGCTGGAAGTGCTGCGCGATGGGTTGCGGAACTGGGACGGCGGGCTGGACGCGGAGGAGCTTCAGGGGCTGGTTTACAGCGTCGGTCGCGAGCGTTTCGACCCGATGCGCGATTGGTTCAAGGCGCTCTACGAGGTGCTTTTGGGCACCAGCCAAGGCCCGCGTTTTGGCGGCTTCATCGCGCTTTACGGCGTTGAGGAAACCGCAGCCCTGATCGACCGGGCGCTGGCCGGGGAATTGCTCTCCGACTGAGCCGCCCCACGCCCCTGAGCGCCACGCAACGCGCGCTGCGCTCAGGGGGGATTAACCCCGCATTGTTACCCCTTTCGCGCCGGGAGTGCCGGGCCGTTTGGCCGCCTTTCCCGGCCCACGGTTTTGCACCTGAAAGGGAAAAGAATGAATATCGCGATTACACAGGGGATCGACCTCAACCCTCCGGCCTTTGAAGACGGTCTCGGCGTCTGGTCCAGCGAAGACGGCAGTGCCGGTTCCGCCACCTATGCCGGGGCGGGCAATGCGGCGATTGTGGCGGCGGATGCGGATTTTGGCGGCTGTCTGGAACTGCTCAAGACCAATAGCGTGCAGAGCCTGCGCTGGATGGGCAAGACCGAGCTGATCCCCGGCGTGTATTACCGGGTGCGGGTGCGGGTGAAGGCGGTTTCCGGCGTGTTCCCGAATGTGCGCATCGCTGCCAATCCGCTGAATGCGGCGGGCAATACGGTTGCGACCGTGCCGCAGGCCGGTCCGGCGACCACCCTCGACACCTACGGCGAAGTGGTTGAAATTGCGGCCATTATCGGCTCGGGCAACCGCGATGGGGTCGATATGCCCTGGGGCACGGGGGTGGTGGAAGCGCATATCGGGCTGGATCTGACCGGCGCGTCTGGCGGTCTCGTGCGCATCGACGATATTTACATCGAGGACATTACGGAAGCCTTCCTGCGCGGCATGATCGACACGGTGGACGTGCGCGATTTCGGCGCGCTGGGCGATGGGGTGACGGACGATCACGCCGCTTTCATTGCCGCTGATGACGCGGCGGGCGGGCGTACCGTGGTCATCCCGGAGGGGACGTATAAGCTCGGCGCGGACCTGACGCTGGAGAATAAGGCGCGGTTTGAAGGTACGGTTACGATGGCCAAGCAGCACAAGCTGGTCTTGATGCGCAATTTTGACCTGCCCTCCTATATTGACGCCTTTGGCGACGAGGTCGAGGGGTTCAAGAAGGGCTTTCAGGCGCTGATGAATTACTCGGACCATGACAGTTTCGACATGGCCGGGCGCCGGGTCAATCTGACCGCACCGATCGACATGCAGGATGCGGTGCATACGATCAATTCGTTTCAAATCCGCCGGGTGCTGCGCAACGGGGCGTTTTACGTCAATAACAGCACGGATTGGGACGAGGATGTGGTCGTGTCCGCGGGCACCTACAACCCGGCCAATGCCTATGAGTTGACCAACGTGGCGCAGGTGGCGCAGATTCAGCCGGGTTCGCATGTGGCGGGTAATGGGGTTGGCCGGGAGGTCTATGTCAAGGAAGTGAACGTGTCGCAGGGCAAGGTGATCCTGTCGCAGCCGCTTTACGGGCCGAACACGACGCAGAATTATACCTTCACCCGCTTCAAATATGTGTTGGATTTCAACGGGTTCCAGAAGCTGACCAAGTTCGAGTTCCAGAATATCGAAATTCAGATGAACGGCGATGCCAACGGCGTGCTTCTGCCCCCGGCGGGCGGCAATATCCAGTTCAAGGATTGCTTCTTCCTGCGCCCGGAAAAGCGCACCATCACCTCGCCGGGCCGCGCCTGTCAGGACCTGCATATCGACCGCTGCCAGTTCTTTTCCGATGAGCAGGGCAAGCCCGCCGTTGATCGCGTGTCGCACGGGTTCAATGTCAATGCCAACGATGCCAAAATCCGCGACAGCCGGTTTCAGCGCTTGGGCACTTCGATGGTGCTGCACGGCGAGAGCCATATTCTTGTTGGCAACCATGTGTTTCAGGGCGATAACCAGTCCCATGCGGCGCGCGTGCCGGGGATCATCTTCACCTACCCGCCGACCTGTTCGACCATCACCGGCAATTACATCGACAACTGCACCATTGAATGGACCAACGAACACGACCAACATCCTGATTTCGCGTCGGAATACTCCTTTGGCGGCCTCAACATTACCGGCAACATCTTCCGCTTTCAGGACGCGGCGAGCTATATGAATTTCATCACCGTGAAGCCCTATGGCACCGGCCATCACCTCGCGGGGTTAAACATCTCCAACAACGCGTTCAAGGCGGTGCGGGGCAATATCGACCGGATCGACGGGGTCGATACCTCGATCGCGCCGCTCAATAGCTGGGCCTGTCGGTTGGTGACGGTGACGGATAACACGTTCCACGGCGTCGATCAGCGCACGATCAGCCCGGTGACGCTGGAATTTCAGCAAAATACCAACCAGTCGAGCTGGACGCTGGATGTGTCGCCATACCTGCCGTTCAACGGCTATGCCCGCACGGTGACGTCGGTTGTGGCGCAATCGGCTATTCGTGACGCGAGCAATGCGGATGTGTTCACCATGCCGCATGTGGAAACGGCGGTGGGCAGCGGCAACGATCAGGTGCGGCTCAAATGGTCGACCCCCTGTCGCGGGGCGGTGCAGGTGACGGCGCGGGTCGATAAGCCGATCTGACCCGCCGGACCTTTTGAAACTTTAAAAAGCCGCTCCAATTGGGGCGGCTTTTTTGGAAAACGCGCGGGTTTCTTGATGCGGATCAAGGAGTGGTTAACTTTTCTGTTATAGGCTCCCCCCGAATACTTAAATGAGGAGATTCGTATGACTAATGAACAGGGCCGTGGAACTGTGCGCAAAACTCCGGCGAGGGGAAGGGCGCCTGCCGGGAACAAGCCAGCGGCAGCGGAAGCCAAAACCGCAACGCCGGTTGCCGACGAGCCGGTAAACAGCCCTGATGTCATTACCAAGGTGACGCATGACGCCATCCGGCAGGCTTTTGAGAACGGCGAGTATCCGTATGAAAAGAAGCTGGACCGCAGGAGCTATGATCGTCAGAAAGCCCGGTTGCAGGCGGAATTGCTCAAGGTGCAGAAATGGGTTGGCGAAGAGGGCAAGAAGTTTGTCATGCTGTTCGAGGGGCGCGATGCGGCCGGTAAGGGCGGCACGATCAAGCGCTTCATGGAGCATCTGAACCCGCGCGAAGCCCGCGTTGTGGCACTCAACAAGCCGACGGATATCGAGAAAGGCCAGTGGTTCTTCCAGCGCTATATTCAGCACCTGCCGACCTCGGGTGAAATGGTGTTTTATGACCGTTCCTGGTATAACCGTGCGGGGGTTGAGCGCGTGATGGGCTTCTGCTCGCCGGGCGAGTATCTCGAATTCATGCGCCAGACGCCGGAGTTGGAGCGGATGCTGGTGCGTTCGGGCATTCAGCTTTACAAGTTCTGGTTCTCGGTGACGCAGACCGAACAGAAGCGCCGCTTTGACTCGCGCAAGGAAGACCCGCTGAAGCGTTGGAAGCTGTCGCCGGTCGACGTGGCTTCGCTGGATAAGTGGGACGATTACACCGAGGCGAAAGAGGCGATGTTCTTCTATACCCACACCGCCGACGCCCCCTGGACCATCGTCAAGTCCGACGACAAGAAACGCGCCCGCCTTGAGGTGATGCGCTACTTCCTCTACACGCTGGACTACCCGGACAAAGACCCGGAAGTGGCCGTGGCGCCGGACCCGCTGATCATCGGGCAGGCCAGTCAGGTGATCCACAAGGCCGATCACATTCTCGGCGCTTCGCTGCACCCGGATCAGCGACGCAGTTAAGCCTTGGGTGATGCGTGAATAAGCGCGGTCCTGCCAAAGGGTGGGGTCGCGTTTTTCGTGCTTGGGGCGGGGCGGGTTGCCGCCTATGCTCGTGCCTGAATATCAAAGGAATTTACCATGAATCGCCGCCAATTTACCCTGATGACTGCCAGTCCGTTGGCGCTTGCCGCCTGTTCCGCTCTGCCGGAAGCGTCGCGCGCGGTTGAACGCACTGCGGCCCCGGCTGCGGCGCCTGCGCCTGCGCCGGAAGCGCGCAAAAATGCGGGCTTTGACACTTGGCGCGCCCGGTTTCTGACCCGCGCCCGTGCCAGGGGCATCCCGGAGGGGGTTTTGGAAAAGGCAAAGAAAACCATGGTTTACCTGCCTTCGGTGCTGGAAAACGACAAGAAGCAGTTTCAGTTTCGCCGCACTTTGGAGGATTACATCGCCGTGGCTGCCTCGCCGGAGCGGCTGCGCATCGGGGCGGAGAAAACCCGCAAGCATAAGGCGTTGTTGAACCGGATCGAGGCGCGCTACGGCGTTGAAGCGGAGGTGGTGGCGGCGATTTGGGGTATGGAAAGCTCCTTTGGCGCGCGGCGGGGGAATACCCCGGTGCTGGCTGCGCTGGCGACCCTTGGCTTTGGCTCCCGGCGGGCGGCGTTTTTCGAGAGCGAGTTGATCGCGGCCCTGCGCATCCTTGCCGCCGGGGATATCAGCGCGCCGCGGATGCTTGGTTCCTGGGCCGGGGCGATGGGGCATACGCAGTTCATTCCTTCAACCTACCTCGCCCATGCCGCTGATTTTGATGGTGACGGGCGGCGCGATATCTGGTCCGACGATCCGGGGGATGCACTGGCTTCGGCGGCGAATTACCTCAAGCAAAGCGGCTGGAAACACGGGGCGCTTTGGGGGCTGGAGGTCAAGGTTCCCGGCGGGGAGGCGCCGTTGACGACGAAGCCGATTTCCGAGTGGCGCGCGCTGGGTCTGACCCGTGCGATCGGCGGACGCCTGCCCGATCATGGCCCGGCGGAACTGATCCTGCCCGGCGGCGCGGGCGGTCCGGCTTTCCTTTTGTTCCATAATTACAAGGTGTTGCGCCGCTATAACAATTCGCTGAAATACGCCCTTGCCGTGGGGCACCTTTCCGACCGCCTCGCCGGGGGCGGGCTGCTTGTTGGCTCGTTTGGCGAGGATGCCAACGGTCTGACGCTGGCGGAGCGGCGCGACTTGCAGGAGCGGCTGACCCGCGCCGGGTTTGACGCGGGGGGCAATGACGGGGTGATCGGCGACAAGACCACCGCCGCTATCCGCGCCTATGAAGCGGCGCGCGGCCTGCCGGTGACGGGGATTGCTTCGCAGCGTTTGCTGAACCATTTGCGGGGGTAAGGCGGCGCGGGCGGGGGGTAGCCCTTGTGCCTTGCTTGGTTTGCGTCCGTGTTGGTGAGTATTTTTACTAAGAAGAAGATGGGTTCACCTGTGTTATTCGGCGTCAGAATGCGTGTTCGGAAGCAGCGGGATGCGGATTGAGGGGCAGCGCATTTTGGCTCGGATTTTCCGATTTTTGCTGGAAGGTGAAAATTTGAATTAGAGCGTTATGCGAAAAACTTGTATCCCTTAACGCTGCCTGAAATCAAAGATTTCAACGCGTTAAGCGATGCTCTATTTCTCAGGTATTTCGTCAAACGCTATAACTCTGGCACACTTTTTGCTTGTGGCGCGGGGGCAGGGTGTTGGAAACTTGCTCTGCCCCGCGCGGCGTGGCAAGGGGAGGGATGCAGACGGCAAAGACCATAGGTTCGGAAATTCGCGCGCATCTGGTGTTGGGCCTGCCGTTGGTGGGCAGTCAGGTGGCGCAGATTTTGATCGGCATGACGGATACGTTCATGCTGGGGTGGTATGATGTTGAGGCGCTGGCGGGGTTGGTGTTGGCGACCTCGATTTATTTCGCTCTTTTGCTGTTTGGTGCCGGGTTTGGCTTTGCGGTGATGCCGCTGGTCGCGGCGGCGGCGGAAAGGGGCGAGGAGGACCACATTCGCCGTGTCACCCGCATGGGGCTTTGGGCTTCGACCGGGTTTTTCCTCGTTTTTCTGCCGTTAATGCTGTTCTCCGGCCCGATCCTGCGCGCCATGGGGCAGGAGGCGGCGGTGGCGCAGCAGGCGGCGACCTATTTGCGCATTATGGGGGTGGGCCTGTTGCCTGCCTTGGGGATCTTTGTGCTGCGCTCTTATTTGTCGGCGCTCGAGATGACGCGTGTGGTTTTATACACCACGCTCGCCGCTGCGGCGGTGAATGTGGTGCTGAATTACGCGCTCATTTTCGGCAATTTGGGCGCGCCGGAGATGGGGATTGCCGGTGCGGCGTTGGCTTCGTTGATCGTCGTGAGCCTTAACCTGTTGTTGCTGGGCGTGGTGGCGGTGCGCAAGTTCCCTTCTCATCGGTTGTTTCACCGCCTCTGGCGCCCCGATTTCGAGACCTTGCGCGGCGTCACCGTGATGGGGTTGCAGATCGGGGTGACGGCGCTGGCGGAGGTTGGGTTATTTTCCGCCGCGTCGGTGATGATGGGCTGGCTCGGGGCGGTGCCGTTGGCGGCGCATGGGGTTGCGTCACAGATCACCTCGGTTGCCTTCATGGTGCAGGTCGGGTTGAGTCAGGCCGCGACGGTGCGGGCGGGGCGCGCGTTGAGCCGCGACGACATGGACGGGTTGCGCATGGGGGCGCGGGCGGTGCTGGTGCTGGCGGTCGGCTGGGCCGTGACGGCGGCAGTGATGTTTCTCGTCGTGCCGGAATTCCTGACCGGCTTGTTCATCGACCCGGTCGATCCGTTGCGCGGCCAGATCATCGCCACCGGCTCGGTCCTTCTGGCGGTGGCGGCGCTGTTTCAGATCGTCGATGGGGTGCAGGTCATGGTCATGGCCCTGTTGCGCGGCATGACCGACACCAAGCGCCCGATGTTCATCGCTGCTGCGTCGTATTGGTTGGTCGGCGCGCCGGCGGGGCTGGTGCTGGGCTTTGGGGTCGGGCTGGAAGGGATCGGCGTCTGGCTTGGGCTGACGCTTGGCCTGACTTGTGCCGCACTTTTCTTGTCCCTGCGTTTGCGGCGGCTGATCCGGGAGAAAGTCGGATAAGTGCTATTTATTGGCGTTTACAGCCCGGAAATTTGCGAAAAATGTTGTGATTGTGCAAGCGGGGCGCGCCCTATTTCTTGCCAATAATCCGCTCTGCTTTTTTACGCACCAGCACCGTGCGCAGGTCGTGCATCGCCAGCAGCAGGGCGTCGGTCACGGCTTCAAGCTCAGCGTCGGTGGCGCGGGTCTGGGTCCAGTGGGTGGTGAAATTCAGGTGGTCCACCGTGCGAAGAATGTCGTCGATATTGCGCCGCGCCAGCAGCGCTGTGCGCTCTTCGACCCAGTTCCGGATTGCGTCCAAATCCGCTTGGGTCAACTCCCGGTCGCCATGTGGTTTGATCTCGCCGTTGCGCACATTGACCACGGCGATCTGATCCATGTCGATGCGCCGATGGCGGTTTTCCGTGTCCACGCGGAACACGAAGGCGCCATTTTCGCGCACGCGAAAGTAATATTCCGGCAATTCTGTCGTCATTTGGCCTTTGTAGAGCGAAAACGATATCGTCTGCAACCGGAGCATCAAATTTCGCGTTCGAAATCCGCAAAATGCGGATGGAGAGGCAGCGAAATTTGATTCAGATTTATCGTTTTCTGCTTGGCGCCAAATCGCGGGAGGGTCTATGCCAAGCGGGCGCAAAAGCGTTGAATTCGGGTGCAGGCTTCGCGCAGCGTGTCTTCCGAGGCGGCGTAGCTGACGCGGAAATTGGGCGAGGCGCCGAAGGCCGCGCCGAAGACCACCGCCACCCCTTCTTCCTCCAGCAGCGCCTTGGCGAAGGCTTCGTCATCGGTGATTTCCGCCCCGCCCGCCGAGCGCTTGCCGATCAGGGCCGCGATCGAAGGATAGACGTAAAACGCGCCCTCCGGCACCGGGCAGTCGATCCCCTCCGCCGCGTTCAGCATGTCGACCACGAGGTCGCGCCGCGCCTGAAACAGCGCTCGGTTGCTTGCGAGGAAATCCTGCGGTCCGGTCAGCGCTTCAACCGCGGCCCACTGGCTCACCGTGCAGGGATTCGAGGTCGATTGCGATTGGATTTTGCGCATGGCGGCGATCAGGTCCACCGGCCCGCCCGCATAGCCGATGCGCCAGCCGGTCATGGCATAGGCTTTCGATACGCCGTTGCAGGTTAGGGTGCGGTCGTAAAGCGCGGGTTCAACCTCGGCTGGGGTGGCGAATTCGAACCCGTCGAAGGTCAGGTGTTCATACATATCGTCCGACATGATCCAGACCTGCGGGTGGCGCCGTAAGACCTCGGTCAGCGCGGCCAGTTCCGCCCGCGTATAGCCCGCGCCGGACGGGTTCGAGGGGGAGTTGAAAATCAGCCATTTGGTGCGCTCGGAAATCGCCGCTTCCAGCGCGTCCGGCGTCAGTTTGAACCCGGTTTCGATCCCTGCCGGCGCAATCACCGGCGTGCCGCCCGCCAGCAAAACCATATCCGGGTAACTCACCCAATAGGGCGCCGGGATGATCACCTCATCGCCCGGATTGAGCGTCGCCATCAGTGCATTATAGAGAATTTGCTTGCCGCCGGTGCCGACAGAGATTTGCTCGGGCCGGTAGGTCAGGCCATTTTCGCGGGCGAATTTGGCGCAAATGGCGGCTTTCAGCTCTGGCATCCCGTCCGGCGCGGTGTAGCGCGTTTTGCCCGCGTCAATCGCGGCCTTGGCGGCGGCGCGGATAGGGTCGGGGGTGTCGAAATCCGGCTCCCCGGCGGAGAGGCTGATCACGTCGCGCCCCTCGGCGCGCATCTGTTGGGCCAGCGTGGTGATGGCGATGGTGGGCGAAGGTTTGACCCGATCAAGGGTTTTGGACAGAAAGGACATCGGACTTCCGCTTTGCGTGGTTCCCTTTCCTTTAGGCATCTGGCACAGTGTCGGTCAATGCGTGAATGAGCCAGCGGAGAGCCAGATGAGCGGCGAAAATACCCATTCTGAGAGTCGGGAAGACCGGCTGAAACGCCTGACCATGCGGTCGAATCGCCGCGGGATCAAGGAAATGGATATTATTTTGGGCCGGTTTGCGCAGCGCGCGCTGGCGGGGCTGTCGGCGGCGGAGCTGGACCAGTATGAGCTGCTTCTGGGCGAGAATGATAATGATTTATATCAATGGGTTACGGAACAAAAGCCCACGCCCGAACGACTTGTCGAACTGATGGATCAGGTGCGCGAAATCGGCGCAAAATTCTGACCGCGCGCCGCTTTTTCGAAATTTTTTCGACTTTTTTTGGCCGCTTTAACGAATTGTTTGAACTTTGCGGGGATTATCGACTCGACGACAAAAAGCGGAGAGTTTGATGAGTATTCATACGCAATTCGGGCAGGAAGTCCTGCCCGGTTATTTCCCGCAATATCTCGATACGCTGGCCATGGTGGAGCGGCTGCATCGGTTGTTGCTGGATGTGATCAAGGACGAGTTCGAGCGGCTCGGCGTGTTGGAAATCAACGCGGTGCAGGCGCTGTTGCTGTTTAATATCGGTGACAATGAGGTGACGGCGGGCGAGTTGAAATCGCGCGGCTATTATCAGGGGTCGAATGTTTCCTATAACCTGAAAAAGCTGGTGGAAATGGGCTTCATGCACCACCAGCGCTCGGAGATCGACCGCCGTTCGGTCCGGGTGCGTCTGACGCAGAAGGGCCGCGATGTGCGCGATACGGTGCACAGTCTGTTTGAACGCCACGCGGAAGACCTGCAACAGCGCGCCATCCTGCCGATGAAGGAGATGAACGAGATCAATACCTCACTAAAACGCATGGAGCGTTTCTGGACCGACCAGATTAGGTATATTTATTGAGGTTTGCGATGGAGCGGGCGTGTTGCCCGGTGGTGTGAGGGTGCCGCCTGGTGCCGTTGTCGCGGATTCTATTGCTCGCGGCTTCCCCGTCGGTGTGTAAAACACACCCTGCCGTTCCTTGGGTGGGGGCAGTTTATACCGAATGCAGGGCCGCGTGCGTGAACGGGCGCCCGGAAAAAACCTGCATGGTCGTGGTCAGAATTCCGACTTCAGGCTGACGCCAATTTGAAGAGAATTTGCCTCATAAGCGGCGACGTTGGTGATGCGGCGGTTATACTTGACGTCGACGACCGGCATGAAGCCCAGAACGGAAATGGAGGGAATGCCTGCGGAAATCTTGCCGCCATAGCTCCAGTCGTGGCGTCCGTCCGGATCATAGGGCGAGACAGCATAGTCGCGGTAGCCGAGATAGGCGGAAACGTCGAGGTCCAGCCCGGCAACGGGTTTGCCAAATTCGTATTGCACGTCGATCTTGCCGCCGAGATATTCGCGCGGTTCGTCGTTCGAGAAGGCGGTTTCGCCGGTGAGCGTGAAGCTGATCCGGTCGCCATTGGCCAGTGTGTGACGCACTTTGCCGCCGAGATCGAAGGAATAGACCGGCGCGTCGGCGGGATCGGCATACCATTGCCCACGCGCGCGCCCGATAAGGCTCAGTTCGGTCTGCCGCGACAGCCGGAAGCGTGCTTCTCCGCTCACGTTGGCGGTGTCGGCGTAATGCTCCCAGCCGTAGAAGGAGCGGCTCAGGCCGGCATCGAAGGAATAGGTCATGCGTCCTACGGTCTCGACATGGCGGAAGGTCGCGGTGACGCTGGCGAAATCGAAATCGTGGACGGTGTCATCGGGATCGATGTTGGTCAGAATCTCGTTTCGGCTCTCTTCGTCAAGCCAGTGTTTGGCCAGATAGCCGCGCAGGCCGATGAAGCTGGCGCCGTGTTCGCGTTTGGAAAAGCGGTAGGTCACGCCGCCGGACAGTTCCGTCGTCCAGCCGGAATGGCGCACCGGGACAAAGGGCAGACCGCCGATAAAGATCACATCCGCCGACGAGCCATTGTTCACGTTCTTGTTCGGAAACATGGTGGCTTGCAGGGAGAAGGAAAACGGGTTTTCGGCCTGAATGGTTTTGTACGCACGGGTCGCGAGTTGAACCTCGCCGGGGGTTTTGGCGTTTTCATAGGCAAAGCGGCTCCAGACCTGTGCCATGGTCAGATTGCCCGTGGCGCGGGTGCTTTCGGTCATCGCCATTGCTGCGCCGAAGCGGACGTTCTGTTTTTCCGCCAGCGCCCAGGCCCGTTGCGCCGCATCCCGCGCGGCCCGCGCCTTCCCCAGCGCCAGCAGCGCCCGCGACTTCACGATCCAGGGAGCCGATTCCTCCGGGTTGGCTCCGATCAGCGCATTGGCCAGCACCAACGCCTTCGCCGCCTCGCCCGCCTGCAATTGCTGCATGGCCAGCGCAAAGACCTGACCTCGGGTCAGCTCAACCTGCTGCGCCAGCGCCGGAGTGCCCGAAAGCCCCCCCGAAAGCCCTACGGCCAAAGCCGCCGATGCCAGCGCTGCTTTGAAAACTCCGCCCCCCATTATGCCGCTCCTTATTGCCGCTCCATGATAAACCCGCCGGTTTCGCGCGTCGTGACGCTGCCTTCCCAGCGCGGATCCTGCCCTTCTACCACGACAACACCGACAAGTTCCATATCTGCTCCGCTGCCGGACAGAACGCCATAATAGTTGCCGCTTTCATAGCTGACAACTCGTCCACTCTCGTTAATGTAAAGGGACTTCATGCCCTGGGTGATCTCGCCCGCCTCCGACATGGCCTTGGGGCCAACAACCGGGTTCAGGTTTGGCATGGTGGTTTGATTCGGTCCCATCGCCTCCAGCAGTGACTCCGTGATGTCGCTGCCGCTCGCATCGAAAATGCGCCGGTTGGTGATTTGCAGATGGACCCCGTTGCCATCGTTGAAATCCTCAAAGTCGATGATTGCCTGCGCGTTGCCGGTGGCAAATTCCGTGCCGCCCCAGTTGTTGAAGTCGCGAATGGCGGCATATCTTCCGCTGAAGGCCGCCTGTCCGCCTTCCGGCAATACGACGCTGCCATCGCGGCTGTAAAGGAAGCCGCCGAAGCCGTAATTCAAGTAGGCCCCGGTGCGCACAACGGCGACGTGGGTCTCGCCGGAGGCACCCTCTGCCATCAGGGCGTGGTGCGAGTATTGGCCGAACTGCGTGCCGGTCACGGGGTCTGTGTAAAGCGCGTCGCTGGAATAAACCCGGAAACCGTTCATCTCCGGGGTGACGGGATCGCGCGAATAGGTGTTGTCGCCATCGAAGGCGAGGTTGTCGACGGTGAAAGTATCGTTGTCGGCGTCGTAGGTGATCGACTGGGCATAACCGTTGCCGTTCTGGCCCTCTGCTTCGTAGCGCTCGACGGGTCTGTCAGCGGAGGAGACTCCGGTGCCGGGGGGAAGTTCAAGATCGGGGCCGCCACCGCCGGTCAGGGGGTTGCCGCCGTTCATACAGCCAGCGAGAAGAAGAGCGGGGGTCAGAAGGAATATACGATACATGCTCGGGTGCCTCATTTTTTTGAATTTGTGACCTTGCTGGACGCTCGCTGTCAAGTTGCGGGCGGTATATAGTGCTTTTTATCTACGCAGAGGGGGGATTCGGATGCCAATTAGCAACAAACAGCGGGCTGAAATCGAAGAAACGCGGGCAGGCGGGGCGCATACGCTGCGCGCGGTCAGTCCGGGGATGGAACGGCATCTGTATACCGCGCAGGAGGTTCTGGACCACGGATTTGTCCGTGTGATCGACTATATGGGCGACGATGCGGCGATTTGTCAGGCGGCGCGGGTGAGTTATGGCAAGGGCACCAAGTCGGTTCAGAACGACGAGGGTCTGATCCGCTATCTGATGCGCCACTGGCATTCGACCCCGTTCGAGATGTGCGAGATCAAGCTGCATGTGAAGCTGCCGGTCTTTGTGGCGCGGCAGTGGATCCGCCACCGCACCGCCAATGTAAACGAGTATTCCGCCCGCTATTCCATTCTTGATCGCGAGTTTTACATTCCCGCGCCGGAGCATGTGGCGGCGCAATCGAAGGTGAACAATCAGGGGCGCGGCGCGGCGCTGGAGGGGGAAGAGGCGGCGCGCGTGCTGGAAATCCTCAAGGCCGACAGCACCCGCGCTTATGATCATTACGAGGAGATGATTTCGCAGGAGGGGCAGCAGGGGCTGGCGCGCGAGCTGGCGCGGATGAACCTGCCCGCCAATATCTATACGCAATGGTATTGGAAGGTCGATCTGCACAACCTGTTCCACTTCCTGCGCCTGCGTGCCGATGCCCATGCGCAATACGAAATCCGGGTCTATGCGGATGCGATTTGCAAGGTGGTCGCGGATTGGGTGCCTTTTGCCTATAAGGCGTTCGAGGATTACCGGCTCGGCGCGGTGTCGCTCTCGGCGCAGATGGTCGATTGCCTGCGCCGCATGTTGGCGGGCGAGGCGGTGACGCAGGAAAGCTCCGGCATGTCGGCGCGCGAATGGCGGGAGTTTCAGGCGGTGATTGCGAAGGCGGAATGATGCGGGTTTACGGCATTAAGAATTGCGACACGGTGCGCAAGGCGATGCGCGCGCTGGAGGCGGCGGGGCGGGGGCCGGAACTGGTGGACATCCGCGCCACGCCGCTGACACAGGCCGAGATCACCCGCTTTCTGGACGCCTTCGGCCCGGCGCTGATCAACAAACGCTCGACAACGTGGCGCGGCTTGTCAGAAGAAGAACGCGCAGGCGACCCGGCAACCCTGCTCGCCGCCCACCCCACGCTGATGAAACGCCCGGTGATCGAAGAGGGCGGGCGGATGACGCTGGGCTGGGACAAGACGGCGCAGGGGATGTGGACCTGATCTCACTCTCCCGCCAGCCTGGCGCGGATGGTGGCGAGGTTGCGTTCGGCGTTCGCGATATGGAGATGATCGGCAGGGAGGGTGGTTTTGAAAATTTCTAAGGCCTGCTCTATCAGTGGTTCCGCCTCGGCCCATTTTTCCTGGTGCATGAGCGAAGTCGCCAGATTGTTGAGGCCACCTGCATAGTTCGGATGCGCCTCTCCCAATGCCTGCCGGATGATCTCCATCGCTTGCCGGAAAAGCGGCTCGGCTTCGTTAAACCTGCCTGCGTCATTCAACAGTAGAGCCAGATTGTTGAGGTCAGTTGCGTAATAGGGATGCGCCTCGCCTAAGGCATTCCGGTCAATCTCCAGCGCTTGCCGGAAAAGCGGCTCGGCTTCCTGATAACGGTTCATGTCTTTCAGCAGCAGGGCTAGATTGCTGAGTTGGCTTGCATAGTTTGGATGTGTTTCGCCCGCAGTATTCTTGGTAATCTCCAATGCTTGTCGGAAAAGCGGTTCGGCTTCCTGATACCGGCCCATACCTTGCAACAGCAGCGCCAGAGTGTTGATGTTGGCTGCATGGTCGGGATGTGCCTCGCCTTTGGTGTTTTGATCAATTGCGATTAGTTCTCGGTAAAGCGTTTCGGCCTGCTCATATCGCCCCATTTCAATGAGAAGTAGCGCCAGATTGTTGAGGCTGGCCGTATAGGTGGGATGTTGAGTTCCCAAGCTCACTTTTGCAATGCGCAAAACTTGCTGATAGATTGTTTCGGCTTCACTGTAATGCCCCATGCTTTGCAGCAGGACGGCGTGAAGATTTCTGGCGCGCAGATATTCTGGCCCTATTCCGGCGGGTTCCAGAGACAGGGCTAAGGTCAGGTGTTGGAGGGAAAGCGACAGGGCCGTGGCGTAATCACCATTTTGCAGGCTTGTTTCGACCGCCGTGTTGAGATCGTCGACTTCTCTTTGCAGCTCTGCGCGGCCTTTGGTGTGGGGTTGTTTCAGTTGGGCATCGGCTAGCGGGGAGGTGATGGGATCGGCCGGGGCGGGGCTGCCCGCGCTTGCGGCAAGGAGGGCTACGATCCCCACCGTCGCTGCGTTCTTGCCATTTGTTAACAACGTCCAGACCGTGTTGGCCTGTATATTGATCCCCTTAATCAAATCCATTGAACTACTCCCATGGTTCCCACCCCCACTCAACAGCGTCCGGGCTGGTTTCGCAAGGGGCGCCGGGGGGCGCCCCTGTTGGGATCAGGCTAGAGCGAAATCGATTTAATCTGCAACAGGGCACATCAAAATTCGCGTTCGAAATCAGCAGGATGCTGATTGAGAGGCAGAGAATTTTTGATTCAGATTTATCGATTTCTGCTCTAAATCCGGCGGGGTGGCCTCGGTGGCCAGGGCCGGGGTGACTTCGGTCAGCGGCAGGACTTTGGAGTGTTTTTCGCCCAGGCGGCGCATGGAGACCGTGCGTTCTTCGACCTCTTTTTTGCCGATGGCGAGGATCACGGGCACCTTGCCGACGGAGTGTTCGCGCACTTTGTAGTTGATCTTTTCGTTGCGGGTGTCGGCTTCGGCGCGCACGCCCGCGGCGCGTAAGGTATTCACCACTTCATGCACATAATCATCCGCTTCCGACACGATCGAGGCGACGACAACCTGCCGCGGGGCGAGCCAGAACGGTAATTTGCCTGCGTGGCTTTCGATCAGGATGCCCAAGAAACGCTCGAACGAACCGAGGGTTGCGCGGTGCAGCATGTAGGGCCGTTTGCGCGCGCCATCCTCGCCGATATAGCTGGCGTCGAGCCGTTCGGGCAGGTTGGGGTCAACTTGAAAGGTGCCGCATTGCCAGACCCGACCGATCGCGTCGGTGAGGTAGAAATCGAGCTTCGGCCCATAGAAGGCGCCGTCGCCCGGTTCAAGCACATAGTCGCGCCCCACCGCCTTGATGGCCTTTTCCAGCGCGCCTTCGACGTGGTCCCAGCTTTCCTCGCTGCCGACGCGCTTCTCGGGGCGGGTCGCAAAGCGGATCTCGAAATCGGCAAAGTCCAGTTCGCGGTAGATGTCGGCGAGGAAGTCGATGAAGCGGGCGCATTCGTCCTGAATCTGATCTTCGGTGCAGAAGATATGCCCATCATCCTGGGTGAAGCCGCGCACCCGCATAAGGCCGTGCAGCGCGCCCGAGGGTTCGAACCGCGCGCAGGAGCCGAATTCGGCCAGCCGCAGTGGCAGGTCGCGGTAGGATTTCAGGCCTTGATTGAACACCTGCACATGGCAGGGGCAGTTCATCGGTTTGAGCGCGTTTATCCGCGTGGTGGCGGCGTTACGGGTCAGTGCCCCGGTCTCTTCACCGTCGCGGCTTTCATCGACCTCGACCACGAACATGTGGTGCTGGTATTTGTCCCAGTGGCCCGAGGCTTCCCAGAGCTTGCGGTCGACCACCTGCGGGGTGTTGATCTCGCGGTAGCCGCCGGCGCGCTGCTTGCGGCGTATGTAATCCTGAAGCGTGGTGTAAATGGTCCAGCCGTTCGGGTGCCAGAAAATCTGCCCCGGCGCTTCTTCCTGCATGTGGAACAGGTTCATTTCGCGGCCCAGCTTGCGGTGGTCGCGCTTTTCGGCTTCCTCAAGGAAATGCAGGTGCTTTTTCAGCCCGTCGCGGTTGAGAAAGCCCACGCCGTAAATGCGCTGCAACATGGGCCGGTCGCTGTCGCCGCGCCAATAGGCCCCGGCGACGCTCATCAGCTTGAACCCATCGGCGGGCACCTGTCCGGTATGTTGCAAATGCGGGCCTCGGCACAGGTCTTGCCAGTGGCCGTGCCAATACATGCGCACCGGCTGGCCCTCGGGAATGGCGTCGATCAGCTCGACCTTATACGGCTCGTTATTGGCCTCGTAAAAGCGCACGGCGCGCTCGCGGTCCCAGATTTCCGTCGTCACCGGGTCGCGCTTGTTGATGATCTCTTTCATCCGTGCTTCGATCAGCCCCAGATCCTCGGGGGTGAAGGGCTCGGCGCGGTCGAAATCGTAATACCAGCCATGTTCGATCACCGGGCCGATGGTGACTTTGACATCGGGCCAAAGCTCCTGCACCGCGCGCGCCATGATATGCGCGAGGTCATGGCGCACCAGTTCGAGCGCCTGTTCGGGGTCTTTCATCGTGTGAATGGCGATGCTGGCATCCGTCTCGATCGGCCATTGCAAATCCCAATGCGTGCCGTTGACGGTGGCGGAAATGGCCTTTTTGGCCAGGGAGTTAGAGATGGAAGCGGCGATCTCGGCAGGGGTGACGCCGGCGTCGTATGCGCGCGAATTGCCATCGGGGAAGGTAAGGGAAATCTGGGCCATCGGCCTTTCTCCTCGTCGGTTTGGCGCCCACGGAACGCCCGGTTGCAAGTTATTGGTGCCTCCGTTTGCCTGCGCAGCGCCGCCAAGTCAAGCGCGCTTTGCCCTTTTCAAACCGGGCGGATTGGGCGAAGGTGCGGCGGAAAGAAGAGGGGGCGGATCATGGGTCAGGCAGAGTTTCTCGACACGAAAGACGGGCGGCGGATCGCCTATGTTTATACGCCGCCGAAACTTGGGACGCATGGGCGGCTGGAGCCGACGGTGGTGTTTCTGTCCGGGTTGAAATCGGACATGGAGGGCACGAAGGCGGTGGCGCTGGAAGGCTGGGCCACCTGCCGGGGTCTGGGCTTTTTGCGCTTCGATTATTCGGGGCATGGGCAGAGTTCCGGGCGCTTTGAAGATGGCTGCATCGGCGATTGGCATGCGGATACGCTGGCGGCGGTGGATGCGCTGACCGAGGGGCCGCTGGTTGTTGTCGGCTCGTCGATGGGCGGCTGGCAGGCGCTTTTGCTGGCGCGCGCGCGGGCGGAGCGCATACGGGGGATGGTGGGCATTGCCGCCGCGCCGGACTTTACCGAGGACGGCTATTGGGCCGGGTTTGATGCGGGGCAGCGCGACGAGCTGGCGCGCGAGGGGTTCCTGCGCATCCCGTCCGATTACGAAGAAGATTACATTATAACCCAACGGCTTATCGAGGATGGTCGGGCGCAGATGGTTTTGCGTTCGCCGCTTGATCTGCCGTTTCCGGTGCGGCTGTTGCAGGGCACGGCGGATACGGCGGTGCCGGTCTCGCAGGCGGTGAAACTGCTCGAACACGCGACCTCGCCAGACATGCGGCTTCTGTTGGTCAAAGACGCCGATCACAGCTTTTCGACCCCGGAATGTCTTGGCCTGATTGAAGCGGCGATCATGGAGGTGTTGGCGTGACGGAGCCGGTTTTGTTTGTGCCGGGGCTGGCCTCGGATGCACGGGTTTTCGCGCCGCAGGTCAATGCGTTGTCGCGCGAGCATGTGGTGCAGGTGGCGTCGCTGGCGGGGGAGGACTCGATCCGGGCGATGGCGGCGCAGAGCCTGTCAAACGCGCCGCCGAAATTCGCGCTGGTCGGGCAGGGGATGGGCGGGGTTGTGGCGCTGGAAATGGCGCACCGCGCGCCCGATCGCGTCACCCGGCTGGCCCTGATTTCGACCTCACCACTGCCCGATAGCCCGGAAGCGGCGGCGGCGCGCGAGCCGGTGATCGTCAAGGCGCAGTCCGGCGGGCTGGACGAGGCGTTTCGCAGCGTGTTTCACATGGATACGCTGGCGGAAGGGCCGGTGCGCGGGCCGGTCTGGGCCTTGATGCACAAGATGGCGCTGGAGCTGGGCGCGGAGGTTTTTGTGCGCCACCAACGCGCCATGCAGCGCCGCCCGGACACGCAAAAGGTGCTGCGCGTGGTGAAGATGCCGGTGCTGGTGCTGGCGGGGGAGGCGGACCGGATCGTGCCGGTGCAGCGCCAGCAATTCATGGCGCAACTGGTGCCCTACGCGCAGATGAAAATCCTCTCCGGCGCGGGGCATGTGCCCTCGCTGGAAACGCCCGCGGCGATGATTTCTGCGCTGGAAACCTGGCTGACGCAACCGATGGTGCTGCGGTAGGCCCCCCCTTTCAAACCGCTTTCAGCTTCGGCTGCGCCTTCTTCTTTGCCGCTGGCTTCTTGCGCTTGGCGGCGACCCGTTTGGCCTGTTCGGCGTGGGTGCCCATGTTCTGATCAATAAATTCCAGCACCAGCGGGCGGATATGGTTGCGCCATGATTTGCCGGCGAAAATGCCGTAATGTCCGGCGCCGATTTCGATATAGCCGGTCTTCTTTTCATCCGGCAGGCCGGTGCAGAGGTCGAGCGCGGCGGCGCATTGGCCGGGGGCGGAAATGTCGTCTTTCGAGCCTTCGACTGTCTTCACCGCTACATCGGTGATCTTGCCAATATCGACCTTTTTGCCGTCCACCACGAATTCATTGCGCGCAATCTCGCGGTTCTTGAAGACGCGTTCGACGGTCGAGAGGTAAAACTCCGCCGTCATGTCCATCACGGCGAGATATTCGTCGTAGAATTTGTTGTGCTTGTCGTGTTCGGAGGCCTCGCCGCGCGCGGTGCGCAGGATCTGATCGTAAAAGGCTTTGCCGTGGGTCTCCGGGTTCATCGACATGAAGCCCGAAAGCTGCGCCAGCCCCGGATAGACCAGCCGCCCGACGCCGGCATATTTGGCGCCGACGCGCTGAATGGCAAGCTCCTCCAGCTGGCCCATGGTGACGCGGCGGCCGAAATCGGTGACGTCGGTTTCGGCGGCGTCCGGGTCGATCGGGCCGCCGATCAGGGTCAGGGTCTGGGGCTGCGCTTCCGGGTCTTCCTGCGCCAGATAGGCGGTGGCGGCCAGCGTCAGCGGCGCCGGCTGGCAGACCGCGATCACATTGGTGTCCGGTCCCAAATGGCGCATGAAATCAACCAGATAGAGGGTATAATCCTCGACATCGAACTTGCCGGTGGAGGCCGGAATGTCGCGGGCATTGTGCCAATCAGTGATGTAAACCTCGGCGTCCGGCAGGAGCGAAATCACCGTCGAGCGCAGCAGCGTCGCGTAATGGCCCGACATCGGCGCGACCAGCAGCACCTTGCGCGCACGCGGCGCGCGGCCCTGCACGTTGAAATGAATGAGGTCGCCGAAGGGCTTGGGCAGAACGGTTTCGATCTCGACCAGATGGTCGCGCCCGTCTTCACCGACAACGCTGTCGATATGCCAGTCCGGCTTGGCGACCATGCGCGAAAAGGCGCGTTCGGTCACTTCGCCCCAGGCGGCCATCATGCCGAAAGCCGGGGTCGGCAGCGCGGCGAGGGCGGGGTAAGAGCCGAGAGCCTTGGCGGAAGCGCCGAGCCACTCATTGGTGTTTCGGATGCTTTCCATCAGGTCATAAGTCAGCATGTAACGCATTTGCCGTCCCTTTTTGTTGCTTTCTCGCACTGCTCTCCGCTAGCCTGTATCCGGGATGCCATTGGCGGTTATGCTGCGGGTGCGAAATAAAATAGGACGAAATCTTTAGTATGGCAACAAAAGATAGCGAAAATGCGCTCGATACGGCGCAGATGCAGGAAAATATTGCACGAATCGAAGCGCTTACGGCCCGGCTGATCGAGGTGATGGGGAAGAAAAAGCCGGTCCGGGCGAGCTTGCAGGGGCCGGGGCAGGAGTTTTATCTCAAGACCATGGGCGCCTACTGGGCCGAGGTGATGCGCCACCCGGAGCGGATCATGGAGCAGCAGGTTGCGTTCTGGGGCAAGACGCTGAAACATGCGGTGGAGGCGGGGCAGGCGCTGACCGAGGGCAAGGGGCTGGTGCCGGAGGATACCGGCCCGAAGGACCGCCGTTTTGCCAACCCGCTCTGGGATACCAACCCCTATTTCAACTACCTCAAGCAGCAATATCAGATCGCCTCCGAGGCGATGGAAACCGCGATTGAGGATCTGGAGGGGCTGGATGCGCATGACATGCAGCGGGTGCGGTTTTTCGGCCAGCAGCTTATTGATCTGATGGCCCCAACCAACTTTTTCGCCACCAACCCGGACGCGCTGGAACGCGCCATCGAGACCGAGGGGCAGAGCCTTGTGGATGGTCTGGAAAACATGATCCGCGACTTGGAGAGCCATGACGGGGAGTTGGTGGTCACGCTGTCGGACCCGTCGGCTTTTGAGGTCGGCGGCAATATCGGCACTTCCGAAGGGGCGGTGGTGTTTCGCAATCGCATGTTCGAACTGATCCAGTATGCGCCGACGACGGAAACGGTCTATGAGCGACCGCTGCTGATCTTTCCGCCGTGGATCAACAAGTTCTACATCATGGACCTGAAGCCGCAAAATTCGCTGGTCAAATGGATCACCGATCAGGGCTACACGCTGTTCATGGTGTCCTGGGTCAACCCGGACAAGAGCTACGCCGATGTGGGCCTTGGGGATTACATCGAGAGCGGCTTCATGACCGCGATTGATGAGGTGAAGAAGATCACGGAGCAGGAAAAGATCAACGTGGTGGGCTATTGCATCGCGGGGACCACGCTGGCGCTCACCCTATCGCATCTGGCGCAGACTGGCGATGACAGTATCAACTGCGCGACCTTTTTCACCACCCTGACCGACTTTTCCAATCAGGGCGAGGTCGGCGTGTTCCTCGACGATGATTTTGTCGGCGGCATTGAAGAAGAATGCACCGAAACCGGCATTCTGCCCGCGATCTATATGTCGCGCACTTTCTCTTATCTACGCGCCAACGATCTGGTCTATAAACCGGCGATTGACAGCTACATGCTGGGCAAGACACCGCCGGCCTTTGATCTGCTCTATTGGAATGGCGATAATACCAACCTGCCGGGCAAGATGACGGTCGAGTATCTGCGCGGCCTGTGTCAGAGGGACGAGTTCGCCAACGGCACCGGCTTTCATATTCTCGGCGAGACCCTGAACATTTCCGACATTACGGTGCCGGTTTGTGCCGTGGCCTGCGAGACCGACCATATTGCGGGCTGGAAGAGTTCCTATCGCGGGATGCACAAATTTGGCTCAAAGGACCACACCTTCATCCTGTCGGAAAGTGGCCATATCGCCGGGATTATCAACCCGCCGTCGAAGAAGAAATATGGCCATTATGTCAATGCGGACTGGCCGGAAAGCCCGGAAGAATGGCAGGCGGGGGCGGAGTTTCACGAGGGAAGCTGGTGGGGGCGCTGGGACAAGTGGCTCGCGCCGCGTTCCGGGGAGCAGGTGCCTGCGCGCCAGCCGGGCGATTCGTCCCATCCGGTCCTGTGTCCCGCGCCGGGAACCTATGTCGTGCATAAGCCGGATTTGGGGTGATGTAGCGGAAGCTGCTGAAATCAAAGCGAAAAAAGCCGAGTGTCGAGAAAAATTGCTGCACCGCAGAATAAATTCTTGAATTTCTGCGGTGCAGCATTTATATCTTCTGTAACGAAACAGATCGCCCGTTTCTTTTCCGGGCACAGTCAGGAGATAGAAATATGGCTAATTCGCAGGACTACACCAAGATGTTCCAGGACATGCTCGCCAACTTCCCGGTTGACATGTCTTCCATGGAAGGCGCCTTCAAGTCGCAGGCCGAATTGGCGGAGAAACTGTCGAAAGTGGCGCTGGACGCTGCCGACAAATCCACCGAGATCTCGACCAAGTGGACCAAGAACACCCTGGGCAAGATGGGCGACGTGACTGCGGTCAAGGACGACGCTGCCGAATACACCAAAGCGCTGAGCGATTTTGCTTCCGCACAGGCCGAGATGGCTTCCGAGCATATGGCCGCTTTCGCGGAAGTGGCGAAGAAGGTTCAGGCCGAGACCGTTGAGCTGATGCTCGCCGCTGGCAAAGAAGCCGGTGAAGAAGCGCAGGCGGCTGTCAAGAAGGCCACCGAGGAAGTGACCAAGGCGGCCAAGCAGGCCACCACCAAAAAGAAGTAAGACTTCAAGAATATCGCTGGCCTCCTCCTCCCTGCCGGCGAAACAGAAGGCGGGACCGCTCCAAAGCGGCCCGCCTTTTTTGCTGCGCTGCGGCGGAGGCATGCGCGTTTCTGCACCTGCAATGCTGCGCAGCGAAGGGCTTGGCAAGTTCCGGTCTCTGGCATAGGCTTTGAGGGCTGGAAGGGCGAAAGGGAGGAACCATGGCTGCCAAAGATCCGCTGCTGATCAAACGCTACGCTTCGCGCAGGCTGTATAATACTGAAACGTCCGATTACGTGACGCTGGATGATATTGCGGGCTTTATCCGCGAGGGGCGGGAGGTGCAGATCATTGATCTGAAATCCGGTGATGATCTGACCCGGCAATATCTGCTGCAAATCATCGCGGAGCATGAGAGCCGGGGGGAGAATGTGCTGCCGGTCGATGTTCTGACCGACCTCGTGCGCTCCTATACCAGTCAGGCGCAATCCATCGTGCCGGGTTTCCTTGCGGCCTCGTTCGAGATGCTGCGCACCGGGCAGTCGCAGATGATGGAGAACCTCACCACCGTGCCCAACCCGATGGCGCAAATGCCCGGTTTCGAGGCCTTGCAGGCGCAGCAACAGGCGTTTTTGCAGGCGATGATGGGCGGGTTTCAGTCGGGCGAAGAAGCGGCGGAACCGGAGGGCGAAAAAGAGAGCGAGTTGGCGGAGATCAAGGCGCAACTGGCGGATTTGCAAAAGAAGCTGGCCGGGATGTGACCTGCCCCGGCGCCTGAGCTGCTACGGGCTCGGTGTTGTGAGTATTTTTGCTAAGAAGAAGGGGCGGGGTGGGTTTTTGTGTTGAAGCGTTGGGCGGTATGCGTTCTGACGTTTGGTTTGCTGCCTTTATCTGATGGTTCCGTGCGGCGGCAAAGCTGGCGGGGATCCGGGTTTCTTTTCGCCGAGAGTGGTTGTGATTGGGGTGCCTTGTTTTGCGCCGGATTAACCTCAGTCAACGTCATGGGGGCCTTTTGTCTTTGTTGCGCGTGATCGTTTCACCGGCGTGCTGGTATACTCCAGATGGGTACCCAGGTGGGCATGGGCCGGGTATTTTTGCTTTTTAACAGTGTTTGACTGTGATCATGAGAGTGCTTCGTCATGTCCTTGGTGTTTTCGCGACATTGGTGCCGCTGGGTGTTTCCGGTTAAAGGCCGGAGGTTTTAGTCAAACAACTCCGCCAGCGGGGCAGGGGGGCGGCCGATGCGGGCGGTGTTGTTCCACACGACCACCGGCCGCTGGATCAGGCGCGGCTCGGCCAGCATGGCGTCGAGCGCGGCTTCATCTGTCAGGTCCGGCGCCAGCCCGGCGGCTTTGAAGGCCGGGTCGCTTTTGCGGATGAAGCTGCGGGGCGTGAGGCCCAAAAGTGCGATCAGGTCGCTCAGTTCGGCCCGCTCCGGCGGCTCTTTCAGGTAAAGCCGCAGCTTGGGCGCGTGCCCCTCTGCCTCCAGCAGCGCCAGCATTTCGCGCGACTTCGAGCAGCGCGGATTATGCCAGAGGGTTAATGCGTTCACAGCCATTCCTCCCGCCCGGTGCCCACCGCGTCTGACACGGTGTCAAACCCGTCGCGTGCCAGCAACGCGTCCAGCCCCCGCGCGATCTCCGCCACCAGTGACAGGCCATGATAGACCAGCGAGGAATAGAGCTGCACCGCAGAGGCACCGGCGCGGATCTTGGCATAGGCATCGGCGGCGGAGGCGATGCCGCCGACCCCGATCAGCGGGATTTCTCCGTCGGTTGCGCGCGACAGCTTCGCCAATACCTGCGTGGACTTTTCGAACATTGGCGGCCCGGAAAGCCCGCCTGCCTGCGATTTACTTGCAGATTTCAAACCTTCGCGGCTCAACGTGGTGTTGGTGGCGATGATGGCGTCGAGCTTCTGTTTCGCCGCCACTTCCGCAATGGCCTCGATCTCCGGGTCGGACAGGTCCGGGGCGATCTTGAGGAAAACGGGGATGCGTTTCGCCATGCCCGCCCGCGCCGCCATGACCCGCGACAGCAACTCGTCGAGCGCCTCCGGCCCCTGCAAATCGCGCAGCTTTTCGGTGTTGGGCGAGGAGACATTGACCGTGGCGAAATCCACCAGCGGGCCGCAGCGCGTCAGCACCGCAACATAGTCGCCCGCCCGGTCGGTGCTGTCCTTGTTGGCGCCGAGGTTGAGCCCGACCGGCACCGCTGCGGGCCGCTCCCGTTTGGACAGCCGCACCGCCGCCGCTTCCATGCCGTGATTGTTGAAGCCGAAGCGGTTGATTACCGCCCGGTCTTCGCTCAACCGAAACAGCCGGGGCTTTTCGTTGCCCGGCTGGGCGCGCGGGGTGATGGCGCCGACCTCGACAAAGCCGAACCCCGCGCGGCACAGCGCGTCTACCGCTTCCGCGTCCTTGTCAAACCCGGCGGCGAGGCCCACCGGGTTGGACAGGGTCAGCCCCGCCAGCGTGGTTTCCAGCCGCGGCGAGGTCACTTCCCCCGACAGCGGCACCGCGCCGGTTTTCAGCGCCAGCAGCGCCAGCTTATGCGCTTGCTCCGGGTCAACGCGGTGCAGGGCGGCAAGGCCGATTTTCTCGATCAGTTTCATGGCTTAATCTTTCAGATCTGGCGGAAATACATGCTGCCCGCCGGTGAGCGGCAGGGGTTTGCACCAAAGAATATCGGTTGCGTCCAGCGGGCGGTAGAGATGCGGAAAATCCTGTCCGCTGCGCGATTTCTCCCAGCGCAGTTCCGGCCCCAGCTGCGCCGCTTCCAGCGCCAGCAACACCAATCCGTCCTCACCGGCAAAATGTTTGGCGGCGGTTTCACGGACCTGCCCGGCGGTGGAGAGGTGGATATAGCCATCTGTCAGGTCCACCGGCGCGCCCTCGGAACGTCCGGTGCTTTGAAAGGCCTCCCATTCGGGGGCGCGAAAAATCTTGAATACCAACATGGGCCTGATGTGCCCTCCCGTCCCGCTTGCGTCAAGCCGGATTGGCTTTCTGCAACAATTCTTCGGTGTGTTTGGCTGCCCGGCGGTGCCGCCGGGCGGGGCAGAGGGGATGCGTGTCTCCGTCGAAGCGCAGAAGATGTTTTGACAGGCGGGGGGGCTTGCGTCACTCTGGGCCCAGCAACCATAGGGGGATTTCATGAAACACCTGCTGACCACCGCCGCCGCCCTGTGCTTGACCACGGGCACCGCGCTGGCGGATTACACCGTGACCATTCTGCACACCAACGACTTCCACGCCCGGTTTGAACCGATCTCCAAATACGATTCCAGCTGTAGCGAGGAGAAGAACCTGGAAGGCAAGTGTTTCGGCGGCTCCGCCCGGCTGGCGACGGCGATCGAAGCGGCGCGGGCGCGTAGTAACAACACGCTCTTGCTGGATGGCGGAGACCAGTTTCAGGGCACGTTGTTCTATACCTACTACAAGGGCAAGCTGGCGGCGGAGATGATGAACCGTTTGGGCTATGACGGCATGACGGTCGGCAACCATGAGTTTGACGACGGGCCGGAAGTGCTGGCGGGCTTCATGGATGCGGTCGATTTTCCGGTGCTGATGTCTAATGCGGATGTGTCCGGCGAACCGGCGCTGCATGGCAAGCTGAAGAAATCCGTGGTGATTGAGCGCGGCGGCGAGAAGATCGGTCTGATCGGTGCCACGACGGAAGACACGGACGAGCTGTCCAGCCCCGGCGACAATGTGATCTTTACCGATGTTGCCGATGCGGTGGCGCATGAGGTGCAGAAGATGCAGGAGATGGGGGTCAACAAGATCATCGTCATGTCGCATATCGGGTATTCGCACGATATTGCGCTGGCCAAGGCGGTGCCGGAGGTTGACATCATCGTCGGCGGGCACACGAATACGCTGCTGTCCAACACGCTGGAGAAAGCGGAAGGGCCGTATCCGACGGTGGTGGGCACGACGCAGATCCTGTCCGCCTATGCTTACGGCAAGTTTCTGGGTGAGTTGAAGGTGACGTTTGACGATGCGGGCAACGTGGTCGAGGCCGTGGGCGAGCCGATCCTGATGGATGGGGCGGTGGCCGAAGATACGGGCGTGAAGACGCGGATAGCGGAGGCGGCGGCGCCGCTGGAGGAAATCCGGCAAAAGGTTGTGGCTTCGACCAGCGAGGTGATTGACGGGGATCGTGCGCGGTGCCGGGTGATGGAATGCGCCATGGGCAATCTCGTGGTGGATGCGATGCTCGACCGGGTGCGCGATCAGGGCATTCAGATCGCCATTCAGAACAGCGGCGGCCTGCGCGCCTCGATTGATGCGGGCGAGGTGACGATGGGCGAGGTGCTGACGGTGCTGCCGTTCCAGAACACGCTGTCGACCTTCTTTGTCAGCGGTGAAGCCATCCTTGCGGCGCTGGAAAACGGGGTCAGTCAGGTCGAGGAAGGCGCGGGGCGCTTCCCGCAGGTCGCCGGGCTGCGTTTCACCTTTGACGCCAGCGCCGAAGTGGGCGCACGGGTCTCGCAGGTGCGCGTAGCGGACGGGATGGGCTGGAAACCGCTCGACCCGGCAGCGACCTACGGCGTGGTGTCCAACAACTATCTGCGCAATGGTGGCGATGGGTACGACATGTTCAAAACCGCGTCCGATGTTTACGATTTCGGCCCGGATCTGGCGGATGTCATGGCGGAATACCTCGCCGAGCGCGCGCCTTACACCCCGTTCCTCGACGGGCGGATCACGGCGAAGTAAGGCGTTGAAGTGCTATAAAGAAAGGGGCCGCGTCGCTGCGGCCCCTTTGGGATTTTGGGGGAATGATTTAATTGCCCGGCGGCACCGCCGGGCAGCGCCCGACCGCCCCTGTTTTGCCGAAGGCAAACCTCCGGTTTGACGCGCGGGCGCTTCTCGCCCACCCGTGCGGCCGGGCGCTGCCCTTTGAGCAATGTCCCTCACGTGTGATTTCTCCGAAAACGGATAAACAACCGTTCGACAATAGTGTCGGCAAGCCTACAACCGCCCGAGATAGGTGCGGTATTCGACCTGTGAAATTTCCGTCGTCAGTTGAGCGATTTCATCGCGTTTCACGGCGGTGAAGATGTCGCGGTAGCGGAGGCCAAACAGGTCGGCGGCCAGTTCCGAGGTCGCGAAGCGGTCCACCGCGGCGAGCCAGTCGGCGGTCAGCGGATCGGCGGGCGTTGCATCCGCATCGTCGAGCGGCTTGGGCAGCGGCAGGTCGGGAGTATCCAGCCCGTAGAGCATACCGCCCAGAATGGCGGTCAGGGCCAGATGCGGGTTCACATCGGCGCCGCAAATCCGGTGTTCGAGCCGCGCGCCCGGCCCCGAAACGTCCGGCAGGCGCACCCCGGCGGCGCGGTTGTCATAGCCCCAGTCGGGGGCGGAGGGGGCGAAGCTGGCGGCCTGAAACCGGCGGTAGGAATTCATGTGCGGCGCGAAGATGGCCTGCATGTCTTCCATCGTCGCCAGCGTCCCGGCGACGGCCTGTTTCAGCCGGTCGGACAAGGCGCCGGAACCATCGTCAAAGATGTTCTGCCCGTTCTCATCGACCACGGAAATATGTGCGTGCATGCCGTTGCCGGGGTGGTCGGTATAGGGTTTGGCCATGAAGGTGGCGCGCAGCCCGTGGGTGCGGGCCACCCCGCGCACCAGCCGCCGGAAGGTCAGGGCCGCATCGGCGGCTTCCATCACGTCGTCGGTATGGTGAAAATTGATCTCGAACTGCCCCGGCCCGTATTCCGCGATCAGCGTGTCGGGCGCGAGGTTCTGCGCGCGGGCGGCGGCGAGGATGTCGTCCAGCACCGGCTGGGCGCGTTCCAGCACCTCAAGGTCGTAATTCTGCGCATCCGGCGAACGCGGCGGCGGGGTCGGCGCGTCGTCGTCCTCGTCGCGCGGCAGGTGCAGGTAAAATTCCAGCTCCGTCGCCACAACCGGCTTCCAGCCGCGCTCGGCGAACCGGGCCACCATGGCGGCGAGTTTGCCGCGCGCCGAAAGGTCGAACAACTCGCCTTTCTCGTCGTGCATTTCCACCAGAACCTGCGCGACATGCCCGCTCCCCGTTTTCTGCCACGGCACCGGCTTGAGCGAACCAGCCACCGGATAGAGCCGCCCGTCCGGGTCGCCGATCACGATGCCCAGCCCGGTTTCCGGCACTTCCGCCCCGAGGATATTGGGCGCATAGGTCGATTGCGGCAGGCGCACCGAGCCTTCTGCCAGCTTCTCTTCATCCTCGCCCGGAAGCCATTTGCCGCGCAAGATGCCGGACATATCCGCCAGCATCAGCTCAACCCGGTCCGGGCGTCCATGCGTGTCGCAATAGGTCTGATATTCGGTGATAAAGTCGCTCATTGGTCTGCTTTCTGTTCGTCCCGCATCCGGCGCATGATGGCGCGTTTGGAGGAAAGGGATGCGGTGATCACCCCAACCGTTACCAGACCGATCAGGATGGAGGACAGGGCGTTGATCTCCGGTGAGACACCAAGTCGCACGGCGGAGAAAATCTTGATCGGCAGGGTGGTGGCCGAGGGACCGGAGGTGAAGGAGGCAATCACGAGGTCGTCGAGCGACAGGGTGAAGCCTAACAACCAGCCGGAAATCACCGCGGGGGCGATGATCGGCAGGGTGACAAGGCGGAAGGTCTGAAACGTGGTGCAGCCCAGATCGCGCGCCGCTTCCTCAAGAGACTGATCAAAGCTGGCCAGCCGGGTCGAAACTACCACCGCGACATAGGCCATGGAGAAGGTCGTATGTGCGAGGATGATGGTCACCATGCCCCGGTCCAGCCCCATCGAGATGAAGAGCAGGAGCAGGGAGAGGCCCAGGATCACGTCCGGCATCACCAGCGGCGCATAGATCATGCCCGAAAACAGGCGCCGCCCAAAGAAGCGCCCGCCGCGCACCAGGGTATAGGCGGCGATGGTGCCCAGCACGGCGGCGAGGGTCGAGGAAATCACCGCAACCCGCAGCGTGACCCAGGCGGCATTGAGAAAGGCCTCGTTCTGGAACAATTCGCCATACCACTTGGTCGAGAACCCGGCCCAGACGGTGACGAGTTTGCCCGCGTTGAACGAGTAGATCACCAGAATGATCATCGGCAGGTACAGGAAGGCAAAGCCCAGCGTCAGCGACGTTGCGTTGAACCAGCTCAGTTTTCTCATTTCTCCGCCTCCCGTGCTTTCTCTTCGTTGCGCTGAAACAGCACGATGGGGATGATCAGGATCAGGAGCAGAATGACCGCCACGGCGGAAGCCACCGGCCAGTCGCGGTTGGAGAAGAACTCTTCCCACAGCACTTTACCGATCATCAGGGTTTTCGATCCGCCCAGCAGCGCCGGGATGACAAACTCGCCCATCACCGGGATGAAAACGAGGAAACAGCCCGCGATAATGCCGCCTTTCGACAGCGGGATCGTCACCAGCCAGAACGCCTTGAAGCGCGAACAGCCAAGGTCGCGCGCCGCTTCCAGCAGGCTTTCATCGAGCTTTTCCAGCGCCGAATAGAGCGGCAGCACCATGAAGGGCAGGTAGGTGTAGACCATGCCGATATAAACGGCGGTGTTGGTGCCCAGAATGGTCAGCGGTTCGTTGATGATGCCGGTGAAGAGCAGGAACTGGTTCAGCAGCCCCTCCTGCGCCAGAATGGCTTTCCACGAATAGACCCGGATCAGGAACGAGGTCCAGAAGGGCAGGATGATCAGCATCAGCAGGGTCGGGCGCCATTCATCGGGCGCGCGGGTCATGCCGTAGGCGATCGGGTAGGCGACGAAAAGGGTCAGTGTGGTGGAAATCAGGGCGATTTTCAGCGAGCTGAGATAGGCTTTCCAGTAGAGATTGTCTTCGGTCAGGAAGATGTAATTCTCCATGTCCAGCTCGCGGGCCCATTGCACGATCCCCGTGATCCAGCCATCGGCGAAATCGAGGGTCGGGGTATAGGGCGGAATGGCCAGCGCCATGTCGGAGAGCGAGATCTTCAGCACGATGAGGAAGGGCCAGAAGAACAGCACGAAGAGCCAGATATACGGCACCTGAATGACCAGCTTGCCGAGGGCCATGTCGCGGGTGCGCTCGGGGCTGAGGAAAACGGCGAGCATGAAGGCGCCGATCCCCCCGGCCACGACAAGCAGGATGGTCCAGAAGGAGCGCTCACCGATGGAGAAGATCACGAAGCCCGCAAGGGCAACGGTCAGCGCCAGCAGGACGGCGTTCAGCCCCCAGACGCGGGCGGCTTTCGGGGTCTCGGCGGCGCTCATTTCGGCAACACCACGCCAGCGGTATGGCGCCAGCCGAGCCAGACCTCGTCTTCCCAGGTAAAGTTACGCCGCGAAATGCGGGTCTCGTTGGTCACTGCCGCTTTCACCATCTGGCCGTTTTTCAGGCGCACATGGTAGGTCGAGATGTTGCCGAGATAGCCGATGTCGATGATCTCGCCCTGCACCGCATTGGCCCGGTCGGTCGGGCGCTCGCGGGAAACGGAGATTTTCTCCGGGCGGATGGCGTAGGACACCTCGGTGCCGGCGGCAATGTCCTCGGCGCATTCGGCGGTGATTGGCGGTTCGTTCTCGGCGTAAGTGATGGAAACCTGCCCCGCTTCGCAGGGGGAGGCGGTGCCCTTGAGAATGTTCACATCGCCAATGAAATCCGCGACATAGACCGAGTTTGGCGCTTCATAAATCCGCGCCGGGGTATCGACCTGCCGGATCATGCCGTGGTCCATCACCGCCACGCGGGACGCCACCGTCATCGCCTCTTCCTGATCGTGGGTGACGATGACGAAGGTGGTGCCGGTGGTTTCCTGAATATCCATCAGCTCGAACTGGGTTTCTTCGCGCAGCTTCTTGTCCAGCGCGCCCAGCGGTTCGTCGAGCAGCAACAGTTTCGGCGCCCGCGCCAGCGAGCGGGCCAGCGCCACGCGCTGCCGCTGACCGCCGGAAACCTGATGCGGCTTGCGACGGGCGAATTTCTCCATCCGGGTGAGGCGCAGCATTTCCTTGACCCGCTCGGCGGTCTGCTCCTTGTTCATCCCCATGCGCTTGAGGCCAAAAGCAATGTTTTCCCAGATCGACAGGTGCGGGAACAGGGCGTAACTCTGAAACATCATGTTGACCGGGCGCAGGTTCGGGGCAACACCCGCCATGTCCTCGCCGCCGATGGTGATGCGCCCCGCCGTTGCCTCTTCAAACCCCGCGAGCATCCGCATCAGCGTGGTCTTGCCGCAGCCGGACGGGCCGAGCAGGGCGAAAAATTCGCGCTCGTAAATGTCGAGCGTCAGGTCGTCAATGGCGACAAATTCGCCGTATTTCTTGGTGACATTCTCAAAGCGGATCAGCGGCACGGCGTCGGGGTCGTTCCAGGGTTCGAACACGGCGTTCGGATCGGGGGTCGGCTGGGCGTGCGCGGCTTCGGTCATCATCACCTCGTTGAATTTAAATGCAAAAAGACCCCGGCCACGCATGGCGGCCGGGGTGGGGTCAAATCAGGTGCCGGATTTGATGGCAGTCCAGAGCCGGGTCACGACGCGCTGGATCTTCGCCGGGTAGGGCGCCTTGGTGTAGAGGTTTTCCATTGCCTCCGCCGACGGGTAGATCGCCGGGTCGTTGATCACGTCCGGTTCCAGGAATTCCTGGCTCGCGAAGTTGCCGTTGGCGTAATAGACATAGTTCGACGCGGCGGCCATGTTCTGAGCGTCCAGCATGAAGTTGACGAACGCATGGGCGCCTTCCGGGTTCGGCGCGTCCGCCGGGATCGCCAGCTGGTCGAACCACATCAGCGCGCCCTCTTTCGGCGCGTTATAGGCGATTTCGACACCGTTTTCCGCTTCCGCCGCCCGGTCACGCGCTTGCAGCACATCGCCGGACCAGCCGAAGGCGACGCAAATCTCGCCATTGGCCAGCGCCTCGATATATTCCGAGGAGTGGAACTTGCGGATATAGGGGCGCACGGCGTCCATCACGGTCTGAACCTGCTGGATTTCGCCCTTGTCATGCGTGTTCGGATCAAGGCCGAGATAGGTCAGCACCGCCGGGACCACCTCGTCAGGCGCGTCGAGGAAATGCACACCGCATTCGGCCAGCTTTTCCATGTTCGCCGGGTCGAAGATCAACGACAGGCTGTCAATCGGCGCGTCCTCGCCAAGCGCTTCGCGCACCTTGTTCACGTTGACGCCGATGCCGGTCGTGCCCCACATATAGTTGATGGAATAGGCGTTATCGGGGTCAAACTGCGCCGTGCGCGAGGCGATGGCGTCCCAGACATTCACCTTGTTGGGGAGTTTCGACACGTCGAGGGTCTGGAACACACCGGCGCGAATCTGACGGTCCATGAAGGAAGCGGTCGGCACCACAACGTCATAGCCGGAACCGCCCGCGAGCAGCTTGGTTTCCAGCACTTCGTTCGAATCGAACACGTCATAGATCAGGTCATAGCCAGTTTCAGCTTCAAATTTCGCCAGCAATTCTTCGTCGATATAGTCGGACCAGTTATAGACGCGGACCTCTTCGGCGGCGTTGGCCGTTCCGGCGGCCATCGCAAGCGCAAGCGCAATCCAGCTGATTGATTTCTTCATGTAGGTGCTCCCATGTTTACGCCGCCTTTTGCCCTTTGCATCCGGCAGCTTTCGTTTCGGCGGATGTCGCCGGTAATTTTTGATCAAATTTAGCGGTGAAGTCGGATGTGGTCAAACGCTCTTTGGCTGGTTAGGGTACGGAAATTGCGCGTGCATGCCGTTAGGGCATGGGATTGTTGACAAATACCGGCGGGAAAGCGGTCGGGAAAGGGGCGGATGGAGCATCGGGTGGAGAAATTGCCGGACCATGAGCGGGCGCACCGGGCCTTGCGGCAGATGATTCTCTACGGTGATCTGGCGCCGGGGCAGCCGGTGACCATTCAGGGGCTGGTGGAGCAGATGGCGCTGGGCGTGACGCCGGTGCGGGAGGCCATTCGGCGGCTGACGACGCAGGGCGCGCTGGCCTTTAAGGGCAATCGCCGGGTTGAGGTGCCGCAGATGGATGCGGGGGTGTTTGCCGAGATTTCCTATGCGCGGCTGGCGATTGAGCCGCATCTGGCCCGGCTGGCCACGCCGCGCCTGACCCCGGAGGCGATTTTTGCCCTTTCCGCGGCCAATGACGCCACCGACCGGGCCATCGCGCAGGGGGATGTGTCCGGCTATCTGCGCCAGAACCACCGCTTCCACGCCGGGCTGTATCGCGCCGCCGGGGCGGAGGTGCTGTTTGCCCTCTCTGACACGCTCTGGCTGCGCATGGGGCCGTCGCTTCGGGTTGTGCTGGGGCGCCACGGCACGGCGAATTTGCCGGACATGCACCTTGAGGCGCTGGCGGCGATGCGGGCGGGGGATGCGGAGGGGGTGGCTTCGGCCATTCGCGGCGACATTGAACAGGGGATTGCGCAGGTGCGCACCAGCCTTGCCGCCGCGCCGCTTTAGGCCGGATCGGAGCCGGATCGCGCTTCTGCGTTGACAGGGCATAATTTGATCATATTCTGCGGGAAGGCTTATTCACTGGAGTTTTCCCATGCAACGCATCACCAACCACCTGCCCACCGCCGAGTTACAGGCGCTCGACGCCGCCCACCATATGCACCCGTTTACCCACGGCGCCGATCTGGCGCAGAAGGGCGCGCGGGTGATTACCTCGGCCAAGGGGGTCTGGATCAAGGACAGCGAGGGCGAGGAAATTCTCGACGGTATGGCCGGGCTGTGGTGTGTCAATCTGGGCTATGGGCGCGACGAGCTGGCGGAGGTTGCGGCCAAGCAGATGCGCGAACTGGCTTTCTATAACACCTTTTTCCAGACGACCCATGTGCCCGCCGTGGCGCTGGCGCAGAAGCTGGCGGAACTGGCGCCGGGCGATCTCAATAACGTGTTCTTCTCTTCCGGCGGCTCGGACGCCAACGACACCAATATCCGCATGGTGCGCACCTATTGGGCCGAGAAGGGGCAGCCGGAAAAGCAGGTCTTCATTTCGCGCTGGAACGCCTATCACGGCTCGACCATCGGCGGCACCTCGCTGGGCGGCATGAAGGGGATGCACGGGCAGGGCGGTCTGCCGATCTCCGGCGTCGAGTTTATCGACCAGCCGCATTGGTGGGAAGAAGGCGGTGATCTCAGCCCGGAGGAATTTGGTCTTGAGCGCGCCCGTCAGCTGGAGGCGAAAATTCTGGAGCTTGGCGAGGACAAGGTTGCGGCCTTCATCGCCGAGCCGGTGCAGGGCGCGGGCGGGGTGATCATCGCGCCGGAGACCTATTGGCCGGAAATCCAGCGCATTTGCGACAAGTATGACATCCTGCTGATCGCGGATGAGGTGATTTGCGGTTTCGGGCGCACGGGCGAGTGGTTCGGCTCGCAGACCCTGAATATCCGCCCGGATATCATGACCGTGGCCAAGGGGCTGTCCTCGGGCTATGTGCCGCTGGGCGCGTCGATCGTGTCGGATGAGGTGGCGTCGGTTCTGGCGGGCACCGAGTTCAACCACGGCTATACCTATTCCGGGCATCCGGTGGCCTGTGCGGTGGCGCTGGAAAACCTGCGGATCATGGAAGAGGAAAAGATCGTTGATTATGTGCGCGACGTGGCCGCGCCGCATCTGGCGGAAAAGTGGGGGTCGCTGGCGGATCACCCGATGGTCGGCGAAGCGCGCAGTCTTGGCCTGATGGCGACGATGGCGCTGACGCCGAACAAGGCGACCCGCGCGCCGTTTGCCTCCGATGCCGGGACGGTTGGTTATCTGGTGCGCGAGCGCTGCTTTGCCAATAACCTCGTGATGCGCCATGTCGGCGACCGGATGATCATCGCCCCGCCGCTGGTCATCACCCCGGCCGAGATCGACGAACTGGTCGCCCGCGCCCGCAAGTCGCTGGACGAGGGGATGCAGTTGGTCAAGGATCAGGGGCTGTGGCAGGAGGGATAAGCTCCGGGCCTTGCGGTTAATTGCACCGGCGGTTCCTTTGCGGGGCCGCCGGTCTTTTGTTAGCAAGGGGTTAAGCCGGTGGAGGGGATATGTTCAGAGGCTTTACGCAAATCGATATCGCGCTTCCGGACGCGACCATTCACGCCCGGATCGGTGGGGAGGGCGTGCCGCTTTTGCTGTTGCATGGTTATCCGCAAACCCATGTCATGTGGCACGGGGTTGCTGAAGAGCTTGCGCGGTCTTATCGGGTCGTCGCGCCGGATCTGCGCGGGTATGGTGCATCGATGGTGAAGCGCGGCGGCTTTTCTTTCCGCGAGATGGCGCAGGACATGGTTTCCCTCATGCGGCAATTGGGGCATGAGCGGTTTCATATCATTTCCCATGACCGGGGCGCGCGCACGGCGCATCGTCTGGCGCTGGATCATCCGGAGGCGGTGCTTTCAGTTGCTTTGCTCGACATTTTGCCGACGCTCGATGTCTGGCGGTGCATGGATGATTGGTTGGCGCAGCGCTATTATCACTGGACCTTTTTATCCCAGCCCGGCGAGATGCCCCGGCGGTTGATCAACAGCGATCCGGTCCTGTTTTTGCATTCGGCTCTGCTCGGGCTTTCCGGGTCAAAAGAGCTGTTTGATCCGCGGGCGTTGGCGGAATATGAGCGGGCGGCGCGCAACCCGGATGTGGTGGCGGCGTGGTGTGGGGATTACACGGCGGCGGCGGGCATTGATCTGGAGCATGATCGGGAAAATCTTGGGGAGACCCGGTCTGTTCCCTGCCTTGTGCTTTGGGGCAGCCGCGGGGTTGTGGGGCACCATGTCGATCCGGTTGAGGCCTGGCGGGTGTGGTTCCCGGATGCGGTGGGCCATGCGGTTGAGGCGGGGCATTTTCTGGTCGAGGAGCGGCCGGAGGAGGTTCTGGACGCGTTGCTGGGGCATTTGGCGGGTGTCGGGTAAGCGGGTCTATTCCTTGATGGTGGCGATGTTGCTGGCCTCCGGCGGGAGTATTTTTGCTAAGAAGAAGGCGGGTCGGGGGTGAAGTGCAGGATGTCGCCGGGCTGGCAGTTCAGGTAGGCGCAGATGGCGTTCAGGCTGGAGAAGCGCATGCCTTTGATTTTCCCGGATTTTATCAGGGAAAGGTTGGTTTCGGAGATGCCGATGGCCTTGGCCAGTTCGCGCGAGGTGATTTTGCGTTCGACCAGCATGCGGTCCAAGGTGACGGTGATTGTCATGGGGTGCCTTTACAGGAAATGCCGGGTTTCGTCTTCGGCCTGCCAGGCGCGTTCCATCATTTTGGCGATGGCCAGGAGGGCGACGGCGGTGATGGCGAAGATCAGGTCGGGGCCGAAGGGATCCCAGTGGAGTTCGGCGGTGTTAAAGGCGGGGGTTTGCCAGAGGATCAGGCTGCGCACGAGGCTGAAGAGCAGGTAATTGCTGAGCCAGAAGGTGAGGAAGCCGTAGGCCATGCGGTGCAGGCGGCGGGCGAGGTGGCGGAAATCCTGCGTTGGGCCGTCGCTGAGGATGCGCCAGATGGCGATGAAGGAGATCGTCAGACCGGCAATGCCTGCGAAGGCGATCCCGGTGCCGAGCAGGACCGGGAGCGTTGGCAGGGGGCTGGTATTTTGCGGCAGGTCGAGCAGGTTTTTGATCTCGTCATGCCGGCCGGTCAACTGCCCGAGCCAGTCATCCACGGTAAATCCGGCGAAGACGACAAAGCTGGTGAGGATGGCCAGTTTGGTGAGGAAATTCAGCATTTTGTCTCCGTATTCTGCCCTGTTTTTAAATAAAACATAAAAACCTTATTGTTTTATCTATATCGCCTGCTTAAGTAGGGCGTTGTCAAGTTAAAGGAGACACAGATGTTTAAACGCCCCCTTGCGATTGCGGCTCTGGCTGTTCTGGCGTCGAATGCGGCTCAGGCGCAGACGCCTGTGAATGGGAAATATGTGCTTTACCCGGAACCGTCGATGATCCAGCGGGATCTGAGCCGGTTGGATCGGGTGTATCGCAAGAATTACAGCAAGTTCATCTCGTATCCGACGCCGAACGGGGGCGAGATCCTGTTGGTGGCGACGGATGGCATGTCGGACGAGCAGCTTTTGCGCGCCTATAACATTCTGGACTTTTATCTGACCGATGTGCCCGGTTCGAAATATGGCGCCGACAAGCGGGCGGTGGCCAATGCGATGGCGGATAACGGGGCGGTGCTGGTATTGCCGGGCGGGGCCGATGGCGACAGCCCGATTTCGGACCGCGCGTTGGTCGGGCAGCCGCTTTATGCGCTGGAATTCCCGACCGAAGGTTCGCGCGCCTATATCGAGAATGATTATAGTCAGCGCGATGCGGGGTTCGAGGAAATCTTCCACATGGTGCATGATTATGGCATCGGCACCCGCTATACGGAAGGTGCGCTGAAGGCTACCTATCAGGCGGAGATTTCGGCGGCGATGAGCCATGCGCGGCGTAAAAACCTTTGGGGGCGCGGCGATCGCGGGACGCAGGACTGGCTTGTGGAACTGGAGAAGGAAGGCAGTCTGGAGCAGGAATATATCGTCAGCGTGCTGGACAGCTATTTCGGCTATTGGGGCGCGTGGAGCGAGGCGCCGGGCGGGATGTGGGGCATTTATGCTGCCAAGACCCGCGCGGAGGTGAAGCAGATGGACCCGATGGGCGCGGCGCTGGTGCCCGCGTTTCTGTCTGATACCGTGACCTATATGGCGCGCATTGATCCGAAGTTTTCCGGCACGTTCGAGATGAGTTTCGATCCGGCGCAGCCCTATACGCACAAGTCGCAATATCTGGTTAATGCGCGGTTGTTAGGGGATTTGCCGTCCGGACTGAGCGGCAATGATTTTGACAATATCCTGTTGGGCAACGGCGCGGATAACACGATTGACGGCAAGGGTGGCAACGATGTGGTGCAGTTCGGCTTTGCTTTCACGGAGGCGAAGATTGCCCGCACCGTCGACGGGGTGAGCGTCAGCGGGCCGGGCAACGGCACCGACCAGCTGCAAAACATCGAGATTTTGCGCTTTACGGATCGCGACGTGCTGGTGTCATCGCTGTAGACACTCGGCAATGCTGCGGGCCATGGCGCGCAGGGTGTTGGGGTAATGCTGCGGGCCGGGATTGATCCGGGCGCCGATCGGGTCCAGCTCCGACACCCGAACCCCATCGCCCAGCAGGTTTTGCAGCAAAGCCGGGTCGAAACCGGGTTCGGTGAAGGCGCAGGCGATGGGTGTGTGGGCCAGCGTGGCCTGCATCTCGGCGACGCGGGCGGCGGAAGGGCTGCTGGCGTCGCTTTCGCGCAGGGTGGCGGCGATATGCAGATGATTTTCGTCGGCGAAATAGCCGAGGGAATCGTGGAAGGTGATGATTTCCGCGCCCTGCGCCGGGGCCAACGTGGCGCGAAGTTCCGTCTGCAACGCGCTAAGGCCGGCCTGTGCCTGTGCAGCGTTGGCGCGGTAAATCGCGGCGTTTTCCGGGTCCAGATCGGCGAGCTTGTCGGCGAAAAGCGTGACCCATCGGGCAGCGTTTTCGACCGAGAGCCAGACATGCGGGTCCGGGCCGTGATGGTGGTGGCCCTCTTCGTGGTCGTGTTCTTCGTGCGCGCCCATTTCGCGCCGATGGGTCGTCGGTTGCTCTAAAAGCGCGAGGCTTTCCGCACCGCCCGCGAGGCTTTCTATCGCTTCTGCTAGCCACGGCGACAAGCCGCTTCCGATCCAGACGATCAACTCGGCATTGGCCAGTTCACGCGCCTGCGAGGGCCGCAACTGCATCTGATGCGGGGTTTCGCCGCCCTTCAACAGCAGGGCTGGCGCGCCCAGATCGCCCATTACCTGCGCCACCAGCGACTGCACCGGCGCGATATCGGTGACGACGCGGGGCGGTTCGGCGAAGGCGGGTGTGGCGAGAAGGGCAAGGGGGGCGAGAAGATGAGAACGCATGGGTTTCCTGTAATAGTATAACATTTCGGTTGCGCGGGTTATAATATTACATTATCCACCCCGTCCAGCGGCAAATGCGCCGCGAAAGGAGGGCGAGGATGCAGAACCAGACCCCGGCGTTTCACCGCCACGATCACGGCGCGTGCAGCCGCGCGGCGCTGCAATTTGCCGAAGCGCATTGCGCGGCGGGCGGGGCGCGGCTGACGCCGGTGCGGCGGCGGACCTTGGAGATTTTGCTGGAAGAACACCGGGCGATGGGGGCGTATGAGGTGCTGGAACGGCTGCGTCAGGACGGCTTTGGCCACCAACCGCCGGTCGCCTATCGCGCGCTGGATTTCCTTGTAGATCAAGGACTTGCCCACCGGGTGCGCCGCCTCAACGCCTTCACCGCCTGCACCCACCCGCAGGAAGCCCACGCGCCCGCTTTCCTGATCTGCGAGCATTGCGGCAACGTGGCGGAAATGGCGGGCGGGGCGGTTTTCGCGGCGCTGGACGCGGCGGCGACGCAGCTTGGCTTCGCCATTCGGCGCACGTCGATCGAGGCCACCGGCCGCTGCCCGAACTGCGCCGGGGAGCCCTCCGATGCTGATTGAGGCGCGCGGGGTTTGCGTTGAATACGGCGATCTGACGGTGCTGGACAAGGTGTCGATCACGGCCCGGCGCGGCGAAATCGTCACCATCGTCGGCCCGAACGGCTCCGGCAAATCGACCCTGATCCGCGCTCTGCTCGGCTCGGTGCCGCTCGCGCGCGGGGAGGTGCGGCGCGCGCCGGGGCTGCGGATCGGCTATGTGCCGCAGAAACTGGCGCTCAATCCCGGCCTGCCGCTCACTGTGCGCCGCTTCCTCGCGCTGCCCCGCCGCCCGACGCCGCAGGCGCTGGCGGAAGTTGCGCAACAAACCGGGATTGCCGCCCTGATGGCGCGCCCGGTCAGCGGGCTTTCGGGCGGGCAAATGCAGCGGGTCTTGCTGGCCCGCGCGTTGCTTTCGCACCCGGATCTCCTGCTGCTCGACGAGCCGACGCAGGGGCTGGACCAACCCGGCGAAGCGGCATTTTATGCGCTATTAGAAGAACTTAGGCGAGAACTGAACCTCGGCATCCTGATGGTGAGCCACGACCTGCATGTCGTCATGGCCACCTCCGACCGGGTGATCTGCCTTAACCAGCATGTCTGCTGCGAGGGCGCGCCGCATGTGGTTGGCGCGGCGCCGGAATACCGGGCGCTGTTTGGCGAAGGCAGCGGCGGGCGGCTGGCACTTTACCCTCACAGCCACGACCACAGCCACGAGGCCCAAGATGCTGGATGATTTCTTCCTACGCGCTGCGCTGGCGGGCATCGGCCTGACACTGGCGACCGGCCCCTTGGGCAGCTTCGTCATCTGGCGCCGCATGGCCTATTTCGGCGACGCAACAGCACATGCGGCGGTGCTTGGCGTGGCGCTGGCGCTGATCTTCTCTCTGCCGATCACGCTCGGCACACTGATCGTCGCAGCGGCGATGGGGTTGGCGGTCTCGGCGCTGGTGGCGCGCGGACACGCCATGGACGCCACCCTCGGCGTTCTGAGCCATTCGGCGCTGGCGGTCGGGCTGGTGGCGATCAGCTTCGCGCCGGGCCTGCGGGTGGACCTCAACGCCTTCCTGTTCGGTGATATTCTGGCGGTTTCGAAAACCGATGTGGCGATGATCTGGGGCGGCGCCATACTGGTCTGCGCCGCGCTGATCTGGCGCTGGTCGCGGCTGCTCACGGCGACGGTCAACAGCGATCTGGCGGTGGCATCGGGCATCAACCCACGCCGCGAAGACCTGCTGCTCACCCTCGCGCTGGCCCTCACCGTGGCGCTGGCACTGAAACTGGTCGGCGCGCTGCTCATCGCCGCCATGCTGATCGTGCCCGCCGCCGCCGCCCGCGGCTTTGCCCGCAGCCCGGAGATGATGGCGATACTGGCCGCAGGCTTCGGCGCGCTCTCCGTGCTGGGCGGCCTCTGGGCCTCGCTGCACTTCGACACCCCCGCCGGCCCCTCCATCGTCACCGCCGCCCTGACGCTGTTCCTCCTGTCCGCTGCCCGGCGTTAGCGATTTCTGCTCCAGGCATGGCCCTATTCAATTCGTTCATCATTTATATATTTCTGAATGCTTTCCAGATTTCCTTGCGCATCATACAAAAAACGCTCACCATTCAGTTTCCCGTTTACAAAATTTTCCTTCATGGAGAGCGTGCCGTTTGCATTGTACCAAACGCGTTCACCCTCTTCTTTGGCGTTTTTATAGTAACCTTCACGCATTACATTACCGTTGGCAAAAAATACGGTTTCTCTTCCGTGAGGGATGTCGTTTTTGTATTCAGTTTCGCTATACACACCACCCTCTACAGGACTTCCTTTATAGTCCCAAAGTGTATATACTACGCCCTCTATTATACCATTTTTGTAGTGTTTCTTTTGCTTTAACAGGCCATTTTCCAGATACTGCAGGCTTTCCCCCTCAAGAATACCATTTTTATAGTTTTCCTGAATTTTTAACTGCCCGTTTTCGAACCATTCATATTGTATTCCATCTAATTCACCATTGTTATTATTGCGTTCTTTTTCTTTCTGGCCATTCCCGAAATAAGCAATGTACTTTCCGTGAGGTTCACCATTTTTGAAATGTATTTCAGCCCAGGAACCGTCATCATAATAATTGAAAGAGGTATTTTCCTGGACACCATTTTCATAAGTTTCAATCAAATAAACCTTGCTCATTTTGTTAGGGAAATGAGGAAAGGGTTTATTCATTCTTCCAACGGTTAATCCGTTTAGTTGATTGTCTATGTAGTTTTCTTCAATCGTGTAGGTTTCAAAAATCCGAATTCGTTTTTCAGCATTATCTTTTTGATATCTTTTCAGCTCTGGTTTCTCTTCAATCAAAATCCAGTCTGAAATATCTATATTTTCATTACTTGTCATCATCTGAAGCCTCGGGTCATGCTTGGCTGAGCGGGTTCTCCTAGGGGTATCGTAGCAGCAATTTGGGCTTATCGGAAGCGCGGTGGTTGTAGCGTCATTCGGTCGCTTTCAGGTGCAGGTGGAAGGTGGGCCTGAGCAGCGCTTTGAACTGTGCGCGCCGCAGCTCAGCCATGCCCAGAAGTCCTCGATATGGACGCGTCCGCGGGCGAATTCGTCCTTCGAGTGGTCGATACGAAAGTGCCCTTCTGCGGGGCACGGTCGGGCATATCTACAAATTTTCCCGCGCTGCCAGGTTGTTCATGAACTTGGTAAAGCTGTTGGCAACAAAACCTAATGCGTGAATGAAAGGAATATCCATTCTTCGTCTCTTTTCATAGCTTTGCGATAGGAATCAGTCAGCTAGGCAAAACCCTAGCACAAATACTCAAACGCCCGCCGGGCACCGGCGGGCCAGCGGCCTATCAAACCGTCAGGACCATGCCGTCATAAGCGGGGTCGACATTTGCCGGGGTCTCGGCGGCGACTTTTTCAAAATCGAGGTCGATGTGCATATTGGTTAACACGCCGCGTTTCGCTCCAACGCGGGCGATCCATTCCAGTGCGAGGTCAAGATGGGCGTGGGTCGGGTGTGGTGCGCGGCGTAGGGCGTCGAGGATAAAGAGGTCCAAGCCCTGCAATACCGCCCAGGCTTCTTCTTTGATGGCCGACACATCCGGCAGATAGGCCGCATTGCCAACGCGAAAGCCGAGCGCGTCAATACTGCCATGCTCAACCTCAAACGGCGTGAAGGTCAGCGGCCCGCCCGCGCCGTCGATGGTGATGTCGCCGTTGATCGTGTGCATATCGAGGATCGGCGGGTAAGCGGAGCCTTCGGGTTGCACAAACGCATAGCCAAAACGCGAAATCAGCGCGTCCTGCGTCGCCCCATCGGCCCAGACCGGCAGGCGCTTGCGCGTGTTGAACACGATCTGGCGCAGGTCGTCGAGACCATGCACATGATCGGCATGGGCGTGGGTATAAAGCACCGCATCGAGGCGGGAGATGCTCGCATCAATGAGCTGCGCGCGCATGTCCGGGCCGGTGTCGATCAGCACTTGCGTGACCCCGTCCGGTCCCGCGCGCTGCACCAGAAGCGAACAACGCCGCCGTTGATTTTTCGGGTTCTTCGGATCGCACTCGCCCCAATGCCCGCCAATCCGCGGCACCCCGCCCGACGAGCCGCAGCCCAGAATGGTCAGGGTAATATCGCTCATGACGCGACCTCAAAGGCGGCAACCTTGGTGAAAAGGCGCAGGAAGTTTTCTTCCGTCTGCGCTGCGAAGTCCTTGTAATCCATGCCAAAAACCTCGGCCCCGACCCGCGCGGTATGGGCGGTATAGGCGGGCTCGTTGCGCTTGCCGCGATGCGGCGGCGGGGCGAGATAGGGGCTGTCGGTTTCGACCAGAATGCGCTCCACCGGCGCGACCGCGAAAATCTCGCGCAACTCGGTCGAGCGCGGGAAAGCGGCAATGCCGGACATGGAAAGGTAAAAGCCCAGATCCAGCGCCGCTTGCGCCAGCGCCGCGCCGGAGGAAAAGCAGTGCATGACGCAGGAATACGCCCCGGCCGCATGTTCCTCGGCCAGAATGCGCGCCATGTCGTCATCGGCGTCGCGCGAATGGATGATCAGCGGCAGGCCCGTCTGCCGCGCCGCCGCGATATGAATGCGCAGGCTCTCCTGCTGCACGTCTTTCGATTCAGCGGTATAGTGATAATCCAGCCCGGTTTCACCAATGCCTACCATCTTCGGATGCTGCGCCAGCGCCACAAGTTCTTCCACCGAAACCATCGGTTCCTCGGCGACGCTCATCGGATGCGTCGCGGCGGCGAAATAGACCGGCGCATGGGCCTCGGCGATGGCGCGCACCTGCGGCACGTTGGCCATGCGGGTGGCGATGGAAACCATCCGATGCACCCCGGCCTCCGCTGCGCGGGCCACGACCTCGGCGTGCTGGCCGTCGAAATCGGGAAAGTCGAGATGGCAGTGGCTGTCGGTAATTTTCGGTTCGCTCATGGTGTCTGCGCCTCGTTGATCCTGAAAATCATATCGAGGAACAGGGCGGCGGGGTCAAGGTTCACGCTGCGGCCATGGGCGGCGCGGGCGGAAAGCTGTTGTGCCAGTTCGGCCCAGCGGCGTGCGGCGGCAAGGTCCGGGGCGATGCGGGCGAAAAGCGCGGCTTCCTCGGGGCTGGCCGCGTCTGGCGGATGCCCGGCGCCCGCGCGCGCGGCGCGGGTGAGCAGCAAATCGGTCAGGCGCAGGGCCAGTTCAAACCGCGCCTGATGTTGCACCCCGGCCAGCGAATTGGCCAGCGCGATGGCGCGGGGGCGGTCATATTCCGGCGGGCGCGAAAAGATGGCGACCAGATCGGCGTAAAGCGCCAACCCGTCCTGATGCAACAGCCGCAACGCCTCGCCAACCGAGCCGCCCGCCAGCGCGCCCAGCAGCGGCGCCTCCTCCGGCGACACGCTTTCCCCCGTGTTCTCAAGGGCTTGTGAGAGATCGCCCGGCGCCAGCGTCGCCAGCCGCAATTCGCGGCACCGCGAGCGGATGGTGGGCAACAGGCGCGACGGCTGGTGCGAAATCAGCAGAAGCACCGCGCCTTCCGGCGGTTCTTCCAGCAATTTGAGCAACGCATTGGCGGCGGAGGTATTCATCTCATCCGCACTGTCCACGATCACCACGCGCTTGCCCCCGTCCGCCGCCGACAGGGCGAAAAACTCCTTCAGCCGACGCACTTCGGCAACGCGAATATCGGCGGACAGCTTGTCGCCCTTGTCGTTCGGCCCGCGCCGCAGCAGGAAAAAATTCGGCTCGGCCAGCGCGCGCATACGGCGGGCGACCGGGTGTTCGGGGTCCGTGTCAAGGCGCGTGGGCGGCTCGGGATCGCCGAACATGCCTGTCTCCTGCGGCGCGTGGGTCAACAGAAAGCGCGCGATGCGCCAGGCCAGCGTCGCCTTGCCCACCCCGCGCGGCCCGGTAATCAGCCAGCCGTGGTGCAGTCGCCCGGAATTGAACGCGTCGAGAAAGCGGGCCTCCGCCTCCGATTGTCCAATGAGATCAAGGGTTTCGCGCGGATGCGGCGCACCTTCAACCCGGTCCGGCTCCGGCAGTTCGACCTCTGTTTTGCGGCTCATGGCAGGCGCGCCCGCACGATGTCCAGCACCTCCGCCGCGATGGTGTCAATATCGCGATCCGCGTTGATCACCACGCAGCGCCCCGGCTCCTGCGCCGCCAGATCGAGAAACCCGGCCCGCATCCGCACCTGCAAATCGGTGCCGAAATCCTCGAACCGCTCCTCATGCCCGCCGCGCCCCTTGGCCCGGCTGTGGCCCTTCGCCGGGTCCATGTCGAAAATCAGTGTCAGGTCCGGTTCACGTCCGATCATCAGCGCGTGCAACTGGTCAACGATCTGGCGCAGACCGGGGGCGCGCAGTCCCTGATACATGCGGGTGCTGTCGGCGAAACGGTCGCAGATCACCACCTTGCCCGCCGCCAGCGCCGGTTCGATGCAGCGTTCCAGATGGTCGCGCCGTGCGGCGGTGAACAGCAGGATTTCCGTTTCCGCCGACCAGCGCTCCGGCTCGCCCTCCAGCACCAGCGCGCGGATTTCTTCCGCGCCAGGGCTGCCGCCGGGTTCGCGGGTATGGATGGCGGGGATGCCTTGTGCGTCGAGCGCCTCGAACAAGCGGCGCGACTGGGTGGACTTTCCCGATCCGTCGATCCCCTCGAAGGTGATGAAAAGTCCTGTCATATCAGTTGGTTGCCGGGGCTTCGCTGCCGCCGGAGGTCAGGGCTAAAACCTGCGCAAACCCGACTCCTGCTGCCGTGCGAAACCGGGCCAGAAACCCGGCCTTTGCCACGTCATTTGCGGCGTAAAGCGGCACTTGCGTTGCACGCATTCCCGCCGGTTCGATGCGCATATAGCCCAATTCCTGTCCGGCGGTGATCGGCGCCTGAACCGGGGTTTTCCAGACCACTTCCGCTTCCACCGTGCTGGTCGCCGTGATCGGCATCAGGAGGGTAACGTCTTGGGCCGGGACCAGCCCGACGCTTTCCGCCGCGCCCAGAAATACCGGCACCTGCGCCACCGGCACCCCCGCCTTGGCCGGGCTTTTCATCGCGAATTGCCGGAACGCCCAGTTGACGATGGCTTCCGCCTCGCGCGCCCGCGCCGCTTCGCTGTCCAGCCCGCTGATCACAAACACGATGCGCCGCGCGCCCTGTACCGCCGAGCCAACAAGGCCATAGCCCGCTTCCTGCGTGTGCCCGGTTTTCAGCCCGTCCGCGCCGATCCCCAGCTTCAGGAGCGGGTTGCGGTTGAAGCGGTTATCCGGGGCGCGCCCGTCGAAACCGTATTCGGTGATGGAGAAATAGTGGTAAAATTCCGGGAATTCGGTGATCAGACGCCGTGCCAGCACGGCCAGGTCTTTCATCGACATGCGCTGGCGTGGATCGGGCCAGCCGGAGGCGTTGCCGAAGCTGGAATTGATCATGCCGAGCGCCTTGGCCCGTTCCGTCATCATGGTGGCGAAAGCGTCTTCCGTCCCGGCCAGCCCCTCGGCGACCACCACGCAGGCATCGTTGCCCGACAGCACGATGATGCCTTTGAGCAGCTCGTCGACCGTGGGGCGATCAGAGGTGTCGAGGAACATGGTCGAGCCGCCCATATCCTGCGCGCGGCGGGACACGCCGAAGCGGGTCTCCAGCGAAACCCGCCCGTCTTTCAGCGCCTCGAACAGCATGTTGAGCGTCATCAGTTTTGACATCGAGGCAGGGGGCAGGGGCACTTCGGCGTTCTTTTCAAACAGCACCGTGCCCGTGGTCACGTCCAGCACATAGGCCGACCGGGCGGCGGTATCGAAGGCGCGCGCAGGCAGGGCCGCAAGTAAGATCACCGCCAGCGCGGCCAGAAAACGAGCCGGAATTGCGTGCATGGGTTCCCCCGATCAGTTGGTGACGAAATAGGCGTCCGTGAAGCCTAAGCCTTTGATTTTCTTCAAGATGCTGGCCCGCTCGCTCTTGCTTTGCATCGGGCCGACAATGACGCGCCAGAAGGGTTTGCCGTTCATCTTGCCCGGTTTGATGCTTGGGGTCATGCCCGCCTGACGCAGGGAAGCGGCGGTGTTTTCGGCGTTTTTCTTCACCGAGAAGATGCCGATCTGCACATAGGGCTTGGCGAGGCCGGAAGTCGTTGGGGCTGGGGCCGGTTTGCTTCCGGCGGCATCCAGCGCGGCGGCGGCGGCGGCCAGCGGGTCGTCGTCGAGCGGCTTGGCGGTCACGCCGGGTGCCGCGGCCAGTGCTTCCGTTGGCGCCTCGCCTGTCGCGTCGGCAGGCGGATCGACCGGCACCTCTTTACGGCGTAGCGCGGTCACGTTGAGCGAAGCCGGCTGCCCGGCCAACATGCCGAGCGCCTCTGCCGCGTCGGAGGAGACCTGAAAGGCCGGGCCGTTGCTTTGGCGTTCCGGGCGATACAGCACGCCGACGACGAATTTGCCGTTGGTCGAGTTGCGGATGATCACCCGTTCTGGCTCCGTCGCATCCGCATGCGCGACCCAGACGCCGCCCAGCGATGGCCGCCCGTCCCATAATCCGCGATCGGTGCGCTGAAACACTTCCGGCGCTTCGACGTCGCGTTCCACGGTGCGCGTCGTGCCATCCGCGGCCGCTGTCGCGTCGTCCTTGCCCAGAACCGACGGGAATTTCCCGTCCTCGCAGCCCGTCAATACCATCGCACCGCCCAAGACGAGTGCCAGCCTAACCGCCCAAATCTGTGTCATTTCTGCTCTTTCCCTTGTTTTCTGCTCCGCCGCATTGCCTGTTTCGCGACCGAACAACCCCTTTTTTGTAACCATAGCCCGCTTACAGGCACATGGAAAGTCCTGACCTTGCACGCGGGGCAGATGGGCAAAAACGCGCAGGGTTTATGGAGCGCGGGGCTTTCAGAATCGGACGGGGCAGGCTATCCAGCCCGAACCGGAGACGTGGCAGAGCGGTTGAATGCACCGGTCTTGAAAACCGGCAAGGGTTAACGCCCTTCGTGGGTTCGAATCCCACCGTCTCCGCCATCCGCCTTTTTACTCAGGTGCATTCGACGCTGTTCGCCCCCTTATGGGGCTGTTTTTGTTGATTTATCTGCATTCGCTATTGCTTTTGGGCTTTCTTCGATTACACTTATTTCTATTCATTGGGTGGTATGAAATGTGGTATCTTTAGTGAGCACTATGGATGACCTGAATGTTAGTTGACACGACTTATTGCAGTAACCGGAAGACCCCGGAGGTTTTCGGAAGAATGCGGATGAAGCTTTATAAACAAGGCGTTTCAACAAGGTGCGGCAAAAAATTCGGCTTCGCATAAGTGTCTTGCAGTAAGCGGCGAAAACGGGCGTTTGAGCGGTGTGGGGCGGTTTTGAGGGGCTGGTGGGTTGACTGGTGAAGGGTTCTTAAACGCCTGTTTTATAAGGCGATTAAGGGCGTTTCTGGGGTGTTTTGAGGTTCCGGGCGATTTTCCGAACTTTCCCAAACATGGGAAACCACGTTTCAAAGTGGGAAACCATGAAAATATCCTTTGTTTACAGGCATCTTTGAAAATCGGAAGCGTTGAAAATAATCAATGTGGTTTCCCACTTTTTATTCGAAAGCGTTGTCTAAAAGTGGGTCTACTTTGTTGCCGGCACGGTCCCGCAAGTTAAATGAATAGGCCCAATAAGGTTGTTTAGGATATTCGAGGCGAACCTCTTGAAGTGTGTCTATCTCGGTTGCGACGAGCCAGCTGAACTGCATCTGAGCATAGTTATAGACATGCGCCGCTGTTATCATGCCCCACGATCCTGACTCCCCCAGCAAGCACGCTTCGCCGTTTGTCACGGCAATAATCGCATCAAGATCACCGGAAAAGATTGCTGTTCGCGCATTCATCATGGTTTCTGCAGAAGGACATAAAAGTGCCTTTTCACCCGGATTGAAAATCGCAATATGCGCATATGTTTCATCAACGGGCGCAATGGTTGGATCCGCCAGTGCCGTGAAGGCGACGGTGGCACCAGCACAAATGGAAAAAAGGAATGTTATTTTTTTCATAGAAATCTCCATTTTAAGTCCACTTATGCCCTGACCAAACCACTTCGCCAATGATATTTTGCGAGATCGTATTCATGGCCTCGCCGGTGTGGTATTCTGGGGGGAACTGTTTCTGATCGGGATTGTCGCTGCGCACGATGATGGTGTGACCAGGCACAACCTCAAGCCGCTTTACACGGGTGCCGTCATTGGGGTCGTTGTAAACATAAACCCGTTGATTTCTGATTTCGGTTTTGCGGTGGTCGATCATAATCAGATCACCGTCCCAAATGCTCGGCTCCATGCTTTTCCCGGTGGCGTTGATGAGCGAGCAAGACCCGGCCTGAATGCCGTTCTGCTGCAACCAGTTTTTTGAGAATGCCAGATGATCGACGGGCGGCGCATCAAAATTGATCACACCACCTCCTGCCGCAGCGGATGCGTCATGGCGGGCGATGGTGGCGAAACGGTGATCGTCAACTTCGACTTCCGGGGCGGGGGTGAGATCGCGCGGCGGACCGAAGTATAGTTCCAGATCAAGAACCTTGGCGAGCTTTTCTAGAGCTGGAAGATTATACCTCTTCTCCCCTGTTCGCGGCATGCGTAGGTTCTTGATTAGGGCTGGATGTCCAACCGCCAACTTTGACGCGGCAGCATCTGAGAGCCCCTTCTTTTTTAAGGCTTCATCTATTGTCGTAAGAATCGGGTCCATAACCCTTATTAGCCAGTAGCGGCTAAAGCGACAATGCCTAGCCTGTAGCAGCTTGACAATCCGGGCCGCTACAGGCTAGACAACCGCATGACACAGAGACAGCACCTCATATCGCTTGCCGAAGCTCTCGCCGCCCATCAGGGCGTGACGCATTACGCCATATCCATGCGTGCCCTCGGCAAGGGCGATTTCTTCAAGAAAATGATTGAGCTTGGCTATGACTGCCGCACCCGCACGGCCGAACGCCTGATGCAATGGTTCAGCGATAACTGGCCGGATCAGGAGCTTGCCTGGCCCCGCGACATCCCCCGTCCCACCCCGAACAAGAAGGAGGCTGCGTGATGGATAGAGCGACGAGGCGGCGCGCCTATATTGCGGCGCGAAAGGCTGAGAAGCGGGCGCAGCCACGCCCACGCAGTCCATTGCGGGATATGCCCCGTATTTTCATCCCCGGATATGTGATCAACAGGGTAGTTCAAGCAGGAATATATCCACTAACGATGGCGGCGCCGGAGCTGTATGAGCGGCTTCTGCCGCGTTACGAACGGCTTTGCGATAAGACGTGCCTTTCTCTGGCGCAACGTGCTGAACGAGCCGCATTGCGTTGGCTGCTTGAAGAGCGTGATAGCGCGCCTGAAGCCACAGAGCATTGCGCTCATGATGTTGCAGCTTCGCCCATCTCCGCTCTCTTGCCGTCGGACCTTCCCCCAGAAATACGAAAGCAGTTTTTGGAGGATTACGGCATAG
>PDWI01001375.1_pt1 | contig 62595 bp, 64 predicted proteins | sample 1430891 | NCBI WGS metagenome assembly PDWI01 (sample SAMN01162508, study PRJNA174530) | Oral metagenome, whole genome shotgun sequencing project. | biome: Marine environment; feature: Marine mammal; material: Swab sample of the gingival sulcus; isolation source: swab sample of gingival sulcus... | reverse complement strand
TAAATCATATTCGTCCTCAATACGCTCAATAACAGAACTTCTTATTAATTCAGACACAGTAATTCCGTGCATTTTAGCATAATTTTTAAAAAGCATAGTATCAGTTTCATTTAATCTTAAAGATATAGTCATAATAAATACCCCCCTTTATGTAATACATTGTATTACGTTTTATATACTTTGTCAAGAAAAGAATAAAAATATAACTTTGCTAGTAAATTAAAGTAGTTTAGTATTAAGCAAAACTTTTTAAAACCCACTAAACATTTAAAATATTATAATATATATATTTTCGTATATAAAATTAATGAAATAACTAATATTCCTAATAGTAATATTATTAATGCTAATGTAGTATAATGCTAAAATAAAAATTATTTAAATAATAAAAGACTTTAACATAATATTAAACTTATACCAAAGTCTTTTTATAGTAGTATATCTTCTCACTTTTAACATAATTAAAAATAAAAAAAATCCATTATTTAGTCTTTAAACTAAACAATAGATTTTTTAAATAACAATTTCTTACCTAATTTAACTCATCCATAAACTCTTTTAACACAGATAAAACTACATCTTTATTTACAAAATACTTCATATCTTCATCAACCGCTATCATTGAAACTCTGATAAGTTGATTTATGTGATACGATATTGTTGGCTTTGCTACTCTGCAAAGTTCTGCAAGTTCTTTATTTGTACCCACTCCATTTAAGATCGCTTTAAAAATTTTAAACCTAGTTTCATCGCCTAAATTCTTGAAAATTAATACCTTTATTTCATTTTTTATATGCTCTTTAACTTTAGAAATTTCATCAAAATAAATTCCAATCATTAAAAAATTAGAATTATTATCAAACCCTATTCCTATCGGAGAAAATATTGATACGGTAAAATATATAGTTTCGTAATCTTTCATAAAATTAAACGTATCTTTTAAAAACTCTTCTCCCAAAATATAAACATAAGAAAACCCAAGTTCATTTAAGTTTTCCCCATACTTTTCTGCATTTTTTAATATAAAATCTATATTTTCTTTATACACTTTTTCAAAACTTTCTCTATATGAAAAAAGTAAATCTAAATACTCAGTAAGTGCTTGTAACGGTTTTGAAATAGCACCTAAAAGTCTACTTTTCACCACATCATCAGACGAACATTCATCCACTAAATCAATTATTTTCATAGGGTTTTGAATATATAAACAAACATTTTTTTCATCACTTACAAGACTTTTTAAAATTACCTTTCTCAAATCATCTTCACTCTTTGAAAGCATAGCATCTTTTACATTTTCAATAGTTTTAAATCCCAAAAGTTCATCAAAACTAAACACATTAAAAAGATTAAAAATGTCTAAATTTCCACAAGATATTTCCGCATACTGCTTTTTAATATTACTATTTTCATCTAAAAAATTAAATGGAACTTCTAAAAAACCCGTTTCCCTAATCTTTTCAATAAACTGTGTTTCGTTTTCATCCAAATCTACACAAATGCTTAAAATTGAATAAAAATCAATTATTTTAGAAAGTTTTTCACTAAATACAAATTTTTTCATTAAAGTACCCCTATTCTTTTATAACATCAGGAACATCTTTTTCAAAACTCCTAATTTTTTTATCATTTAACGCAAATACGCCAAGTACAACAAGCATAAAACCAAAAACTATAAACATCAAACCTATTCCCCTTGTAGCACCTACTCCAATAGTCTTACCAACTATTGTATCAGAAAGACTTCCGCCTTTTACAAGAAGTGGTTTAAATACATAATCTGCAAGAATTCCCGATAATAAAACTGCAACAGGAGAAAACAAATTATTAATTGACATACTCAAAGCTGAAACTTTACCAAGCATATCATTTGAAATTTTACTCTGCATAAGTGTTCCAAATAAAGTATTTATCCTTGGTATCGGAAGTGCAAAAAATAAAACACCTACAAATATAAAGTACCATTTATAACTAATACCAACCGTCATAAGAAAAACCGCTGACAAAATCAAAGATGTAAATATAGATTTTACCTTATCTTTTGTTTTAAGCATACCTGAAACGATTGAACCAACTAACATCCCTATACCGAAACTAGATTCTACAAACCCAAATATTTTAGAATCGTAATTACTCATAACTAAAGGTCCAATAAGTGGTAAAGTCAAGTTAGCCACAAAGTTTATAAATGATGTAGTAATTAAAATCTTGAAAAAACCGCCCATGTTTTTTATATATGCAAAGGTTTCTACAAAATCACTTTTTATAGTTTTATAAAAACTTTCACTAGACTTTTCTTTTTTCTCATATCTTAAATCTTGTGGAAGTATAGTCAAAATAGCGGCGCCATAACTAATAAAGTCTGCAATGAATAATCCTATAAGTCCAATTACAGGATATAAAAGACCTGCAACAACAGGTGCAACAAGCATTTTAACTGCTTGAATTAACATAAGCATACTATTCGCTTTGCCAAGGTCATCCTTTGGCACTATATTTGGTATGCAGGCATAAAATGCAGGGCCTTGAAAAGCATTTAAAGTCGCTGATAAAAAGTTAAATAAGACAACCATCCAAACTTCAAATTTTCCCGCAAAAAAGAGTAACATTATAAAAAGTTTTAATACTGCGTCTAAAGAATCGCAAATTATAATAATTTTTTTTCTATCTTTTCTATCTGCAATCGAACCCGTTATCGGAGAAAAAATGACATTAGGTACCATAGTTGCAAAATAAGTGATAGTAAAATAAAGCGTACTATTAGTTTGAAGCAAAACCCAAATTGAAAGTCCAAACGACGATATGCTTGAACCAAGTGCAGATACAAATTGTCCGCTAAATATAACCCAAAAACGTTTCATTGATTTTGTTTGCATAAATCCCCCTTTAAAAGAATTATATAAATATATACCATATCTGTATTCGTTAGATATTCATCTAATACATTTACATTATATCAGATATATATCTAATTGTAAAGGGATATTTTTCCCTAACAAGATCTTATGCCCTGCACGCCTTTTCTTTTCACTTGATATTCCATTTTATACTTTAATAATAATCTCAATTCTTATTTACAGATTTTATGAATAGTTACAAAATAATTCTCACATATTATTTATATAACAAATAGTTTTTTAACACTTTAAGCGGGTTCAAAGGAGCGGAAGATCCACATAGAAATTATTTTTAAACAAATGTGAAAACTACTTATAATTATTAAATAATACGCATAAAAAAGCCAATATTTCGCAAATTAACTGCTTAATATTGACTTTGTTTTCAAATAGTAGTTAAGAGTTAGTCTAATACTCAAAACTAACATTAGAACCGCTATCTCTATTTTTAGTAACAATTATCTTCTTATCAATCTTTTCCTTTAAATCTGAAACGTGAGATATAATGCCTATTAGCCTATTATCATTAGATAAATTTATAAGCGTCTTGATAGCCTTATTTAAAGAGTCTTCATCTAAAGTTCCAAAACCCTCATCTATAAACATAGTATCTAACCTTATACCGCCAATAGACTCCTGAACTTCATCTGATAACCCTAAAGCTAAAGACAAAGATGCTTTAAAAAGTTCTCCACCTGAAAGAGTTTTTACACTTCGAACGCTACTATTATAGTGATCTATCACGTCCAAATCAAGTCCACTTTTTTTAGATAAATTGCTTGAACTATCTGCCCTTTTTAATTCATACTGTCCATTTGACATATTTAAAAGTCTTAAATTTGCCCTTTCTATAACTCTATCAAAATAATGAGTTTGTACGTATGTTTCAATAGTTATTTTATCCTTACCTTTAATATTACCGCTCAAAGTATCGGAAATACTTTTTACTACATTATAATTTTTCTCTATGTGGCTGTATTCATTCAATAATTTAAGTAAAGATTTATATATATTTTGATTTGTATTCAAGGTGCTACTAATTTTTTCTCTCTCTAGTTCTATATTTTTCTTTTCGCCCATTTTTAAATCAAGCTGTAAAGTTAAATCGCTTAATAAAATACTTTTAAAATTAGCATTTTTTGAAATTAAATGTTCTTTTTCAATAATTCTACCGCTTATGCTTTCAGTTTCACTCTTAAAATTATCTTTTAAGTCTTTAAGCGTTTTAATCTCATTATCAAGCTTAAAAAGTTCAGATTTAAGGTCAAATAGTCTTTTTTCAGCATCTTTTTTGCTATCAAATTTAAGTTTCGACTTTACTTTATCCTTTTCATCTTTTTTAGCCTTAATAGCAGAACTAATTTCCGCAAGTTTTAATTCTAAATCCTTACTTTCGCTTTCTAAAATTTCTACACTTTCCCTAAAATTTTTAAGTTTTTGTTCTAACTTTGATTTTTCACTTATAAGTTTTAATTTGCTTTCCTTATCAAGTATTATCTCTTTGAGCTTACTTTCTAAACCATAAATCAAACTAGATAAATCATCGTAAACTCTATCTATATCAACACTTTGCTTGTCTAATTGCAAATTTTCATAAAGAGTATCAAGTTCTGCATTAACTGATAATAGACTATCTTTTTTAACTTCAAAACTACGCATTTTTTGATTTTTAGTCTTTTCTTTTAAATCAAGTCCGTCCTTCGAAATATCAGTATCTTTAAACTCCGCTTTTTTAGGGTGCAAAGTAGAACCACAAACCAAACAAGGCTCTCCAGCCTTTAAATCTTTAGCAAGTAGACCCGCTTGATTATCTATATAAGATATATAGTAGTTTTTCCATATAGTTTCGGCGTTATCATATTCTAATTTTGCCTTTTCATAATCTTTTTTTATATCTTCTAACTTCAAAGCTACTTTTTGGATTTTACTTACGGAATTTAACTTTTCTTTTTTTTCTAAAATTTCCGTATCTTTTTTTTCTATTAGACTTTCTAGTTTAAATAAATCTACGCTTACATCTCCAATATTATTTAAAGTAATTTCCGACTTTGAAATATCTTCACTTAAAGCTATAAATTCATTTTTTTTAATCGCTAAATCATTTAAAATTTTATTATTTTGAGTTTCTTTTTCTGCGATATATGACTCTATTTCATCAAAATCATCATAATCTTTCAAGGTATGTTCAATTTCAGTAATTAGATTTTCTTTATCTTTAAAATCAAGTTTTTTAGTTTCTAAAATACTTATTTTTTCGTTTACTTTTTCAAGTTCTTTATTTTTTTCGTTAAAATCATTTTTTAAATTTACAAGTTCTGCCTTTAAAGTATCATAAGACTTCTTTTTAGAAAGTTTAGTATTTAATAAAATTATATCACTATCAATGCTTTCCAAAGTTTTTACAATAGCATTTTTTTCATCCTGAGCTTTCTCTATAAGTTTATTTAATTCTTTTAAAGTTTCGTCCCTATCAGTTATTTGACTAAAATCTATATTCTCACAAAGTATATTATCTTTATACTGATTTATACTCTCTGTTACCCTTTCAAAACTCTTTTCTAATTCACTTTTTTTTGCCTTAACATCACTTTCTAATCTACCATAATAAGAAGTTTTAAATATCTCTCTAAATATTTTCTCCCTATCTTTGGTATCTGAAATTATAAGTTTTAAAAATTCTCCTTGAGAAATCATTGCAATTTGAGAAAACTGCTCCCTATCTACGCCAAGCACTTCATAAATTTTATCGTTTACAGATTTAGTCTTTGTTATAATACTACCGTCAGGCAAGGTAAGTTCAGCATTTGCATTCTCTTTAGTAAACCCTTCGCCCCTTTTTTTCACCCTTTCATATTCAGGATTTCGCTTTACTAAATACTCTTCCCCACCATAATCAAATAAAAGCTCTACATAAGTATCTACATCCAAACTAGCATACTTACTTCTAAACATACTAGCATCTCTAACTTCTCCGCTAGCAACTCCATAAAGTGCATAACAAATTGCATCAAATATTGTCGTTTTGCCAGAACCCGTATCTCCTGATATAAGATAAATTCCCTTGTTTCCAAATTTTGACATATCAAATACAGTTTTTTCACTATAAGGTCCAAATGCAGATATGGTAAGTTTAATCGGTCTCATTTTTTCTACTCCAAATATTATCTATACTTTTATTTAAAAATTCAATCTGCTCATCATTTAATTTTATATTGTTTTGCATATTATAAAATTCATCAATTATCTCTATTGGACTTTTTTCTTTAATAGATTTTAAACTCTTTATTTTGCCATTTGACCTTGTCCTTGTATTATCATAGTCTAATTTCATAATATTTTTATAAACAGTTCGCAGTTTAGAAACAGCGTTTAATATATCGTTTTCATCAGTCAAAGTTATATGATAATAATCCCCTAAATTTAAGTTCTCATAGTAGTTTTTTGACATAAGTTTTTCATAACTTCCCTTGATTTCAACCATATCCCTTATAGGAACTAAAGGAAGTTTGTTTATTATAATATCTGCTTTTTTATCAAAAATATCCACGCTAGCAATTGATTTTTTGTGATTTACTTCCGAAAAAGAATATTTAAGAGGACTACCTGAATACCTTAAAGTTTTTCTATCTATGCTTTGTGGTCCGTGTAAATGCCCAAGCGCTACATAATCAAAATCATCAAATATTTTTGCAGATATGCTCTCAATAGTCCCCACAGAATACTCTTCAGAATCGGAAATTTTGCCATTTATTATAAATTGGTGTGCAAGTATTATATTTCTTTTAGTTTTATCTACATCTATACTGCCAACAACCGTTCTTATAGCGTCATCATAAGTTTCTATCAAAGCGTCATTAAAATACTTTCTTACGTGAATAGGCTTTAAATAAGGTAGCATATAAACATCTATTTCTCCATATTCATCACTTAAAACAACCTTTTCTACCCTTCCATTAAATACACTAGAAATATGTATATTATTAGATTTCAAAAGTTTTGCAGCAAAAGCAAGTCTTTCAGGCGAATCGTGATTTCCACTAGATATAATCACAGTTAAATTTCGCTTAGCTAAACTGGATATAAACTCATCAAATAAATTTACCGCTTCAATAGAGGGGATAGTTTTATCGTAAACATCCCCCGCTATCAAAACTGCATTTGGTTTTAACTTATCTATATATTTTATAATTTCATCAAAAATATATTTTTGGTCTTCTATCATAGAAAAGCCATTTACTTTTTTCCCTATATGTAAATCAGAAAGATGAAAAAATTTCATTAACTTCTCCTATAATTATGCTCTTAACTCCGCTGAAAACTCATTTTTAAGCTCATTTAAGATTTTTTCATAAACACTTACAATTTCTGTTTCTTCAAGGTTTTTATTTTTATCTCTAAACACTAAAGAATACGCCATAGACTTTTTAGCCTGATCTATATTTTCGCCCTCATATACATCAAAAAGCGTTACACTTTCCAAAAGTTCAGTACCCGTCTTTTCTATGAGTTCTTTTATATCGCCATTTGTAATTTTCTTATCTACAAGTATAGCTATATCCCTTGTTGCAGACGGATATTTAGAAAGTTTATTGTATTTGAAATCAGGATTTACACTTCCGCTTAACTTTTTAAAATCTACTTCAACTACAGAAACTCTAGTGTTAATACCATAGTTTTTAAGAACAAGTGGATGCACTTCTCCGATAACTCCAATTTTCTCATCATTTAAAAATACATCTGCAACTCTACCGCTATGATAACTCACTTCTGCGTTGCTCTTTTTATATGAAATCTTACCTATATTCATTCTTTTAATAAGTTTTTCAAAATCAAGTTTTAACTTAAAGTAATCAGAAAACTCTCCTTCGCCTAACATTATTAGATTTTCGCCCTGTATAGGTGCTGAATTTTCATCATTTATATTGTGATCAAAAACGCTAGAAATTTCAAAGAATTTAAGATTTTTATTTTTTCTCTTAACATTGTACTCTGCAATTTCTAAAATGCTAGATAATAGAAACGGCCTCATTATGCTAAATTCTTCGCCCAAAGGATTTTTTACAGCCGAATAATTTCTAAGTTTATCATCCTTTGGTATATTTATCTTGTCAAAACTATTTGGTCCTATAAAAGAATAAGTTAAAATCTCTTCATAACCAAGTCCTGTCAATACATCATAAGCCTTAAATCTATTTGTTTGGTGCTGATTTAATCCGCCCTTTACGCTCAAAGTTGGTTCACTTTCAGGAATTTTATCATATCCATATATTCTAGCAACTTCTTCTATAAGGTCGTAATCTTTTAAAATATCTGTTCTATAATAAGGTATTTCTACCGTTAAAGTATCCTTTTTATCAACTTTAAAACCTAAAAGTTCAAATATACTTATAATTTCGTTAGTTGTTATTTCTGTTCCAAGTAAAGAATTTACCCTTTCTGCAGAAATTTCAATTTTTGGATTTGTAAAATCATCCTCATTAAAGTCAAAATATTTTTTATTTACTTTACCCATACCAAATTTTTCTACAAGATATGCAAATCTTTCTACCGCATCTATACATAACGGCGAATTTATACCCTTTTCATTTCTTGAAGAAGATTCCGACCTAAGTCCAAGTTTTTTAGACGCAAGTCTTATACTTGTAGCATCAAAATTTGCAACTTCAAGAAAAATCTTTGTAGTATTTTCAGTTACTGAACTATCTTTTCCGCCCATTATACCTGCAATTGCAACTATATTTTTATCATCTCTTATTACAATAGTACCCTTTGGCACGATTCTATTTTCATCATCCAAACAAAGCACTTCTGCCTCTTTTTCCAAAACATCTGCAACCAAATTTCCATTTAGTTTATCATAATCATAACAATGAACAGGTTGCCCAGTTTCAAGCATAACAAAATTACCAAGGTCTACAATATTGTTTATCGGTCTTATTCCATAAGCCATAAGCCTAGATTTTATAAATTGTGGCGACTCTTTTATAACGACATCTTCAATTTCAAGGCCAATAAACCTTTTACAAGCATCTAAATTAGATGAAGAAACAGTTTTTAAATGACTTTCTAAATTTAAGTTAAAATCAAACCTTTCTAACTTAACCATATCTCTATTAAAACTAGCCTTAACTTCTCTAGCCATACCAAGCATATTTAAACAGTCAGGTCTATTTGGCGTAATCTCAAAGTCCATAATATAATCGTCTAACATAAAATTAGACATAGGACTTTCTCCAAGTTTACATATAGGCTCTTTATATGTAATAATACCGTTCTCATACTCTTTAGGAATTACACTTTTCTCAAAACCAAGCTCTTCATAAGAAAGAAACATTCCGTTTGAAAGAACTCCCCTTAATTTTGATTTTTTTATTTTTACCCCATTTGGAAGTCTTGAATTATGCTTTGCTAAAAGCACATAATCGCCAACTACCATATTTTTTGCCCCCGTTACTACAACCGTTTCTTCATCGCCCAAATCAACAGTACAAATTACTAACTTTTCGGCATCGGGATGCGGCTCAATCTTATTAATTCTAACAAGGGCAACATTAGATATTTCATCACATCTCTTATCTACGCCCTCTGCATTAGAACCCGTCATAATTAACTTATTTCTAAACTCTTCTCTATCTATATTATCAATATTTACATAATCTTTTAACCAAGAAAGTGAAACTATCATATATACCCCCTAAAACTGTTCTAAAAATCTTTTATCATTTTGGTAAAGTAATCTTATATCGTCAATTTCATACTTCAACATAGCTATTCTATCTATTCCCATACCAAAGGCAAATCCGCTATACTTTTTAGAATCAACACCACAAGCCTCTAAAACTTTAGGATGAACCATACCGCAACCAAGTATTTCTATCCAGCCCGACTCACTGCAAAACTTACAACCTTCTCCCCCACATTTAAAGCAAGATAAATCAACTTCTGCACTAGGTTCTGTAAATGGAAAATCGTGAGGTCTAAACTTTGTTTTAGTTTGACTGCCAAACATTTCTTTTGCAAAAGTATTAAGCGTCCCTTTAAGGTCTGCCATAGTAATATTTTCTCCAATTACAAGCCCTTCAAACTGATGAAACATAGGAGAATGAGTTGCGTCAATCTCATCTTTTCTAAAACACCTACCCGGAGAAATCATCCTTATAGGAAGACTTTCACTCTTCATAGTCCTTATTTGAACGCCTGAAGTATGAGTTCTTAAAAGTAAACCATCTGAAAAATAAAAAGTATCGTTTTCACTCCTAGACGGATGGTCTATCGGAGAATTTAAAGCGTCAAAATTATTAAATACTGTTTCAATTTCAGGCCCCTCATTGACCTTGTATCCCATTGCCACAAATATTTCAATTAGCCTTTTTACAGTGAGAGTAATAGGATGATTTGAACCAACACTAACTTTCTCAATATCCAAAGTTACATCAATATCTTCATCTATTAGCTTTTTATTAATTTCAGCCATTTCAAGCTCTTTTGTCTTATCTAATATAAAACTTTCCAAAGCATCTCTTACTTCATTTACCCTACCGCCAAATATAGGCCTATCTTCATTGCTAAGGTCTTTCATATCTTTCATCATAAGTTTTAAAACACCTTTTTTACCAAGATATTTAACCCTAAAATCATTTAACTGTTCTAAATTAGAAATTTTATCCTTGTCAGATTTTATATCTAAATTTAATTTATCAAATTTTTCTTGCATACTTACCTCCTAAAATATTTAATAAAACTTTCCTAAAAAAATAAACCTCGCCCAAAAGGGACGAAGTTTCTCCGCGTTACCACCCAAATTACTAAAAGCACCAATATCAACTAAAATCAACATTTCGTACTATAAATAGTCACTCAATAGCAATAACGGTGCTAACCGTTTCCACCTACATATCAGCAGAAAAACTCATAAGTGAAACCCTAATTTAAGGCTTGGCTAAAGTGTTGCAGCACCCACTTCTCTCTGAAAACCTACACCTTATAGGAATCTTAATCATCGTCGATATAAATATATTACCATACTTTAAATACATAGTAAAGACAAGAAACGAAATTTAAAATATATTTCAAAAATAATAATTAAATAAAATCGTTATTTATACAAAAAAAGCACCAAAAAGGTGCTTTATTTATTATTAATTTGTTTTTCTTTATATTCTCTTTCTTTTCTATTTGAATTAGCTGAATAAATAAAAATTCCGGCTAAAGAAACTACTTCTGTAATCACTAAACAAAACCCTTCTATACTTTTATTAAGATATATAAGTATCGCTGAAATAAATAATAAAACAACACTTATTATAAAGCCTAAAACAAGACCTAATCTACTATCTTTAATTTTAGAAGTAATTACTCTTTCCTCTATACTCATTCTATGAACTGCTTGTTTTTCAGTCATAGATAGCAACCTTTCAAAAGAACCCGGTAATATAGACTCATATCGTTCTAATATTTCAGGTGGTGGCAAAGGTCCCGAATAAATCATTGACTGACTTACTGTTATACTTTTTTCTTGTTTTCTACTTTCAGCAAGATTTTTACTTTTATTTCCCATAATCATTTACCACTTTTTTAAAGTCTTCTCCAATTGCATACCAATCTGATTTTAAGGCTTTTTCATCAGCTTGTTCGCTTGTATTAGATATGTTATATTCATTTAAAGTTGAACCAAAATCAACAAGCCTAGCAACGCCTTCAAAAAATGATGGTTCAGAAAATAAATTAGTTGTATAATTCATAATCCCACCCCTTTCTACACAATAATTATATCACATATAAATAATTTAAACAACCGACATATATCAAACTATATATAAATGATATATTATATAGAATTCTAAAACACATAAAATAAGAATTTTTTTTATTAATCCAACTTTTATTATACAAATAAAAACCTATATTGTCAAGAATTCAACCTCAAATATAGTAGTATAGCTTTCAATTTATTATTCATATATTTGCTATATGATTTTATATAACTTAATCAACTTTTACTTTTTTTAATTCATCATAAATTTTTAAAATAAAGTGTCCATAAGAATCATAATTTTTTTTAGCCTCCTCAAGTGAATTATACTTTTGTTTGTTATATCCAGGGTATGCCCATCTACCGCCTAAATCTTCAAAATAAGGAACTTCGCCATGCTTTTTAATAAGATTATACCTTGGGTCAATACACGCTTGTTTTAGTGGTTCTTTACTTGCATAAGCTTTCAAGTGTTGAATAGTTGCTCTAACACCAAGCTGCGGAATATCAAACCATGCGCCTTTTCCAACTTTACTGTTATTAGTCGCCCCAATACCACTATAATTATTTTGTTCAGGAAGTACTAAGCCCCCATAACTAAAATAACCTGTTTCATGACAAGCCTGACTAAAAGCAATATCGCCACGCACGCCTTCAATCTTTCCTTCTTCAATCCAATAATTACAAAATGTATCAATATCAACACTTATTTTTGGCTTTTTGTTTTTTGAAAGCAAAAATTTTTTTAACTGTGCAGCACTACATTTAGAAACACCTATAATTGACGTATTACCAATATTTTTTGAGCTTTTAATTTCATTATTTGGTTTATTAACAGAATATGATTTACTAAAAACAGTAGTTGTCTTTGGTTTTGGCTTTACTTTATGGTGTTCAACGACATTTTTCCTATCACTAGAAACAGCAAAATTATTTATTTTATACACAGTGTCTATACGCATTGGAAAACTTGTTTCGGGTCTTGTATATTTAACTTTTCCGTCATACCAAATCTCAATAATATTACCAACTTTATATTTTTCTACATTAAAATTCACTATATCTACATCAATTGGTTTTAGTTTTGACACATCACTATTTCTAAATGGCTTTAACCACTTAAATCTTCTGTCAACTGATTTTACTTTAACTCTTAAAACGCCCTTTTCATTAAAAACTTTAAGAACTTCTGCTTTAAAATGCGCAACAGTATCGGGAATTATATCACTAGATATAGCTATATCCTTAAATATAACCCACTCTTTAGCAATTTTTACATATAAAGTGTCTTCACCATCAAACTGGTAACCGTAACCAACTCCAAAATTCGACTCATTATCTTTTTTCGGCTCTTCTCCCCGTTTAACAGAACTCATAATTTCTCCGTCAAGAGTACCGCAAGTAATTGCAGATGCAACCCGACCCGTATCAATATAAATTCTACCATTTACTTTAAGAGTACGAACAACTAATTTCTTTTCCCTCTTTTCATTTTCTTTCTTTTTTACTTTCACTACTTTTGGAGTAGGCTTTTCACTCTTTTTATCAGCCTTATTACCATTACAAGCAGTAAACATAAAACTAACTATAAAACAAAATACAAGCATTAAAATCATCTTTTTCATAATAAACTCCTTTCAAAACTTATATACAATAAAAACAGATATATTAAAACTACACTTATTCATCATCAATTATACTACTTATAGCTAAATTAAAAACTACAAAATTGCAACTAAAAATATTCTATTAAAACTAAAATAATTTTAAATACCCCCCACAAATATATATTATATCATAAAAAAATTTTTTTTTATAATACTTTTATTTCTATTCTTTTATGATATTATTAAATTATAGTGTTAATAATATGTAAATAGTTGGTATATACAGGAGTTACTAAAATGAAAGATGATAATACATTAGATAAAAATATGGCATTAAGAATTTTAATTTTCAATACGCTACTTTGGAGTTCAGATAAAATTTTTAATATAGACTTTAAAATAACACTAACTTTATCTATTATATATGTAATATATTTAGGTATAAAAGAATATAGAAAAAATAAAAATAAATAATAAAATAGCCTATACAATAATACTCATATAATAAAAGTACTATAATATAGGCTATTTTTAATAAATACAGGTGGGACTGTCGGGACTCCCACATTTCTCGACCCACATATAGTGGCGCGTTGGAGACAGATTCTCAACCTCTGTATTATATTAACTATATAATATCACATTAATCAAATTTATACAATACATTATATTCCAATTCTTTTTTATTTTTTCTTCTCTTACTTGTTTTCATATAATGTATTATGCACTCTCCATTTTCTCTTTCAATTATTATCATTTCCATAAATCTATTATCTTTATCAGGTATATTTTTATAAATCATTACAGAAGATTCTTTTCTATCATCCATTTCTAATATAACATTTGGATTTTTTATTGTATCAAAAATTAAATGCAACTCATCTCTAGTCATTTCTAAACAATGCTTTTCTAATATTCTTGCAATATCAAAATTAGATATACTAATCAATTTATCATTAAAATTTGATTTCAAATTTTCAATATTTAACTTCCCTAAAACATAATTCTCTTTAAAATTTTTTTTAATTTCATCTCTAGTCATATAAAGTTCTTTATTTTTTAAATACCTATCTAAATCTCGCTTTAAATCTTTACTATTATATGAACTTATACCCGTTTTTAATTTATCATTTTTCATACAAAAATTATACATCATTTTAAAAATTTTCTCAAGATTTTAAAATATTTTTTATACATTTTCAAACATAATAACTGCAAAATAATTTAGTAATAACAAAGGAACAGATTTGAAATCTGTTCCTTTTAATTTTATTTATACAACACCCAACAAATTACGGTGTTACGACTTTGTCTGTTTTAGACAAGATTTCAACTATTTTAGTCATAGTTGTTCTTTTTCCCACTTCAAGTTTATCAGTTAATTCAAAGTAATCAAGGCAAGTTCCGCAAGATAAGATTTCTACTCCGCTAGATTCCAACGCCTTTAAATCATCAACAGCGTTTGAACCTTCACAGACCATATTTACGCCTTCTGCATACAATAAGATATGCGACGGCAATATTTCCGTTTCTGATAACACATTGATAAATCCGACCAATAAATTTTCGGCTAAATCTTTATCTGCCGTTCCCATAGCCTTTGATTTTATTACTACTGTATAGTTTGACATATTAAAATCCTTTCTCTATTTGATTTTTTCTATAACCGTTTGCCCATTAGAAATTGCTATTTTATATAAAGACCACTTTGGTATATTTGAACTGTTCATCACTTCTAACGAAACTTCTAAAAATTCAAGTTTTAATTTAACCGACATACCGCAATTTTCCGATAATTCCCTAAGTATAGGTATAACTTTAGGAGAAAACTCACTTAAAAGTTTTTGTGTTTTTATTGCAGAATGTGGGGAATTAAATGTGTATAAAATATAGGTTTCATCTCTTCTAGCCATTTAACACTTCCTTTATTGAATTTACTGTATAACATATATCGTCCATTGTTGTAAAATGACTCAACGAAAACCGTACCGTACCTTGCGGATAAGTTCCCAAAGCTTTGTGAGCAATAGGAGAGCAGTGAAGTCCACATCTAGTTTTTATGCCGTATTCTTCTTCTAAAATGTTTGAAATCTCTGCGTTATCAAAGTTTTTAAAATCAAGCGATATTACACCTAATTTTTCATCTAAATTATTTGTGCCAATCACTCTAAAATAATTATCATTTATTTCATCTAACATAGATATAAACTTTTTTGTAAGCGTAAGTTCTTTATTCCTAATATTTTCTATACCAATATTAAGAATATATTTTATTGATGCATTTAAACCAAATATTGCAGGTATGTTTGGCGTTCCCGATTCAAATTTATCAGGTAAAAAATTGGGTTGAGTTTCAAAACTAGAAAGACTTCCCGTACCACCTGTAATAATTGGCTTTAATTTTTCTGCAAAACTATTCCTTAATAGCAAAATTCCTAAACCTTGTGGCGCTAATAGCCCCTTGTGGGCGGGTGCACATAAGGCGCTTAAATTTAATTTCTCAAAATCTATATCAATATGCCCTGCACTTTGTGATGCATCCAAAACTAGTGGAATATTTTTGAGTTTCGCAAGTTCTGATATTTTTTCAATGGGAAATATATTTCCGCAAACATTTGATGAGTGGGATAATATAACCATATCAAACCTTGTATTTTCTATAATTTTTGTAGTTTTTTCAATATCGGGAATTCCATATTCATCTGTCGGTATAACATCAACTGTTACGCCATTTTCTTTAAGTTCGTTAAGCGGTCTAATTACTGCATTGTGTTCTAATGAACTAATTAGCACCTTACTATCAAAGCTTAAATACCCCTTTATAACTTGATTTAATGAAAATGTAGCTCCAGATGTAAAAATAACATTTGACTCTTCTTCTTGAAAGTGAAATAATTTTTTTACAAGTTCTCTAGTTTCAAAAACAACCATATTTGCACTTTGTGCATTTGAGTGCGTAGAACGATTTACATTTGCACCAATATTTACCATATAATTGTAAACAGCTTTTGCTACACTATCTGGCTTTGGGTATGAAGTCGCAGAATTATCTAAATATACAGATTTTTTCATAATTTCTCCTTTTTAACTATAATTTATAATAGCATATCATAGTACAATTTTATACACAAATTAGCCCATATAAAAAAAACAAATATACAAAAGCTTAATTATACATATATATTATATTTTAAAATGAGTTTAATATAAATAAAAAACAGGCTTTAAAGCCTGCTTTCTATATCTATTTTTTCAAAGTAATTTGCCAAGAATCATCTAGCCTTATATAATTTAAAATTTCAATATTATTTTCTTCACAATACAAAGGCAATGTACTTGTTGCTTCCGGACAAGTAAATTCTAACTCTAATATTTGCCCTAATTTAGCATTAACTAATGCGTCCTTTAGTTTAACTAAAGGATATGGTCAATCTAAACCCCTTGCATTAACTTTTATAACATCCATATACACTCCTATATTTTTTCCGTTCTATATAATATTCTTGCCGCCATCCAAATTCCAACTGCAATAAATATTAAGTTAAGCCACCCTTTACTAGAAAACTGCGCTGTTGCTATTAAGCCATTTCCCACTAAACAACCTTGACCCAATATTGAACCAATTCCCATTAAAATACCACCTATAAAATTTTTAATTATAATTGATTTTGAAGGAAATACAAACTTAAATTCTCCACTTATAGCAGAAATTATAAATGATCCTAATATTATTCCCAAAACAAACATACTACCCCAACCAAAACTTTGGTTATCTACTCCTCAACCAAAACCAGCCGTATCTATAGGACAAATAAAATTAACCCATGAAATAATAGGAATAGAAATACTAAAACTACCATTTCTACCTATAAAATTACTAACATAATAAGATAATACAGCCAAAACAGAAATTAAAATAGCGGAAATTTCTTTAGACCAAATTTTTTCACAAAATACATATCTAACTCCTGTATGACGACTAGGTATCTTAAACTTTGGCTTAAATTTGATATGATGTCTAATCATAAATATTATTAAAACAATACTTACTATAATAGAAATTACAAACGGCGAAAACGGTAATTTCCATAAACTTTCTTCTGGTATTATAAAAACACCATAAAGCTTTAAGACAATTGGTTTCAAAAAACCTTTTATACAAATATATGAAGATATAATAAATCCAAGCAATGTAAAAAAACTAACCAATCTACCGTCACCATTTTTAAGCAAAGTGGATGTTAAACAGCCACTACTTAAAACTGCACCAATCCCAAATAATAATCCACCTATAGATGCTGCTAAAAATGAAAAGTCAAAAATAAAAATTTCAGGTAATACGTTTAATTTTCTTAACAAAAAATATAATGTTGATTGAAAAAATATAATCGCAAACAAAATAACTAAATTATAATATCTTTTTTCTAAATAAATATCTCTTATAATCCCAGTCAAACACAGTCTACTTCTTTTTAAAATTATACCAAATATTATACCTATAAATAAACCCGAAATCATTAACCTATTCCTAATTTGTTTCTAAATCATACTTAAACTGCTTAACACCTTCAGCATTAAATACATTAGTGTATCCTTTTTCCTTTAAAATTTTTAAAGCTTTGCCACTTTTATTACCTGTGTTACAATAAAGTACAATCTTTTTAGCTTTATCATTTTCAACTGATGAAATTTTTTCTTTAATATCACTTAAAGGAACATTTATAGCATTTTTTATATGACCTTTATTAAATGACTCACTCTTTCTAACATCAATTACTAAAGCACCTTCCTTTTGTGCAGATAATAACTCTGTACCTGTTAAAACCTTAGTTTCTTTTTTCTCACTAGATTTTGTGTTATTTCCACATCCCACAAAAAGTGTAACTACAATTAATGATAAAACTGCAACTTTAAATATATTTTTCATAGTATTCTCTCCTTTACTATTCTACAATACCTTCTATACGAATATATCACACAGATTTGTATATGTAAATACCAAAATTTGTAATAATTTTCAAAATATACCCTAGTAAAAATTTGATAACTTTCTTTTTTAATAATTTTATCATCAAATAACATTGAAATATAAACATTATTGATAAAATCTCATTTCTTATATAAATTTTATTTTTATATCATACATAACAAAATCAAATAAATCATCCTAGCATATAAACATTTAAAATCAAACCTAAAAAAAAGCATTTTCACTAATTTAATAGCAAAAATGCTTTTTTATTATACAATTTTTAAAATATTTTTTATTACTTTTCTAAAATTAGTATCCAAAACAAAAACAAATGTTGCAATTACAGTTACAATACCAAAAACCTTAAAACCTTCAAAAATAAAATCTATAAAAGTATTTATTTCTATGCTTATGTATCTGAAAACAAAATAACTTAATAATGCTATAAATAATGAATATAATATATATTTTATAAAATCTTTAACATACACTTTATGATTTTTATCAAAAACTACTCTATAAACTAATATAGGTTTCCATATAAATGCGATTAATACACTTGATACTATCGTACCAATTATAACTCCTACAACTCCATATATACTTACAAGAATTAAAGATATAACAAGGTTTAATATCCCTTCTATCATCGGTAAATGAATATCACTAAAAAATCCTGCATTTAGCTTAAATGTTTCAATACCAAATCTAAACGCATCTAAAGAAAACCTTAAACAAAGTAAAAAAACAAATAAATTTTTTTCTATTGTATAATTTATCCATATTTTCATAAATGGCTGAATTAAATAATAAGTAGTTATAAAAATTAAAACTACAAAATACAATAAAACTATATTCATGGATTTATATTTTTTATATACATCATCTTTAGTATTATTAACTATATAATGCCCTATATGAGAATAAAGTACAGAAAAAACATTTTGCAAAATCCTATGCCATGTTGTACAAATCAAAACATAACTACTATATATACCTAATGTCTTTAAACCACAAAATATCGATATAAGTATCACATCAGTTTGATAACCTAAAAAATAAGCAAAATTATGCACAAACGTATTTTTAACATCTTTAAATAAAGTGTAGTCTATATTATATTTTTTGTCATCTTTTAAATAAGAATAATTTTTATTAAAATAGCTTTTAAAAACTACTATATTTATAATTGTAGATATAAAATTTAATAAAATAAAAATCAAGAATGATTGATACAAAAAGATCGATGATAACTTTAAAATTTGACATAATATCAAAGATAAACCGCTTACACTTTTTACAAAGTTATATTTTTTTTCCGCATTATATAACGATATATTAACGGCTACTATATAAGTAAAAGCTGTATTTAATACAGAAAAAAGCCAACATATTATATAAATATAATTTATTTCTTCTTTTATAAAAAACGGCAATAAAAAAGTAGTTAAAAAACCTAAAATACAAATGACGAAAATAGTCTTTTTATAAAAATACTTCATAGTATAAAATACTTCTTTAATTCTAACTGTATCGTTTTCTACTAAAGGTTTATACAATGAATAACTAGCAACATAGCCCATACCCATTTCAGATAAACACAACATACCTAAAAGCTGGTTAAACAATCTTAATACACCCATATCTTCTATGCCAATATACATAATAAAATATTTATTTATAAAAAAGTTTAATATTGTAGATAGCAAAAGTACTATATTTCCAATAAATACACCTTTTAAAATTTTTCTTTTCATAATAATTCCTATTTTTAGTTTTTTGCTAATTATTTTCGTTCTAATTAAACCATATTTGTTTCTTATAAAGTTTTAAACAACTAATTATTTTTTATAATTATTTTTTTCATATCTCCTCCCATTTTTCTCCTAATTATACATCTTTTTTAGGATTAAAACAACTTGTTAGGAGATTTATATAAAAAAATACTACTCTATGGCGATATACTACATTTATATTAATTTACACTTTGAAAAAATATTTAAATACTGGTATCTTTTTAAAAAACTTTGAAATTAAAAGTGAAACAAAAAATATAATTATTGGATATACAATAAATTTAGAATCAAAATACAATTTATAAACTTCAATTAATATCCAATGGATAACATATATCCCAAATGTATTTTCTGAAACACATCTTATAACTTCTCCAAAACTTGATGTTCCTTTATAATTTAATGTTATTAAAAATATAGCTATTACCATAAACAAAGTAAATATATTATCATATTCCGAATACACTATATCATAAGTTAAATCATTATTTGACCTTAAAATACCATATAAAGTTAAAAATAACATTGATAGGAATAAAGTTACCCATCCCAATAAAATAAAATTAAATTTTAATGATTTAATTTTATTTACATAATTATATGCTATCATTCCTAAAATAAAATATGCTAAAGCTAAAACAGTATTACGACTAAATATACTATATCTAAAAAGATAATCTATATAAAAGTTAAGATATGTATATTTTCCTAAAATTAAAGCTACTAAATTTAAACTCATTCCTATAAACTTATTTGAAAATGCTAGTATAAAAATTACAACACTAAAAAATTTAAATATTTTTTTATCTGTTTTATAACAACAAAAAATTAACATATAAAATATATATACTTTTATTAAAGTATTCAGAAACCCTAAATGATGTGTATAATCATGCTTTAAAACCACAAGTGATTTAACAAAAACACTTATGCTAATTAATTTGCCCTGAAAATAAAATAATATAACAAGAGTAAAACAAGACCAAAATGAAGTTAACATTATAATCTTAAATATTTTATAAATATATTTTTTCAAATCCACATTTTCTCTATTAATAAGCATATATCAACTAGAAAAAAAGAATAATGGAATGCATGTACTCATAATAGATTGACAATAATATAAAAATAAAGAAAAAACATCACCTCTATTTAAAATAAAAACTTTATTAGTTGGATAAAAATGATATATCACCACGAACAATATAGCTATACATTTTAAAATCTCTATTTGTTTTATTTTTTTAGTCATAATTAATTCTTAATCCTTTTTCTTATCCTTGCTATAAATCTCAAAATCTTATATAACTTTTTATATTTTATACACAAAAAAGCGACTCTATTTTTCAAGCAATCCTTATTTTTATATTTATCATATTTTTTTTGTAAAATATTCAAATCATACTCAATATTATTATCTAATACAAAAAAATAATTACTCCTGATTTGTGATAAATAATTTAAAATTAAATGCTTATTTATTATATGTTGTTTTTTAAAAAATAGCATTATCTCTTCTAAAACTTCTATTCCATCTAAAAAGCGTAAGGTATATTTCTGTTCTGTTCTACTGTTTTCAGAAATTCTATAATAATATAGTTTTTCATTTATACAAGCAATAGTTTTTGACATATAAAAATATTTATATACTACAAAACTATCTTCAAACATTTTACCTGTTGGAAATTTATAGTTTTCAACTAACTCTCTTTTTAAAAGTTTACCACATACATAAGTGCTATTGAAATATCTATCATTTCTATTATAAAGATTTTCTAAAGCATATAAAGAATTATATACTTCTGCATTACTATATTTTATATTTTCTACAATATCTTTCTTATCACTAAACCGTTTAAACAAGCATTGTGAAATATCAGCATTATTTTTTATTAAAATAGTATATAAAACTTCTATGTACTTTTTAGAAACAAAATCATCACTATCTATAAATGCAATATATTTGCCTTTTGATTTAACAATTCCAAAATTTCTTGCATCGGAAACACCTTTATTTTCAGTATGATAAACTTTTATTCTTTTATCTTTTTTTGCGTATTCATCGCAAATTGTTCCACTTCTATCTATTGAACCATCATCTATTAATATAATTTCTATATTTTTATACGTTTGATTTATTACACTATCTAAACAGTCAGATAAATCTTTTTCTACATTATATACAGGTATTATTATTGATATTAAATCATTCAATTTTATTTCTCCTAAATTTTTTCAAAAACTTGTTTTTTAATAATACTATTTTAAAATAAAATACTATTATATTAAAATCAGCATATTTCATGACATAATTAGTAATCTTATTATTTTTATCAAGTTCAATATACTCATAATCATTTTTAATTTTATTAAACTCTACTTTATATTTTTGCTTTTCTTCTTTATTAAGATAATGATATTTCAAGAAAAGTCCATATATAAGTTTGCTTATTCTGCTATTAATATATCTTTTTTTTATTTCTTCTTTTTGAATTTTTTTATTACTATTTAATAATTTTATTATTTTTAAAATATCAAAAAAATGTTTAGAAGAATATGAATTTGTTATTGAACCTTCTACATTCATTCTATAAAAATATATATAAGATTTTAATGAATATACCTTATCTATTGTCGTTAAAAATTTTGGCGTCCACTCTTCATCTTCGTGAAATACGCCCTCATAAAAATATAGTTTATTATCTAAAATAAATTGTCTATTAATAATATATCTAACAGCTACTACTTCTAGTTGATTATTTATAAAATTTTCATCAATAGTTATATAATCACATTCTTTTATAAATTTATTACTTTCTTTTATTCTATTATCCTTAAAAACATTTATATATCCAAAATAATAAGCTGTTTTTGTGGTAGTTTTTATAAAATTTAAAGCTTTTCCTAATTTTTCAGTATCAATAAAATCATCACTATCTAAAAACATAATATATTTAGAATTAGCTTTATTTATACCAAAATTCCTAGCACTTGATAAGCCACCATTTTCTTTTTTATAAAAATAGAAATTTTTGTAGTCTTTATATTTTTCTTTAATATAGCTAGTGTCGATACTTGAACCATCATCAACAACAATTATATTACATAAATCAATACCTATTACACTATCTATACATTCTTCAACATATTCTTTTTTTGTATTATATACAGGTATTATTATTGATATTAAATTTTTCAATTTTATTTCCTTTATTTACTATTTTAATATACTATATTTTAATCTAGTATTAGTATCATACCAACCTATCTACCTTTTTTAATTATTCCTTCATATCTAATAATATTATTTTTCTTCATTTTTCTAAAATAATATTTTACTTTATCTTATTTTTAACAAATAACAAAACTTAATTCAAAAATGCTAAATATTTATTTTACTTTGTTAAATCTCTTACAGTATTTAATAATTCTTTCTTCATCAATCATATCATCAGGTATATGATAACAAAGTTTATATTTAACAATTACATTTTTATCTAAAAAACTAAATGGCACCAAATTATTATCTACTATATTTCTATAAGACTTTTGATAAGGAAAATGCCAGTTAAATAAGTCTGTATAATATCTATTATATTTTTGATTATAATGTATATGTTCATATGCACAAAACATTCCTTTTTTATCATAATATGTAATTGTATCAAACCATGTGTTGTTCTTTTTAAATAACCAACTGTCTCCCGGTTCACAAATCAAATTATCTTTAATATAAAAAAGTTTATCACCTTTATAATGTAAATTCATTCTACTAAAAATAATCATATCTGTATCTTTTTTTGGTAAATACATAAGTTTGCTTAATTTTTCAGTATCAAAAACATGATCACCATCTATCTTTATTACCCATTCACCATTAGGTATATTTTTCATAACCTCATTATAATAAGAGCCTATTCTATTTTCAATTTTTACATTCTCTAAATTTTTATATCTTTCATCACTTGCAGGAATCACCTGATATGGATATTTATATAGTATAAATCCTTTATTTTCTTTACAAAATTTTGTTATATATTCAATTGTACCATCATCACTACCCCCCCCCGGAAGTTCATGATAACCTATTACGCCCTTTTTTATTACAGGTTTAACAGGATTTTCTCTATACTTTTTGCTTAAAGGTCTATATTTTTTCATTATTTTTTTTATAAATAATTTCATAAAATTATTCATACAAAATTACCTCCTTTATACACAAATATACATAAACTTATATTATTATTTGAAATGTTTCCAATCACATCAATAACACCAACTTTATCTAAAACTAACAAATTACAATTATCTCAACAATAATTTTTCAAGTTTTACAATTTATGTTTTTATACTCTAATCAACTCCAAATAAATCTCTAGTATATAGTTTATCACTAACATCAGAAAGACTACTACTATTTCTATTAGCTATTATTATATCTGCATAGTTTTTAAATTTATCTAAATTATTTACAACTTTATAGCCCAAATATTCACTAACATCTACAAGCGTAGGCTCATATATTATAACTTCTATATTTTGTGCTTTTAAATTTTCTATTACATCTATAACTGCGCTTCCTCTAAAATTATCAGAACCGCTTTTCATAACAAGCCTATAAACTCCAACTGTTTTATTAGCATCTTTTAACAACTTTATAATATTATTTGAAACAAACTTTTTCCTAGTATCATTTGACTTTATAATTGCTGAAATCAAATTTTCGGGAATATCCTTAAAATTAGCTGCTAGTTGTCTAGTATCTTTTGAAAAACAATATCCACCATAGCCAAAAGACGGATTATTGTAATACATACCTATTCGTGGGTCAAGGCACATTCCTTCTATAATCTCATTAGAATTTAAGCCGTGCATTTCTGCGTAAGTATCAAGTTCATTAAAATAACTTATTCTCATTGCCAAATAAACATTTGAAAATAATTTTACTGACTCTGCCTCATTAAAATTCATAAACTTTATGCTAACATCATTTTTAATTGCGCCTTCTTTTAAAAGTTTTGCAAATTCTTTTGACTTTAAAAACTCCTTTTCATTACTTATATCTGTTCCCACTACAATTCTTGACGGATATAAATTGTCATAAAGCGCTTTAGACTCCCTTAAAAATTCAGGACTAAAAACAATGTTTTTGCTATTATATTTTTTTCTAACTTCTTTAGTGTATCCTATTGGAACTGTTGATTTTATAACTATAAAAGCGTCCTTATTTACATCTACAACATTCTTTATAGTTGATTCAACAGTCTTTGTATCAAAATAATTTGTTTCTACATCAAAATTAGTAGGCGTAGCAACTATTACAAAATCTGCATCTTCATACTCTTTTTTATCAATGTATTTAGCACTTAAATTAAGTTTTTTTTCGGCAAAAAACTTTTCTATATACTCATCGTGTATTGGAGATATTCTCTTATTAATTAAATCAATTTTTTCTTTTACAACGTCTAATACGGTAACATCATTTTCCATAGATAACAAAACTGCTAATGATAAACCGACATAACCCGCTCCTACAACAACAATTTTTTTCATAAATTTCCCTTTCTATTTTAATTTTCATAATTAAAAAATATAAATTTATATAAATATTCCCCTTTAGGGAAAATAACTATTTTAAATAAAAGCATTACAATAAGTGTAACAATAAATATGTTTCTAACTTGCTTTTCTCTCCCACTCTCCATAAGTTCTAGCATTGGAAATATAATAAAAAAGTCTATATATTGATAAAATCTCCACAACAAATTAGAAGAAAATGATATAATAAGCAAACAAACCGCCATATAAGATAAATTCAATAAATATCTATTTTTTATTTTAATATTCTTATTCTTTTCTATTAGGTATGCAGAACACATAACTATAAAAATTTTAGGTATTTTAGTCAAAATATTTATAAATTTTGCACCATAAATTCTATCGCCTACAAAATACCACTTATATTTTGTATTAATTAAAATAATTTCAACTATCCTGTCAACCCCTACACACGAAAGTACAATACTTATTATAAGAAAAATACAAAGCTTATTAAAAGATATTTTCTTTTCTAGTTTCTTTCTTAAAAATATAAAAGGAAAACACATTATTGATGAATAGTGAAAATATTTAGAAAAAATCATTAAAGATAAAAATGAAATCTTTTTATTTTTTCTCAATAATAAAATAGCATAAATTACAATATATACAGATATATAAAATCTAATTCCATTAAATTGACTAAAAAATACAATAGATAAAGTAAAATATAAAAATAATATATTATATAATTTATAGCCTATCTGTTTTAATTCATATAATATAAGATTTAAAAATACAACCTGTATTGTACCAACCATAAAAAACAATAACTGCGGAATTCCAATAATTCTTACAAAATCAATTAAATATACAAATAAATATTCATCTCTATAAATTATAAAATTATAACTCTTTATACCTTTTGCTATCAATATATATGTAGGATAATCAGTACCTACATTATTTTGAAATCCTAAATAAAAAATTAATAGTATAGATATTGGTAAAAGTGATATAAAAAACTTTAGCTTATTTTCATAAACATTTCTATCAGTGTAATATGAATACAATAAAACATATATAAATAAAAACAAATATGTAATTTCAACCACCGTCCTTAATATCTATAATTCCCTATTTCTAAACTCTTTTGCACCATTTAACATAAGCATTAATGCACATTTAACAGATTTCTCTTTTTTAAATTTTTTTCTATGTCTTATTACAAACTGTAAACAAACAAAAAATGAAAACTTACCAAAAATATACTTAAAAAGTGCGCCCTTATCTTTAAAAAACTTATCATTATATCCATTAAACCACGTTGATGTCAAATCATTTACTGTCGCTATTTTTTTTGATGAAGTGTAAATTTCAAGCCCTTTTCTATAAGACTCCATAACAAATATTGTATCTTCTCCTGAAGTATATATTGAACCCGTACCAAATAATGTATTAAACTTTATATTTTTTTCTAATATAGATTTTCTTTTAAAAACTATGCCGATAGAACCAAAAGACAAGAGTTTATAAAACTTAACCTTACCATCTTTTAAATTTCTATTTACAATGCCTTCTTTTTTAATCCTATCAATATCAAAAATTATAATATCTGCGTCGGGATATTTATTAAATTCATTTTCTACAATATCTACATAATTATCAAACAAAACTATATCATCATCAGCTAACACACAATACTTTCCTGTGGCTAATTCAAGTGCCTTATTTCTACTTTTTGAAAGTCCCCTTTCATCCACAGACAAAAATTTTACATTATAATTTTTATATAAGTACTCTTTATCACTATCATTATCAGTTTGATTTATAACTACGATATCACTTTGCGTATTTATTTTTTCTACAATTGAACAATCTTTCTGATACATAGTAGCTAATAAAACCTGAACATCCATAATTTTTCCCTTATTATTTTGTAATTCTACTAATAGTTTTTACTACTGCCCAATTTAAAACTAAATAAACTGATTTTAGTAAACTCAGTTTTTCAATATCCCTATATAAAATCCAGTGATATTTGATAAGGCTAAGTTTTCCACTAGACAAAGAATTTTCCACAATTCTATATTTCATAAAAACTTCATCTAAACCATATATATAATCTATCTTTTTTAATAGAAAAAGCCACAAAGCAAGATCATTACGCTTTTTTATATTAGGAATTTTTATTTCTCCTACCATTTTTCTATTTATTATAACTGTGGAATTACCTACAATATTTTCTAATAACATCATTTTATAATCTATTTTTAGCGGTGGATTAATCGTCTTTTTCAGAATATTATTTTTCCACTTTTCATAGGCTGTACAAGTACATGCGTAATTATTTTTTTCCATAAATTTTATTTGTATAGTTAATTTATCAGGCAACCACAAATCATCACTATCTAAAAACGCTAAATACTCCCCATTTGCACAATCTATTGCATATTGTCTTGCTACAACTACACCACTATTTTCTTTTAATTTAAAAAACTTTATTCTATTATCTTTTTCTTGATATTTTTTTATAACTTCTTCCGTATTATCTACCGAACAATCATCGACAATAACAATTTCCCAATTACTATAGGTTTGGTTTATAACCGACTCTATTGTTTCTCCAATAAATTCAGCACTATTATAACTAGGCATAATTATAGATACTAACTTTTCCATCCGTTATCCCTTAAAGTATTGTCAAAATCTTCCTTACTTATTCTATTTACTTTCAATAAGTATTCCCCATAATTTTTTTGAGTAACTTCATTATCAAATTTAACATTATTCTTCTTAATAACTACAAGAAAAGTTTTTAAAAATATCTTAATATCCATCAAAAAAGAAACTGTTTTTATATACTCTAAATCTTTATTAATTTTTTGATCCCAAGATATTCCGTTTCTACCTGAAATTTGAGCAAGTCCACTAAGTCCCGGTTTTATCAAATGCCTTTTCTTCACATTATCATCCATAAAAATCAGGTCATATAATACGCAAGGTCTGGGACCTATAAAACTCATATCTCCAAACAATATATTAAAAAATTGTGGTAACTCATCTAATGAACTAGACCTTAAAATTTCACCAAACTTTGTTGTTCTTTCGCTATCATCTATTTCTAATTCGTTTTTCTCAACTAACATTGTTCTAAATTTGTAAAGTTTAAATATTTCACCATTTAACCCTATTCTATCTTGTTTAAATATAATAGGTCTACCCAATTTAATTAATATAAGTATAGATACGATTATAAATACAGGACTACCTAAAATAATAACTGCCATAGATAGTAAAATATCTAACATTCTTTTCACATAATCTACATATAAACTTTTTTTTATCAAAATTTTAAACCCCTATACTATATAATTATCACTAACAAACAATATTAACGAACCATTTTTTTATATATAAAAATGATTCCTTTTATATACTTAACCTATATTATACCAAAATTTTATAAATATATATATTACAATAATTTAAATTTTATCATATTGTTCCGCTATTATCAGTATATTAAAAACTTTTTTATAAAAAATTTCTCCCCCCCCTTGACAAAAATAACTTTTTATGATATACTACTGAAAGTTTAAGCAAAATTTAATTTAAAGGAGCATAAGATGAAATTAAGTTTAAATAACCTAAAGATTTTTAAAGAAAATACTTTTATTAACGATAACATAACATTAAATGCTTCTATTACTAAAGATATTTGTTCAAATTGTTTTGATTTTAAAAACGATTTGAACATTTTTTTTACAGATAATATTTACGCTTTCCCCGGTTTTATTGATGTCCACGTGCATTTAAGAGAACCGGGTTTTTCTTATAAAGAAACTATCAAAACTGGAACTTTAGCAGCGGCAAAGGGCGGTTATACTACAGTTTGTACTATGCCAAATCTAAATCCCGTACCCGATAGTTTAGAAAATTTGAAAGTTCAAACTGATATTATAAAAAAAGATGCTGTAATAGAAGTTATCCCCTACGGCTCAATAACAAAAGGCGAAAAAGGGGAAAAACTTTCCGATATGGAAAGTTTAGCAAGTAAGGTTGTAGGTTTTTCAGATGACGGAATATGCGTACAAAATGAAAACCTTATAGAAAAAGCTATGCTAAAGGCAAAAAAATTAGACAAAATAATAGCAGCACACTGCGAATGTGAAAAACTTGCAAATAACGGTTATATACACCAAGGAGATTACGCAAAAAAACACGGACACAAAGGCTTATCTTCTGAAAGCGAATACAAAATAATAGAAAGAGATATAAATTTAGCTAGAAAAACGGGCGCAAAATACCACATTTCACATTTATCTTGTAAAGAAAGCGTTGAACTTGTACGAAAAGCCAAAAAAGAAGGCTTAAAAATTACTAGCGAAGCAACCGCACACCATATAGCGCTTGACGATACTATGCTAAAAGAAGACGGAATTTACAAAATGTATCCCCCTATCCGCTCAAAAGAAGATAGACTTGCAGTTATAGAAGGAATAAAAGACGGAACCATAGACCTTATAGCAAGCGACCATGCGCCACATAGCAAAGAAGAAAAATCAAAAGGCTTAAAAGATAGCGCTAAAGGAATGGTCGGATTAGAAACTACATTTTCAATACTACACGCCAAATTAGTTAAAACGGGAATAATAAATTTAGAAAAATTAATAGAACTTGTGTATATAAATCCTAAAAAAATATTCAAAGTAGGAAATGAGTTTAAAGACGAAACCTACCCAACATTTACTATATGGAATATGGACTACAAACACAAAGTAGATGCAAAAAAATTCTTATCAAAGGCAAAATTCAGTCCATTTGACGAAGAAAAAATTTTTTCAAAATGCTTATTAACAGTTTACAAAGGCAAAATAGTTTATATAGATGAAGATATAAAAAATTTCATAAAAGAATAAAGGGGGTTAAATGAAAGATGTTATAATAGCTTGCGACTTTGATAACAAAATTTCGCTTTACGAATTTTTAGACAAGTTTAAAGACGAAAAGCCATTTTTAAAAATAGGAATGGAGCTTTTCTACGCAGAAGGCGTTAGTCTAGTAAAAGAACTAAAAAGTAAGGGACATAAAATATTTTTAGACTTAAAACTTCACGATATACCAAATACAGTTGCCAAAACGGTAAAAGTATTGAGTAGACTAGATGTTGATATAATAAACTTGCACGCACAAGGCACTTCAAATATGATGAAAGGTGCAAAAAAAGCTTTAGAAAACCTAGATAAAAAACCGCTACTTATAGCTGTAACGCAGCTAACTTCTACAAGTGAAGAAGATTTAAAAACTGAACTTTTAGTAGAAAAATCTATGAAAGATACAGTGCTACATTACGCACAAAATGCTAAAAATAGTGGACTAGACGGAATCGTTTGTTCTGCTTTAGAGTCTAAATACATACACGACAAATTAGGAAAGGACTTTATAACAGTAACTCCAGGGATAAGATTTGAAAATAACAGCAAAGACGACCAAGTTAGAATTGTAACTCCAAAAAAAGCCAAAGACGAAGGTGCAGATTATATAGTAGTTGGTAGAGCTATAACTAACGCAGAAAATCCACTTCTAGCATACCAAAAATGTTTGAAAGACGGAGGTATTATATAATGAACACATCGCAAAAAGTAGCAGCAGAACTGTTAAGAATAAAGGCAGTATTTTTAAGCCCCGATAAACCGTTTATTTGGGCAAGCGGTATAAAAAGCCCAATATACTGCGACAATAGACTTATACTATCCGATGTAAACGCTAGAAATTATATAGAAAAAGCTTTAAGCGAATTAATAAAAGAAAAATACAAAAATATAGACGTAATTGTTGGAACTGCAACTGCGGGAATAGCACACGCTGCAATAGTAGCAGATATTTTAAATCTACCTATGGCTTATGTTAGAGCAGAAAATAAAAAACACGGTAGAGAAAGTCTCATAGAAGGCAAAATTTCAAAGGGCGATAAAGTGGTAGTAATAGAAGACCTAATTTCAACAGCAGGAAGTTCAATAAAAGTGTGCAAAAACTTACAAAACATAGGTGCAGAAATTTTAGGAATAACTAGTATATTTACTTACAATATGGAAAAATCAAAGATAAACCTAAAAAATGAAAACTTAACTCTAAACAGTCTATGCGATTTTGACACCATAGTTAAAACCGCTATAACACAAGGTTTTATAAAAGAAAAAAATCAAGATAAATTATTCAAATTTAGAGATAACCCAAATGATGAATCTTGGATAAAAATGTAAATAAGATTAGCACAAAATATAATAAAAAAGGAGAAACTTATGAAAAAAGATTTAATCGACATTTTAGACCTTACAAACAATGAAATTGACGAAATGATAAAGGTCGCTTTCGACATAACAAACAACCCTGACAAATACAGGGAAAAATGCAAAAACAAAAAAATGGGCGTTTTGTTTTATGAGCCGTCTACAAGAACTAGATTAAGTTTTGAGTCTGCAATGCTTGATTTAGGCGGAAACATTCTTGGATTTTCAGAGGCGTCTTCAAGCTCTGTATCAAAGGGAGAAAGCGTAGCAGATACTGCAAAAACTTTAGAATGTTTTAGCGATATAATAACTATGCGACACCCAAAAGAAGGCGCACCATTTGTAGCATCACAAAATGTAAATATCCCCGTAATAAACGCAGGCGACGGCGGACACAACCACCCTACTCAAACGCTAACAGACTTATTTACTATAAAAAGAGAAAAAGATAGACTAGACAATTTAACTATAGCTTGTTGCGGAGATTTAAAATTCGGTAGAACAGTACATTCACTTATAGCTGCAATGTCAAGGTATAAAAACGTAAAATTCCTTCTTATTTCGCCTGAAGAACTTAAAATTCCTGAACATATAAGGACAGAAATCTTACTTAAAAACACCATAGAATTTGAAGAAATAACTTCTTTAACTGAAAAAATAGACCAAATAGATGTGCTTTATATGACTAGAATACAAAGAGAAAGATTTTTCAACGAAGAAGACTATATAAGACTTAAAGACAGTTATATACTAACTCCCGACAAACTAACAAATGCAAAATCTGACCTTTCAATACTACACCCACTACCAAGAGTAAACGAAATTTCTACAGAAATTGATAAAGACGAAAGGGCAGCATACTTTAGACAAGTTAAAAATGGCAAATTTATAAGAATGGCGCTTATCTTAAAACTTTTAGGATTATAAGAGAAAGGAAGTAAAAATGATAATAGGTTCACTAAAAAAAGGATTAGTTATTGACCATATACCTGCAGGAAAAGGTATGGAACTTTATAAGTACTTAAATTTAGACAAATTAAACTGTGAAGTTGCTTTTATTAAAAACGCAAAAAGTGAAAAATTAGGGAAAAAAGATATACTAAAAATAAACGAAAATATTGATATAAACTACGATATACTAGCATTTATAGACCCTAGAATAACTGTAAATATAGTAGAAAACGGAGAAAGAGTAGAGAAAAAACATCCTATACTTCCCGATAGAATAAAAAATATAATAAAGTGCAAAAACCCTAGATGCATAACATCTATAGAACAAGAATTAGAACACAACTTTAAACTTTCTGATAGAGAAAAAATAACATATAGGTGTCTATACTGCGAAACTTTAGCAGAATAATAATTTCAAACATTTTTTACTAAATTTCAACTGGCTCTAAAATTCATATTTTGGAGTCAGTTTTTATATTTTACTAACTAAAAATAATTCTTAAAATATATATTTTTAATATAACTTTCAACTAAAAACTTATTTTTATATAATATTACATAAACTTATAATTGTTATTTACCTATATATCGTTGACAATCTCAAACTAAAATAGTATAATCAACTTGAGATCGGGGGTGCGTTTGCTGAGATTATACCCCAAACCTGATTTGGATAATGCCAACGGAGGGAGTGTCTTTTATGGTACTTCTTTCACGTCTAAAAAAGATTGAAAGGAGTTTTTTTATGAATAAAACTAAAGCAGCTATGGCTATACAAGTATTACCAACTGTTACAGACAGAGAAAAACTTGTTGAAATTGTAGATGCAGTGATTGAAAACATAGAAAAAAAAGGATTTAACTATGAAGTTTCCGCTTTTGAAACGACAATTGATGCCGACCTAGATTCTCTATTAGAAATTATAAAGGAAAGCGCTGAAATTTGCATAGAAAAAGGGGCGCCAAGTTTAATGTCTTACATTAAACTAAATTATAACCCCGAAGGAGTAATGAGTATTGAAGAAAAAACCGAAAAACACAAAAAATCTAATTAATACGCAAAAATTAGTAGATATAATATTATTTCGTCAAAAAAAATTAGGCGAAGGAATAAGATTTTTCAGGTTTAAAGATTTCAAATTCTTATCCTATAATAGTGTTATAACTATTAATACACTTAATTTCGGTTTATAAAAAAAGAAATACCTAAAAACTTTGGTTTTCTAATAAATACCTATATAAAAATTAAAGTTTGTAAATATATTGTTGAAAAAAATAAACCTTATCTAGTAGACTTATTTAAGTTAATTAGATAAGGTTTACTTTATAAAAAAGGATAAGAAATGAACTGACCATAAAAACTTATCCTTTTTATGTTTTTTTTCTTTTTATTTAGTATAATCGTGGATATTTAACGTCTGCATTATCAGCCGATTGCCCATCTTTATAAACATACAAATCGACTACATTATATTTTCTTTCTTCATATTTTCTATGAGTTGTTATATTATAAGTGTATTCATACTCAACACCTTTATTATCAGAGTAATATACAATCATCTTATAACCGCCCATTTTCCAATCTTTCAAAAGATTTTTGCTTTCTATAATATCTTCCGTTACACCCTGCTCTCTCATATAAGAATTGATATATTTTATCGCTAAACACCTTTCAATAACATAAAAATATGTTAAAAATAGCCCTATAACTACCGCTAATACTATAAACATTCGATTTATTTTTTTATTTTTCATATTCATAATTAGCCCCTTTATAATTATTATACCAGAATTATAATAAATAAAACCTATCTCTTACAAAACTTATTTAATAAACCCTTTTTCATACTTAACAAAACGCAAACTAATGAGAATATAAAATAAAGTATAAAGATAAATAAAAACTTATCCTCAATAAAAATTTCTCTTAAATCTGCATCAAAAGGTTTCATAATAAATTCATAAATCGAAATAGAAAATATAGTTGCGAAAACTCCAAAATTTAATACCGATACTATTTTTATAAATGTATTACTAGATTTTTTTAATAGCATATATAAAAATACAACAATAGTAAATATAGCCAAAATAAACTGAATTGTAACTATATTATCAAACACAAAATTTGTAAAAAAATTAATTAAAATCATAACATATACCTCCTATAATAATAACCACTAAATCATTATTCAAGTCAGTTACTTTTATATCTGTCAACACTATTATAGCACTAATAGGTATTTTTATAAATATAAAAATAAAAAAATGCCTACTAAATTTTTATATTTAATAGACATTTTAAAAATATATTTCACTTTTATAAGTTGCAAACCTACTTATACTTAAAATAAAACCGTAAATTTAAATTTTTTATACCTTTTCAATTTATATCGTATTAAAAATACAACCCTAGCTTATTCTTTCACAGCAGCTATTACTTTCATTTCTACTAAAAGCACATCACTTGCCATTCTTGCCTCTACGCACGCCCTTGTAGGGGGATTTTCTTTAGAAACCCAAGCGTCGTAAACTTCATTCATAGCAGAAAAATCATCCATATTTTTTAGATAAATTGTTACCGATAAGATGTGTTCTTTATCTGAATTATTATCTGCCAATATTTCTTCAATTTTTTGTAAAACTTCTTTTGTCTGTTCTTTTATACCATTAAGTCTACTAGTCTGTCCAGTTAAATAAATAGTATTGCCATGAGTTACCGCTTTTGAATACCTTTGCATTTTTTCATAATGTTTTATCATATATTCTCCTTTTTTTATAAAAAACTCCTAGATTACTCTAGGAGTTTTGAATAATTAATCACTTAATTTATGTACAAATAAACCAGATCTTAATTTTGGTTCAAACCAAGTAGATTTTGGCGGCATAACATTTCCGCTATCAGCTATTGCAATAAGGTCATCCATAGTTGTTGGATACATACTAAATGCAACTTCAAAACCGTCTTGTTCTACTCTTCTTTCTAACTCTTTTAGTCCCCTAATTCCACCTATGAAATCAATTCTTTCATCAGTTCTTGGATTTTCTATACCTAGTATAGGATGTAAAATGTTTTCTTGTAAAATAGAAACATCTAATCTTCCAACAGGGTCTGCTTCATCATAAATTCCCTCTTTAGCAGTTAATTTATACCAAGCGTTGTCAAGATACATTCCATAAGTTTTTGCCTCGATAGGCTTATACTCTCTATTATCATCAGCTAATTCAACAATAAAGTTTTCCTCAACCTTTTTGATAAATTCTTCTTTAGTATTTCCGTTTAAATCCTTTACAACTCTATTATAATCCATAATAAATAAATCTTCATCAGGGAATATTATTGACATAAAGTAGTTAAACTCTTCATTACCTGTATAATTTGGATTTTCTTCTCTTCTCTTTAATCCAACTTTTACAGAAGACGCAGACCTGTGATGTCCATCAGCTATATAAAGATACTTAACATTTTTAAATTCTGCCTCTATTTCTTCATTTACACTATCAGCAGTTATCTCCCAAACTATATGAGTAATATCATCTTCTGATATATAGTTGTAAACAGGTTTATTAAACTTAATCCAATGATTTATAAGTTCATTTATTTTATCATTTTTTCTATAAGTCAAAAATATAGGTGCTGTGTTAGCATCACAATAGTCAAAGTTGTTAATTCTATCTTGTTCTTTTACAGGTCTAGTAAATTCGTGTTTCTTAATAGTGTCATTTAAGTATTCATCTATAGAAGTAACCGCAACTATACCTGTTTGAACTCTACCAAACATAAGCTGTCTGTATATGTAGAATTTTGGCTTATCTTCTTGTACTAAAATTCCGTCTTTTTCAAATCTATCTAAATTTTTTCTAGCAGTTTTATATACCTCTTCATCATAGGCGTTCATAGTGTCGGGAACATCTATTTCAGAACGAACAACGTGTAAAAAAGTGTACTCGTTATCGCCTGCAAGCTCTTTAGCTTCTTTTCTATTCATTACGTCATAAGGTAAACTAGCTACTTTTTCTACTAAATCTTCCCTCGGTCTTAAAGCCTTAAAAGGTCTTACTATTGCCATTTATCTCTCCTTATTAATCTATGCAAAAAAACTCTGTTATTACTGATACAGTTTCATCTCCGATACGCTTTTGTGCCTCTCCTGTTGATGCTCCAATATGTGGAGTTAATGAAATGTTATCGTGCTTATAAACCGCTTCATTCTTTGTTGGTTCTTGTTCAAAAACATCCACAGCTGCTGCTGCAAGTTTTCCAGAATCTAAAGCTTCAACCATAGCTTTTTCATCTACAACACCACCACGAGAACAGTTTACAAGATATGCACCGTCCTTCATCATAGAGAACTCTTTAGCTGTAAGAGTTGCACCTTTTTCTTTAACAAAAGGTATGTGAAGAGATATAAAATCAGAATTTTTAAGTAAATCTTCAAAATCCATATATGTATAATCAGGGAAATTTTTATCTTCGCCTTTTCTATCAAAGTAAGCGATATTCATTCCAAGTGCATTAGCTTTTCTTGCTAAAGATTTAGAAATTCTACCAAAACCAATAATTCCTAAAGTTTTTCCGTTAAGCTCTATTCCCTTATACGCTTTCTTGTTCCACTCTCCATTTCTCATAGTTACATTTGACTTATGCAAATGTCTTGCTATAGAGAACATATGTGCAAGTGCAAGTTCAGCAACTGAATCAGAACTAGAATTCGGAGTATTTCTAACTGCAATTCCATTTTCTTTAGCATATACGTGGTCAATATTATCGATACCAACGCCCGCTCTTATGATTAATTTTAACTTGCTACCTTTAACTTTATCAATTAAATCTTCTCTAATTTTTGTTTTAGATCTTATTACTACTACATCAGTTTCTCTTAATTTAGCAGCTAATTCTTCACCTTCATAATATTCTACATCAACTTCGTAGCCAAGGTCTTGAAGTTTTTTTACGGCATCTTTATCCATACCGTCGTTTGCTAATACTTTAAACATACGATTACCTCCTAGAAAATTATACTATTTTAAATCCCAAATTTCTGAAATAATGCTTAATAGCTCATCAATATCTTCTGGTTTAGCATCAGCCATATGTGCGATTCTGAAAGTCTTTTCTTTAAGGTCGCCATAACCGTTAGAAATCATCCATCCTCTCTTGCCTAACTCTTTATTTAGGTCAGCTACGCTATATCCTTTAGTATTTTTAAATGTTGTAAGTGTATTTGATAAATACTGGTCTTCACATAAAACATCAAAGTGCTTTTTAGCGAAAGCTCTTACAACTTTAGCCATATCTAAATGTCTCTTAAATCTATTTTCTAATCCCTCTACATTTAAAATGTAATCAAGTTGATAATCTAAAGCAAACATATGTGCTAAAGATGGAGTTGAAGGGTACTGATAATTTTTTCTAACTTTGTCAACTACTGAAACAAGGTCAAAATATAAACCTCTATTTTCAACAGTTTTTGCTCTTTCATAAGCTCTGTCTGATACTGCTGCAAAAGCAAGACCTGCAGGTAGTCCAATACATTTTTGAGTAGAAGTAATAAGCATATCTATTCCCCACTCATCACAAGGTATTTTAACGCCACCTAAAGATGAAACTGCGTCTACACAGAACATAACATCAGGATATTTTGCAACAACTTTTGCAATTTCTCCAACAGGGTTCATCATTCCAACTGTAGTTTCGTTGTGAGTAACTGTAACTACGTCATATTTTCCTGTTGATAAAGCTTCTTCAACAGCTTCAGGTGTAGTTGGTTGTCCAAGTTCAGGCTTGAATTTGTCAGCAGGTATTCCATTAGCAGTTGCCATTTTGTACCACTTGTCGCCAAACGCACCTATTGAAAATACAGCTGCACGCTTTTTAGTCAATGATTTTATAGCCATCTCCATAATTCCACTTCCTGAAGATGTACTTAAAATAATATCATTTTTTGTAAACATTAATTTTTGTATATTTTCACTTATTCTCTTTTGTAACTCTGTAGCTTCTGCGGTTCTATGTCCTATTTGTGGAGTAGCCATTTTAGCTAAAACATCTTCTCTTACATCTACAGGACCAGGTATAAATAATTTTTTGTGCATATTTTTCCTCCTAAATTATATTTACACATACACAAGCATTTATATTAAACACAGATTAATGATTACGACCATAAATCTATTAATATAGTATCACTTTATTTTATTTTATACAACTATATTTTTTTTAATTTAATTTTTAACATTGCATAAAGATTTTTACAAAGATTTAACACTTATATTTATTATGAAAATTTATGCTTAAATCTTGCAATCATCAAAAAAATTAGCATAAAAATCTCTATCTATATTATAAAATTTAATCATTTCATCAAGCATTTTTTTATGCATATCATCTACATAATAATAAAAAACATAAATAAAATCTATCATATGTTTTTGGAATAATTTTGGATTAGGTTTGTATAATTTATTTTTTACTATATCAGTCAGTACAAATTTAAAATAACCAAGATGAACTGATTTTATATAGTCAATATATTTTTTATCTATTATATTATCCCTAACACACATATCCATTATATAGTCTTCTCTATCTCTAGTCTTAGCAATCTCAAGCATTCCCGATACAGTTTCGCCCTTTGGTTTTCTTTCAGGATACATATCATAATACTCTTGCCACAAGTTTACATCACTATATTGGGAAACAGTTGCAAAAAAAACATTATAAAAGTAATCGGGATTTTGAAATGCGTGTTTTGTAAACAGTATCCACATATTCATATAAACTTCTAAAGCATCGGTAAAATATTCTGAACTCTTTGTAAGTTCTTCTATATAATCATTTATAAAATAAATAGATGCTAAATTTTCAAGATGATCCAAATTTTTAAAATATGTATATATAGATGCTACATTATAACCGCTAGCATCCGCTACTTTTCTAGCTGTAAATCCAGACAGCCCCTCTTTTTTTAAAATCTCTATACCAAAATCTACAAAATAAGATTTTCTCTTTATTTTTCGCTTTTCTTTCACTATAACTCCAATCTATAATAGCTTTACAAAAATATTATAAAAAATTATACCATTTTTTGCAAGATTTGTAACTATCAAATTTGCAAAAAACGGTATAATTAAAATTAAAACTATTAGTTACTACTATTATAATCTGCTTTTAAAGCCTTAACTATTGAAATCATAGAGAAGAACATTATAAACGCAAATGGGAAAGCTGCAACTATAGATATTGTTTGTAACATTCCAAGTCCGCCCGATAACATAAGCGCAACCGCTAGTGCTGATTGAATTACACCCCATATAACTTTAGTTTTTACGCTAGGGTTTAAATCTCCGTCAGTACTCATCATTCCAAGTACAAATGTTGCTGAATCGGCAGAAGTCACAAAGAAAGTACAAAGTAAAATTATGCTTACTATTGAAACAACTCCGCCCATAGAACCGTATTGTTCCATAACCACGAATAAAGCTGTTTCTGTCTTTCCTATAGCATTTTTTGCCACTTCTACACCTGTTTCCATTGCAGTTGTTCCAAATGTAGCAAACCACACGAAAGATGCAAGTGCTGGTGCAAGTAATACACCAACAATAAATTCTCTAATAGTTCTTCCCCTTGATATTCTAGCTATAAAAGTACCAACAAATGGTGCCCAAGCTATCCACCAAGCCCAATAAAATACTGTCCAAGAACCGTACCATTTAGATTTTCCAAATGGATTTACATCTAAAATTAAATCTTTTGCATAAGAACCAAGACCGGTAAATAATTTTGTTCCTATAAGCAGAGTAGGTCCTATTACGATAGTAAGTACAACTAAAACTCCCGCTATACCAACATTTAGATTTGATAAAAACTTAATCCCTTTATCTAGTCCAGTAATTGCAGAAAGCATAAACAAAACTGTTACTATTGCAACTATAAGTATAAGTACAGGTTTAGTTTCAGGTATTCCAAATTTCATATTAAGTCCACTATTAATTTGCATTGCGCCTAATCCTAAAGAAGTTGCAACACCTGCTACTGTAGCAAATATAGCTAATATATCAATAGTTTTCCCAAGTGGTCCTTTGACCCTTTCTTCTCCAATAAGCGGAATAAATACAGAACTTATAAGACCCGGTTTATCTTTTCTAAATTGCATATAGGCAAGCGCTAAAGCTAAAACTGCGTAATTTGCCCAAGGATGAAGTCCCCAATGCATAAATGATTTCATCATAGCAAAATCTTTAGCCGCTTCAGTTCCACCATCCATACCTAAAGGCGCTACATAGTGATTCAAAGGTTCTGCAACACCCCAAAATACAAGACCTATTCCCATACCTGCTGAAAACAGCATTGCAAACCACGATATTAAACTATAATCAGGTTTTGAATCGTCAGGTCCTAATTTTATTTTGCCATATTTACTAAATCCAATCCATATAGAAAATACAACAAATAAAGTCATAACAGCTAAATATAGCCAACCGAACTTACTTACTAAAAATGAAAACGATACATCGCCCACAGATTTAAACTGTTTAGGCATCAATATTCCCCACATAGTAATGGCAATCGTTATAAATAGAGATATACCAAAAACTATATTAACTTTACTCTTTTTCAAAATACACTCCTTAATCTTTACATAGAGTTTTATACTTTATATACTGTTTGTTCTTCTTCTTGCTTTGTAAGTGCGTCTAAAGCAATTCCTACTCTATGATGCCTTAATTTTAACTGTTCTTCTTTTGGTGTAGCAGGGTCGCCAAGCGGATAAGGTATTGAGATAGTTGGTACAATTTTATTTGCTCCCGCTGTAAGTGCTACAGGTACTAAATTAGCCATTAATACTACAGGTATTCCAGCTCTTTCAATTTCTTTTACAATCGTTGATCCACAACGAGTACAAGTTCCTCAAGTTGAAGTAAGTATTACTGCATCAACATCATTAGCTCTTAAATCTTCTACAATTTCTTTACCCATTCTAGCTGCCTCTGCTTGAGTTGTTCCTGTACCTACAGTAGAATAGAAGAAATCGTGTAGTTTTCCAAATTTTCCTTCTTTTTCATACATTCTCATAACATCTAGCGGAACGCATACATTAGGGTCTGCATCAGCTGCTGCAGGGTCGTATCCTGCGTGTATAGTTTTGAACACGCCACCTGCTAATCTTTCCATACTAGACACATCGTATTTACCCCATCTAGTTGCAGATGCTGACTGTATTCTATCAGGATTATCAACCGGAACAATTCCACCTGAAGTTGCAAGCGCAATTTTTGCAGATTTCAAATCTTTTATAGGACTTGCAATTGGTACTCTATCTAGTTTTGGAATTGGAAGTTCAGTTGTAAATTCTTCTCCATTTATTTTCTTTAAAAGCATATCTATAACTCTATCAGTTGCAGGAGTTTCGCTTTCAAGCCAAACTTGATGCCTAATTCCCCTAGTGTAATATCCCTCTTCATCGGCAGAACCAAGTTTTTCTCCCGCTAAAATTTTATCTGCATATTTACACATTTTAGCAACATCTTTTCTCATAGCTGCTGCACTTTTTCCACCGGGGAAAATTACAATATCTTTTTTAAACATTTCAACGCCCGGATTTTCTATATGCATAGAAGAAATAACAGGTACATTAAATTTTTCTTTAACTGCCTTTGCGATTACTCCACAAGCATTTCCATATCTTCCCGCTTGAAACGCAGGACCTGCAAGGAATATATCAAATTCTTTACCTTCTAAATATGATAGTAATTTTTCAACAGCCTCTTTTTCATTAGAACCCATAAAATTATCGCCACATATTAAAGTATGAGTAACTTCTGCATTTTTAAGTGCTGAATCAAACGCCATTGACGCTCCAACAGTACCTTCTTTAATTTCAGGAGCGTAATCAGCTACATCTTCTCCACCTACTTGACCAAAAAATTGGTTTAGATAAACTATTGCTTTCTTCACTTTTTTACCTCCTAAAATTCTTTCATAGTCTTTGTAGACCAACCAACAACTTGGTCCCCACAGAACATTGCATTATTTTCCATTATAATTGAGCCGTCTTCTCTAACTGATGAACCAAGAATTTCATCGTGTGCCCAACCACCTGATAAACCATCTCTAGCCAAAGCCTCAAGTTCTCCAAGTACAGTTTCACAAGCAGGTAATTCAATAAGTTCAGATACATTACCGCAAGAAACAATGGCATCTGATTTTTCATTCATAGATACAAGTGATTGAGATGCACCATCTCTACCTGTACATTCGTTAGTTAAACCTATAGTTTTAACTCCTGCATCTTCAAGAGCAACTAGACAAGCTGTAAAATCAGCATCAGGATTTCCATATCCCTCTTCAGCAACAACTGCTGCATCTACGCCCAAACTTTTAGCAATTTGTGCTACAAAAAGTGCTGCTCTTTCTTTTTGCTCAAGCGCTACATTCAAGTTAGACATAATAACACCTACAAAATTAATAGTTTTTCCGTGTTCCTTGTAAAGCCTTTTAATCATAGGGAAATTTTGGAAATCGTAAGTTGACCATTTAGATGAACAAGGCATAAAACTACCTGAAATCATTGCACCGTCTAAAATTTCATTAGGATGCATAAAAGTAGGAACCATACGGTTACAATCCCAACCATAAACTAAATCATTATATCCAAGCTCTTCCATTTGTGATTGTGGTTGAAGTACAATTGCTACAGAAGGAAGTTTTCCATTTTCACTTCTTTTAGTCAAAGGTTCTAATTCATACTCTTCAACTTCTTCAGGTTTAAGCGACATTACAGTTTTACCAATGTATTCAGAAAGTCTCATTCCAGCCCATCTAAGTGCGTGGTTTTTCTTTTGCTGTTCTCTTTTTTCAAATTCTTCATCTGTGTCTGCAACTAAAACTATATTTTTAAGTTTTGAATAGTACGTATATTTAGCACCTTCTCCACCCATATCAATAACACCATCTTGGAAACCACCCCAATGTTTTCCAACTACTAAAACAGAACAATCTTTTAATGCGTGAGTAGTACCAGAACCTGCCATTTTTAAATCACCTGTTACTCCCGGAAATACAGAAGAACCGTCCAATTTAACTCTAGGTTCTATAGCCTCTTTTACAGGAACTAATCTTACATCATCCCCCGGATTTACTATAAAAAGATCAGCTTCAGTTATATGAGCATCTTCTTTTACAACCGACAATGCCTCTTCTTTATTTATAATTAATTTACCTTTAATGTATTCAGTTTTATCACCAAAAACAATTTCAGATACTTTAAAATTACCAATTGTTAGTTTCAATTTTAAACCTCCCTAATATCCATAAACGCCTATTAAACACGTTCAAACTTTAAACAGGTTTATTATTTGAACACGTTTGATTAAATGGTAACATACTGTTTTTATTTTGTCAACTACTTTTATATAAATAATTAAAAAATATATAAAATTAAAATACAAAATAGCTTATATATAGGTTTATACTATAAAAAAGCAAAGTTAATTAGAACAAATATTTAAAATTTAATTATTATAAAAATAAAAGCGTAGCAATTTTTTGCTACGCTTTTATTTTTATAGTAATTTTTATATCAATGTATCACTTATTATAAATCCTTTTTAAAGAAATTATATTAACTCCAACAAAAAGTGAAAATATAAAAATATAAAAAAGTGAACTTAAAATATTATCAAATTTTAGAAACTGCAAAGTTATAAACTTAATATAATAAGGCATTAGAACAAAGCCGTTTTGAGTTCTAGTAAGAATAAAATATGACATAAAAGGTAGTAAAAATAAAAGACCCCATACAATCGACATAATAGTTAAATTTTTTTCTTTTGTAAAAATTCTACCTACAATTGAAATTATAAACCCTAGAAATGGAATAACTGCAAATAATGAAAAATATTTTATATCACTAATCTCGTGAAACCAAATTGTAGTGTCCCCATATATAAATAATAAATTTTTATATTCCATATCGTCAAATAAAGTAGTATAATCTGGCCAAATGTTTTTGAATAACATAAAACATTCACTAATCATTATAAATAAAAATAAAATAAATATAATAGCAAGACCTAAAAAAATTATATTTTTCTTAAATTTATCAGCTAATTTTTCCATAAATCCCCCTTTAAGTATAATTTTCAGTAGTGTAAATAATTTATACTACTTTATAGTTAAGAGTTTAACACGTATTTAAATCAAAGTCAATATTTCAAAATATATGAATTTCAAAAAGTGTAGTCAATTTTAAACTATCTACACTTTTGTAATATAAGTTATTTTACAGACTTTTTTCACATACTATAAGTCTACTTATATTTAAAACTAATTATTTGATTTTACATTATTAGTTTTTTTATTCTCTTTTCTTATCCTTCTTTCCGCCTTTTTCTTTAGCACCTTATCTGCCTTTTCTCTACTTATTTTTCCCTCTTTTACTAATTTTTCTATATCTTCAACACTACATTTTCTAAACTTTATTTTATCATTTTTTTTATCTGCTTTTTCCTTATTAAATTCTTTTTGAAGACTAGTCAAATTAACAGAACTACTCTTACTATATTTTATTGTATCCATTTCATTATTACTTGCAAACGCCGCTCCAAGCGAACTAAAAGCTATTATCGAACTAATCGCTATACTTCCTACTATTTTAATTTTTTTCATATTTTTTCTCCTTTTGTATGAAATTTTAACTATTTAACTTAAAATTAATTTTATATAATCTCTATTTTAAACCTATTTTCTCTTTCTTTAAAACCATTATATTATAGCAACCTTAATTCAAACTTAAATTAACTAATATAATTTAATAAAAAAATCACTCTACTATCAGTAAAGTGATTTTAATATATTATTCTATTTTTTCTTATATATATTTTTTTAATATACAATTTTCATAAAATAAACTATTGTCCCCTTTTATTTATTATATAAACCCATTGTCTAATATCAAGTGATGAAAGTGCTAGAACAATAGCAATTGCAATACCACCTGAAAGTAATTGATAAAAGTCTGGACTTGAAAGTTTGAATAAAGTTATGATTTCTAACGTACTACCAATTGATGCTGCAATTAAAAGTGCTAAACGACTCCACTTATATTTTTTCAAAATGAAAAAATATAAAAGTAAATTAATTGATGCACCAATTAAAGTTCCAAATAAAACTACTATATTCGCTACATTTTCTGAATTATAATTGCCATTAGCTTCAAAAAATAATATCAAAAGTGATATAGATATTAAAATTAACTTAAAAATTATAAATCCACCAATATAAAGTAGTGATTTAGGCGGCAACTCTTTATTAAAATTTTCATTCTCTTTATGAACTTTTATTGTATATTCTTTTTCAACATCAAAATTGCTTTCATAAGCCCTCTTTAATGCACCATTAACATTAACAATAGGCATATTTCCATCCGTTTCGATGGAATCTCCTCCACCATTTTCATCACAATATGGAATAGTAAATTGTTCAATTACATCAACTTCAATACCATTATCTTCATAAAGTATAGATTCAATAATAAAATCACGCTCTTTATCTACTTTTTTGTCAATTTTATGTGTAACCTGAAGAGTAGCTGCCGACAATCCAACACCTTTATCAAAAGTCCCCGCAGCTAACCAATCTACTTTTTTTCCACCAGGAAGAGTCCAACCTTCCGGAACTTTCCAAAAACGTACGTGATGACGACGAGTAGCACTCCCATTAACTTCCATTTGATAAGCAAAATCTTGTTTATTACCAAATAAATAAAGACTTGAAACTGGCGCCTCTGGGTATGTTGTGTGTTTTATAGTTGATAAAACAATACCTAATGATGAACGAATAGTAATAGGGTCTGCTTTTGTCCACCCCGCACGTTTCATAGCTATATGTATATCATCTTCTGTACCCAAAACACCAAAATTAACAGGATCTCCTAATATTCCATCACCTGTTTTTGTCCTAGCCAAAAAATAATCTGGTAAATACATATTTGCGAAAAAACTATGAAGTCTTGGGAATGCAATATAAGTCAACATAAGCCAGAAAATAATAAATAACACAATACTTCCCCACTTTAATGGAAATGATGAAAACAATAACAAAATAGAATAAGCAAAAACTAATAAAAAACCATAAACGGTTAATCCCCGATCAATCAAAATATAAATTTTAGATTTTTTTATTTTTTCACTTTCAACAAAATCATATGTTGGTTTTTCCTTTGGAATTTGATATTTGTTCATTTATACCCCCTATAATGACTTACAAACTATATAAAATTATTAATTTAACTATAACCTAGTCAAATATATTATAATAAGAAATTTAACTCCTAATCATAAACAAAACTCTACTCATAATACATTACATATAATTTTATACTATTATTTTATTTGGAATATTTTTGATTTCATTGATTTATTATAAAACTAAGAAATTATGTTTTGAAAAAAATAAAATATGATAAATATAACAATTTGAATAATATAAAGACTTAATTATAATCATATGTAATTATAACACAATTAATAATAAATATAAATAATCAATAATAAAAAAATATATGTATTACTTTTATAATTTAATATAAAACATATAAAAACAGCTAAACCGCAAAGCTTAACTATTTCAAACTCTATTTATTTTTTATATAAGAATCTCCCTTATCAATAAGCAAATCCAATTCATTAGGATTTTTTTTAATACTCTAATACTTAATCTGCAAGTCTTTTCTTTTTAATACCTAGATTTAACATATCATCTTTCTATTTATTACTCTAAAATTATATTAAGTCCTACATTTTTATACTTTTCTTGTAAAGTTTTTAAAAGTTTAATTCTAAAATTTAAAATTTCTCCAACTTCAACATTATAATTAACAGACAAATTTACAACAACATCTAATTTCTTACCAACTTTATGAATATTTACATTATTAATCATTAAATATTTAAAATTATTATTTTCTAATTCTATTGTCTTTTCAATATAATTTTTAACTTCACCCTTTCTAATAGTACCATACATTACTTCTGTAAAACTCTCTTTAAAAGCATCTATAGGTGTACTAATTGTAAAAATTATAAGAAATATAGTTATAACAGCATCACCTATATAATATACAAAAAGTGTATTCCCTTCCTTTGGTAAAAATGTAATTAATAAAATAGCAATTCCTAAACCAAACGATATTACACCGTCAACAAATGAAGCTTTTGATTCAACTCCCAGCATAGTACTTCTTTCATCTATTTTTTTATTAAAAAATTTAAAAACAAAACTAAGTAAAAAACAAAGAAAAATCATAAGTAATGAATAATATAATATATCCCCCATTTCTAAAATAGTACCTTTGTCTAAAAATAAGAAATCGTATAATTTATAAATTGCTGAAATACCCGCTATTACAATTAAACTTAATGATAAAAATCCTTTTAAAGTAGCATATAACGGCTCTAAAAAATGCATTCCATTTGGAAATCTTTTAGTTTTTTTGTCAGAATATTTACTAATTAATATCGCAGCTATACATCCAAGCGCTGAAATTAAACTAAAATTAGCATCTAAAAACAGTGCATCTATATCTGTTTTTAAAAACATATACCAACCAGCTAACCCCATAAAAAGATTAATAAAAATCCTATTACCAACGCCTTACTTTCTATTTCAACTACCTTTTTCAAACTTACTAACCCTCCATTTTAAGTTCTATTATCTATTAATACTATTTAATATACTTTAATACTTTATCTTACTAATATAAATATCTTCCTATTTTAAAATTTTTAATACCTATTTTTTAACGTATATATTAATTTATCATCTTTAAAAATCTCTTTTTCTATAAATTCTTTTTGAAATTACTATAGATACTACAACTAAAATACAAAATAACACTAAACCCGCTACTTTCAACATAATAAATAAATCATTATTGTATTTTATTTCAAATAAATTCTCTAATATTTCTTTTTTTAAAAAAGATAAAAGAAATACACAAATACCAAAAAACATAAAAGGAAACATAGCAAGCGTTTTACCTTTGGTATAACCATATTTAAAATAGAAGGGATATTGTAATAAGACTACAAACATTACAGCAAAAATAGATATACAAATATGTTCCATAATACTTTTAGATAAAATAACATTATTATTTAATATTAAAGACGAAATAAAAAATAAAATAAAACCAATAATAACACTAATTAATGATAATAAAAATGCTGAAACATATCTACCGTAAACTACATCATCAGATTTTATACCAAATATTCTATAAAGGGAGTCTATACCGGCATCATCACCTACTAAAAAAGGATATCCCGAAAATATAATAGCAAAAAGTATAGGCATTGAAAAAACTAAAACAGGATTTTTTCCAATATAAGAATAAAAAATACTAAGAGATACCATAATTATTAAATTTTTAATTGTAATATAAGGTTTTATAGAAAAATAATCCATTTTTATTACTTTCTTTATATCGCTCACTATTTTCTCCTTCCGTATAAAACCATAACTTTATCAATATTTGCATTTTCTATTATTAATTTACTATTAATTTTTTCTAAATTTGATTTTAAGTGTTAATACTTCAAATCCCATTGCATTTGTTTTTTTACCATAAATTATTTCATTAGGTATATATTCTAACTGTTCATTATAGCCTTTAACAACTATATATTTATCAATAAAATCATCTTTAGTATCAAAATCAACTAATCTACCACCATCTATAAAAACAATATAATCCGCTATAGCTTCTAAATCTTGAGTTATATGAGTAGAAAATAAAACTGTATTATCTTCACTATCTACAAATTCTTTCATAATATCTGTAAATTCATCTCGCATACTTGGGTCCAATCCACTTGTCGGTTCATCCAATATTAGAGTTTTAGCATCGTGAGATAAAGCAATAGATAACATTAATTTTATTTTCATCCCCCTAGATAATGCTTTAACTTTTAATTTTTTATCAATATTAAATCTATTAAGATACTTAAAAAATAATTTGTCATTCCAATTTTCATATCCTATTTTCATTATAGAATTTACAATATTCATATCCCAATCTTTAGATAAAAATGAATCATCCATTATAATACCTATGTCTTGTAAATATTTTTTATTTTCAATAGATTCATTATCATAAACTATTTCACCTTTATCTAAATTTATTAACGATAATATAGATTTAATCGATGTAGTTTTTCCCGCTCCATTTTTACCAATAAATCCTGTAATATATCCTTTTGGAATATCAAAAGAAACACCATTTAACTTAAAAGTATTATATTCTTTGGAAATATTTTTTAATTGAATTTTATTTACCATAATCATCCTCCGAATAAATGAAATCAAGTAATTCATATAATTCTTCTTTTTTTAGTCCTAACACCTTTGATAATTCACACGCCTTAGTTAAATAATCTTCTAAAGCTTTTTGTTTTTCTTCCTTTCTTAATTCTTGATTATTAGAGGAAACAAAACTACCTAAACCTTGTCTAGTTATAATAAGTCCTTCTTTTTCAAGTTCATCATAGGCTTTTTTTACAGTCAAGATACTTATTTTTAATTCTTTTGCCAACTTTCTAACTGAAGGTAGTTGTTCATCTTCTTGCAATTTACCGCTTATAATATTTTCTTTAATAGTATTTTTTATTTGTTCAAAAATTGGAATACTACTCCCATTTATAATTAGAATTTTCACTTAAGCCACCCCTTTTAACACAAACAGTATATAACACTATATAACAGATTGTCAATATTAAAATATTATATTTTTATAAAAAAATACGCTTTATTTAATAATAAAGCGTATACGATTAACTGTTTCAAATTTTATTTATTTTTTATATAAGAATAGTAAGTTATTATCGCTGTAAATATTAAATAAAAACCGAGTAATATTCCGCCAAAAGAATCTTTAAATGCTCCATTTTCAAAATAAAAGCTTATATCTGTACTCGTTACTACTCTAATTACTATATTTACTCCACCTAAAATGAGTAAACCTAACGAACCTAAAATGTAATTTTTCTTATCTTTAAAAGGTATATACGCACCTTTTACCGCTACCCCAACGGTAAAATAAATACTAGAAATAACCATTATAAATAAAGTTTGAACCGAAATAGTAGCATAATTATAAAAGTTTACAACAATCATATTTAAAATTAATAACATCATAGTAAGTATAAAACTTCTAAATCCATATTTATATCTAATATTTCTTTGATATTCATCAAAATCAGCTTTTTTTATATTTTTATTATTCATCACTTTCCTCCCAAAATAAATCATTTAAGGTAACATTTAATGCTTTACAAATTTTTATACATAAATTTATAGTCGGATTATAATCCCCTTTTTCTATTGCGTTAATGGTTTGCCTTGAAACATCAATCTTTTCTGCTAATTCTTTTTGCGTCATATCAAGTCTTGCTCTAGCAACTTTTAAGTCTAAATTTTTACCCACATAAACACCCCCTTTAAACAAAAATATTGTAACATATTATAGTATATGTGTCAATTATATTTTACTTTTATTATAATTATTTTTACTTCAAAACTTAAATCCTAATTAATTACTCCCCTTACCCATATAAAATTTGACTTAAATTTGACTTTACTTTATAATTTAAAGGAAAATTAAGTGGAGATAATAAAATGAGAAATATTTTACATAGCGATTTAAACAATTTTTATGCAAGTGTTGAAATTATGCTAAACCCAAGCCTTAAAGGTAAAAATTTAGTAGTGGGCGGAAGCGTAGCAGATAGACACGCAATAGTCCTTGCAAAGTCAAATGAAGCTAAAGCCTTAGGCGTAAAAACTGGTGAAACTATATGGAACGCTAGAAAAAAATGCAAAGACCTAGTTATAGTACCGCCAAACTTTAAAACATACGTCAAGTACTCAAAAATAGTGCAGAATATTTACTATGAATTTACAAATTTTGTAGAACCTTTTGGCATAGATGAGTGTTGGCTTGATGTAACAGGTTCGACAAAAATATATGGTACCCCCTATGAAATTGCTGAAAAAATAAGCGAAAAAATAAAAAAAGAACTAAATCTAACTGTATCAATAGGCGTAAGTTTCAATAAAATAATGGCAAAAATGGCAAGCAACTATAAAAAGCCTGACGCAATAACAATTATAGATAAAAATAATTTCAAAAAATTGCTATGGAATAAACCTGCTATAGAACTTACAGGTCTTGGAAAAAAAAGCTACGAAAAATTAAAATTATACAATATTAATACAATTGGCGACCTTGCAAATGCTGATAAAACTCTACTTCAAAAGATATTAGGAAAAAACGGTTTAGTTTTAAACGAATTTGCAAATGGCGTAGATGATAGACCCGTAAAAGATTACAATGATAAAAATGAAATGAAATCCATAGGAAACGGCTTTACACTAAAAAGAGATTTAAATTCAATAGAAGATGTAAAAAAAGTTATAAACTACATAGCTTTAAAAGTGTCTAGTAGGTTAAAAGAAACAAACACCGTAACAAATACAATAGAGATAGAAGTAAAAGACTCATTTTTTAAAACAAAGTCTTTCCAAACAACTATTTTATCAGAAACTAATTCGGCTATAGATATTAAAAATACTGCATTTGATTTGTTTATATCTAAATACAAAACACCTAGAAATATAAGGGCTATAACTATAAGGTGTAGCAAATTAAAAAACAAAGAAGACTCAAAAAATATAAATATTTTTGACTTTAGCAGTAAAACTCAAAAAATGAATACACTAGATGAAACCTTGCACAATCTAAGAAAAACTTTTGGAAACGACAAAATAACTTTTGGAAACTTAATAAATGAAGATATTATTCCAAAAGAAGAAACAGATATAATTATGACCCCTAGCATTTACAAGGGAGAAATAGAAAAATCTTAAGCAAACTATTAGAATACTTAAGATTTTTTTATTTATTTTGTAAAATTCAGTATAAAAGCGTACTCAAAAGCTACATCTTTAAATCTTCCATACCTACCTGTAGCTCCACCGTGCCCCGACTCCATATCTATTTTTAAAAGCAAGACATTATCGTCAGTTTTTAGTTTCCTAAGTTTTGCAGCATACTTTGTAGGCTCGTGATAAAGAACTTGCGAATCGTTTATACCGCCCGTTATTAACATATTTGGATAATCTTTTTCTTCTATATTATCATAAGGAGAATAAGACAACATATAATCAAAATATTCTCTTTCATTAGGATTTCCCCACTCCTCATATTCTCCCGTAGTAAGCGGAAGACTATCATCTAACATAGTTGTAACAACATCTACAAAGGGAACCATAGCGAGAACGCAGTTATATAAATCAGGTCTCATATTAGCAACCGCGCCCATAAGTAAACCGCCCGCACTTCCGCCTAGTATCGCAAGTTTACTGTTAGTTGTATAATTATTTTCTATCAAAAATTCAGAACAAGATATAAAATCAGTAAATGTATTTTTCTTATTCAAAAGCTTTCCGTCTTGATACCAATGTTCTCCCATTTGACTTCCGCCCCTAATTTCAGCCATAGCAAATACATAACCCCTATCGACAAGACTAAATACATTGGGATTAAAACTTGGATTAGTACTATACCCATAACTTCCATAAGCGTAAATCAAAGCAGGATTTGCCCCGTCTTTTTTAACACCTTTTTTATAAAGAATAGGCATCGGAACCTTTGCACCGTCATTTGCCACAACCATAACTCTTTCAAGTTCATAATCATTGGGATTAAAACCCGACGGAACTTCTTGCACTTTTAAAACATTAGTTTCACAAGTTACAATATCATATTCATATAAGGTTGCAGGTCTTTTTAAAGAGCTATAAGAATACCTAAATTTAGTAGTATCAAACTGTATATTCACGCTAAAACCTGTATCATAAGCAAGTTCAGGAAAGTTTATAGATTTAACATCATTAGATGCAAAACTCACTATATTTATTTGTTTTAATCCATTTTCTCTTGTTAGAGTAATCAAAAAATCTTTTAATACTAGGAAATTTTCAATATATACATTTTCATCGTGAGAAATAAGTTCTGTCCAAGTTGACATATCTTGATGAGTTTTAATAGGCGCAATATATATTTTTGAATTAATATTGTTTTCATCCTTATACTGCACTATAAATGAATTTATATGATATTCAATGCTGTATTCTGTCTTATGTTTTCTAGGCAAAAATACCATAGGGCTACTTAAAGGATTATCTGCTGATAGATACATCTCTTCAGTAGTAGTTGAGCTTTCAGAAGATAGGTATATATACTTAACCTGCTTATCTTTAGATACATAAACGCTAAATTTTTTATCCTTTTCTTCATAAATAAGATTGACTCTGCTTTCAAAAATATTTTGCACATATACATAGGTAGACCTTAAAGTTTCATCAATTTTACTATAAACTAAAGTCTTACTATCGTTTGCCCACTCAATAGATGCAACTCCGTCCATAGAAAAACTTAAATCTTCGCCACTTTCTAAGTTTTTTATTTTAAGTGTAAATTCAGCATACGAACCCGTAAAATTATGTAAATAAGCAGCAAATTTACCGTCTGGGCTAATTTTATAACCATAAAATATAAACGCCTTTGAGTTTGACGCCATACTATTTAAATCAAAAACCACTTCTTCACTAGACGAATTTAACTCCTTTTTTCTTAAAATTGTAGAATAATCTTCCCCCTTTTCAGTTCTAGTAAAATAATAATACTCTCCGTCTAAATAAGGATAGCTTTCATCATCTTCTTTTATTCTGCCTACAAGTTCTTTGTATATACTTTCTTGCAAACCTTTTGTATCTTCCATAACTTCTTCAGTATAATTATTTTCATCAAGTATATAGTTCATAACATCGGGATTTGACTTATCTTTAAGCCAAAAATAATCATCTCTACGCTCTACGCCAAACTTTTCTAAAATCGTTGATTCAATTTTGGCTACAGGCGGATTTTTATAATTAGATTGCTTCATATTTCCTCCTAAAATTACATAAATTTTCTCATAATTTCAACAATATTCATAGATATATTATAACACATAACATAATTTTCAGTTATTAAATTTTATGCTAAACCACTACCTAACTAAAATAAATTGCAGAGTAGCGTAAGTTTTAAACTCACAACCACTCTGCAATCTATTAATTTAGACTATTTTTGTATTCTTTTTTTTCTCTATGTAATCTAAATATTGGAGTTAAAAATATTATAGCCATTGTATAGAAAAATGCTTTACCACAAATATCAAGTTTATTAGTTAAGGTTAATATAAATATTGCACCAATAGATGCGATAAACATAGTATAATTAAATATAAAAGCTCGTTTCATATTTTTTAACTCTTTTTCATCAAAATTTTTAACTACTTTCTTCTTCGCCCTATATAAATCTATAAATATATTACTAATACTAGATATAAATAACATAGAACTATATATTGTAATGCATAATCCCATTTTTCTATAAAAAATAAATACGAGTACAGACCCAATACATACAATATAGTTAAAAACAGTTTCTAACTTCATAAAAAACTCCTTAAATAATAAGTTCCAAAACAAGCACCACTATACACTTTATTAATGCATTATATATTTATTTTCTTTCTTTTCTCTATTAAATTGCAATATTGTTCTCAAACAGTCTACAAATATATAAGCGTCAACCCACATAAATATATCAAAGTCACTTTTTATATTATTTAATCTATTGTAAATAAATACAAAGAAACATAAAATTGAAACTATAATAAAAATATAACTTAATATTAATACAGCTCTTCCACCATGATCATTATAGCTTAAATAATTTTTATTTATAATTACGCCTTTTTTTAGTCCATATAAACTTTTCAATATGTCACTAAAAATATATATAAACATAAAAGAACTAAGTAAAAGAACAAATGTACTCATTTCTTTATAAGATATAATTATTAATATAGTACCAACAAGACATATAGAACTAGCTAAAATTTCAAGCATCTTTTCAACTTTCATAAATAGCCTCCTTAATTTATAAAACAATATTTATTAAATTAACTATTCACACATTTCCTACATTTAAAATTGACAATATAACTATTAACTATATTATACTCCCCTAAATTTATAATCGTCAATACATAAACTAAATAACTTTAGATTTTTAATAATATTCTTTTTAAATTTAAAATAATTAAATTTTTGGTTATTTAATTAACTAAATTGCTTGTTTTCCAAAATTCTACTTATAAAATTGAGTATAAATGATTTTAGTGATATAATAAGTCATAATTAATATAAAATAAATCAAAAATATTAAAATGGAGTTAAAATGAGATTAAATAAATACATAGCAAAATCGGGTTTGTGTTCTAGGCGAAAGGCTGATGAACTTATTGAAAATGGAATGGTTTTTATAAATGATGAAATTGCTAACATTGGTAGCAAAGTAAACGAAAATGATATAGTTAAAGTAAATGATAAAATCATAAAATTAGAAGAAGAAAAAATCTACATAGCATTTAATAAACCGCAAAGTATAGTCTGCACTTCAAATACTAAAATTAAAAATAATATAATCGACTACATTAATTATGATAAGAGAATATACACAATAGGTAGACTAGACGCTGATTCAGAGGGTCTTATTCTCCTTACAAACGACGGCGATTTTGCAAAAAAACTAACTGATGCTAAAAACTTACACGAAAAAGAGTATTTAGTTACAACCTACAAAGATATAGATGATAATTTCGTTACAAACCTAGAAAACGGCGTAGAAATTGATGGAAAAATAACTGCAAAATGTAAAATAGTTAAATTAAGTAATAGAAAGTTCAAAATAACGTTAATTCAAGGTTTAAATAGGCAAATAAGAAAAATGTGTATATCACAAAATAATAGGGTAAAGACTTTAAAGAGAATAAGAATTGGAAAACTACTATTAAAAAATCTAGAAACAGGTAAATATAAACACATATCTATAAAAGATGTATTATAAAATAAAAATAGCGTGATTACAAACTATCACGCTATTTTTATTTTACTTATTTACAATAACTTCAAGACAATGCCAACTAAGTGTTACACACTTTATTCTAGCAGGCATATTATAGGCAAATTTTAATAAACTAGCATCTCCAAGTTTTAAAACATCATTTTCATCAACTTCTTTATTTTCCATCATATCAAAAAATACTTTTAAAAGTTCTTTTGTTTCCGTTACAGTTTTTCCAATAAATACTTCTATCATCATATTTGTAGATGCAGTAGATATTGCACAACCCCTACCCAAAAACTTCAAATCTTGAATTACTCCATTTTCAATTTTTGAAACTAAAGTCAAATCGTCGCCACAACTTGGATTGTGTCCTCGTTCAATATGAGTTGCCCCTTTAATTTCTCCCTTGTAATCTATAATAGACGCATATTCAAGTATTGTCTTTTGGTATAAAGTATCTAAATTCACATATCCCCCTATACTAATTAATATTAAATATTTCTAAAACCTTGTAAATAGCTAAAACCATAGCATCTATGTCCTCTTTATCATTATATATTGAAAAACTAGCCCTACAACAAGACGGTACATTCATTTCAACCATTAAAGGTTGAGTGCAGTGGTGTCCAGACCTTACCATTACTCCATACTCATTCAATATACTTGAAGTATCGTGAGAGTGAACTTCTCCAACATTAAAAGCTATTACTCCAGCCTTTTCTTTAGCATTTTTAGAGTATATAATAAGTTCTTTAATTTCCGATAACTTACTTATAGCGTAATCATAAAGTTCATCTATATGTTTAGAAATATTATCATAACCTATACTTTCTACATAATCTATTGCAACGCCAAGCGAATTTATAGCACTTGCATTCATTGTACCGCCCTCAAATTTATTGGGAGCTTTCTTATATGTACTACTCTCTTTTTCAACGTACTCAATCATTTCTCCGCCATAAAGTAACGGTAAAGTTTCATTTAGTAAATTTTCTTTAGCGTACAAAACGCCAACTCCAAATTCAGCAAATATTTTATGCCCAGAAAAAACTAAAAAATCTGCATCTATATCTAAAACATCTACCCTTTTATGATGAATATATTGTGATGCATCAACTACTGTAAACGCATTATACTCTTTTGCTATTTTAGAAATAGTATATACATCATTTATAACGCCCGTAGTATTTACCATAGCAGAAAAACTCACTACTTTAGTTTTTTCTGAAATAATATTTTTATAAACTTCAACATCTAAATCGCCGTTTTCATCTACAGGTATATACTTTAAAATTGCCCCCGTTTTTTTGCAAATTTCTTGCCAACCAACTAAATTTGCGTGATGATTTGAAATAGCTATAATAACTTCATCTCCAGCAATTAAATGATGATAAAAATAATTAAATATTATTATATTTAAAGACTCCGTAGCATTTTTTGTAAATACTATTTCGGATGATTTTTTTGCATTTATGAATTTTGCAACTTTTTTTCTAGTTTCATTTATTTTAAGCTCTGATTTTATTGCAAAATCGTGAGAACCCCTACCTGCATTACCGTTTATACTAGAATAATACTCCATTATAGAATCAATTACTACTTTAGGTTTTTGACTTGTCGCCGCCGTATCAAGGTAATGAAGTTTATCTTTACTATCAAATATAGGAAAATCTTTTTTATAATTCATAATAACCTACTTATCCAACCTATAATCTAACTTATCTATCAATTTTTCTCTAAGTTCTCTATTATTAATAAGGTTAATAGCGGGTAAAAATGAAGATTTTACTAAAATTTTTCTAGCAGTTTTTTTATCAAATCCCCTACTCATTAGATAGTAAAGTTCTGTGAGTTTTAAAGGTTCAAAACTTCCTGCGTGCTCTCCCATAACATCGTCTTCATCACAAAAAATAGTAGGTATAGTATGCGCCTTTATTCCGTCGTTCATAATTACGCTTTTATCAGAAAATCTACCTATAGACCTTCTGCAACCCCTATTTAAAAACACATTGCCCCTAAAAACCTTTGTAGCATTATCTTTTACGCAACCTTTTGCATCAATTATGCCAAGACTATTTTCTCCATTTACTATAAGACTTTGTTCATAATCAGCCTTTCTATCATCATCCACAAAAAATAATGGGTGTATAGAAACTTCCGACCAATCTTCTTTTTGATAGGTTGATGATGAAGTTAAGCATACGCTAGAACCAAACTCAATAGGATAACAATCTAGCTTTGCCCTTTCTTTAATTTCTATTTTTGTACTTTCTAAATTTATAACGCCTTCCGAAAAGTCTTGAATTTTAACTAAATTAAGCTCTGAAAATTTGGCTAAATTTATATGGTAAAACCCATTTCTAAATGCGTTATTACTACCACCTTCATAATTTACAACTATTGTAGCCTTAACATTTTCTGCAACATCAATTACGTTAAAATCAAAAAGCACATCATTTTTCTCATCTAAACTATAATTTATTATTATAAAATCATCATCGCTAAATGATTTATCAATTTTCAAATAAAATCCACTATTTCTCTTTGCAATCAAATCTTCTTTAATTTTTACTCCAAGACCCGTGTTTTTTTCTCTATCAGACCTACCTGCATAAAGTACTTTTTCAATCTCATCTTCACTAGCGTTATTAAAAAACACATCTACTTTAGACGGTACAAAATCTTCTCTTGAACTTTGATAAGTAAAACCGCCATAACTTTTAGTATCAATATTTGGTATTTCTGCTTTTATTCTCTTATAACTTGCTATATTCATATATTCCTCTTAACCTATTGTACCTTCTAATTCTATGCTTATAAGTTGATTTAATTCAACCGCATATTCAAGCGGTAGTTCTTTAGTAATAGGTTCAATATATCCCTTTACTATCATTGATTTTGCTTCATTTTCATCTATACCCCGCTGCATTAAATAGTAAATCATTTCATCACTTATTCTGCCAATTTTTGCTTCGTGTCCTATGTCTACATTATCATTTTCAACTACAAGCATAGGAACAGTATCGCACCTAGACTTATTGTCTAACATAAGCGAATCACAAAGGGCATAAGCCTTAGAACCAGTAGCATTTTTATCTATGTGTAAAAGCGCCCTATAATTGGCCTCTCCGCCATCTTTTGCTATAGACTTACTATTTACTTCTGACGAAGTATTTTTACCAATATGTATGTTTTTTACACCTGTATCCAAACACTGACCTGCACCCGCAAAAGTAATTCCCGTAAATTCACTCTTTGCCCTATCTCCCTTTAAAATACTTGTTGGATAAAGCATAGTTGCCCTAGAACCAAATGAACCTGAAATCCATTCTATAACGCCGTCTTCTTCAACGTGTGCAACTTTTGTATTTAGGTTATATAAATTCCTAGACCAGTTTTCTATTGTAGAATACCTTAACTTTCCGCCCTTTTTAACATAAAGTTCAACCGCACCTGCGTGCAAGGCATTTTTATAATATTTTGGCGCTGAACACCCCTCTATGAAATGTAAATATGCACCTTCATCTACTATAATTAAAGTATGCTCAAATTGTCCCGACTGATTTGCATTGAGTCTAAAATAAGATTGCAAAGGCATCTCAACGTGTACGCCCTTTGGTACATACACAAAAGAGCCCCCCGACCATACGGCACCGTGAAGCGCCGCAAACTTATGATAATCTGGCGGTACAATCTTCATAAAATGTTCTTTCGCTAAATCTTCGTATTCTCTAAGACCATTTTCAATATCTGTATATACAACTCCCTGCTCAACTAATTCTTTTTGCAAATTATGATAAACCATCAATGAGTCGTACTGCGCACCTACGCCCGCAAGTGATTTTTGCTCCGCTTCAGGTATGCCAAGTCTTTTAAAAGTATTTTTTATTTCGTCAGGTACATCTTCCCAAGAATCTGCCATATACTTTGCCTTTGGCTCTATATAATGCACTATATCGCTTATATCTAAATCGCTTAAATCAGCACCCCAATCGGGCATTTCCTTTTTAAAAAACTCTTCTAAAGACTTCAAACGAAGGTCTAAAACCCAATCTGCCTCTTTTTTTCTCTTTGATATTTTCCTTACTACATCTGCATTAAGACCTGTATCTGTAGAATAAGTATAATCTACATTATCAATTATATCATAAGTTCCACGCTCTATATCAGATACATAAGTTCTCTTTCTAGCTTGAAAAAGCGCATCTTCCTTTTTATCTGCCTCTTCTATGTGTCTAAAAGTAAGTTTATCTAAATTTTTCTTTTCGTCTTTAATGGTAATTCCTTCAACAAAATTCCCCTTAAAAGTTTCCGTATTTTTATCCATATTAATTTCCTTTTTTAAACTCACCTAAAACTTTATCATATCCCTCATTTTCAATACGCCTAGCAAGTTCCATACCACCTGTTTTAATAATTTTCCCGTCCGACATAATATGTACTTTATCAGGAGATAAAAAGTCTAAAACTTTATTGTAATGAGTAATTATTATAGCATTCATATCTTTGTTTTTATCCAAAATTTTAGAAATACCCCTAAATACAGTCTTAACTGCGTCAATATCAAGCCCTGAATCAGTTTCATCTAAAATAATAAATTTAGGCTCTAATACTGCCATTTGAAGAATTTCACTTTTTTTCTTTTCTCCGCCAGAAAACCCTTCGTTTAAACTTCTATGTGCATACTCTTCAGATATATCAAACTCTTTCATAGTTTTTATTAAATCATTATGAAACTTCATAGTTGGGATTTTTTCACCCGTTATATTTTGTTTTGCCATTTTTAAAAAGTGTTCAATTTCAAGCCCAGGTATTTCTTGAGGATTTTGAAAAGATAAAAATATTCCCGCTCTAGCTCTTTCAAAAACTTCAAGTTCAAGTAAATCTTCTCCATAAAACTCCATACTTCCACCGTCAACTTCAAAAGCAGGATTACCAGCTATAGTTGCAGCCAAAGTTGATTTTCCGCAACCATTTTGACCCATTATTACGTGAACTTCGCCCTTATCCATACTTAAATTTATTCCCTTTAATATAGGCTTATCATTTATAGAAACTTTTAAATCTTTTATTTCTAATGCTTTCATTTTTCCTCCCAAATCCATAATACTAATTTTCTCTATTAAATATTTATACCCAATTCACATACGTTTAAACCTTGAAATTTCAAAGTTTAAGACATTTTTTTCTCTAGTACTTTATATGTAATAGGCATAATAACTAAAGAAATTACCACATATAAAATTATATTTTTATCTACACTGTAATTACCCACTATACTTTGATAATAACTCTTACTTATTATATTAAATGGTAAAATCTCAAAAGTTTTTGTTAAAGCTTTCGGCATCATATCTATATCAAAAAATGCACCCCCAACTATGGCAAGTATCATAATTATAAACATTGAACTTCCAAAAGAATAATAATCATTATCAAGGCTTACAAATATAAGCTGTATAACAAAAAATAAAAATAGCATAATTACAAGTGATACGACGCAAAGATATAAAAACGAATTAAAACTTAAACTTAATAATATAAAACTTAATAAATTAACAACTATAATAGGTAAACTCACAAAAATAATACTTACAAAATCACTTATTAAAAAATATTTAAACGCCCCAACTGTAGATAATGAAATTCTCTTTACGTATTTAGACCTAAGTATAGAAATCATATTCAAATTTATTATTATAATTATAGAAATAAAAATAAAACTATACATAATGTAATTTTTCGTATTTGAAATAAGATTTGCCTTATATTC
>PDWI01000510.1_pt1 | contig 62703 bp, 55 predicted proteins | sample 1430891 | NCBI WGS metagenome assembly PDWI01 (sample SAMN01162508, study PRJNA174530) | Oral metagenome, whole genome shotgun sequencing project. | biome: Marine environment; feature: Marine mammal; material: Swab sample of the gingival sulcus; isolation source: swab sample of gingival sulcus... | reverse complement strand
CAAGCGACGACCAAACAGAGTAAATTGCCGCTTGGCGGTATTGGTCTTGCCAATGTCAACCGTAGAATAAAGTTAATTTGTGGTCAAGATTATGGTATTACTGTGCAGACAGATCAAGCAGGTGGTACGACGGTGCGCTATTTATTGCCACTTGAATTAAATGATGATGTCAACGATGAAATTGGTCGTTCATTTGAGAAAGAGTAGTAAGCTGGTTTTGTAGTCTAAAATAAAAAAAGTGAAATATATCTGCAAAATATCAGGTAAGAATAATGAGGGACCAAGCTTTTACAGTCGTATCTTTGCAAAGAATACAACTAAAAACAAAAGCAAAATAATGGATATGCCGATTATATAAACATACATTTGATACCTCTTTTCCTTGTCAGCATTAGCGCCGCTAAATGAGCGGCTTGCCTCTGACAGTCTATGCTATAAGTCAATGATGATAACGATATCACAATGATATTATACCAAAAATACCCATTTATTAGTATCACCAAACAGATTATTTTGGTATAACATAGAAAATAGATTTTTAGTCGGCAATGATTGCTTGTCGGAATGTATGTTTAGATGGTATAATGAATTAAATTAACATGACTATTGGCACTTCGTTAAACGTTTAGTATCGATGAGGACAAAATGGATATTATCAATATATTTTTTAATAGATTTGACTTTTTTATGGCATTGCTGCTCGAACATATCAAGATATCATTTATTGCCATCTTTATCGCTGTGATTTTGGGGCTGATAGTCGGTATTTTTATTGCTGAGAACGAGCGTTACAGCAAAGCGACTTTGATGACGGTTAATTTTTTATATACGATTCCGTCTATTTCGATGCTGGGATTTTTAATACCCTTTTCCGGCATTGGCGATAGTACGGCGATAATCGCTTTGATTATCTACGCGCTATTGCCGATGGTACGCAATACGCATGCCGGATTAAAAAATGTCGATCCGGCAATTGTCGAGGCAGCTAAGGGTATGGGTAGCACCAATTTTCAGACGCTGTATAAGGTAAAATTACCATTGGCAATGCCGATTATTATTGCCGGATTACGCAATATGGCGGTTATGACGATCGCCCTTGCCGGCATTGCATCGTTTATTGGCGCCGGCGGACTTGGTGTAGCTATTTATCGCGGCATTACGACCAATAACAAGGCACTGACTATTGTCGGCAGTTTATTGATAGCCATTTTGGCGATTGTAACGGATTTTGCAATTGGCATGGCTCATAAACGCACACTTATGCATACCAACTGATGGGAGGAAAATATGCCTAAAAACATTAAACTACTGGTATTACTAATCATTTTATCGTTGCTTTTGGCGGCTTGTAGTGGCGATCAAAAAACGATAAATTTAGCAACAAAGCCAATGACCGAACAGTTTATCGTCGGCAGTATGCTAAAGCAACTTGTCGAACAGGATAGCGATTTGACAGTTAATGTGACCGAAGGCGTTGGTGGCGGCACCTCAAATATTCAGCCAGCTATTGAGAAGGGCGAATTTGATCTGTATCCCGAATATACCGGCACAGGTTGGAATCAGGTCCTTAAAATTGACGGCGTTTACGATGAGTCGATGTTTTCAGATTTACAGTCAAAATATGCAGAAATGGGTTTATCTTGGCAGGGCATGCTCGGTTTTAATAATACCTTTGGTCTAGTGGTGCGCAGTGAAATCGCCGAACAATACGATTTAGTGACCTATAGTGATTTAGCGAAAGTGGCCGACCAACTCGTCTTTGGTGCCGAATATGATTTTTTTGAACGAGAAGATGGTTATAAAGCGCTGCAAGACAGCTATGGTATTAATTTTAAGTCGACGACCGATATTGATGTCGGACTAAAATACGATGCCATCAAAGAAAACAAAATTGATGTAATGAATATTTTTACGACGGACGGGCAACTTGCTCAAGTTGATGTCGTCGTCTTACAAGATGATAAGCGCTTATATCCCTCATATATGTGTGGCTTTGTTGTCAGAAATGAGGCGCTGGAAAAATATCCGGAGCTTAAGGCAGTATTAGAAAAACTGACAAATACGATTACAGATGAAGATATGGCCGAGCTAAACTATCGCGTTGAGATACTAAAAGAAGAGCCAAGTGCTGTTGCGCGTGATTTTTTGGTCAAAAATGGATTGGTTAAGTAATTTATGGAAGCAATTAAATACGTCGACGTCAGTAAAGCCTATGATGGCGTTGTCGTTGTAGAAAAATTTAATTTAACGATTGATGCAGGTGAATTTGTCACGATCGTCGGTAGCTCGGGCAGTGGTAAAACGACAATCTTAAAAATGGTAAATGGCCTTTACGGCATGACCACCGGCGATATTTTTGTGCACGGCGAAAACATCAAAGATAAAGATATGATTACACTGCGTCGCCAAATTGGTTACGCCATTCAAGGTTCCGTGTTGTTTCCGCATATGACAGTTGAAAACAACATTGCCTATGTGCCGAAATTGCTCAATAAAAATGATAAGCAAAAAACGCGTCAGGCAGTTGATAAATGGATGTCGATTGTCGGTCTGCCGGCTGAACTAAAAAAACGCTATCCGCGTGAGCTGTCCGGTGGTCAAAAACAACGGGTTGGCATTGCGCGTGCTTTAGCGGCATCGCCGGATATCTTGCTAATGGACGAACCGTTTGGCGCCGTAGACGAAATTACGCGGGCCGGTCTACAAGATGAGATTAAAAAAATTCATCAAAAAAATAAGATTACGATTTTGTTTGTCACCCATGATATTAAAGAGGCCTTAAAACTGGGAACGCGGGTACTTGTAATGCACGAGGGTAAAATTCACCAATACGACAGCCCGCAAAACGTACAGCAAAAACCGGCGACAGCATATGTTGAAACATTGTTGGGCATCTCAAATTTTGTATAGTAAATATAAAAATAGAATTAACGCCAGTATTTAAAAATATTGGCGTTTTTTTCAGATGTTATGTCGATGATTAAATTGTTGCAACTGTTCAATCAAGCGTTGTCCTTTCGAGTGGAGTGCATAGCCGAACAGCCGGCTAAAATAACTAAAAATACTAGACAATCAACAATTTTTTTGCAGAATTTACAAAAAAAATGTTTTTTTAAAAAATTTTTGTAGTTTTTTTGGTATAATAGAATTAGTAAATAAATAATGAACGGGGAGCGATGCTAAGGAGGAGCTATGAAAACGAGAATTAAAAATGGTAATATCGTTTTAGAAGATGCTTGTCTGACCGCTGATATCATTATCGAAGATGGCCTGATTGCGGCGATTAATTCACCGCAAAGTGGCACAGTAGATGTTGACATCGATGCAAGCGGCTGTATTGTCTTGCCCGGCTTTATTGACCCTCACACCCATATGAGCTTACAGCAGTCTGAAAAATTTCGGGCGGCTGATGACTTTTACAGTGGTACAGTTGCAGCGGCAATGGGCGGTACGACAGCGATTATCGACCATATCGCCTTTAGTCCGGCCGGTAGTCCGCTGATGACCAGTATTAATACTTATCACAAATTGGCGGCTGATGCCGTTATCGACTATGGCTTTCATGGTGTAATTCAACGCGTTGACGATGACATTATCGAAGAACTGAAGGATATTATTAAGCACAAAGGCGTAAGCAGCTTTAAGGCCTATTCGACCTATGGTTTTCCAGTAAATGATCAAGATTTACTAAGACTGTTGGCGGCGATTAAAGAAGTTGATGGCGTTTTGACGGTGCATTGTGAAAACGATGGCATTACCCGTTACTATAATGAAATCTTTGCCAAACAAGGCAAGGTTGAGCCGCGCTATTATCCGCTGTCGCGCCCTAACATTGCTGAGGCTGAAACGGTTGGCCGCTTAATTGATTGGGCACATCATATTGGCGATGCACCGGCCTACATCGTGCATACGTCGGCGCGGCAGAGCTTGGCACGCGTCAGGCAAGCTCGCCAGCGCGGTCAAAAAAATGTCTATGTTGAAACTTGCACGCAGTATTTAATGCTCGACGAAAGTTTATATCAAGCCGATCAGGCGCAGGCGGCACGCTATATTATGGCGCCACCGCTGCGCAGTAAACAAGATCAAACGGCGCTCTGGCAAGCCTTATTCGATGGCACAATTCAGACCGTTGGCACCGATCATTGTCCGTTTATGCTGAGCGAAAAACACTTAGCCAGTGCCGATTATCGCAAGGCGCCCGGTGGCATTGCCGGCGTACAAGAGCGCGGTTTGGTAATGTACAGTGAAGCGGTTGTTAAACGCGGTATGTCGCTGGTCGATTTTGCCAAGGTGATGAGCACCAATGCGGCTAAGATATTTAAGTGCTACCCGCAAAAAGGCACCATTAAAGTTGGTTCGGATGCCGACTTGGTGATTATTAACCCTAATCGCCAGTTTAAGTTTAGCGCTGATACATTGTATTCAAACTGCGACTATTCGCCTTATCAAGATTATAATGCGAGTGCTGCAATCGACAAGGTTTTTTCTAAGGGCGAGTTAATTGTCGATTGCAATCAATTTGTCGGTAAAAAAGGTGCCGGACAGTTTTTGAAACGTTAAAAACAGGCGCGATAACATTCTAATATAGATTGACGACTGAACAGTTGCAAAATTTGTAATTTTTCTAAAAAGGTATATAATAATAATAGTTACATAAGGGAGGAGATAATAATGATTGGTCAACCGTCGGTAAGAAAAGTTGATGCTTTTGACAAGGCGAGTGGCGCCGAAAAATACGTCGCTGATTTGCAGTTGAAGCAGTATTGTCATGGTGCGTTCATTCGTTCTGACAGGGCACATGCCAAGGTTTTAGCAATTAACTACCCAGCGATGCCGGACGGCTATCACTACGTTGATCATCGCGATATCAGCGGTAATAATCAGGTGCATATCGTGCTGGATGACATGCCGATATTTGCCGGTGGTATCGTCAAGTACATTGGCGATCCGATAGCCTTAATCGTCGGGCCGGATATTGAGGTCGTACGTTCAATTGTCGAGCAGACTAAAATTGATTATGAAGATATGCCGGCAATTATAGACCCGGCTGATGCCGTTGAAAAGCATTTTGAGTATGCCATTAACAAGGGCGATTTTGCAAAGGTGTTAGCCGAAGCGGACGATATTTACGAGCAGACGTTCGTAACCGGTTTGCAAGAGCAAGCCTATCTTGAAACACAGGGCATGATTGCCTATTATGAAAATGATATTGTGACTGTACGCGGTTCGTTACAGTGTCCTTACTATGTCGAGCGTGCGGTTATGCAGGCCCTTAACTTGCCGGCCGAACGCGTTCAGATTATTCAAGATACGATGGGTGGCGCCTTTGGTGGCAAAGAAGATTATCCATCGATATTAGGTTGTCAAGTAGCTGTTGCCACCTATAAGACCGGCCTGCCGATACGCGTTGTGTTTGAACGACGTGAAGACATCATTGCAACCAGTAAAAAGCACCCCTCAAAGAGTCATTATAGAGCTACTATTAAAGACGGCAAGGTTACCGGCGTCAGCGTTGAAATTCGCTATGATGGCGGCGCTTATTCAACCTTGTCATCAGTCGTCTTACAGCGTGGGTTGATTAGTTCTACCGGCGTTTACACCTTTGATAATTTAGCAATTCACGGCGATGTTGCCGTTACCAATACCGTGCCAAATGGTGCATTTAGAGGCTTTGGTGCACCGCAGGTGTTCTTTGCAATTGAAATGTTTATGAATCATTTGGCCGACCATCTTAAGATCGATCGCCTAGAGTTTAAGCGTAGTTATTTGTCTAAACAAGGGGATCGCACTTCAACTAACGGCATCTACCACTTCCCGGTGCCGATTGGGCCGATGATGGACGAAGTTGCCCAAAAGAGCGATTATTATAACAAGAAAAAACTATATAGCCAACCGCAAACCGGCCGTTATCGTCGTGGCATCGAGATGTCGCACTATTTTCACGGCGGCGGTTTTACCGGCAATGGTGAAATAGAGATTATTAAAGCGGTAGCCAAAGTAAAAAAATACGCCGATGATCGCGTTGAAATACTGGCGGCCAATACCGATATGGGGCAAGGTGTCTTTACGACTTTCCGCAAGATTGTTGGACAGGAACTCGGTATTCCCTATGATCAAATCATTTATAATTATCCCGATACGTTAAAAGTGCCCGATTCGGGCCCAACAGTTGCCTCGCGCTCTATCATGATCGTCGGCGAGCTGATTAGACAGGCGGCGCTACAGTTAAAAGAAAACTGGCAGGCGGGCGTCGAACAGGTCTTTGAGGCGCGTTTCAAACCGGCTGATTACATCATTCCATTTGATATTGAAAATTTCCAAGGTGACGCTTATCCGTCGTTTTCGTACGGTGTAGTTGCCTGTGAAGTCGAGGTTGATACTTTAACCGGCATGCACAATTTGCTGGGTGTTTACGGTACTTTTGACGTTGGCACGCCGATTGACCACAATATTGTGCTTGGTCAACTTGAGGGCGGCGTGATGCAGGGCATTGGTCACTCTTATATGGAAGAAATGCACATCGATAGCAAGGGTCGCATCAGAAACAACAGTTTTAGTGATTATTTGCTACCGACATCTCTCGATGCACCGATGCTTGACCTATCGACCTATGTTGAGCCATATCCGGAGGGACCGTTTGGCGCCAAAGGTTGTGGTGAGTTGCCGGTTGTCGGCGTTGCAGCTGCTTATATTGGCGCTTTAGAGACTTGTGTCGGTCGCAACATTAACGAGATGCCAATGACTGTTGAGCGTACGTTAGCTTACTTGAAGGGGGAAGTATAATGTCAATTTCTTTTACACTTAACGGAAAAAATATTGAATATAGCGGATCACTCGAAACTTGTTTGCTCGATGTTATCCGCGAAGAATATCATTTAACAGGTGCCAAGATAGGTTGTAAAGAGGGCGAATGTGGCGCTTGTTCGGTTATTATTGACGGTCAGTTAGCCAATTCTTGTTTAATTGCCATGGGGCGCGTTGCCGGTTGTGACGTTATGACGATTGAAGGCTATGCCAAGACCGAGCGATTTAAAGTATTGGAAGAGGCCTACGCCAGCGTTGGCGCGGTACAGTGTGGCTTTTGCATACCGGGCATGATTATGGCCTCAGAAAGTTTGCTAAGCCGTCATCCGCACCCGACTGAAGAACAGATTCGCACCGGTCTATCGGGCAATTTATGTCGTTGTACCGGTTATAATGCCATTGTCAAGGCCATTATGCGCGCTGCCGAACAGGGAGGTACATTATGGGATCAATAGTAGCAAAAAATTTAGCTGAGGTGCTTGATATCAAGCAAAAAAATCCGCAAATTGTGCTATATGGCGGCGGTACCGACTTGATGGTTGAAGAGCGACAATGCGACTATTTATTTTTACATCAAGTTGAAGCTTTACAGCAGATTAGTGAAGATGATGAATCGCTGACGATTGGGGCCGGTTGTAGTTTTACACAGGTCTATGATTACCCGGGTACACCGTCTATTTTGAAAGAGGCAATCGCTTATTTGGCGGCGCCGGCCATTCGTAATTTTGGTACCATTGGCGGCAATATTGGCAATGGTTCGGCCAAAGCAGACACCGCATTGATATTTTTTATGTTTGATGCCATTGTCAACCTACAATCAAAGACCGCTAAACGGTCGATAGCTATTACAGATTTTTATTTGGACAGAAAAAAACTGGCAATTAAAGATGATGAAATCATCGTGTCAGTGACCATACCTAAGCAAAACTATGGACAGTATTATTATAAGAAAATTGGTGCGCGTAAGGCGCTTGCCATCTCGCGACTTGACTTAGCGGCGGTTTATCGCATCGTCGACGATCGCATTGAGCACTTTTCGTTGGCGATAGGTGCGATTGCTCCGCTGATTATCAGGCGCCCTGATTTTGATGCCAAACTGATTGGCTTAACATTGGCTGAAGCACGCGCTAAGCGCGCTGAATACGTTGCTTTATACGACGATTTGATTCAACCGATCGACGGCAGGGTGTCGGCGTTTTATAGAAAGACAGTTAGCATTAACTTACTCAATGATTTGTTAGACAGTATCGGTTTGTAATAATCGGTAGGCAGTATCTAAAAAAGTCTGGTATTTGCAAATGTTATATAAGAAAGGGAGTATGCTATGTTAGAACGCTTTTTCAAGTTGAAAGAGAACAACACCAATGTTTCAACCGAGGCTGTAGCCGGATTGACAACGTTTATGACGATGGCTTACATTTTAATCGTCAATCCAAACATCTTAGGTGCAACTGGTATGGATGGTGGTGCCGTCTTTACCGCAACTGCGCTTGCCGCAATTGTCGGTACGCTGTTGATGGCTTTGATGGCTAATTATCCGTTTGCTTTGGCGCCCGGCATGGGTCTTAACGCTTACTTTGCCTTTAGCGTTGTGCTCGGCATGGGTTATTCTTGGCAAATTGCACTGACCGCAGTATTTCTTGAGGGTATTATTTTTATCATCTTGACGGCTACCAACATACGTGAAATGCTATTTAACAGTATTCCAATGACGTTGAAGACGGCAGTTAGCGCCGGCATCGGTTTGTTTATTGCCTTTATCGGTTTCCAAAATGCCGGTATCATCGTCAATAATGACGCGGTATTAGTTGGCTTGGGCGATGTTAAATCGCCGGTGGTCTTAATGGCCCTGATTGGTATTATCATCACCGGTATACTGGAGGCCAAGCACGTTAAGGGAAGTATTCTAATCGGTATTATGGCTACTTGGGTGCTCGGTATGATTGCGCAGGTCACCGGTATTTACGTACCGAATTTTGAAACGACTTTTCCGGTTATTCCAACCCAGTTTATTTCATTGCCACCAAGCTTGGCACCGATTGCTTTCCAGTTTGATTTTTCAGCGCTAAAGAGTTTTGACATTTGGGTTGTTGTCTTTGCATTCTTGTTTGTCGACTTATTTGATACGCTAGGTACATTGATTGGCGTATCGGAAAAAGCCGGATTTCTCAATGAAAAAGGTGAATTACCCAATATTAAACAGGCCTTATTTGCCGATGCAATTGCCACCACATTTGGCGCCTGCGTTGGTACGTCGACGACCACGACGTTTGTCGAGTCGGCTGCCGGTGTTGCCGATGGTGGTCGCACTGGTTTAACCAGTCTTGTCACGACCGGTTTCTTTGCTTTGGCACTGCTGTTCTCGCCAATATTCTTATCAGTACCGGCGTTTGCTACAGCGCCTGCGCTGATTATCGTTGGCTTTTTCATGATGGGCTCAGTTGCCAAGATAGATTTTTCAGAAGTGACAGATGCTATTCCGGCATTCTTAACCATTATTGCTATGCCTTTGACTTACAGTATTGCTGAAGGCATTGTCATTGGTATTATTTCATATACGCTATTGAAATTAGGTACCGGCAAAAGCAAGGATATACATCCTATTCTCTATATTTTGTGTATTCTATTTATCTTGAAATACGTATTCGTCTAAGCAGGTGCGCACGCTAAGTGCGCCTATCAAAATAGCGGGGCAAGTTGCCAAAATAGCACTTGCAACGCTATTTTCAAATACAAACCAAGGCATAGCCTTTAAAACAAAGTGAGGGGTGGTATTGTGCAAAAAACGACAGCAGAATTAATGGCGATTGCGCGGGGTGATCAACCGGCCCAATGCGTCTTTAAAAATGGTTTTGTCGTTAATGTTTATAGCGGTGAAATCATTAAACAAGACGTTGCGCTGGAGGGTGATAAAATTATTGCCGTTGGCGAGTTTTCCGGCGTTACTGAAGTCGATTGCACCGGCAAATATATTTGCCCCGGTTTAATTGATTCACATCTACATCTCGAATCGACGATGGTGCACCCGTCACAGCTGGTAGAACAGGCCAGTTTAACGGGAACGACTACTTTTATCGTCGATCCACATGAGGCGGCTAATGTCGCCGGTCAAGCCGGCATTGATTTTATAATAGATGCCACAAAAGATGTATCCGGCAATGTCTATGTCATGGTGCCGTCTTGTGTTCCAGCCAGTCAGTATGATGACAATGGCGCGACATTATTGGCGGCTGATTTGGCACCATATCTCAGCAATGACAGAGTTTTAGGGCTCGGCGAACTGATGAGTTCAGATGAAATCGTTGCCGGTGATGCTGTGATGCACGATAAAATAGAATTATTTAGACATACCGTTTTAGATGGACACGCCGGCAGTTTTGACGACAAAAAACTGAATGCATATCGCTTTAGCGGTGTTGAAACCGATCATGAATGCACCACTTATGAGGCGGCGCTGCGTGAGTTGCGCAGTGGCATGTACGTTCACATTCGCGAGGGTAGCGCTACGAAAAACTTAGATGCTATTGTCACTGGTATTGTTGCCAACGACTTGCCGACAAACCGCTTTACTTTCTGCACTGACGACAAGCATATTTCCGAAATCATCGAGCGCGGTCATATCAGTTATAATGTGCGCCGTGCAATTGAGCTCGGTATTGCACCGATAAAGGCGATTCAAATGGCGACAATTAACGCGGCAACTTGTTATGGTCTTAAACATTTGGGGGCGATTTCGGCCGGTTATCAAGCCGACTTTATCATACTAAATGATTTGGAATCGTTTGCTATTGAAAGCGTCTATCACAAGGGTAAACAAATTGAAGCACGCGGTAGTTTGACAGAGGTTGAAGTTGCAAAGCCGCTGCTCAACAGCATACATCTTGCACCTTATGACGAATCTGATTTGCAACTTTCAATCAGTGGTGAATTTCCAATTATCAATGTAATAGATGGCCAAATATTGACGACTAAAACACTTGAAAATGTGCCACAAAAAGATGGCTATTTCGTAGCGGATGCGGTCTATAATAAGGTGGTCGTTTTGGAACGGCATAAGGCGACCGGCAAGGTTGGCGTTGGCGTCTTGAAAAATTATGGCATAAAAAATGGTGCAATTGCCGCAACGGTATCGCATGACTCGCACAATCTAATAGTCGTTGGCGACAACGACGTTGACATCATGGCCTGTATAGCCAAATTAGAGCAAATTGGCGGCGGCTATTGTATAGCCAGCGAGGGTCAAGTAATGGCGGCGGTACCGCTTGAAATTATGGGATTGATGAGCCGCCAAGATTTTAGCCTTGTCGAACAAAGCGTTTCGACGACGATCACTTTGGCGAGAATGCTTGGGGTCAACCCCAATATCGATCCGCTGATTACTTTGTCGTTTTTATCGCTGACGGTCATTCCTGAAATTCGGATTATTCCGCGTGGCGTCTTTGAAGTGGGGGAATAGCGTGCAGAGAAAAATCATTCAATCTAATTTTATCGATTGCAAGTCGATTGATGAACTTAATATTCGCACCAATCATTATATGTTAATTGAGGACGATTACATTGTCGATTTAGTTGACGCCGTGCCGGCAGAATGGCGCGATGTCACCGTTAATCAGTATTTAGAACACTTTGTCATACCGGGCTTTGTTGATATTCACACCCATGTGGCACAGTTTAATAACCGCGGTCTCGGCACCGATATGCAGCTGCTCGACTGGTTAGAAACCTATACTTTTCCGGAGGAGAGTCGCTTTGCTAAGGCCGACTACCACCGCGCCGTCTTTAAGCGCTTGATCAATCAATTGTGGAAAAACGGTACACTTTCCAGTGTGGTCTTTTCGACAATTCACAAGGATGCGGCCATTGAGTTGGCGAATTTAATTGAACAGTCCGGTCTACGCAGCTTTGTCGGCAAGGTCAATATGGACCGTAACAGCCCCGATTACTATATCGAAAAAACGGCTGATAGCGTTGCTGATACGCTTGACTTTGTGACAGCAACAGCAAACAATAAGAGGGCAAAGCCAATTATTACACCGCGCTTTGTGCCAAGTTGTTCAGCAGATTTAATGGCGCAGTTGGGCAAAATAGCGGCTGACTATGATTTGCCGGTACAGTCACATTTATCAGAGAATAAACAAGAAATCACTTGGGTATCCGAACTATTTCCCGATAGTCAAGATTATAGCAGTGTCTATGCCGATCACGGACTTTTGCGACCTGATTATAAGACGATTATGGCACACTGTGTCTGGTTGACCGAGCGTGAAAAGCAAATGCTTAAAGAGCGCCAAGTAGTCGTGGCGCATTGTCCGCAGTCTAATGGCAATTTGTCCAGCGGTATTGCACCAATTGCCGAGTTGTTGGAAGAGGGTATACCGGTTGCGCTTGGCTCAGATATTTCCGGTGGTCATGATGTATTTATGGGGCGCGTCATTCAGCTGGCAATTATCTATTCTAATTTACACTGGGTGCATGTCGACGCTAAACACAAGGGTCTAACTTTGCAGAATGGCTTTTATATGGCGACGCGCGCCGGCGGTAAGTTCTTTGGCAATATTGGCGATTTTGCGCCGGGGCGACTGGCAGACTTTTTGGTGATTGATGATAGCTTTTTAGCTGACAGTCATGAGCGCGATTTTCGCGAGCGCCTGCAACGGTTTATCTATTGCGGTGACGATCGTCAAATTGCGGCGCGCTTTGTTGGCGGCAAAAAAATAGAACTGCCATTTCCGGAGGCATTATGGCAGAAGTTTGCGGATGTTGAGGCTTAGTTATCTCGCTATTTGATAAAATCAAGTGCTTTTGGCCACTCGTTTTACTTGCTGCGTTTGCGGCTGTACGGCCGGAGCAGCCAAGAACTGTCATTTCGAGTCGGTTGCTCAGCCGTAATCGAGAAATCTCGGGTTTTAAAAGCGAGATCTCTCCACTACGTGCTACGCACTTTTGGTCGAGATGACACATATACATTTTGACTGAACAGTTACCTAGCAAATTATTTATTGACGTCGATATAGTTGTATAGTGTGTATTTTGATATACCGAAGTAATCTGATATTTTATCACCTGATTTGGTGATTAAAAAGGCGCCGGCATTGTTTAAAAAATTAATCGCCTTAATTTTCTCTTGCTTGTTCATCAGAGGGGCCGGTTTGCCGATTAGTTGAACGGATTGTTCGATCAAGTCGTCCAGCACCTCGTTGACACTTTGTGTAATGCGCTCGGGGTTGCTGTTGTCAACGCTTAAGTCAGGCTTGATAAAATCTTGTATCATATCATTGGCAACCATTAAGCTGTTGATATTAAAGTTGATACAAAAGACGTATTTCACCAGATTGTTGTCGTCTTTGATGTAGAGTGTGCTCGATTTAAGCGTTGTCCCGTTTTTGGTCTGCATAAAATAGCTGTGTTTGTCCTTTAGTAGTGCGTGGTCACAAGATAGTGCATCCATAACGGCGTGTGACGGGCCATCACCTACTTTGCGGTCGCTGACATGCGCGTTTTTGATATAAATCAGCGACGAGTCGAGCGATTGCGGATTGACTTCGTGAATGACGACCTCACAGTATTTACCAAATTGTAATGCCAATAAGTCTGCCATTGATTTAAGCGTTTCTAAAATGTTCAAAGCGCGTCCCCCTAAAAAAATTTTATCATCTTGAAAAAATATTGTAACTTCCTTGATGTTCACCAGCAAAAGACTTATAATATAAGTAGAGAAAATTTTAAAAATATTATACAAAAACTATTATAATTTATTATAACACAATATGGTATGTGTTGCCAAACAAAGGAGGAGTATATGCTACTGATAGGTAATGGTATCGTCATTACACGTAATGACAATAATGATTTTTACGATTGTGGCGCGGTATTAATTGACAATGGCATTATTCAAGCGGTCGGTGAAAGCGAAACGATGAAAAGCAGTTACCCGGAGGCCGATTTTATCGATGCCAAGGGTGGGCTTATTATGCCCGGTTTTATCAATGTACACGAGCACATCTATAGTGCTTTAGCGCGTGGTTTTGCCATTAACAACTATGCGCCTAATAATTTTCTGGAGATTCTCGATGGTATGTGGTGGACGATCGATAAGACGTTAACGCTTGATCAAGTCAAAAATTCAGCTCAAGCCACTTACATGGAATGCATCAAAAATGGCGTCACGACAATTTTTGATCATCACGCCAGTTTTGGTGCCATTCGCGATAGCCTATTCACCATTGAAGAGGTGTCTAGACAGGCCGGTGTACGTAGCAATCTCTGCTTTGAAGTATCCGATCGACATGGTCGCGCTAAGATGGAACAGTCTGTTTTGGAGAACGAAGCCTTTATCAAACACGCCTTGGCAGATGACAGCGATATGATTGCCGCCATGATGGGCTTACACGCTTCATTTACGGTTTCACCGGAAACGCTGGCGTTTGTGCGCAAGCACAAGCCTGATGGGGTCGGCTACCACATTCACGTCGCTGAGGGCATTGAAGACTTGCACGACTCACTTAAGAAATACGGCAAACGCATTATTCATCGTTTGATGGATGAGCAGATCCTCGGCGAAAAGACCTTGGCTGTGCATTGTATTTACCTCAATGATTCAGAAATGCAACTACTAAAAGACACCAATACGATGATGGCGCATAATCCGGAATCGAATATGGGCAATGCCTGCGGTTGCCCGCCGACGTTGCAAATTTATAATAAGGGCGTTTTGAGCGGCCTCGGCACAGATGGTTACACACATGACGTCTTAGAATCATGGAAAGTGGCCAATGTTTTACATAAACACCATCTCTGCGATGCCAAAGTCGCTTGGGGTGAACTGCCCGATATGCTGTTTAACGGCAACGCTCAAATAGCCAATCGCTATTTCAAGACAAAACTTGGCGTATTAGAGAAAGGGGCCGCCGGTGACGTCATCATTTCTGATTACAATCCCTACACGCCGATTAATGCCGATAATTACAATGGTCATATTTTGTTTGGTATGCAGGGCAATTCGATTACGACGACGATTATTAACGGCAAAATCGTAATGCAGGATCGTCAGTTAAAGACGCTTGACGAAGAAAAAATTACGGCGGACATCAAACGAGGTTCGGCCGAGTTATGGAAGACTATCAACGGCTAATTAAATAAGGAGAGTACAATGAGTGATTTAATGAGACCGATACCGTTTCGCGATTTAGTGGAATGGATCATTCGCGAAAAACGCGACCACAACACAGTATTTGGCGTTAGAAAAGGTTATGTTGCAAAGCCGGCTCATGCGTTAGGTTTTTTAGGCGAGAAAATCGAAACGCCATTTGGCCCAGCAGCCGGACCGCATACCCAACTGTCGCAAAATATCATAGCGGCATACTATGGCGGTAACAGATTTTTTGAACTAAAAACAGTTCAGATTATTGACGGTGAAGATTTGCCGGTTAGTAAACCGTGTATTTTGGCTAAAGACGAGTGTTATAATGTCGAATGGTCGACCGAGTTAACCGTGCCCGATGCGATGCGCGAGTATATGAAAGGCTGGTTAGCCTGTAAGATTATGGCGCTTGAATTTGGTTTGGGCGATCCCGATGGTTTTATCTTTAATATGTCGGTTGGCTACGATTTAGAGGGCATTAAGAGCAAAAAAATTGATACCTATATTGAAACGCTAAAAGATGCATCGGTCGATGCCGACTATCAGTCTTATATCGCCGACGCATTGGCAATGGTCGACCAGTTTGAACATGTAACCGCAGAAGACATAAAGGGCTTTAACAGTAAAATCTGCCGTTCGATTACGCTGTCGACACTACACGGTTGTCCACCCGATGAAATTGAGCGCATTTCACAGTATCTGATTGAAGAAAAGCACTTACATACATTTGTCAAGTGTAATCCGACGATGCTCGGTTATGACTATGCTAGAAAAACGCTCAATGGCCTCGGCTATGACTACATCGAATTTACCGACCATCACTACAAAGAAGACCTACAGTTTGAAGATGCCGTACCGATGTTTAATCGCCTGCTAAAAGTAGCGGCTGATAATCAAGTTAACTTTGGCGTCAAGATCACCAATACATGCCCAGTTGACAATTTGTTGCCGGAATTGCCGGGTGATGAAATGTATATGTCCGGTCGTTCGCTTTATCCGCTATCGTTGTCGCTGGCAGTTAAACTGTCACAGACATTTGCCGGCAAACTGCGTATCTCTTATTCCGGTGGTATCGATTTTTACTCGATAGAAAAATTATTTGATTGCGGTGTTTGGCCAATTACGATGGCGACGACTTATTTGAAAGTCGGTGGCTATGGTCGTGCTGTTCAAATGGCTGAATTGTTTAAAGATAAGACCTACAGCGACTTTACCGGCGTTGACGTGTCGGCATTAGAAGCCCTTTTGGCGGATTGTAAAGCTGGCGACTATTTTAGAAAACCCGTTAAGCCTTTACCGGAGCGCAAAATGGCTGAGCACGTGCCGTTGATCAACTGCTATGTGGCACCTTGTGAAGACGGTTGTCCGATTAAACAAGATATACCAAAATACTTAAATTTGGCAGCTGAAGGCGATTACGAGGGATCGCTCAAGGTCATTCTCGATAAAAACCCACTACCTTATATGACGGGTATGCTTTGTAATCATAAGTGTATGGATAAGTGTACCAGACAGTATTACGAAAAACCGTTACAAATACGCGAGGTAAAACTGCAATCGGCCAAAGCGGCCTTTGATAAGGTTAAGCAGACGGTAACAGCACCACAAAATAAACTACCCGGCAAGACAGCGGTTATCGGCGGTGGTCCGGCCGGCATTGCCGCAGCGCATTTGTTAGCCAGAGCAGGTAAGCAGGTCACTGTTTTTGAACGCCAGCCCGAACTTGGAGGTGTAATTAAGTACATCATACCGGAATTTAGAAAAAATGGTAACGACATTTATAAAGATATTGAATTATTGGATAAACTGGGTGTTGAAGTGCGTTGTTCAACGCCGATTGACAGCATCGCCGAAGTCAAGGCAATGGGCTATGATTCGGTTATCGTTGCAATCGGTGCTTGGTTGCCGGCGCGCATTCACATCGATAACGCCAAGGTAATGGATACCTTTGACTTTTTAAGTGAGTTTAGAAGAACCGGCGGCGATATGTCGTTGGGCGAACACCCCGTCATTATTGGCGCCGGTAATACCGCGATGGACGTGGCGCGCTCGGCTAAGCGCTGCAAGGGTGCCAAATCTTCATCGATTATTTATCGACGCACCAAGCGCTATATGCCGGCTGATGAGTTTGAAATGGTCGAGGCGCTTGAAGAGGGCGTCGAAATGAAAGAATTACTTGCACCGAAGCATTATCAGGACGGTGAATTGATTTGCCACAGAATTAAACTGGGCGACTATGACGATTCCGGTCGCCGTCAGCCGATTGAAACAGATGAAGAGGTTAGAGTACCGGCGACGACCATTATCGCTGCCGTCGGTCAAAAGACCGATAGTGATTTTTATGAAAAGAACAATATCAAGACCAATGCCAAAGGTATGCCGGTGGTCGATGATCAATTTATGACCAGTGTCGACAATGTTTACGCAGTTGGCGATGCACTGTTTGGCCCAAGCGTCATCGTTAAGGCAATCGCCAATGCAACTGTAGCGGCCAACGCTATTATTGGCAAGTCGGTAGTCGGTGAAATCGTTCACCAAAAAGATGTCCAAGGCTTATATGATATGCGCGGTGATTTGACATTCCCGATTAAAGAGGCCGACGGACAACGCTGTTTATCATGTAATGTCGTTTGTGAAAACTGTGCTGATGTTTGTCCAAATCGGGCCAATGTCGTCATTCATGTCAACGGTTATGAAATGGGACAGATTTTACACGTCGATTATATGTGTAATGAGTGTGGCAACTGTGCGACTTTCTGCCCATATGACAGCGCGCCATATCTGGACAAATTAACGCTCTATAAAGATGAGCACGATTTTATAGACAGTAAAAACGAAGGATTTTACTTTAACGGTGATCAGACGGTTTTACGTCTTGATGAAAAGGTTTACAAGTTTAATGGCAAGGGGTGTAACGATGTTCCGACTGAAATACTTGACTTGATTTCTGCCGTTAAGCAGCAATATGCGTTTTTGGTTAGGTAAAGGTTGGAAGGGGGCTCGACATGATTCAGTTTACGGTGAATGGTACATCTGTAAGCGCTGAGCCAACGCGGCGACTGATTGACATCTTACGACAAGATTTACGGCTCACTTCGGTTAAAGAGGGTTGTTCGGAGGGCGCTTGTGGTAGCTGTACCGTTATTATCAATGGGAAAAGGCGTACCGCTTGTAAACAAATGGCTGCCAGACTGGAAGGCGCCGAAATACTGACAATCGAAGGTTTGACCGAGCGTGAAAAAGCGGTTTTTGACTATGCGTTCGGTTTGACCGGTGCGGTGCAATGCGGCTTTTGTATACCGGGTATGGTACTCAGTGCCAAAGCGCTCTTTCTAAACAATTTAGAGCCGACCCGCGACGAGGTTGCCAAGGCGATTCGCGGTAATATCTGCCGTTGTACAGGCTATGTAAAAATCATCGATGCCATTATGTTGGCTGCTGATTATCTAAATAATGATAAGGCTTTGCCGGAGCAAACGGCAAGTGGCTTTATTGCCGAGCATTATCCTCGTGTAATGAATCGCCTAAAAGTATTAGGCGAGGGTAAGTATGTCGACGATTTGGTATTTGATGGTATGATTTATGCCTCGGCGCTGCGCGCAGAGTTTCCGCGTGCCAAAATACTGTCGATCGATATAACTGAGGCTGAAAAGCATCCGCACTGTATCAAAATTTTGTGTGCGAAAGATGTGCCTTTTAACAAAACCGGTCACATTGTTCCCGACTGGGATGTATTGATCGGTTTGGGTGACTATACGCGTTATAGTGGCGACGCCATCGTTTTGGTCGCCGCTGATGAACAGGCCTATCTTGATGAAATAAAGGCGTTGGTAAAAGTGCAGTATCAGGTTGAACCGCCTTTGACGCGACCAACTGATGCCATGAAAGCAGATGCGCCCTTATTGCATGCCGGTGGCAATGTCTTATCGCGTGAGCGATTAAAGTTTGGCGATGTGCGTGCTGCTAAGGCCAAGGCCAAGCACATCGTTACCAAAAAGTACTATACGCCCTTTCAAGAGCATGCCTATATGGAGCCGGAAGCAGCGATAGCTGTACCGGAGGGCGATATTTTGCATATGTACACGGCGTCGCAATCGGTTTATGACGAACAACACGAAATATCGCGTATGTTACAAATCGATGCTGAGTGCGTTCACTGTCACGCCATGATCATCGGCGGGGGCTTTGGCGGCAAAGAAGATATGTCGGTGCAACATCATGCTGCGCTGATGGCTTGGCACACCAAAAAGCCGGTCAAGGTTATCTTGACGCGTCAGGAAAGTCTAGTTGTGTCAGTTAAAAAACACGCCACCGAAATTGAAATGTCAACCGGCTGTGATGAAAACGGTAAATTACTCTTTACCGAGGCGACGATTATAGCAGATACCGGCGCCTACGCGTCGCTGGGCGGGCCGGTTTTGCAGCGTGCTTGTACGCATGCAGCAGGGCCTTATAATTATCAAAATGTCGATATATTAGGTATCGCTTGTTATACCAATAATCCGCCGGCCGGTGCATTTAGGGGCTTTGGCGTTTCGCAGAGTTGTTTTGCAATAGAAAATAATCTCAATTTATTGGCCGACATGGTTGGTATTTCACCGTGGCAAATTCGCTATATTAATGCGGTTGTCCCCGGTGATGTATTGCCCAACGGTCAAATAGTGACACCTGATTGTGCGCTTAAGCAAACCCTTGAGGCGGTTAAAGCAGAATGTGACAACAATGCCAATTATGGCATTGCCTGTGCACTTAAGAATAGTGGCATTGGCGTCGGCCTGCCCGATTTAGGTCGCTGCATCGTGTCGGTTGAGCAAGGCAAACTACATATCAGAACATCGGCTGCTGACATCGGTCAAGGTTCGTCGACGATATGCTTACAAATTGCCTGTCAAGCAACGGGTCTTGCACCCGATAAAATTGTCGTGGAGCCGCCTGATACGATTAGAACGCCGGATTCGGGTACGACGACAGCGTCGCGTCAAACGCTATTTACCGGTGAGGCGGTCAAACTGGCGGCACTGGCCTTTATGGAAGATTTTGATGGTGAAAACATGGCCGATTTAGAGGGCAAAGAGTATTACGCCGAGTATTCCGGCATTACTGATCCGATGGGGTCACCCAAGAAAAATCCGGTCAGCCATGTTGCCTACGGCTATGCAACACAGGTAGTTTTACTTGGCGATGATAAAAAGGTCGCCAAAGTTATCGCGGCTTACGATGCCGGTCAGGTGATTAATCCGCGTTCGGCCGAAGGACAAGTTGAAGGCGGTGTCGTAATGGGCATTGGCTGGGCGCTTACCGAAAACTTTAAAATTAATGACTGCCAGCTAGGCTTTAAATATGCAACTTTAGGCTTGCCGCGTAGCACTGATGTGCCGCAGATCGATATTCGTTTTTGCCAGTCTGAACAAGTTGGCGAAGAAGCTTATGGCGCCAAGGGAATTGGCGAAATTTCGATGGTGCCGACGGCACCGGCGATTGCCGGCGCCTACTACAGCTATGATAAGGTACTGCGCACAGCGATGCCGCTGGCCGATACGCCCTATAAAAAATAATGAAAAAACTCAAATATGTAGTGGAAAATTTAGCAGCGGGTAAAAATGTTTTTATTACCGGATCCATTGGGTCCGGTAAAACTACGCTGTTCAAAAAAGTGCTGGCTCAGTTGGCCGATTATACGCTAATTGAAACCAGCAAAAACGGGACAGTGGTAGAGCTGTTTTATGAATCAGAGCAAACGATTATCGGCCGCGTACAAAATGGTAGAATGTCAAGTTGTCCGGCCGGTTTTGACTTGGCATTGACGGCAGTTGAACGATTTTTGCAAAGCGCTGACAAACTGCTTGCAATTGATGAAGTTGGTTTTTTAGAGGTCGGCCGCGACGACTATCTGGATTTGCTCATAAAAAGCGGCCAACAGAGAAAAGTGTTGGCCGTTTTAAGAAAGAACAATCATGCATTACTGAAAGATTTAGACCGCTTTCAGCCCTTTGTGCTGATTGACTTAGACGCTTTTACTTAATTGTTAATGCTGCTGTCTATGTCAATTTAGTAGTGCATCGAGTTCTTCATCGCTGAGTTGATAATTAAAGAATAGTGTATAAAACTGCTTAGCCTTATCGCGCACATCGGCGTCGTAAATATCCGGATATAGTAAGTTGCCCAACCAGTAGATGCCCATCAATTGATTGATTGATGGCGGTCGTCCCATCCAGTTGTAAAGGGCGTTAGGCACCAATTTGATTGGCGCATTAAGCGATTGAAAGGTTTCGTCTTGTTTGACGCTGTCAAATGCTTTAGCGCGGTTAATCAGCACGATATCAGGCTGCCAGTTAAGTAGTTGCTCGGCGCTTATTAAGTTGCCGCCACTACCTTGAGTTTTTTCGATGTCGACGACATTGACAGCACCGACTAATTGAATGACTCTGGCATGAATGCTGGATGCCGCAATGGCGTTATAGCCGGCCATATCGCCATCGGCTAAGTAGACGCCTAATGCGGTTTTAACTTGTTCGCGTTTAGTGTTGGCATAGTTGATTGTCTCTTCGCAAAAAGCTGCCAATTGTTCTGCGCGCTCCGAGCGATCGAGTACCTCACCTAAGCGGCGATAAGCTTGTCCCATTGTATCGATATCACCTTCAATAAAGATAATCGGTACACCCGTTTTTTCTTGTAATTGATCAAGTTGCTCGGTAATGTTCTTTTTCTTTTCACCAAAGTCGATCACCAGCTGCGGTTTAGCAGCCAATAATGCTTCGACATTAAGGTTGCCGCGTTTGCCATAAAAGGCGCCAAATTCGGGTAGCGATTGATATTTTTCGCCAATATACTTCAGTTGGTCCTCACGTGGACGAGTAGCCCAGCCGACCATTTTATCGGGCGCTAAGCTGTACAATAGTATTTGCGCCGGGTTGCCGCTTGGCGCAACGCGTTCAATTGTAGCCGGAATGGTGACTTCGCGGCCAAGGTCATCGGTAAAGGTAATGCTGGTGCTGGCCTGATTGGTTTGACAACCGACTAACAACAGCGTCATAATCAATAGAATTGTCAATAGTCTTTTCACTTTTTTCCTCATTTCTTTGTCTCGATAATAGCGATGCCAACTTGTTTTAACTTCGGTAAATAATAGCGATAGGGTGTTTCATTTAATGCAATTAAATGCTCTTTTAAATAATTATCATAGTTGCCGCTACTGAGCGGTTTGTAGCGCTCTAAGTAGTGATAGACATCAGTCATCGTGCGAAAGGGTTGGCCAAATTCCAACTCGACGGTTTTGGCCTGATAATTAAGCTGCCGTGCTTGACAAAAGGCGACAATGTCGCCATGGGTTTCGCGTTCTAACGGCACTTGTCCGCTCATCTCGATTACGGTACGTTTAATGTTTTTAATGGTGATAATCGCCTTTTTAGCATATTGTTTAAGTTGCTGATAATCGCGTGTTAGATGTCCAAAAAAACTCATGATAAGGTAATCGTGGGCGGCGATATTGAGCGTTTCAACCGCACTGTGTATAATGCTTAAATTCGCTGGTGCACGTTCTTTTAGCGCGGCCAATACAGCATCGTCTTTGTCGACGCAACTAATTTGACGCACTTGCTTGGCCAGTATTAGATCGAGATAGCCGTGACCACAGCCAATGTCTAGTATACTGTCAGCTTTATTAAAAAAAGGGGTGATTTGCGCTGCGATCTGTTGGTGAAAGTCGCAGTAATTGGCCGCATCGTGATACAATTGAATCGTTTTTTCATTCCAAAACACGTTTGACTACCTCACTACCATTAAATCATTTGTCGTGACATCAATGCCGTAAAGTTGAGAAAGCCGTTCGGTTGTCATTAGCGTTTTTGTGTTGCCCTGCGCGAGACAGGCTCGCTCTTTCATAAATACGACATAATCAGCGTACTTTAGGGCATTTTCCGGTTGGTGACTGCTGATGACGATTGTTGTTCCACTGGCCGCCAACGCCTTGCAACGTTTAAAAAAGTGCTTTTTATGAGCAAAATCGAGATTGGCGGTTGGTTCGTCCATTACGATCAGTTGCGAAGTTTGCATTAGGGCGCGACCGATCAGACAGAGTTGTCGTTCACCACCGCTAATTTTTTTATAGCCTTTGTTTAGCAGGTGCGCGATGCCTAATTCTGTGGCAATTTGCCGAGCGCGTTGCCGAGCGGCTGCGTCCGGCTCACTAAATAGCATTAACTGGTTGGCACAACCCATTAAGATAATATCCTCGACGACCAGATTAAAGACCGGCGCGTGGTCTTGCGGTATATATGCCATCAACTTAGCGCGTTGTCTAATAGTTAAATTGGCGATGTCGGCATCGCCGATTATGATGTTACCACTTTGCGCCGCCGCTAAGCCAAGTATTAGTTTTAGTAGTGTCGTCTTGCCGGAGCCGTTTTCTCCTAAGACAAAACAAATTGTTCCCTTTGGAATATTAAGGTTTATATTTTCAAATAATGTACCATCGTCGTATGCAAAATTTACATTACTAAATTTAATCATAGTGTACGCCTCCGCCGATAGAGAATAACCAAAAATAACGGTGCGCCAATTAAACTAATCAAAATGCCAACCGGTATTTCTGCCGTATAAAGCGTGCGCGAAAAAATATCAATTACCAGTAAAAATATTGCGCCGACCAGCGAGGACGTCACAATTAGTTCTTTCATATTGTGGCCGACTAAGCTGCGACAAATATGGGGAACGATCAGTCCTATCCAGCTGATAATGCCGCTAATTGCCACACTGGCGGCCGTTAATAAAGTTGCCAGTATAACGCTAAAATAAAGCGTTTGACGGGCGTTAATCCCCAATGAGTTGGCTTCGTCGATGCCAAATGCCAAAATGTTGATGCGATAACTAAGCAGATAGAGCAGCAGCCAAGCAAAGCTACAGATTAGGCCGACGATAATCAGCTCGCGATATTCGGTGTTGGCTAAAGAACCAAAGAGCCAATAGGTCATTTCCGGTAGTGTCGTCAGCGGGTCGGCTAATAATTTTAACAGTGAATTTAGGCCGCTAAAGGCAGCGCTGACCACCATGCCGGTCAATACCAGACCCAATACCGGCTCTATTTTCAGTCGGTCGAGCAGCCCGATTACAATAATGATGCTAAGTAAGCCGCCGCAGAAAGCCATGACGATGACAAGGCCATAAGACCAATTCAGAAAAATACCAAGTAATGCGCCAAAGGCGGCACCGGAGCTGGCGCCTAAAGTTTCCGGCGACGCCATCGGGTTGCGAAACAGCGTCTGAAAACTGCAACCGGCTGCTGCTAAAGCGCCGCCAATTACTATGGCGGCAATAACGCGCGGCAGACGGATATTTAGCAGTATTAACAGCGCGCGCGCGTGATTAGGGCTTGCTGAGTTAAATATTTCGCTGATTGTAATAGGGTAACGACCGATTGCTAGCGCGACAAAAAATACGATAAGCAGTGCGCTGAAAAGCAGCTTGATAGTGCGTTTTTTACCTTTAGTCATAGCAGCTCCGTTGAAGATTAGCAGTTTCTAACTAATAATATGATACCACAACCGTTGTTTATGTCAATACATAACGAATATATTTGCCATTTTGCCCACTTGCTGATAAAATAGTACTATAGCAGATGTGCTATAATTATCTAAAACTTATATTATTACGACAAGCTATAAAATTGTGCATAAGTAACCACTCGACCAGCTAACTGGTATTGCTTTTTTGCAATGCCGTAGTTTCAAAACCTTATAGCGCATTTGATTGATTGTCGTAAATAGTATGGGCTAAAAATCTAAAAGGAGATTGTGATGAACAGAGATGTCGTACTAACGCTGGCGCAAGCCTTAGAAGAAAACAAGTCAGTCGCACATTTAATTATTGTCGATCAAAAGGGGAGTAGCCCTCGTCGTAGTGCCGAAATGGTCGTCGACGAGAAAGGTAATGTATTAGCCGGTACAATTGGTGGTGGCGGCGTTGAGTTAAAGGCGATTGAAGATGCGATGGCTGCAATTAAGCAGGGCAAAAACAGAGTGGTTCAGTATAAATTAAAAGTAGATGAAGAAGATCCGGAAGCACTTCAAATGGCCTGCGGCGGTGATGTCACGGTACTGATTAAGCCGTATACGCAATCGCGTCGTATTATTACAGTAGGTGCCGGTCATATTTCTCTGGCGCTCAGTCAATTGGCCAAGTTTCTCGGTTATAGTTATATCGTAGTCGACGATCGCCCCGATTATGCCAATGCTGAGCGTTTTCCCGATGCCGAACAGATTATATGTGGTGATGTCACGACTGAATTAAAACAGCTTGAAACTACTGGTAATGACGCTTTTGTCATCGTTTCGCATGACCACACGCACGATATGGACGCATTGATCGAATTAAAGGATAAACCGCATTTTTATCTTGGCATGATCGGCAGTAAAAACAAAGTATTTGACACCTATCAGACCATGACGGGTAATCAAATTTCGGTTGATCCGTCGCAAATATTTGCACCGATTGGCATTGACATCGGTGGTGAAGATCCGGAAGAAATTGCACTTTCAATTGTCGCTCAAATTCAAGCCACTTGGCATGGTAAAGATTTTAAAAGTGCCAAGCACCAAGAGTTAGTTGATTTATTTGATTTGTTTTAACAGTTATAGTGCGATGATGAGGTTTCAGTAATGAAAGTACTAATTAGAGGCGGTGGTGATTTGGCCAGTGCGGTTGCCCATAAATTGTTTATGAGCGGTTTTGTTGTGCTAATCGCCGAACTTGCCAAACCACTGGTGATTAGGCGAACGGTTTCATTTGCCACAGCTGTCAGTAAAGGGCAGCAGATAGTTGAAGGTGTGCCTGCCAAACGGCTTGACCACCTTGAACAATTATCTGAACTGACCGCCTCTAATTTTGTTGCTGTCACAGTTTTGGCAGAAAGTGATATTTTAACATATTGGCAACCCGATGTGTTTATCGATGCGACGCTCTCAAAAAGAGAAGTTGACTATAAAATTGGCGATGTACCGTTAATGATTGGCCTAGGGCCGGAAATTATCGCCGGTAAAAATGCCGACTATGTGATAGAAACCAACCGCGGCCACTATTTGGGTAGCATTATTGAAAGCGGCAAAGCGGCCCCTAATAACGGAATACCGGGTACTATTGCCGGTCATACTGAAAGGCGTGTTCACTATAGCCAAGCGCATGGCATTGTCGAGGTGGTTTGTGATATTGGCAGTATCGTAAAAACCGGCGATTTAATTGCCAAAGTGGGTCAAACATCACTATGTGCAAAACTTGATGGGGTTGTGCGAGGCATGATTGCTGACGGTACGGTGGTGCCGCTTAATACAAAGATTGCCGACGTCGATCCGCGCGGTGATATTGCATATTGTCAGACGATTAGCGATAAAGGTCACACCATTGCCGGTGCAGTTTTAGAAGCCATTATGAGAAGGTATAATCGTGCAGGTCAACTATAAGTTATGGATAGAAACAACTGAAAAGTTTTATGGCGAAGGGCCACAACAGTTATTGCTGTTGACAGATCAGACCGGTTCACTTAATATCGCCTCTAAAAAAATGAATTTGTCTTATAAAAAAGCCCTAACGATTATTAAGCGTGCCGAAGATCAGTTGGGCTTTAAGTTATTAGAGCGTAAGATTGGCGGTGCCAGTGGCGGTGGCAGTCGTTTGACAGCTGAGGCGCGTCACTGGATAGCGCTGTTTGAACGGCTCAACCAACGGCTGGAACGCGCTGCAAAAGAAGAATGGCAAACGATTTGTCGCGAGAAGTTTGCACAGGCCTTTATTGACCCCTTAAAAGCCGATTTGCAGGTCGATAATTCTGCATTTATTTCTATTATCGGCGGTGGTGGTAAGACGACACTGCTGAACCTTTTTTGGGATTATTTTCAGGCCGACTATCATACCCTTTACAGTACGACAACAAAAGTGAAAGCGCGCGCCGATATAAAAACCTATTATCAAAAAGCGCCACCACACCAGAGTGTGGCTTTGTATGATTCGGTTGTGCTGGCTGATAAGGTAAGCGGCGTGCCCGCAGAGCAGCTCAATCAGCTCTATCGACAAGGTGCCTATCACTTAATACTTTGCGAGGCTGACGGTTCGCGTGGCCTGCCATTTAAATTACACGCTGAACACGAGCCGGTTATACCAAGTGAAACGACACATCTTTATATTGTTATTGGTTGCGATGCTTTTTGTTTGCCCATAAAAGACGCTGTTCACCGTTATTCGCTATATGATTTAAAGCCCGAAAAAACACTTGATATTGCTTGGGCAATTGATTATCTGAAGCGTGCAATCATTTCTAAGATTTCTCCAAAAATTAAAGTTAATATTGTCTTTAATAAATTTAGTAAATATCCATTGCCTGAAGATATTATGACAATTGAGCGGCATTTGGTTGGCTGTCAGCAGTCACTTGCTATTTTTACAGCTGATTTAGCAGATGAGAAGTGTTATCACTTTGTTAAAATATAAGTGAATTTTTGTGTGATATAACACATCACTTATTACAATTATGAAATAGGCGTTTCAATAATGAAATGTAGTGTGGTTTGCCGAAATGGTCCAATTTCACGAAAAGATTGGCCATTTTTTTATTTTAAAATTAGTAAATTCTGCGGTTTATTATACTTTTAATTCTAATTATGATTACCATGAACATTCTTGTCAGTAGTTACCGTTCAGTTAATTAAAAATCTAGGAATTTCATAATTGAAATCCTACTAAATTAGTAAAATTTTATTTTTGTTTATTTTTTGGCAAATTATTCGAGATTTTTTGTTCTTATTTTAAGGAAAAATTAGATGATGATATATTATTTTACACTATTTTAGCTACTAATTATAAAGGGAGTGCCATAAATATTGGTTTATCTTATTAGAAATCAATTGTTGGCATGACATTTGCGAAATCATATTTGTGGAGGCATTGGGAGGTAAGCGTTGGCGTTTACCGGTATTGGAAAAGGAGCAAATTGTGAAAATAGGATTTGTCGGTTTGGGCGTGATGGGAAATGGTATGGCGGCCAATATTTTGAAAGCTGGCTATCAATTATTCGTCTACGATGTATCTGCAGAAAATATGCAAAAATTAGTCGAAAAGGGAGCGATTGCAACGTCGTCGGCAAGTGAAGTTGCAAATCGAAGCGATGTTATTTTAACATCACTACCTAATTCAAAAATTGTTGAAACAGTTATTCTTGGTACTGATGGCATACTAGCAGGCGCCCAAGAAGGAACACTTATTATTGATTTAAGCAGCATTACGCCAAGTACGATTATTAATATTGGGAAGCGCTGTCAAGAGAAAGCCGTTGCCATAATTGATGCACCGGTTAGTGGTGGTGCTAAAGGCGCTGCCAATGGTAGCTTGACTATCATGGTTGGTGGTTCAGATGCTGACTTTGCCAAGGCTCAACCGATTTTATCGACAATCGGTACTAACGTATCACACGTCGGCAAGTTAGGTGCGGGTGCCACCATTAAGGCTATCAATAACCTTTTGTTGGGGCTCAATATGGTCGCGGTGGCAGAGGCTTTTGTGCTTGGCAAGAAGGCCGGACTTGATGAAAAAATAATGTATGACATTATTAGTAAGAGTTCAGGTTCATCATACGCGTTGACTGCCAAGTATGAAAAATTTTTCTCGGTCGGAAATTTTGAACCTGGTTTTATGATTGATTTAATGCACAAAGATTTGCAGTTGTCTGTTGAGATGGCCAAAGATTTAGGATTACCGTTGGTAAACGGTTTGCTTGCGCAGCAGTTTTTCCAAATTGCACGCAGTGAGGGTTTTGGTAAAGAAGATATTTCGGCAGTTTTTAAAATCTTTGAACAGTGGGCTAAAATTAGCGTAGGCCCTAGAAAATGAAAGGATAAATAATGCTATCGAAAATGATTAGTGAGCGTAGCCCGCTCACATTAGGCGATGTTATTGAAATAGCAGAGGTAACGAACAACAGAGTGATTGATGTCATTTTAGCTGAGGCAATGCATGCCAAAAAAATGACAAAGGCACAAGTTTTGCAGTCAGTTATGTCTGAATTTGATCACAACTTTTTAGCAATCGAAAGGGGCTTAACTGATGGAGAAAGCCCTATTATGGGAACGGTTGGCGCAGATTTAACAAAAGATGGCATGGCAGAGTTGTTTAAGGATGATTTTATTAATCGCGCACTGATTTATACATTATCAGCTCAGGTTGGCAATCATGTTATCGGCTTAAAACCATGTGCTGGTACGGGTGATTCATGTCCTTATACCGGCTTCTTAAAGGCGATGATCGATTTGGATTATAGTCAAGAAGAAATTAGTGAAATTGCCATGTTAATGTTAAAAATTGGTTCGTATTTTAGGGTTGGCAAGGTATCATCCGGTTGCAATATGGAAGGGTTTGGTGCAGGCAGTGCAGCAGTTTCAGCTGCAGTCGTGTCATTAAAGGGCGGTTCACCTCGCCAAATGGAACGCGCCATGGTCTTGGCGATTTCGCCGACTATAGCCGTGCCTTGTACACCACGTGTGATGGTGCCGGGGTTATGTGCGACTCATATTGGTGGTGCAATTGTAATTGGTAACTTGGCAGCCGGATTGGCTTTATACTCAGATATAGAAGTCAATGTACCGATTGATGTCATGTTTGTATTAGCGAGTGAAGTACATAAAGTGTCGGCCAAGCAAGTTGTGCCAGTGGTCGTCAAATATTTGCGTTCATTGTTTAAGACAAAGCCAAATGTTGAAAATCTGATTAGTGAACGCGTCAAAATAGATGAAATTAAAGAAATGAAGCAAACCATGCACGATGTACAACGAATGGCTAAGGATATTGCTGCTAAAGTGGCGCCAGTTACCAATACGTTAGGTGATGCTGTTGTTGGCGGTAGCAGCCAGGCGGTTGGCTCACCCACCAATGCGGCGCGCATTGCACATTTTCTGGCAAAAGACTATGGCAAAATTAGTAAAGTTAAAGTTGAACTATATCCAGAACTCTTTGCTCGGCGAGGCATTAATGTTCCCGGCATTATCATGGGAGCAGTCTTTGGTTCACCAACGTCAGATTATAAGAAATATAAAACAGCGATCGATGAAATGAATCAATTGGGCATTGCGGTTGAAATTGTCATGGCCGAAGAATATGGTCTTCAGCGGATTACTATTGAGGCCGAGCGTGGTGTCGCATTTGCCGATACTCTCAATAGAGGAGGTGGCCGGTTAGTCTTAAGAGATGCAGCACCATCCCTGTCAGAGGCGCAAAGAATTGCGGTCGATCTAGGTATTCAGTTGGTTTAGAAAGAGGTGATCTCCATTAATAAAATTGAGAAAATAATTGCTGAACATGCTCATAAATCGATTGTGAAAGTTGGTGAAGAAGTAAGCATCGACGTCGACTTGGCAATTGCACATGATGTTACCGCACCAATTGCGACAGATGTTTTTCGCAGTATCGGAGCTAAAAAGGTGTTTGATAATAAAAAAGTAGCTTTTGTAGCTGATCACAATATACCGCCGTCTACGGTTAACTCACGCAAGCAACATAAGGCATTACAGCGCTTTTCAAATGATTTTAACACCTGTTTTTATGGTAACGGTGAAGGCGTGATTCATCAACTTGTCTATGAGGAAAAGCTCTATAAAAAGGGTGATGTTATCGTCGGTGCTGATTCGCATACCTGTACGGCGGGCGCACACGGTGCAGTTGCGATCGGCGTTGGTTCTACTGAATTGGCGGCGGTTATGGCATTGGGCCAGATCGATATTGAAGTACCGCCCGTTTCACTAATTCGCATATCGGGGCCGCGTCATAAATATGTCTATGGCAAAGATATTATATTGCATATTATCGGCAAATTTGGCACTAACTATTTTACCGATCGCGGTGTCATCATTGAAGGCGATACGATTCGCAACCTATCATCAGATGACAAAATGACAATATCAAATATGATGATAGAAATGGGTACGATGATCGGTATTGTCAGCGATGAAACAGAAGACGTAAATAGCGTTGATCAAGTGCTTGATATTGATGCGCGTGATATAGTGCCTTGTGTGGCTTGCCCGCCATCACCCGGTAATGTCAAGCCAGTTAGTGAGATCAAAGATGTTTTTATCACACAAGCTGTACTAGGTAGTTGCACCAATGGGCGTTATTCTGACATGAAGATTGCTGCTGAGGTGCTCGCCGGTAAAAAAGTCGCTAATGATGTCGTTTTTGTCGTTGCGCCGAGTTCTAAGCGGGTTGCTGAAAAGATGGATGAAACCGGACTAACAAAAATTTTTCGTGACGCCGGTGCCATTGTTGTAAATCCGGGTTGTGGCCCTTGTTTCGGCGCGCATCAGGGCATTTTAGATTTTGATGACGTAGCAATATCATCGACTAATCGAAATTTTCCGGGCAGAATGGGTCATAAGCAAGCGCAAATATATTTGGCATCGCCACGAATTGTTGCCGAAAGTGTTGTCACAGGTAAAATTACAGCGCCGGGAACAGTATGTCAAGATGATTAAGAGGAGCTGTTATGAAAATAAAAGGCAAGAGTTTTTTTCTCGGTGATAATGTCGACACCGATCAAATATTACCAGGTTATGCGATGTCTTATTCGGTAGATGAATTAAAAAATGTTGCTTTGTCCGGTAGCCAATTGCCCGATTTTGCGAATCAAGTTTCGCCTGATGACATACTGTTTGCTAAAGATAACTTTGGTTGCGGGTCATCGCGTGAACAGGCGCCACTGGCCTTAAAAAGTACTGGGCTTGGTGTTGTAGTAGCAAAGTCGTTTGCCAGAATATTTAGAAAAAATTCAATCAATATTGGCTTACCAGTTATTACGTCGCAGGAGATAGATAAAATCATTGAAGAGAGTAAAGCAGGTGATTTGTTTACTATTGATATTGAACAGGGTACAATTGTCAATTTAAGAACAGAAATTCAATATTCTGCAGAAAAACCATCAGCGGCGACTTATGATACGTTGTTGGCAGGTGGTCTGGTTAATAAAGTGAGGCAGATACTGAAAAAAAGAGGTGAACTAGATGACTAAAGTAAATGATAGGCCTAAAACATGTAAGATTATTCGTGATCATATGGATAGAATTAGGGCTTATGAAAAAGCTTTCGATGTAAAAATGCCTTGGGCAGATGAAGATGGTGTCGTGCACGATTTGCCGGCGCCTTACCCTAGAGAGGAATGTGGTGTAGTGCGTAGCGGCTATCGAATTTCCGAATTGGGCAGAAAAGCCTTGCAAGACGGTCGACCGGTTCTGAACCCGATATTGGGGAGAAACAGTGCCGAAGAAACCTATAGTGAGTCATCAGCCATGCATGACATGGCTGAGAAGTTGGGCATTACCTTTTTTCACTTTGTTCACGCTGAGGCGACACGCCATATTGACCCGCTCGATGGTATTGAATTGATAAATCAATCACGCGGTAAGGGTGGTATTACGCCAGCCGGCGAAAGAGAATATGTTAAATTGGGGGGTGGCTCAAAGCATCCAATGCGAATTAACGCAACAGGTGATACTACTTACTTAAATGTTCTTAATGCTTTTGTAGCGGGTTTTGATGGCACAGACATCGGTCCAGTTATTCACGTCCATTTTGGCGGCAGAGGTATCCACGACTTTCGCAGTAAAGTAGAGAGTGGTTATATGGCGTTGCAGATATGTGCTGAAAATAATATTTTTTGTCAACTCGACACTCATAAACACATTAACAATATTATGGGAACAGATGGTATGGCACTGGCGATGTGTATGTTATCTGAGGGTCTGGCAGTTAAGGCCGGTTTGGATAGGGGCTTAAGTGCGATTCAGATGAATGTCGCCGGCATCAACATCATTGCTGATTTAGCACTGGTAAAGGCATTTAGAGAGGCGATTTGGAGCGAATTTATCATTGTTGTTCCGGAAACATTTCAAGATCCACCGCCCGATTTAATTGCTGAACAAGGCCATTTTGCCCGCATGGCGGTCAGTGCAAAACTAGCCGGGGCAAACTTTTATCGTCCAAAAGCTGCTGAAAACGTGGGCATACCAACAGGAGAATCGATGGCACGAGCGATGTGGGCATCGCAAAATGTCTTCGAAAACACTTATCGGGTCGAAATAAATGACCCGCAAATCGATAAACGGGTTAGAGAAATTCATCAAGAGGCGGCAGCAGTCTTAAAAGTAGCATTAAAACTTGATGAAATGCTTGATATTAAAGATTTTAATGCTGAATTTTGGGACAGGTACGACGATAAAGAGTTGCTCGATTTAATTGTTGAAGCGGGTAAAAGTGGTGTTTTAGACACGCCGCGTGCCGGTGGTTGGGATTTAAAACGCTTTGTAAAAACACATCGCGATGTTGACGGTATTAGACGTTATATTAAAGGTTATACACCGCTAAATGTCGATGAAAAGTATATGCCGATTTCAATCTCTGATGTAAAAGTAAAGGAAAAGCAAGCGATTATTCATAAAGAAAAAATCGTATTGGGCACAGTCGGCGCAGATGCGCATGTTATGGGAATTAATTCGGTGAAAGATGCCATTGAACAGGCTGGTTACGAAGTGATCTTTTTGAGAGGAATGAATTTACCAGAAACCGTTGCCGACGTTGCCGCTGAAACGAATGCAGCAGTCGTCGGAATTAGCAATTTGCTAGGGTTGGGGATCGATTTGTTCCCGCGTGTTAACAAGCGATTAGAAGCGTTGGGCATTCGCGACAAGGTGCTTTTAATTGCCGGTGGTAGAATTGCTGGCAAGGAAGAAGAACACGCTATGTTTGAGAAAAAAATTGCCGAAGAAGGCACTGGTTTCTTAGGCGTTGACGCCTTTTTCGGCCCAGATACGACAACCGAGCAAACGGTAGATTGGATCAATCAGAAATTAGGAAAGAAGGGTGACAAGTGATGAAGACAAATCAAACCAATGTAACAATTATGCGGGCAGGAACCAGTAAGGGAATTTTTATTAAGCAGACCGATTTGCCAACTGATCAGACGGAACGCGATGCACGCATATTGCGCATTTTTGGCAGTCCTGATATAAGGCAAATTGACGGCTTAGGTGGCGCTGATCCATTGACCAGCAAGCTGGCAATTGTCGGAGCGCCGACGCTGGACGGGGCTGATGTTGACTATACTTTTGGTCAGGTATCTTATGTCGCGCCAAAGGTCGACTATTCTGGCAACTGTGGTAACATTTCATCCGGCGTTGGTGCTTATGCCATTGACAAAGGATTTGTCAAAGCTGAATCACCCTATACAACTGTGCGTATACACAATACCAACACCGGAAAAATCTTAATTGAAAAGGTGAGAGTTGAAGACGGCAAGCCAAAGTATCACGGTGATTATGTGATCGATGGTGTACCGGGTACAGGTGAAAAAATTGAAATTGACTTTTCTAATACCTGGGGTTCTAAAACTGGTAAGCTGTTGCCGACTGGCAATGTCATCGATCAGCTTGACATCAAAGGACTTGGCCTAATTAACTGTTCAATTGTCGATGCCGCCAATCCAATGGTATTTGTTAAAGCGGCCGATTTATCTTTGAGTGGCACTGAAGAGCCGGCGCAAATCGATAAGGATAAACTGATTTGCGATCAATTGGAAGCAATTCGCGGTGCGGCTGCTGTATTAATTGGTATGGCAGAAAGCCCTGCTGAAGCATTAAAGAATTCTCCGGCCTTTCCAATGATAGCCTTTGTCTCAGAGGCTGCCGACTATGTGGATTTCACAACTGGAAACAAAATAGCAAATAGCGATGTCGATTTTATCTCACGTTTGATGTTTATGCAAGTGATGCACAAGGCCTATGCTGGAACTGGTACGATTTGTACTGGTGCGGCCGCTAGAATTGAAGGTACTGTTGTCAATCAAGTAATGATGGCCAAACAACGTGGCAAATCTGAAACGCTACGCATTGGTCATCCGTCCGGTATTATTGAAATTAAAGTAGCAGCTGAGCAAAAATCCGGTAAGTGGCAGCTTTTAAAGGCAGTTATCTATCGCACAGCCAGAAAGATTTTAGACGGAGTATGCTATACAGATTGAGGTGCGAAATGTGTAAATACGATTATCTGGTGATCGATGTAGGAAGTACATTTACAAAACAGCGCCTTTATAAAGACCACCGCTTGGTTGCTTCGACACAATCGCCAACAACGGTAGAGAAGGTGTTTTCAGGTATTAGCACAGGTCTTAGCTTACTTCAAAAACAGTTAAATTCGGATGAGAAAATCACGGCCAAGCATATTCTGTCATCGAGCAGTGCTGCTGGCGGCTTGCGCATGGTAGCTTTTGGTTATATGGCACGTGTTACCGCCAAAGCGGCCAAAGAAGTTGCGATGAACTCGGGTTCCAAGATACTGGAAATACTGTCCAGTGAGGATCCCAGCGACTATAAGTGTGAAGTATTACGCGAAATATCTCCTGACATCATTCTTTTGGCTGGTGGCACTGATGGCGGCAATGAAGATGCTATTTTAGAAAGTGCCGACATCATTATCAAAAGTGGTGTTAAGGCGACGGTCGTCATTGCCGGAAATATCAACGCACAGCGAAAGATTGAAAAGCTATTAGTAGCTGCCGGTGTGCATTGTATCAGGGTGGCGAATATTATGCCGACGATTCATGAATTAAAAGTGAGTGAGGCGCGCGATGTGATACATCATGAATTTATCAAGCAAATTACCAAAGCACAAGGCCTAAATGAGCTACAACATTTTATTAGTAATGACAAGATAACACCGACACCTGGCGCTGTCTTATTGGCGACCGAATTACTGGCCAAAGGCACTTATAATCGGGCGGGGTTAGGTAATGTTTTGGTTGTTGACTTAGGTGGTGCAACGACCGACGTTCATTCGGTAATTCCTTTGTTTGACGATATTGACGACGAAGAAAAAGGACTGGTAATAACCAACTCAAAGCAAATGTCGTATCGGACTGTTGAAGGGAATTTAGGTATGCGCGTTAGTGCCAAGGGTGTTATTAATGCCGTATCACCGCGCGAGATTTTATTTAAGCACGATCTTAATCAAAAAGAGCTGTTGATAAAATTTGAAGACTATTGTGAGTTTTTAGAGGATAACCCAGAATTTATTGCACAAACTGAAGAACAGAAACTTTTTGACAAACTCTTGGCGACGACGGCTGTTGAACTGGCTCTAAAAAGGCACGCCGGTAGGTATGCAACCGAGGCCGATGTAAGGCGGGGCTTTATTCCGGGCGTTCCGATGGGGCGAGATCTTAGAAGCATCGAATGGATAATTTGCGTTGGTGGTTATTTCGTCAACAACGATTTAAGCTTAGCCAAACAGATCATCGGCCGAGCTCTTAGTGATAACGGGGTTTATTTACTACCTAAATCACCCAAAATAATTATTGATAGTGACTATTTATTGTTTTCAGCTGGCACAATTTTAGAAATTGATGAAGCATATAGTATGGAAATACTGTTTAGACATTTTGTTAGCAACGACGTAGATTGTTAGGAGAAAGGTAATATGAATACGCGAAGTGAGTTAAAAAAGTTATTATTGCAAAAAGAAATACTGGTTGCACCCGGTGCACATGATGTGTTAACAGCTAGAGTAATAGAACAAGTAGGATTTAAAGCAGTGTATATGACCGGTTATGGTCAAGCAGCAAGTGCGTTGGGCAAACCAGATGTTGGTTTGCTGACAATGACTGAAATGCTCGACCGAGCAACTAAATTTGTTAGTGCTGTTTCAGTTCCGGTAATCGCCGATGCCGATACTGGTTTTGGCAACGCCCTTGGTGTAATGCGGACGGTTGAATTATATGAAAAAGCCGGTGTTGCAGCAATTCAGTTAGAAGATCAAGTTGCGCCAAAACGGTGTGGTCATATGTTAGGGCGTGAAGTAATCACAGAACAGGAAATGGTCGGCAAAATCGAAGCTGCTGTGGCAGCTCGGATCGACCCTGATTTTTTGATTATTGCACGTACTGATGCAAGAACTAATCTTGGTTTCGAGACTGCGCTAGCACGTGTTCAAGCCTATGAAGCAGCTGGTGCTGATATCATATTTTTGGAATCACCGGAAAGCAAACAAGAAATGCTACGTCTTAATCAGGTCATCAAAAAACCAACTTTAGCCAACATGGTTGAAGGTGGTCGCACGCCACTCTGTAATAATGATGAATTGCAAGAATTGGGCTACAATTTGGTAATTTGGCCAACTGCTTCAACTTATATGACTGCCTTTGCAATGCAGAAATTGATGCGTGAATTGATGGCAGAAGGAACGACAGAAAGCCTCATTGATGAAATGATAAGCTTCACTGAGTTTAATGAGTTGATCGGGCTAAACGCCTATAATCAACTGGGAAAAAAGTATATAAGATAACGTAAAAACTAAACTGTATGAAGGAGGTAATCATGGCTACACTAGCGATTAAGAACATTGGTAAATTGGTATCGGGAAACTTGCAAGAACCTTTGTTAAAGGCAGATACCATCGTTGTAAAAGACGGTTTAATTGAAGCGGTTGGCGGTGAGGAGATCTTATCTCAATATGAATTAGATAAGACAATTGATGCCAATGGCACTACGGTTATTCCGGGTATTATCGATACTCACGTTCACACTGTCATAGGTGACTACACACCACGTCAAAAGATGGTTGGCTTTTTAGAAAGCTCCGTTCACGGCGGAATAACGACATTTATCTCGGCTGGTGAAGCCCATACACCGGGAAGGCCGCGCGATCCGGAAGGCGTCAAAGCACTGGCCATTTTAGCTAAAAAGTCATCGCAAAATTTCCGTCCTAATGGCGCAAAACTACATGGTGGCTCACTTATTTTAGAAAAGGGTCTAACTGAAAAAGACTTTGAACAATTAGCCGCTTTGGGTGTTGATGTCGTCGGCGAAATTGGCTTAGGTAGTGTGAAAGATCCTGAAGAGGCTTCTGTAATGGTAAAATGGGCCAAAAAGAATAATATGACGGTTATGATGCACACTGGTGGTACCAGTATTCCGGGCAGTAGCACAATAACGGCCGATGATGTTATTAAAACCGATCCGGATGTCGTTTCTCATATCAATGGCGGTCCAACTGCTGCTGTTACAGTTGAAGTTGATCGACTGATTGATGAGACAAATTTAAGTCTAGAGATTATTCAGTGTGGCAATTTCAGAACATTGAAACATGTTGTTGAAAGGCTTGCGGAAAAAAACCAACTGGCAAGATTATTAATGGGTACTGACGCGCCATCGGGCACTGGTGTTATACCACTCAGTCAGCTTAGAACAATTGCCTATGCTGCCTCTTGCTGTAAAGGTATTAGTGCCGCACAGGCAATATGCGTGGCAACAGGTAATAATGCCGAAAAATTTAAGCTCAATCGCGGAAAAATTGAAAAGGGTCGCGAAGCTGATCTGGTTATTATGGATGCGCCGAATGGTTCTGAGGGAAAAGACGCCTTAGAGGCGCTTGAGTTTGGTGATATCCCCGGTGTAGCATTCGTTATTATCGATGGTGAAATTGTCGTGACAAAGAGTCGTAATACGCCGCCGGCAACCAGAAAGCCAGTTATAGTATAGTTGTACAGAGCGTATTAAGCAAATAAAGGTTGAGGAAAGGAGCAAATAATGCAAGTAACAGATGTCAAAATCAGAAAAATTTGTACAGTGGTTGAGGAGATTAACAGTGATGGCGGTAAAGAGATAGCTTCTGATAAGCAGCACAAGCGCGTTTCGATTTGTGCCGTTATCGAAAACCCTTATGCCGGGCAATACGTTGAGGATTTGGAATTTTTGTCAGATTGGGGCGCTTATATTGCACCGTTATTAGTCGAAAAAGGACTTGCTGCTAGTGGTTTAAAGCCGGAAGAGATTGAATCCTATGGTAAAGGCGCTATTATCGGTGAAAACGGTGAATTAGAACACGCTGCAGCTATTCTTCACCCCAAATTAGGTAAACCTTTTCGTCAAGCTATTATCAGAGGGTTAGCCTTAATTCCATCAAATAAGAAAGTTGGAGGCGTTGGTACTTCACTTGACATTGGGTTAAATCATAAGGATGCGGCTTTTATTCGTTCGCATTTTGATTCAATGGAAGTTAGAATTTACGATGCACCAAAGGCCAATGAAATTGTTCTCGGTCTAGTTATCACAAACTGTGGCCGACCTCATCCTAGAGTTGGTGGTTTGACAATTGAAGCGGCAAAATTTGAAGATGGCTTGAGGTAATATACAAAGAGGGCTCGCATATGATAAATTTATTTTCAGAAAAGTGTATTGGTTGCAGAATATGTGAAAAGAATTGTCCTATTGGAGCCATTAATGTGGTTGATAAAAAGGCGATTATCAACGAATCCTGTGTTAGCTGCAAAATATGTGTGAGAGTATGTCCAAAAAACGCATTAGAGTACATATTAAAAGAAGCTGTCGGAGCGACAACATGTACAAATTGTCCGGTGCGCTGCTCTATACCACTTAATAGCAAGGGTGCGTGCAAACGCTTTACCAACATTGATGGCATAATCGTTAGAAATAGGCAATTGGTAGTCGAAGGTGTTACAAAGCAACCTGAAACGGATGACTTGCCATATAACCCTTTGATTACAGCAGTTGGCGGTGGTTCGCGTTACCCTTGCTGTCTACCGGCACCTTATATTGTGCAAGAGTGCGTTGACGGGGTGGATGTGGTCACAGTTGTCACTGAAGCACCGCTCAGTTATAGCGGCGTCAAAGTTAAAATTGACAGCAATGTCCACATCGGCGAAGAAGGTGCCAAGGTTAGACGCGATGGTAAGATTGTCGGCATGGTTACAACCGAAGAATATGGTTCAAAGATGCTGACAATTGGCGGTGCTAATTTACTTAGTCATGGCAATGACGGATTTATCGTCGCTCGTACCATCGTCGATTTGGCAAATGGACGAGAAGTAAGTTTAAAAGTTGACAAAGGCAGCCGCTTGACGATACAACAGGGCAAAGCACCAGTGATCGATGGTAAAGAAGAGCGATTGATGCGAGTTGGCTGTGGCAGCGCAACAATTGGCATGTTTGCTAAAGAACTCAGCAAAGTTGTCGATGAAGCGATTATACTTGATTATCACATCATTGGCTTGCTTTCTGAACACTTAGCTGGTAAGGCAGTTGGCATTGATTACAGTGGTGTTGTCCCCTACGGAACAAAATCGACAGTTGGACGTTATTTTGGTCGACAAGGTGCTGGTTGGGGTGGAACTGAAATTGAAGATCCATTGCAAGCTATAGTTTCGACTGATAAAAAAATAACAAAAATAGGGGCTAGAATTTTGGTAACTGAAACAACTGGTCAAAAAGCTGCGCTGTTCGAAGTTCAGGCTGACCATAGCATTGCACCAGTTGAAATGACGGCCGAGGTACGTGAAGTCGTTGATTTAATCAAGAATACCTGTGAGCCATCAATGACGTCGGTTATTTACACCGGTGGCACTGGTGGTAGTGCCCGTGCCGGCGTAACACGTTTTCCAAAACGCTTAACTGATGCTGTACACGCGCGTCGCGTTAAGTTGACAATTGGTGGTGCACCGACTTATATTTTGCCCGGTGGTGGGATAAACTTTATGGTTGATGTCGCTGCGATGGTTCCGCAGGCAACCTCATGGGTGCCAACACCAGCAACAGTTGCGCCAATTGAATATACCATGAAACGTAAGGTTTATGAAGAATTGGGTGGTCATATTGCCCATATTCGATCTAAGCAGGAAGTATTGCAAGAAATAGGGTTATAGCATGTTGACAATGATGCAAGGCGGTGTCTGTTTCCTCGATTACGGACCGATTCAAATGACTATTGATATCGAGTGTAAACGCCAGAAGCGTACGCAATTAGCTGAACGCGTTGCTTATGATGTCATTGCAGAATTTGAACAGACGATTAGTCATATTGATATGATTAAGTCCTATCGAAGACAAATTGTTCAACAGGATAATTATTCGTCTGTATTTAAGAAATTGGTTGCCGCGGTCGATCGTTTAGGGCGTTCTGATTTTACTTTGCTGGCAGCAATTGCCGGTTCATTTTCCGAATTTGCTTTGGAAAAAGCGCTCGATTACGGTGCTGAGCGTGTCATTATTAATAATGGCGGTGACATTGCATTAAGCGATGTCACCGGCCAGCCAATTGTTGTGGCAGTGCCTTTACAATTAACTCAGGCTAATGGCGCCTATGTGGAAATAAAAGTGGCGTCAAATGATGGTATCAGCGGCATCTGTGCGAGTGGACTAGGGGGGCGCAGTTTTACCAAGGGCATTGCTTCAGTGGCGGTCGTAATGGCAGAAAATGCAAGTGTTGCTGATATTTGTGCGACACATATTGCCAACCAAACGAACGCTGAATCAGACAAAATTGTTAGGGCAAAAGCCGAAGAAATTGACAGTCAAACCGATATCAAGGGTCACTTAGTCACACTAAAAGTTGGCGCTATTGATCGCAAAACCAAATTGACGGCACTGCTAAATGGCTATAACACGTTGGAAAAACTACAAAAAGAGAAAATCGTCAAAGGCGGAATAGTGGTCGTCAAAGATGAAATAATGATGTTACCAGAAAGAATTGCTACTTTACAAATAAAAAGTTGTTTTAAAAACGAGCAATAAATTTTAGGTTATGCTGTGCAGCATCTGTGCTTATGATGAGGAGAGAATGTGTATGAAAAGTTTAGAGTTTTACAACCCCAAAAATCTTGCTGAGGTGTTAAAAATACTGGATAAGGAACAAGATAATGCAACTGTCATCGCCGGAGGCACTGATTTGGTATTGGGCTTAAATAATAACGAAGTAGAGGCAAATGTCATTATAAATGTAAAAAATTTGGCTGAACTTCAGTTTATTGAAGAAGAACAAACGATGATTCGAATTGGCGCTAATACACCTTTTACAGTCATTCAACATCATCCGCTTATTAAGAAGCACGCCAAGTTGCTATCTGATGCCTGCACGACAATTGGATCACCACAGATAAGAAATGCTGGCACGCCGGCGGGTAATATTGTAACCGGATCAGCTTGTGCAGATTCTGTCAATGCGCTAATGAATTTAGATGCAACGCTGGTCGTCAAAAATCTTCAGGGTGAAAGAAAAGTCAAACTAGCCGATTTTTATATTGAAAACAGTCGTAATAATTTTGAGGGGTGTTATATCAATATCGCTGGCTTGGCTAGTAATGAGATAATAACTGAAATACAGTTTAATAAGTGTCAACTGAATGAATACTCTTCATTTAGAAAGATAGGGCGTAGAAAAGCTTTGGCAAAATCGGTTTTAACGGTTGGTATGCGCATTGAATTTAACGATGATGATACGGTTAAGCACTCTGCCATCTCCTTGGGGGCAGTAGGACGCTATCCCTATCGCGTAGCGTCGGCAGAAAACGTCTTTACTGGTAAAAAATTAACGCCAGATGTGATAGAACAATGTCTTGAAGAGCTATCAAAAGTTGTCGTTGACAATATTTGTACACGTGCATCTTGTGCGTATAAGAGGGAAAGTGTTAAAGGAGCGGCAAGAGATAATATACAATCGATTATTGCTCAATATAAATGCTAGGAGGGTAAGATGAAAAAAGTGACTGTCTCTTTTGTCTTAAATGGCGAAAAAATAACCAGACAAGTTTCGCCCAATTTAAGGCTGGTTGATTTCTTAAGAGATGACCTAAACATGATGAGTGTCAAAGAAGGTTGTGGCGAAGGCGAGTGCGGCGCATGTACGATAATTTTTAACGGTAGTACTGTGACTAGTTGCAGTATGTTGGCAGGACAGGTTGATGGGTGTGATATAATCACGCTAGAGGGTCTTAGCAAAGATGGCGAAATAGATAGAATTCAACAGTCATTTATTGATAAGGGTGCCGTTCAATGTGGTTTTTGTACACCGGGTATGATTTTATCGGCAAAGGCCTTATTGATGAAAAATGCTAATCCGTCGAGGGATGAAATCAGAACTGCCATATCTGGGAATCTTTGTCGTTGTACGGGATATCAAAAGATTATCGAAGCAATTGAGGAAGTAAGATAGGGAGGTATGCGATGAATCAATATAATGTCATCGGCAAAGGGTTAGTGCGCAAGGATGCCTTGGATAAGGCGCTAGGCAAATCAATTTTTGCAGCGGATATTAAGCTACCTGATATGTTGGTGGGTGGTGTTAAGCGCAGCGAAGTCCCCAGTGCCTTTGTCAAGAATATTAATGTTGAAAAGGCCAAAGCCGTACCAGGTGTGCATGCTGTTTTAACACACAAAGATATACCTGGTAACAAGATAATTGGTGTTATTAACAAGGATGAACCAATTTTAGTTATTGACAAAATTAGAAGAATTGGCGACGCATTGGCATTGGTAGCAGCTGAAACAAAAGAAGCACTAGAGGAAGCGCTTAACTTGATAGAAGTAGATTTACAAGTGACCGAGGGTGTTTTTACGATTGAAGATGCTTTGCGAGAAGATTCGCCTAAAGTACATGGTGAAACCAATATACTATCTCAAAAAACCTTAAAATTTGGTGATGTCGATGCGGCGTTTAAAGAATGTGATGTAATTATTGAACGCGAGTATAGCACACCTTTGATTTGCCATATGTATATTGAGCCTGATGCCAGTGTAGCAAAATATGAACGCGGAATTTTAACATGCTGGAGTTCTACACAGAATCCGCACTATCATCGCGATGAAATTGCGCGAATGCTCGATATTCCATATAGCAGTGTCGTCAGTATTCAGGCTGTTACTGGTGGTGGATTTGGCGGCAAACTAGACGTGGCAACACAGTGCCATTCTGCGTTGTTGGCTTATTATTGTGGTCGTCCTGTTAAAATTGTTCGAGACAGGGAAGAAGCTTTTAAAGTTTCAGCGAAACGTCATCCTCACTTTATGAAATACAAGACGGGCGCGACTAAAGATGGTAAAATTAAAGCTTTAGAAGTTGAACTATTACAAGACACCGGCGCCTATGCATCATATGGATTAGCAGTTATTTCGCGTGCAACTGTTCATGCAACCGGTCCTTACTATGTGCCTAATGTGCGCGTAAAGGCCACCATGGTCTACACCAATAACCCACATTCCGGTGCGATGCGCGGTTTTGGTGTACCACAGATATCGATTGGTCATGAAAGTCAAATCGATTTATTGGCAGAGGCGCTAGGCATTGATCCGGTTGAGATGCGTTTGCGAAATTGTTTTGTTAAGGGTTCGGTTACCAGCAGTGGCCAAGTATTGAACAGCAGTGTGGGAATTGCTGAAACAATTAGAAAATCTGTCGAAAAAGCAAAAGAATTGATAGATTGGTAGGGGGGTAAGTATGATAGTAAAGGGTAAAGGAATAGGCTGTATGTGGTATGGCATTGGCAATACGGGATTACCTAACCCCGCTTCGGCCTTTGTCGAAGTTCACGGTGATGGCTCAGCAACTGTCTTAACCGGTTGTTCGGATATTGGCCAAGGTTCTGATACGGTTTTAGCTCAAATTGTCGCTGAAACACTGGGTATTTCCTATGAGCGTGTTTATATAAATTCGGCAAATACGTCTTCGACGCCGGACGCTGGTAAGACATCTGCTAGTCGACAAACCTATATTTCCGGGAACGCCTGTCGATTTGCGGCGCTTGAAGCACGTGAGAATATTGCTAATGTTGCTGCCGAGTTGCTAGGTTGCTCAGTTGATAAAGTTGTTTTAAAAAATGATATGGCTTATTGTGAAGATGACAGCGATAAGAAAATTACTTATAAAGAAGTCATGTTGGGCTTGCGTACCAGGGGGTTGTTGGCCTTGGGGAAGGGTCAATTTAACCCAGCTGCAACTGCACTTGATGCTGATATGCAGGGCACGCCATATCCGACGTATGCTTTTGCAACACAAATAGCTGAAGTTGAAGTCAATACGGAAACAGGGGAGGTGACTGTACTCAATATTATTGCGGCACACGATGTAGGTAAGGCGATTAATCGTTCAAATGTAGAAGGGCAGATCCAAGGTGGTGCTATAATGGGTATGGGTATGGCGCTTGCTGAAGAAGTTGAATTAGATAAGGGGAGCATTAAAAACCCAAACTTTAATAGTTATATTATCTACACTGCAAAAGATGTTCCCGAAATTCATTCAATAATTGTAGAAGACCCGACTGATTGTGGCCCATTTGGCGCAAAAGGTGTTGGCGAACCGGCTTTGATACCGACTGCGCCAGCAATCATTAACGCCATTTACGATGCAATTGGTGTTCGATTTACACATTTACCTGTTACTGCCCAAAAGGTGTTAGCGGCTTTAAAAGAGAAAAATCAAAATGAATGTTGTTTAGGAGGGAAATGATGAGTGATAACGCTGGTAATACGGAAAAGAAAGAAGTAAAACAAGAAGTCAAAAAAGAGAGCTTCTTGAAGCGTAAGAATATTGAAATTTCTGTTAAGCGCTATTTAATTGACACGTTGAGCTATATGGCTTTAGGTCTATTTAGTACACTGATTATTGGTAGTATACTCAATGTCATTGGTGGCAAGTTAGGCATTACATTTCTAACTGAAACAGTATGGCCGATTGCTCGCTCGATGACTGGTCCTGGTATCGCTGTCGCAGTTGCCTATGGTTTAGAAGCACCGCCTTTGGTCTTATTTGCCTCAGTTATAACGGGTTCGGCTGGTGGTGCCTTAGGTGGTCCAGTTGGTGCTTTGTTAGCTGGTGTATTTGGTGCAGAATTTGGCAAAATGGTATCTAAAGAAACGAAGGTGGATATTTTGGTAACGCCAGCTGTAACGATATTGGTAGGTGTTTTAATTGGTACGTTAGCTGGACCAGGAATAAACGCATTTATGCAGGGATTTGGCAATCTGATAAACTATGCAACCGAGTTGCAACCAGTACCGATGGGTATTTTGGTTTCAGTCCTAATGGGCATTGCGCTAACTTTGCCAATTAGTAGTGCGGCAATTGGTATTATGCTCGGACTAGGAGGGCTTGCAGCCGGCGCTTCAGCTGCTGGTTGTTCAGCCAATATGATTGTCTTTGCAGTTATCAGTTATGAAGTTAATGGTGTTGGTGGTCTGTTGTCACAAGGTCTTGGCACGTCGATGTTACAGGTGCCCAATATTGTTAAGAACTGGAAGATTTGGTTGCCGGCCATAATAACGTCGGCCATTACTGGTCCGATATCCAGTGCGGTATTAAAAATGGAGAATACTGCAATTGGTTCAGGTATGGGTACTTCTGGCTTGGTTGGACAGTTTGGCGCAATTGACGCTATGGAAGCGGCAGGCAAGGGCGGTGCAGGTATGTATTTTTCAATTTTATTGGTCCATTTCATATTGCCGATCATATTAGGTTTACTTGTTTATAATATCATGAAGAAAATGAATTGGATTAAACCAGAAGACTTAAAATTAGATATCTAAGACAGTATAAAAGCAGTTTCATTCAATTTGTCAAATGGTTTTAGCATTCCTACTAGCAACAGAAGATCGACAACAAAAAGAGTTGGAAAGTGGGATAAGGCAATTGTTGTTGTATTTTTCGCCAGCTTTAATAGAAAGCTCAAACTATTTATGACTTGGTATAAAAGTTGTAGCATCACCTATTGTGATTTTTACTTCTGCTATGCAATGTTGTAAATAGTTTGAGTACAAGAAAGGAGCGATGCTAAAATGAAAAAAGATAAAGTTGAAAACAATCAAGTTCAGTCACAATACGAGTACGCCTTTGAAAGAGTGCCCGCCGACAAAAAGAAAAGTGTCATCAGTATTTTTGTCGTCTTGGCGGGTTATGCTATTGCATTATCAAATTTTATTACCGGCGCTGCAATCGGTTATAAGATGACATTTCAAGGCGCTTTAACAGCTATATTAGCTGCAGATGCATTTTTAATTGCAATTGTTATCGCCACTGGTTTAATGGCTTATGAAACCGGTTTTTCAACGGCATTTTTATCACGAAAGGCCTTTGGCAAAAAGGGTTCTAGCATATTTTCATTACTTTTAGCGGTATCGGCTATAAATTGGGTTGGCATCAATGGTGATACTTTTGCCAAAATGATCAAAAGCACATTTCCCTGGTGGCCGATTCCCGTTAGTATTACCGCTGTATTACTAATAGCTATCTGGGCGCAAAGTGCATTAAAAGGCTACGGTGGATTGGAATTTATCAGCAAATTGGGTGTGCCAGCCGCAATTGTTTTGTCAGTAGCCTGCGTCGTCATGGTCGGTACCAAGACAAACTATTTTGCTGATGTTTTTAAGTATATACCATCTGAGCCAATGACGTTTACCTCAGCGTCGGCTTCGGTAGTTGGCAGCTGGATTTTTGGCTGTATTATTACGCCGGACGTCTGTCGGTTTGCCAAAAATAAACGCGATGTCGTCATTGGCGGTTTTTTTGCCTTTATTATTGGTTTATTTGGTTTGCAAATGTGTGGTGTATTGATTGCAGTTGGTACAGCAAAGCCCGATTTTATTAGTGCAACTGCTGCTTTGGGTTTGTCGCTGTTGGTATTTATCTGCTCGGTGTTTTGCCTTTGGACAACGCAAGATAACAATATCTATGCGGCTAGTTTAGCACTTCAGAATGTATTTGAAGAAACCTCCTTAAAGGGTAAGATTAAGCATAGCAGCATTGCCTTAACAATAGCGATTTTAGCAGCTGTATTTGGTTTTGTAGGTGCTTTGAAATATTTATTGCCAGTTATTAAAGCCCTATCGGTTTTAATTGGACCAATTCCTGGTTTGCTAGTTGCTGAAAGATTATTTGTCAAAAATAGCAAAGAAGATAAAGAAGTAAATATTATTGCAATACTAGCTTGGTTTTGCGGTGGTATAGGCGGCTTTTTAGCACTTAAGAACAATTTTTTCATTTCACCTATTATCGGTTTTGTATCAACGCTTGTCATTTATACGATTGCCAGCAAGTTGTTAGATCCAATTGTTAATGCAGATTTAAAAAACAAGAAATTGAATTAGTGATACATCTCTCATATTAAGTGTAATTAAGCAGTATTAGTGCTTATGCACATTTCATAACGATTTCATGCTCGGTAGAGTTATCTATGAAGTGTGGTTGTCATTGAAAGAGAGAGGTAAAAAAACGCCAAGCCACAAATGGGCTTGGCGTTTCTGTCGATATTTTAGAAGCGGCTATTACTTAACCCAGCCTCTTGCTCTCATTGCATCGGCTACACGCTTAATCGACATCATAAATGCAGCTACGCGCATCGATACATTGTATTGGTTCTTGATATTTAAGATATCGTTAAATGCGTTGACCATTTTTGTTTCTTGCTTTTCTTGTACTTCTTCAAATGACCAATAGTAGTTTTGCAGATTTTGTACCCATTCAAAGTACGAAACCATAACGCCGCCACCATTTGCCAAAATATCCGGCACTAAAAACTTGCCTTTGGCATCGATAATTTTGTCAGCTTCCGGTGTTGTTGGGCCATTGGCGCCTTCAATAATGAGCGGTGCAGCAATCTTTTCGACATTTTCAGCCGTAATAGCATTTTCTAGAGCGCAAGGTGAAAATGCTTCTGATTCGATTTCAAATATTTTTTCTCTTGGCATTTCTTCAGCGGCCTTATAGCCGGTCAACATATTTTTATTATCCGGATCTGTGACGTAGTCAAATAAGTCCTCAATATTGAGGCCGTTTTCGTTGTATAAGCAACAAGAAACATCAGAAATAGCAACGATTTTTGCACCAAATTTTTCGGCGTAGTAGGCCGTAAAACGACCGACGTTACCAAAACCTTGAATTGACACTTTAGCGCCTTTGATTTCGCGATTTGTCGCCTTAAAGGCTTCGCGAATCATTAGGGCAACACCGTAACCGGTTGCTTCAAAGCGCGCCAGAGAACCACCAATTGAAAGTGGTTTACCGGTAATGATGGCCGGTGTAAATTTTTCTTTTATCATTGAGTATTCATCTGTCATCCAAGCCATGATTTCGGGTGTGGTGTTGACATCGGGTGCAGGGATATCAATATTTGGACCAATAACGGGTGAAACAGCTTTAATGTAAGCTCTTGATAGTCTTTCTAATTCACCTTTTGACAGTGTAGTCGGATCGACGATGATGCCACCTTTACCACCACCATATGGTATACCAGCGACGCCGCATTTAAACGTCATCCAGGCCGATAATGCCTTTACTTCATCCATCGTAACATTTTGATGGTAACGAATACCACCTTTTCCTGGTCCGATTGAATCATTGTGTAAAGACCTGTAGCCTTGGAAAATTCTCAATTCGCCATTGTCCATCTTAACGGGAATGGCAACTTCTAAACAGCTCTTTGGCTGTTTTAGAACTTCATAAACTTCTTTGCTTTCGCCTAGGGCATCACAAGCTACCTTGATTTGTTGTTGAACAGTTTCAAAGACGTTTAATGATTTTTCCGACATTGTTAACCTCCAGTTTTGATAAAGTATAGGTTTACTTACTTCACTTCCTTCACATTATAACATAATGGTCAGAAAATAAAAGATTATTTTTTGAAATATCTACAATCTAGTGGTAAAATGACAGTAGTGCATTTGCTTCGACCAAAGATGGTTAAAAATCATTCTAAATGAAGGCAGAAAGAGGCGGGAAAGTGGTAGATAATAAAGGGTTATTGGACACATTATTTAAATCGCTCAAGATAATATCAAAAGTCACCTATGGTTATGTAACTATCACTGATCGACAGGGCAAGAGATTGGTAACAGTTAATTATAAAGGGGAAGAATTGCCTGCGCTTAAGGGGCTTAAGTATGAATTGGCTGAAAAGGCTGCTTTGGAGAATTGCCCACAGTATGGGATGTCTCAGTTGCAAGAAGGCGCGGAGGCTTGGTGTATTCCATTGGGTGATTACATTTTGTGCGCCAGCAATTATGAACGCAAGAAATTCACTAAGAATCTCTATACTTCACTAAGTGATGCGTTGCCTTTAATTGCAAAAGTTGTCGGTGGCGAGGCGGTCATGTTTGACAAATATGGTCGAAGAATTGTATCGGTACAGTCAGATGGTACATTGAACGAAAACTATATCGAAAAAATATCAGAAGACGCCAAGCGAGCGATGACGATTAAACGTCCGGTGATTGGCAATTCCAACTATCTATTTGGTGCCAGTGCTGTAAGAATACCGATTACTGAAGAGTTTGGCATCGGTTTTAACAATGAAGATTCGGTGGCAAAAAGTCAAAAACTTATCAATGAAATAAAAAAAATAAGAACTGCTAAGTACGATTTTAACGATATTATCGGCCAAGCGCCACCCGTTCTACAGTGCAAAGAACTGGCTAAACAGGCTGCACAATCATCATCTAGCGTTTTAATTATTGGTGAATCGGGTACTGGTAAAGAGTTATATGCTCAAGCTATTCACAATAATAGTGAGCGTAAACGAATGCCGTTTGTAGCGGTGAATTGTGCGTCGATTCCGACGAATCTGTTAGAAAGCAGTTTTTTTGGCTATGAAAAGGGTGCTTTTACCGATGCGGCGCGCGAAGGCAAGAGTGGTTTTTTTGAACAGGCCAATGGCGGCACGTTGTTTTTAGACGAAATTAGTGAAATGATGTATGACTTGCAAAGCAAACTTTTACGCGTTATTCAGGAGCGTGAAGTCAAGCGGATTGGAAGCAATAAGCCGATTGCGCTAGACATTAGAATTATTTCCGCCACAAACAAAAAATTGGAAGAAATGGTCAAAAAAAATCAGTTTCGTCTTGACCTGTATTATCGATTAAATGTTTTAGATATAGATTTGCCACCGCTTCGAGAGATTAAGGAAGACATTCCGTTGATTTGCAACTATTATATCAAGAAAATGTCCAGCGATTTCGGTAAATTTATCGAAGGGTTTAGCGATGAGGCGATGCTTAATTTAATCAGTTACGACTGGCCTGGCAATGTGCGAGAGCTAGTTAATGTAATTGAGAAAGCTTTTAACATTATTACTGACACCAATTATATCGAGCTAAAACATTTGCCGTTAAGTATCAGAGAAATTATTCATTGTGAAGACTATGGCGACCAAACGCTAAGTGCAATTGTAAAAAATTATGAGAAAAAGGTAATCCGTGAAGTTTTGTCACTATGTGGCCATTCAAAAGTTGAGGCTGCCAAAAAGTTGGGCATTAGCACGACGACGTTGTGGCGTAAATTAGGTGAAAAAGATGATTAGCGCCATTGTGCTGGCGGCTGGCAAAAGCGCACGTATGGGTCAAAATAAGCTCTTGATAAACTTAGCAGGCAAACCACTTATAAAATGGGTGCTCGATGCCGTATTGGCCAGCGCAATTGAGGAGGTCGTCGTCGTCACCGGTCGTGATGGTGAGCGCGTTGCCCAGTGCTTTGCTGACGGTGCAGTCAGGCGTGTACATAATTGTCATTATCAGTCTGGTCAGGGCAGCTCGATTGCCGCTGGTGTCAAGGCGCTTAGTGCAGCCAGTCGCTACTGTTTTTTTATAATGGGCGACCAGCCATTTGTCGATAGCAATTTAATTAATGCAATGATTGCCGATTTTCGCGACGGTGAAATCCTACAGCCGGTCTGTCGTGGCGTGCCGGGCGCGCCGGTTGCCTTTGCTGCCCGCTATTATAAAGAGCTAAGTGAGTTGTCGGGTGATATTGGCGGCAAACTTGTCATTGAGAACAATCGGACACATTTAAGGCAGTTTTATTGGTCTGGCGCGCTTCAATTTATCGATATTGACAACCCGGCTGATTTTGAGCGCGCAAAGATTCAACTGTTGCTTGGCGATGTTTAACATATTGACGAAAGAAAATGTCAAAATAGTAAGTGATGGCTTGTCAGAATGGGAGGAATAAATGAGTCAATCAAAAAAATATTCAACTGAAAAAGTGCCCTTATTGACAGAAATGCCCGACAGCGGCCCGACCAAAGAGCGTCCACATCACTTGAGTAATATCAAAAAAGTAATTGGTGTCATCAGTGGTAAGGGTGGTGTTGGCAAATCGTTGGTTACGGCATTGGCGGCCGTTTATTTACAGCGTATCGGACGACAGGTGGCGGTGCTCGATGGCGATATTACCGGGCCTTCGATGCCGCAGTATTTTGGCCTACATCAACAGGTTATAAGCAGTCAGATTGGCGTTATGCCAGCCAAGACAAGCACGGGCATTGCTTTAATGTCGGTTAATTTGCTACTTGATGATGTGAAACAACCGGTCGTTTGGCGCGGTCCAATCGTTGGTAATATGGTCAAGCAATTTTGGACTGATGTCATTTGGGAAGATATTGATTATATGTTGATCGATATGCCACCGGGTACCGGCGACGTCGCTTTGACGACTTTCCAGAGTTTACCGGTTGACGGCATTATCGTCGTCACCACGCCGCAAGACCTGGTTTCGATGATCGTCGCCAAGGCGGTAAATATGGCGCGTAAGATGAATATTCCAATTGTGGGTATCGTCGAAAATATGAGCTATTTTAGATGCGACCAGTGCGCTAAAAAACACCAGATTTTTGGTTCGTCAGACCTCAATAAGGTCGCGCGGGAATTTGACTTGCCAATCGTAGCAAATATTCCGATTGATCCGCGCTTATCAGCACTTTGTGACAGCGGCGAGATTGAAAATTACCAATCAGATTGGTATAACCAATTTGGTGCAACACTTGTCGAAACGGTTAAAGGCATTTAATTAAGGAGAAGTTATGAAAAAAGTAGAAATTTACACATGGAAAACCTGTCCCTTTTGCATGCGAGCAAAGGCGCTTTTAGAAACTGAAAAAATTCCCTTTGAAGAGCATCAAATCGATGGAGATTTGGCAGCACTTAGTGAACTAAAGGCGCGCACTGGCGTTGGAACAGTACCACAGATTTTTGTCGATGGTACATTTATCGGTGGCAGTGATGATTTGCAGCAGCGCTATGCCGATGGTGAATTTGCCAGTTTGTTTGGCTTGGCAGATTAGTATCTGCCGTGCCGGTTGTGCCATGCCGTATTAGGAGCAAATGATGAAGCGAGCGATACATATTTTTTACAAGGACTTAAATTTTCATTTTGGCTTGCACGACGTTGCTAAAACGCATCAGATTTTGCCGTTGTTCTTGTGGTCCGAAAAGCTCAATCAAGATGTCGATGCAACGCCGTCAATTGGCTATCGCTTGACATGGGCGCGCATTTTTAATCGTCAGCTCTTGCCGGCTGATGTCAATTTGTTGGTCGTTGCTAAGGTTGAAGAAATTGTCAATTTGGCAATACTTTATAAGGTTGAGCTGGTTACCATGCTGTGCCACTATGAGCCGCGTGAGATCGCTTTTCAAGAGGCGCTGCAGAGGGCTTTGGCTGGGGTGGGCGTAACCCTTAAGTTATATGCCCTTTATACTTTGTTGCCGCCTGATAGCGTGTTAAAGCAAAACGGCGAACCCTACCGCGTGTTTACGCCTTATTATAAAAAATGGCGGCAGCAGCTCAAGGTTATCAATGTCGACAAAACCGCTATTAAATGGTTGCCACAAACACTTGTACCAAAGCTGAACAGTGCCGACTATAGCAAGGCATTGCAAGTCGATTTGGACAGCTGGCAGCAATTTATCGACGGCGGCTGGAAGCGCTATATTAAGTGGCGCGATTTTCCGGCTAAGGATGCGACATCACATTTAGCGGCACTGATTAATCATGGTATTCTCAATGTACATGATGCTTTAAAAATGTTGGTAGAACTGCCTTATGAAGACAATGTCGAGGCCTTTATTCGGCAATTGGCTTGGCGTGATTTTTTGATTGCAATTTTAAAATTTTATCCGGCCTCAGCCAAGCAAAATTTTAATCGCAATATTGAAATTCCTTGGTCGAATCGGGCGATGGATTTACAAATTTGGTGTGAAGGGCATACCGGCTATCCGCTGGTTGACGCCGCCATGAAAGATTTGTACAAAAGTGGTCGCATGCACAATAGACTGCGCATGATTGTTGCCGGTTTTTTGACAAAGGATTTACTAATCGATTGGCGCGAGGGGGCGCGTTGGTTTAAGGAGCATTTAATCGACTACGATTTGGCGCTCAACGTCGGCGGCTGGCAGTGGGCAGCGTCAACCGGTGTTGACGCCGTACCGTATTTTAGAGTGTTTAATCCGACGACACAAAGCGAAAAATACGATCCGGCCGGCATTTACATTAAATCGCAAATCGCCGAGCTCTGTCATGCGCCGATTAAAAAAATTCACTTTCCGCAAAAATATGGCATACCTTATACGGCGCGCTGCGTCGAGCATGCCACTGCGCGCAAATATTTCTTAGCGCATACGACTTTAACCAAAAAGTCATAAAAAACAACCACCGGCTAAGCCGGCGGTTATGTTTTAAAGTGCTTAATATCAGTTAAGTACCCAAATAAGCTGCTTTAACGCTGTCGTCGTTGAGCAGGCTTTTTCCCTCACCGCTCAATACGATGCTGCCGGTTTCTAAAACATAGGCATAATCCGATATTTCGAGGGCAACTTTAGCGTTTTGCTCAATCAACAATATGGTGACACCTTCGGCGTTAATTTGCTTAATAATGTCAAAGATATCTTTGACGATAAGCGGTGCCAGTCCCAATGAGGGCTCGTCCATCATCATCAGTTTTGGCTTGGTCATGAGGGCGCGGCCAACTGCTAACATTTGTTGTTCACCACCACTCATCGTACCGGCCATTTGCGTTGTACGCTCACGTAGGCGCGGAAACAGTTCAAACACCCAGTCGATATCGCGATTTACTTCGACTTTGTTCTTGCGTAAATAGGCGCCTAAAATGAGGTTTTCTTTTACCGTTAAATTGGGGAAGATGCGGCGGCCCTCTGGCGACAGAGCAATACCGGCGCCGACAATCGACTTGGTCGGTTTTTTGGTAATGTCTTCACCCAAATAATGGATCGTGCCACTGCTGGCGTTTTCTAAGCTCATAATCGCGCGCAGTGTCGTGCTTTTGCCGGCACCGTTGGCACCGATCAAGCTGACGATCATGCCTTGTTTAACATCGAGTGAAATGCCACGCAAGGCGTGAATACCGCCGTAATATACGTGTAAATCATTAATTTTTAACATTATTCCACCCCCAAGTATGCTTCGATGACTTTTGGATCATTTTGAATTTCTTCGGGATTTCCTTCGGCGATCGTTACACCGTAGTCGAGTACATAAATTTTTTCACATATGCCCATGACAACTTGCATATGGTGTTCAATCATCAAAATTGATAAATCAAAATCATCTCTAATTTGATGTATAAAATCCATTAATTCTTGCGATTCCTGCGGGTTCATGCCGGCGGCCGGTTCGTCGAGCAGCAGTAGCTGAGGATCGGTTGCAAGGGCGCGGGCAATTTCCAGCTTGCGCTGTTTACCATAGGGTAGATTGCTCGACTTCTCGTTAACCAAATTATCTAAGCCAACTGCCTTTAAAAGATCATGTGATTTTTCTAGCATTTTTCTTTCTTCACGACGATAACGCGGCAATGTTATGACAGCTTCTGCCAAAGTGGCTTTTAGTCGCAAGTGATTGGCAATCAAGACGTTGTCGAGTACGGTTAGATCCTTAAAGAGACGAATGTTTTGAAATGTACGCGCAATGCCTAATTTGGTGATATTATGTGATTTTATGCCCTTAATTGACTGATCCTTAAAGCGAATATCGCCCGAGGTCGGCTTGTAAACGCCGGTAATCATGTTAAAGGCCGTCGTTTTGCCGGCGCCATTAGGCCCGATTAAACCGACGATTTGATTTTTTTCAACATCTAAGGATAACTCGGAAACAGCGGTTAAACCACCAAATTGCATAGTGATTTTATCAGTCGACAGAACGGCCATTAGGCACCTCCTTTCGACTGTTTGCTAAATTTAGCGCCCAGCCATTTTGGAAAGTCAATCAGTTTTTGCCAGCTAAATTCTTCGCGCCCCATCAGGCCTTTAGGGTAGAACAGAATAACGCCCATCAGTAGGGCGGCAAACACGACCATGCGCATGCCCGGCACAGCCGGCAATTTAAGACTACCAATGGTGATGGCTTGGTCGAGAAAGCGCATTTGCTCAAGTGCAAAGGTGACGATAATAGCCGACAAGACTGAACCGGTAATACTGCCGATACCGCCCAAGACGACGATTAACAAGATATTAAATGTCATGATAAACCTAAACATTAGCGGGTCGATGGTGCTGATAAGATGCGCCAGCAAGCCGCCGCCGATGCCGGCCAAAAACGAACCGATGATAAAGGCCATCATTTTGTGCTTAAAGAGGTTGATGCCCATTGCTTCGGCGGCGATTTCATCTTCTCTAATCGCCTTAAAGGCGCGACCGTAACTGCTGCGCGTCAACATTATGACAAAGATGATAACGACGATGGCAGTACCCCAGCTCCACCAAATATTGGTGTAGTCCTCAATGTTCTTTAGGCCAAGCGGACCATTGGTCAGACTCTGGCTAGCGGTAAAGATAACCCGTACAATTTCGCCAAAGCCAAGTGTGGCGATTGCCAAATAGTCGTCGCGCAATCTGAGAATCGGTGCGCCAACCAACCAAGCCACTAAGCCGGCGACGATGCCGCCAATCAGTAGTGCAGCCGGAAAGTACAACTGTACATTGGCTAAAAATGGTACAATTGGCGTTAAAAAAAAGTTTTGCTGCTTAACTGCCGGTGACATGGTTAACAGCACCGAAGTATAGGCGCCAATCGCCATAAAACCGGCATGACCAAGTGAAAACAAACCGGTAAAGCCGTTAATTAAGTTCATGCTTAGCGCCAGTACGATGTAGATGCCGGCCAAGTTGAGAATGCGCAGTTGATATTTATCAAGTGCGTTTTGCGCGATGTATAAGATAATTAACACGATTATAATTAAGCCGATAGACAGCAGAAGATCTCTATATTTTTTCATATTACACCTTCTCCGTTAAGTTTTTGCCCATGATACCGGTCGGTTTGACCAGTAAGATGAAGATTAGTAAGATAAAGGCAAAGGCGTCGCGGTAGGCCGATAGCGCCGGAAACATCGCAACTAAGAGTATTTCTAATAAGCCCAACAAGAAACCGCCGATAACTGCGCCTTTGATATCGCCAATGCCGCCGATAACAGCTGCAATAAAGCACTTTAGGCCGGGCATTAGCCCCATAACGGGAAGCAACTGCGGGTATTTAAAACCCCACATTATGCCACCAAAACAAGCCAGAGCCGAACCAATTGCAAATGTTATTGAAATAATTGTGTTGACATTGATGCCCATTAGGCGTGACGCTTCATAATCTCTTGAAACAGCGCGCATGGCCATGCCTGTTTTGGTATGATTGACGATGTATAGCAAAATCGCCAACAGTATTAATGTCACAACCGGAATAAAAAAGGTTACTGAAACAACTGAGATGTCACCAATTTTAATAATTTGGCTAAATATTTCCGGTACCGGAAAAGCTTTGGGACGGCCGCCAAATACGACGATACCGAGATTTTGAATAAAGAAAGAGGCGCCGATCGCCGAAATCATTACCGAAATGCGCGGTTGATTGCGGAGAGGGGCGTAGGCTACTTTTTCGACAATCATGCCAAAAATTACTGTAATAATAATGGCGATAAAGGCAGCGACGTACCAAGGCATGGTCAAAAAGCTTGATGTCATTAAGTAAAAAGCGGCATAAGTACCAACCATAAATATTTCACCATGAGCAAAATTGATTAGTCGTAAAATGCCGTAAACCATAGTGTAGCCAATGGCGAGTAACGCAAAGACACTGCCAAGTGAAATGCCATTGGCCAGATGTTGTAAGAACGTGCTAAAACTCATGCTTGCCATGTAAAACTCCTATGTGTATATCAAAAATGGAATGGGATGACAAAGTCACCCCATTCCACCTCGTCTGTTAGTTACATTATTTCATTGGTTCAATAATTGTCTTGTAGACAAATTTGCCGTCTTCGACTGTTTTAAGAATTGCACTTTTAACGGCATCGCCGTTTTCGTCTAAACTAATCATGCCGGCAGCGCCGGGGTAATCAGTTGTTTGTGCCAAGGCATCTCTAATTGCCTGTGGCTCGGCTGAACCGGCGCGTTCAATAGCATCTAAAATAACCAAATAGGCGTCAAACGAGAGCGCGGTTACAGCGGCGGGTTCTTTGTCATATGCAGCACGATACTCTTTTAAGAATATTTCAGAAGTTTCCGTAATTGGCACTTCAGAGGCAAAGAAAGTTGAGAAAGTAGCACCGTTAACAGCGTCGCCGCCGATTTCTAAAAATTCAGGTGTTTCCCAAGTATCGCCGCCGATAAATTGAATATCGATGCCTTGCTCTTTAGCTTGCTTGATCAATAGGGCAGACTCAGAATAGTTGCCAGGTGCAAAGATGATGTCGGGATTTTGAGCGGCAACCGTTTGCAGTTGCGCAGTAAAGTCTTGGTCGCCCGTATTGTAGTTGGCTACAGCGACAATTGCGTTTTCGTCACCGGTCAATTTAATAAAGGCATCAGTAAAGAATTTTGCTAAACCAACTGAGTAGTCGTTCGAGATTTCTTGAATAATAGCGGCTTTTTTCGCACCGGCCTCGTTGAAGGCATAGTTTGCCATGACGACGCCTTGGAAGGAATCGATAAAGCAAACGCGGAAGTAATAATCATTGCCAAGCGTTACCAGCGGATTGGTACAAGATGCGCCAACTGCCGGCACTTTACCGTCTTGTGCAATCGGGCCGGCGGCCATTGAGAACGATGAACCCCAAGAGCCGATAAAGGCATTGACTTTTTCTTTGTTAACGAGTAGTGTAGCGGCATTAGCAGCTTCAACCTTGTCAGACTTATTGTCGACGATAACCAACTCAACTTTTCTACCCAGCACTTCTGGGTATAGTTTGTTGGCTAATTCGATGCCTTCAACTTCCATGGCGCCGCCAGCGGCGTTAGCACCAGTCATTGGCTCAAATACACCGATTTTAATTACATCATCAGAGGTTTCGGCAGCGGTCGTATCGCCGGCAGTCGTATCGCCAGCAGCTGCTTCACTGCTAGTTGTTTCAGCGCCAGTTGTTTCATCGGTTGACTGCTCAGGTGGCACACAACCAAATAGTGAAACGGCTAACATCAAAACCAGTGCCCAAGATAGTATTTTTTTCATGTGGTCTCCTTTCAGACATTCATTAAGTTATTTTAATTTTCATAACATTTACTTAATTGTATTGTGTAAATGTTAGATAGTCAATAATAAAAATTAAATTATATGATAATATATGATAGTTGCTTTACTATTTGTGGTAATTCTTATAAAATTAGGTGTAAGTATAGATACGAGGAGGCTGAGATGAAAATAGTAGTCCTAGATGGTTTTACCAGTAATCCGGGAGATTTATCATGGCAAGCATTAGCAGCGCTTGGCGAGCTGACGGTCTATCAGCGTACACCGGCTGAGGCGGTTGTTGAGCGCATAGCAGATGCCGAAATTGTGATTACGAATAAAGTAATAATCGATCGACAGATTATGGCGCAGACGCCTAATTTAAAATATATTGGCGTATTGGCAACTGGTTACAATATTGTTGATATTGAAGCGGCGCGGCAGCGTAATATAATTGTGACCAATGTACCCGATTATAGTGCTGACGCAGTTGCTGAGATGGTGTTTGCCTATTTGCTGAAAATCTATCATGAAGTTGCTCTACATAGTCAATCGGTTAAAAAGGGCGATTGGGCAAAATGTGCAGATTTTTGCTATTGGCAGTCGCCTTTGTTTGAGTTGGCCGGCAAGACGATTGGCGTAGTTGGTTATGGTAAAATCGCAAAGCGCGTTGTTGAAATTAGCAAGGCTTTTAAGATGAACGTTATCGTCTATCATCACAAGACGCCGGCGGGTGTCGTTAAAGAGGGCGTACAATTTGTCGATTTTGAGCAGCTACTAAAACGCGCTGACATCATTTCGCTGCATGTGCCATTGTTTGACAGTACACGCCAAATCATAAATGCGACAACAATTGATAAAATGAAAGATGGCGTAATACTGATTAATACTGCACGTGGGCCGTTATTAGATGAAGCGGCGGTAAGCGCGGCACTAATTGGTGGCAAAATTGGTCATTTGGCAGTTGATGTCGTTTCTGAAGAACCGATTAAGGGCAATAATCCATTATTAAAGGCGCCAAATGTGTTGATTACACCACATATCGCTTGGGCGCCAGTTGAAGCGCGCATGCGTTTAATTGATGTCGCGGCACAAAATGTTGCGGCATTTATCGCCGGTGATGTTATAAATAGAGTTAATTAGGAGGAAAAGTGGAACTAACATTAAAAGAAATGCAAATATTAGCTGATTATATTAAAGGTAATCAATATAGTTTTTTTGATGATTTGCCCAAAATAAGAGGTGAAGGTTCGCAAGACAGTTTGCGTGACAAAGGCGTTTTGCAAGAAGATGGTTTGACAGCGGCGGCCTCAACGCTTGTTGAAACGTTGGCACAGCCTGAATTGGTTGCCAAATTTCAGCTGTCGCAGTTAGAAGTCAATATGCGCAAGCGCGTTTATAAAAAAGGTGAGCGCAAAGTACTGGTCGAGTTTCACCGTGAAATGGTAATTTTGTCACCATTTGACAGTGAGGTTGAATCGGTTAGGGTGGAGATTGCCAATCACACGGGGGTGTCGTTTCAAAAACACAGCCAGTTAAAACAAGTGCTGACGGGTGATGAATTGCTGACTTTAATGGCTTTGGCGGATTGGCTACGCCGGGTGGCATTGTCAGAGTTGATCAACCAAACGGCAACCAAGCAGTTGACCAGTGATGATTTATTGGCGTTTATGGCGACACCGCTTAAATTGGGTTTGCAGGCGCAGACCGTTGATATGACACACCTAGAGCTGCCAAATAAAGCTGCATTAGAAAAAGCCTTGGCCGGCTTAGAGCAGAAACGTTTAGTCGAGGCATATCAGCCGCAGATTGTTATCGATAAGTCAACCATTTTGTTGGCAATTAACTTTTTGGTGCCCAATATGACGGTTTCACTAGAGCTTTATGATTTAACAGACGCCGCACGTGTTTTGACGGCGCGCGAAATGATACTGCAGGCGTCGCCCAAAGACGCACTTAGCTTTAGTGCATCAACGGCGGGGTTTGCGGTTGAAAGCGTAACCGGCGGACAGGTAACCGAAAAAATTCTTGCCTATTTAAGTTGTCCGTCACTCAATCAAAAAGTGCAAAATTAGTCTTATAATTGGATTTTGAAAAAATTTAGTCGAGCAGTACGCAAAAAAAACCGCCAAACGGCGGTTTTTAATTGGGTGCTTATATTATTCTTCTGCTGCCGCTTCTTCGCTAGCAGGTTCAGCATCTTCGGCGCCTTCAGCTGCTTCAGCATCTTCTTCGGCAGGTTCTTCTTCAATGTCTAATTGTGCTTCTACCAGTGAAACAAGTGTTGTTTCCGGATCGTCTAAGAAAGCAATGCCGCTGTATTTTTCGAGATCCAAATCGGCTATTGTCAGAACGTCGCCCACTTGCATTTCGCTGACGTCGATGGTGATATAGTCAATCAAGTCTTTCGGCAAGGCTTCGATATTTAATTCGTGTACCACTTTTTGCAATACGGTGTTTTTCGGGAAACTATCTTCGCCATCAAAATTAACCGGCAGGGCAATCTTGATGGCTTGACCAGCGCTGAGATGCTGAAATTCAATGTGCAAGATAGTGCCTTTGATAACATCTCTCTGCAAGTTTTTGATGATGGCCATTTCCTCAGTGCCGTTTAGATCCAAAGTTAATTTAGCGCCACTACCGTGAGCTTTGACGAATTTTGTTATTTCGCGCTCATCAAGAGCGATATTCGTACTATCGTAATTGACGCCATATAGTACAGCCGGTACTAAACCGCTCTTTCTAACTTTTTTGGTTGAGTTCGTACCAACGTCCTCACGTTTAATTGCCTTGATATTACTTTCCAAAATATTTACCTCCGCTTAGTTTAATGTTGCTAACACATATGTGTCAATATCGAATATACGCACCCTTTAATTTATCAGAGAAAAAGCCAGTAGTCAACATATTTAATGCAAAAACAATAAGTCTTTTTGGTTTGATTAGCTAAATATGCTCAAAATCGCAAATTTTTGCCAAAAAAATGAAAAAGTTTAAATTGTCTGTTGGTCGTGCTCGGCTAATAAACAGTTAGTTTCGACGATATCCATTTGATGCGTCAGTGCGTAAATGATAATAGCGTCGCGCTCTGCTTTGGCATAAAGGGGTAGCTTTTGACCGCATTTTAATAGATAATTGCTATCGTCGATTGACAATTGCATGCCGATGGCCAATTGAATTAACTTATCACGCGAAGGTTTGCGCGTGCCGTTAAATATTTGATAGCCATAGGCGCGTTCAATTTGGGCGCGCTCCATTATTTCGAGGGGAGTCAGTTTTAACTTAGCTGACAGTTTGCGCAGCGCGACTTTGAGCTTATCGACACCCATCGAATCTTTGTTTTCAGTTATAAAGTCGTCATAGTTTTCGGTTTTTTCAAGCGCCGATAGTAAGACATCTGTACTCAATGTTTTTTTGTCGTCCATCATGCCGCCTCCCTCGTAAGGTGCATATTATCAAGCTGATTAAAAATTTAATTTACTAATAACATCATACCATATCTAAAAGGCAGCGCAAACCATAAAATTTACAAACAATAAAAAATTACGCCCAATCAGCTTGACAGTGCCTGGTTTATAGGGTAGAATGTTTTAGTCGATATGCCGAAGTGGTGGAACTGGCAGACGCGCTGGACTCAAAATCCAGAGCCCTTCGGGGCGTGTGGGTTCGATTCCCACCTTCGGCACCAAGAATGC
>PDWI01000509.1_pt1 | contig 62738 bp, 52 predicted proteins | sample 1430891 | NCBI WGS metagenome assembly PDWI01 (sample SAMN01162508, study PRJNA174530) | Oral metagenome, whole genome shotgun sequencing project. | biome: Marine environment; feature: Marine mammal; material: Swab sample of the gingival sulcus; isolation source: swab sample of gingival sulcus... | reverse complement strand
GCCCTGTCCTCTGGTTGACGCATAACTGCTTGGTCGTACTTGCATTTATGCCTCAGAGCGGGGCCTTTTTCAATGGTGGGGTGAGATTTCCGGGCTAGCACTGCAACTCCCGTTGCAGTTCGTCCCAGAGCGCATCGATGCGCGCCCTGACCGCCTCATCCTGCCGAATCGGCACGCCCCACTCCCGCGTGGTTTCACCGGGCCACTTGCTCGTGGCATCGAGCCCCATCTTGGAACCGAGGCCCGAGACGGGTGAGGCAAAATCGAGATAGTCGATGGGCGTGTTGTCGATCAGCGTGGTGTCACGTGTCGGATCCATGCGCGTGGTGATGGCCCAGATGACGTCTTCCCAGGAACGCGTGTCGACATCGTCGTCCACCACGATCACGAACTTCGTGTACATGAACTGGCGAAGGAAGGACCATACGCCAAGCATGACCCTCTTGGCATGCCCCGGATACTGCTTCCTGATGCTCACCACGGCCATGCGGTAGGAGCAGCCTTCGGGTGGCAGGTAGAAGTCGACGATTTCGGGAAACTGCTTCTGCAGGATCGGCACGAACACTTCGTTCAGGGCCACGCCGAGGATGGCAGGCTCATCGGGCGGTCGACCGGTATAGGTGCTGTGATAGATCGGGTTGCGCCGCTGCGTCACCTTCTCGATCGTGAACACGGGAAAGTGATCGACCTCGTTGTAGTACCCGGTGTGATCCCCGAAGGGCCCCTCTGCCGCAGTGTCACCGGGGTGCAGAAAGCCCTCGAGCACGAACTCGGCCGAGGCCGGCACCTGCAGGTCGGACAGCGTGGCTTTCGCAAGGCGCGTGCGCCTGCCGCGCAGCAGGCCTGCGAAGGCGTACTCCGACAGCGTATCGGGCACCGGCGTGACGGCAGCGAGAATAGTTGCCGGGTCGGCGCCGAGCACCGTGACCACCGGAAAGGGCTCGCCCGGGTGTGCTTCCTGCCAGTCCCGGTAATCGAGAGCGCCACCGCGGTGCCCGAGCCAGCGCATGATCGTCCTGTTCGGACCGATCACCTGCTGGCGATAGATGCCCATGTTCTGACGCTTCTTCCGCGGCCCGCGTGTGATCACGAGCCCCCAGGTGATGAGCGGCCCGGCATCACCCGGCCAGCAGGTCTGCACGGGCAGGCGCGAGAGATCGATTTCGTCCCAGCTTTCTTCCTGACAGGGGGCATGGCCGACCACCTTCGGCGCCATGTCCAGCACCTTGCGGAAGCGGGGCAGCGACTGCCAGGCGTCACGGAGGCCCTTCGGCGCATCGGGTTCCTTGAGAAAGGCAAGCAGACGCCCGACTTCGCGAAGCGCTTCGATGGACTCCTCGCCCATGCCCAGCGCGACACGTTCGGGTGTGCCGAATAGATTCGCGAGCAGCGGCACATCGGAACCCTTCGGGTTTTCGATCAACAGCGCCGGCCCACCGGCACGCAGCACGCGATCGGCCACTTCGGTGATTTCGAGCTTCGGGTCGAGTTCGGTACGGATGCGCCTGAGCTCACCGCGCCGTTCGAGTCCCGCGATGAATTCGCGCAGATCCGCGTATTGCATGCCTGTCCCCATGCGAAGGGTCAGGTGGCGAGGCCACTGTGGCGAAGCAGCGCATCCACCTCGGGCTTGCGGCCGCGGAATGCTTCGAAGGAAACCATGGCCGGGCGCGAACCGCCGACTTCGAGAATTTCGGTGAGGAAGGCCTCGCCCGTGGCGGCATCGAAGATGCCCTTCTCCTCGAACAGCGCGAAGGCATCGGCGGAAAGCACCTCGGCCCACTTGTAGCTGAAATAACCCGCCGCATAGCCACCGGCAAAGATGTGCGAGAAGCTGTGCTGAAAGCGGTTGAAGTCGGGCACCGGCAGCACCGCAACCCGGCGGCGCACGCGATCTAGGGTGCCCTGGATGTCGGCGGCGGCCTCCGGCGTGGAATCGATGTGGATGTGCATGTCGAACAGTGCGAACTCGAGCTGCCGCACCATCTGCATTCCCGACTGGAAGTTCTTCGCGGCCTGCAGTCGCGCGAGCAGCTCATCGGGAATCTTCTCGCCCGTCTGATAGTGCCCCGACATCATGTCGATGGATTCGCGCTCCCAGCACCAGTTCTCGAGAAACTGGCTCGGAAGTTCCACGGCATCCCATTCGACACCGTTGATACCCGACACGCCGCCCGCGTCGATGCGCGTGAGCATGTGGTGCAGCCCGTGGCCGAACTCGTGAAAGAGGGTCGTGACTTCCGCATGCGTCAGCAGCGCCGGGTCGTCGCCCACGGGCGGCGTGAGGTTGCAGGTGAGATAGGCGATCGGCAACTGCACGCCGGCGTCGAGCCTGACGCGATCGGTACAGACATCCATCCAGGCACCGCCGCGCTTCTTCTCGCGAGCGTGGTTGTCGAAATAGAACTCGCCACGGCGCTCGCCATTCCGGTCGAACACCGCATGGAGCGTGACGTCGGGATGATAGACCTCGGCGCCCTCCACCGGCTCGATGCGCAGGCCGAAGAGCCTGCCGACCACGGCAAACAGCCCGGGAACGACGCGACTGGCCGGAAAATAGGGCTTGAGATCCTCGTCGGAGAGATCGTGCTTGTGCTGCTTCAGTTTGTCGGACGCGTAGGGTACGTCCCAGGCCTGGAGCGAGTCGAGCCCGAGGTGCTCCGCGGCGAAGGCCTCGAGTTCGGCCATTTCGGCACGTGCCTGCGGCAGCGACTTTTCGGCGAGTTCCTCGAGAAAACCGAGCACCTGCTCGGGCGTCTCCACCATCTTCTTCACCATCGAGAGTTCGGCCGCGTTGGCGAAACCGAGCAGTTTCGCGATCTCGGCGCGCTGCATGAGGATCTTCTGCATGGTTTCGCCGTTGTCGAAACGACCGGCATCGGGGCCGAGTTCGGAGGCACGGGTGACGAAGGCCGTGTAGATCTCCTGGCGAAGCTCGCGGTTGTCGGCGTAGGTCATGACCGCGATGTAGCTCGGGAATTCGAGGTTGATGAGCCACTCTTCGGCGCCCTCCCCGGCCGGCACCGTCGAGGCGGCGCTGTCCCCCGCTTCGATTCCGGCATCCGGACTTGAATCGCCCTCCTCGCCATTGCTCTGTGTCGCTCGCTTCCGTTCCGCGCGCTGGCGCGCCGCGGCAACGGCCGAATCCGGCAGGCCGGCAAGATCGGAAACATCCGTGATCCACTTCTCCCAGGCGTTGGTGGCATCAAGCACGTTGTCGGCGAAGGCCGTCTGCAGCAGCGAGAGTGATTGCGCGAGTTCGCTGAAACGCGCCTTTTCATCCTCCGGCAGGGCCACCCCACCGAGTTCGAAATCACGCAGTTCGTGCCGGATCTGCTGCTGCCGAGCCGGGGACAGGCTTGCAAATTCTTCACTGTCTGCCAGCCGCTGCATGCTCTTCTGCAGCGCTGCGTTCTGACCGAGTTCGGTCCAGAGCGCACTCAGCCTGGGCACCGAGCGGTTGTAGACTTCCCGAAGTGCCTCGTTGTTCACGACCGCGTTGAGGTGCGAGATCGGCGACCAGAAGCGCAGCAGCGCCTGCTGGGCTTCGACGAGCGGTTGCACGAGCGAATCCCAGGTGGGCGCGTCCTGATGCTCGACACCTGCGACCACATCGCGATAGGCCGTGATGAGCCGGTCGAGTTCCGGCTCGATCTTCGCGACATCAATGGCGTTCCAGTCAGGACGGTTGATCAAGGTGCTCACGACGCTTCACTCTGCAGAGGTTGCCTTAGCACGAGCTTCGGGAAAGCACTCGTGCCGATGGATGACTGACGGTTCGAACCGTGCCGGACGCGATTGCGGAACGCGCGGTCGACACGATCAGATATCGAGGTTCGAGACCTGCAGCGCGTTGCGTTCGATGAAATCACGCCTCGGCTCCACCTGATCGCCCATCAGCGTATCGAACACTTCGTCGGCCGCGATGGCGTCCTCGATGCTCACCTGCAGCATGCGCCGCGCCGCGGGGTCCATGGTGGTTTCCCAGAGCTGCTCGGGATTCATCTCGCCGAGACCCTTGTAGCGCTGGATGGTGAGACCGCGTCTGGATTCGTCGATGAGCCAGTCCATCGCTTCCTTGAAACTCGACACCGCCTGCTGCCGTTCGCCGCGTGCCACCAGAGCGCCTTCTTCGAGCATGCCGTCGAGCTTGTCGGCCAGCGCCGCGAGGATGCGGTAATCGGGTGACATGAAGAACATCGGGTCGAGCGTCACGATTCTGTCATTGCCGTAGACACGGCGAATCAGACGGATACCGTAGCGTCCTTCGTCTTCGAACACTTCTTCGTGATAGCGGTTGTCCTCGCGAAGTTCCCGGTTCAGTACGGACGTCAGTTCGCTGGCGTACTGCTCGACGGCCTCACGGGAACCCAGCGCGTTCTCGACCAGCGGTGCCAGATTGAGCATGACATCGAGGATGTCACGACTGACGCTTCGCTCCATGCGGTTGAGCACGAGCGAGACACGCATGTATTCCTGCGCCAGCGACTCGAAGGCCGATTCGTTGATCGTGGGCGCTTCGGCGTTGACGTGCAACCGCGCTCCGTCGAGGGCCAGCTGCAGCAGATAACCGTTGAGCTCGGCATCGTCCTTGACATAGCGCTCCTGCTTGCCGCGCTTGACCTTGTACAGCGGGGGCTGCGCGATGTACACGTGACCTCGCTGGATCAGCTCCGGCATCTGCCGGTAGAAGAAGGTCAGCAGCAGCGTGCGGATGTGCGAACCGTCGACATCGGCATCGGTCATGATGACGATGTAGTGATAGCGGAGCTTGTCGATGTCGAATTCATCGCGCCCGATGCCGCAGCCGAGTGCGGTGATGAGCGTGCCGACCTCGGCGCTCTGCAGCATCCTGTCGAAGCGTGCCTTCTCGACGTTGAGGATCTTGCCCTTGAGCGGCAGGATGGCCTGACGCCGACGATCACGGCCCTGCTTCGCCGAACCACCGGCCGAATCACCCTCCACAAGGTACAGTTCGGATTTCGCGGGATCACGCTCCTGACAATCCGCGAGCTTGCCGGGCAGCCCTGCAATGTCGAGCGCACCCTTGCGGCGCGTCATCTCGCGCGCCTTCCTTGCCGCTTCGCGTGCCCGCGCGGCCTCGACGATCTTGCCCGTGATCTGCCGCGCCTCGGCGGGATTCTCCTGCAGGAAGTCGTGCATGAACTCGCCGAGCACCGACTCGACGATGCCCTTCACTTCCGAGGACACGAGCTTGTCCTTCGTCTGCGAGGAAAACTTCGGATCGGGCACCTTGACCGACAGAACCGCCGTGAGGCCTTCGCGGGCATCGTCACCCGTGGCCGAGACCTTCGCCTTCGACGTCACGCCTTCGGACTCCATATACTGATTAAGTGTACGGGTCATGGCCGATCGAAAACCCGCGAGGTGGGTACCACCGTCGCGCTGCGGGATGTTGTTCGTGAAGCAAAAGATGCTTTCCTGGTAGCCGTCGGTCCACTGCAGCGCGACTTCCACCGAAACGTCGTCCCGATCGCCGAGGGTATGCAGGATGGTCGGGTGAATCGCTTCCTTCTTGCGGTTGAGATGCTCGACGAAGGCGCTGATGCCACCTTCGTACTGGTAGGTGTCGGTCTGTTCGTCGCGCTCGTCGACCAGCACGATGCGCACGCCACTGTTCAGGAACGAGAGTTCGCGCAGCCGTTTGGCCAACACCCCGTACTCGAACTTGATGTTGGTGAAGGTGTGCGCACTGGGCTTGAAATGGATTTCCGTGCCGGTGCCTTCGGCATTGCCGATGATCTCGAGTTCGGTGACGGGTTTGCTTTCCTCGTAGCGCTGACGATGCACCTTCCCGTTGCGTCGGATGGTGAGTTCGAGCCATTCACTCAGGGCGTTGACCACCGACACACCCACCCCGTGCAATCCGCCCGACACCTTGTAGGAGTTGTCGTCGAACTTGCCGCCGGCGTGCAGCACCGTCATGATGACTTCGGCGGCGGACCTGCCCTCTTCCTTGTGCGTATCGACCGGAATGCCGCGACCGTCGTCGCTGACGCTGACCGATTCGTCCTTGTGGATGGTGATACGGATTTCCGTGCAGTAACCGGCAAGGGCTTCGTCGATCGAGTTGTCGACGACCTCGAACACCATGTGATGCAGGCCTGTGCCATCGTCGGTATCGCCGATGTACATGCCCGGGCGCTTGCGCACCGCATCAAGCCCCTTGAGCACCTTGATGTTGGAAGAATCGTACGAGTCGTTGTCACCCTTCGCGTTGGCACGGGGTGCATCAGGATGCGATTGACCTTCCACCGGTTCACTGAACGGCGTGGCCTTGTCGTCCTTCGGGGCATCGCCCCCGAATTGCTTGTCGTCGTGACTCATAAGGTGTCTGCGTGGCGTAACCCACCAATTATACACCTGTTTTGAGCACCCCGTCGGAAATCACGAAACGCTGTGCTTCCATCCCATCGAGATCACTCACTGCGTCGATCGATGCGAGAAAGATCTGGCTACCCAGCGAGCGAAGCTGTGCCAGCAAGGCGTGCAGATGCGTGTCATCGAGTTCGGAACCGAGGTCATCACACAACACCACGGCATGCTGGCCCGTGGCCTCATGCAGCAAACCCAGTTGGGCCAGTTGCAGTACATACACGAGCGACTTGAGTTCGCCACGTGACAATACCTGCCGCACCGGCACGCCGTCGGTCTGCACCTGGAGTTCGGCCCGGTGCGGACCATCCGACGTCGTTCTGAGCCGTCGATGCTGCTCGAGGTTTTCGGACAGAAGATCGACCAGTGATCGCTCCCGTGTCCAACCCTGTCGATAATGAAGTTCCACGTGGAACCTCAGCCCGGCATTGGCAACACGTGTCTTGATGGCCGCGGTCAGACGTTCCGTGTATTCCATCCGCAGGCGATTGAGTGCTTCCCCCGAAATAGCCAGAGGTTCATTCCAGGATTCGATCTCTCGAACCGGTGCCTGATCCCGGAGCAGCTGATTGCGTTGAACAAGCGCACGCCGGTACTGCCGCCAGTGCGACAGAAACGAAGGTTCCACGTGGAACAATCCCCAGTCGAGAAACTGCCGACGTTCGTCGGGACCCTCGAGCAGTAGCTTGAGGCTGTCGGGAGTGATGGCCTTGACGGGCAGGAGCCGCGTGATCTCGGCGAGTTGCTGAACCGGTTCGTAGTCGAGCCGTAGTTCGACACGACCGTCACGAAAGCGCTCGACACCGCAGCGGTGTTCGGCGCCGGTGTGCGCCTGTCGAAGTCGCGCTATCAGTGACAGGGAATCCGCACCGCGTGATATGAGTTCGCGCGGCTTGCGTGTGCGAAAGGTGTGTCCGGTGGACAGACACTGAATGGCTTCGAGCAGCGAACTCTTGCCGGCACCGTTGCCGCCGGTAATCAGGTTGAAGTCAGGGTGCGGTTCGATCGAGCAGTCGTCGATGTTGCGGAATGACCGGATGTCGAGTGCTTCAAGATGCATCAGTCAGAAGGTTCCACGTGGAACACACCGATCAAGCCGCCTGACGAACTGGACGCTACAGCCGCATCGGCATGACCACATAGCGCGAGTCGACACTGCCATCGGGTGAAATCAACGCGCTGCTGGCCGAGTCCTTGAGACGAATGACGGCGTTCTCCGTTTCCAGCGTGGACAGCACGTCAATGAGGTAATTGACGTTGAAACCGATTTCCACGGATTCACCCTGGTATTCCACCTCGAGCTCGTCCTCGGCTTCCTCCTGTTCGGGATTGTGGCTGGACACCTTGAGCAGACCCGTTTCCAGCGCAAGACGAATGCCACGGTATTTCTCGTTCGACAGGATCGAAGCGCGGGCGAGGCAGTTTCTGAGTGAATGGCAATCGACCACGACTTCCTTGTTGCTGTCCATCGGGATGACACGGTTGTAGTCGGGAAAGCGTCCGTCGATCAGACGCGTGGTCAACTGCACATCACCGGCGCGTACCTGCAACTGACGTGACGTCAGCAGCAGTTCGAGTTCGCTTTCGGCGTCCCGCGTATCGAGCATGCGCTGCAACTCCAGCACGGACTTCCTCGGAATGATGGCACGTACCGGTTCGTCGGGACTGGCTTCGGTAGCCACCTGACAGTGTGCCAGGCGGTGGCCGTCGGTGGCCACGCAGGAAAGACGCTCGCTCGATATTTCGAGCAGCATGCCGTTCAGAAAGAAACGCACATCCTGCTGTGCCATCGAGAAAGCCGTGGCCTTGATGCATCGCAGCAGCTGCTCGACCGGCAGTCGTACCTTCTGCGGATCGACGAGTGCATCGACGTGTGGAAAATTCTCGGCGGGGAGGGTGGCCAGCGTGAAGCGGCTGCGGCCGGATTTCACGAGTGCTTTCGCTGCACTGCTCTCGAAAGTCACATTGGCGCCGTCCGGAAGAGACTTGATGATGTCGTGAAACTTCCTGGCGGGCACGGTAGTTGCACCGGGTTGATCGATTATCAGAGCCTGTTCGGCACGAATCTCGATTTCCGAGTCGGTGGCCGTCAGACTGAAACCGTTTTCACCGGCATTGATCAGCACGTTGCCCATGATCGGATTGGTCTGACGTCGTTCGACAGCACCGATCACCTGTTGCAGTGGGTGAAGCAGATCGTCACGTTGTGCACTGAACTTCATGTCGGGATCCGGAAAAAGAAGAATCTGTTCTGTTTCTAAGGTTTATGATTGTTGTTAGTCGACAGCCTTTCTGTGGACAAGTCTGATTATTCTTTCATAATCAATGGGTTGAGTTGCACAAGAACCCGGGTATAAGTCGACTGTCGCAAAGCGGGAAAGCTGTGAACGCCGAAAGATCGTCCCGCTGTATGCCCGTTCGATACCCCTTGTCCGCGAATACTGTCCACAGAGTTTTCCACAGCTTCGTGGTACCTGGCAAGCACATGCAAGGGGAATGTTGCCACCTCGTCAGTGCCTGTCATGCCATCAGTGTCCGTTGCAGGTTGCGATAGTCGACCGCGAGGTCTTCATCGCTGTCGAGCTGCTTGGTGATCCTGTCGCAGGCATGCATGACGGTGGAATGGTCTCGGCCACCGAAGGCTCGGCCGATCTCGGGAAAGCTCTTGTCGGTCAGCTCCTTGGCCAGCGTCATGGCCATCTGCCGCGGCCGGACCACGTCGCGGGTGCGTCGCGGTCCAAGCAGTTCCGACAGCCGGATGCTGTAGTACTCGGCCACCACATTCTGAATGTTCGGGATGGTCACCTGACGCGCGTGTACGCTGATGAGGTCGGCGAGGGTGTCACGGGCGTGCTCGAGCGTGATCTCGCCACCGAGGATCATCGCCTGGGCGCTGACGCGGCGCAGCGCGCCTTCGAGTTCGCGCACGTTCGAGCGGATGTGCCTGGCAATGAAGAACGCCACCTCGTTCGGCAGTTCCACCATGAGTTGTTCGGCCTTGCTGTGCAGGATGGCGACCCGCATCTCGAGTTCCGGTGGCTCGATCGACACCGAAAAGCCGCCGCCGAAGCGCGATTTGAGACGATCTTCGAGTCCGGCCACTTCCTTCACGTAGCGGTCGCAGGTCAGCACGATCTGCTGGTTGTTGTCGAAGAGGGCGTTGAAGGTGTGGAAGAACTCCTCCTGGGTCTGTTCCTTGCCGGCGAAGAACTGGACGTCGTCGACGAGCAGGGCATCGACGCTGCGATAGCGTTCCTTGAAGGTCGACATGCGCCCGTGCTGCAGCGAGGCGACCATGTCGGCGACGTAGCGCTCCGAGTTCACGTAGAGCACGCGGGCGTCGGGGTTCGTCGCGATCATCGAATGACCGATGGCCTGCATCAGGTGGGTCTTGCCGAGGCCCGAGGCGCCGTAGATCAGGAAGGGGTTGTAGTGCTGTCCCGGCTGCCGGGCGATCTGCATCGCGGCGGCGTGCGCAAGCTGGTTGGAGTTGCCCGCAACGAGCTTCTCGAAGGTGTACTCGGGCTTGAGGTAGGAGTCGTGCTGACGGGCAGGGCGCGCCACCTGTGAATGGTTCGGCGGCAGCGTGTTGCTGCCGAGCGTTTCGTCGTTGGCACTTCCTCGATTCCCCGACCCGCCCTGGCAGCCCGAACCGGCATTCGTGGCGTGGTGACTGCCGCCACTGCCGGGAATCACCTCGAAACCGCGTTCGGCCGCCGGCGCGGAGTCGTCGGAGCCGATGCGCAGGAAGATCTTCACCTCGTCGGGGTGCGAACACTGCGTCGCGATCGTTTCGATCTGTTCGAGGAAGTTGTTCTTGACCATGTCCAGCACGAAGCGGTTCGGTGCCATGATCACGAGACGCGGGCCGTCCTGACGGGCCTGCAGAGGACGAATCCAGGTGTTGAGCTGCTGTTCGGACAGCGCTGATTCGAGGTGGTCGAGGCAGCGGCTCCAGAGTGTCGGGTGCGGCAACGGGGCTCTCCATTCCATCGGCTTGGCGAGAGGGGGTGATCACTCTACTGGCATAGCGGCGGCAATTCAATTGTCGGGCGTCTTGCAATTGTCAATTTCGGGTGGGAACGTGCGGTTGCAGGCGGGGGCAGGCAAGGGGGTGGGCAGGCCTGATGATGGAGGCCCGCGGAGCATACGAGCTTGCAAAACCAGCTCCTGAGGCAGCCCTGGTCACAGACTCCTGTCTTGATCGGGCCATGCTCCCTTCCGTTCACCTGGTTGCAGGTAGCGGATCCGTCCCCTCGCCGAGAATGACGAGATAAGCGCGATAGCTGAAAACGCGGTTCCGCTTGCGACCCGTGATCTCTTCGAGAATCCCCAGACGTTCGAGCTCGGCGAGCCCGGCGTTGACCGTCGGCGCCGAGAGACCGGTGTGCTCGACCAGTTGGTTCGCCGTGAGGAACGGGTACTGCTGGAACAGTTCATGGATACGCATTGACGAAGCGACGCGGTCGCTTTCAGCCGTGATGCGTTTGCGGTCCTCCTTGAACAGATCGACGATCCTTGTGGCAGCGTCGAACGCCTGGTTGGCCGTTTCGGCCACGCCGGCAAGAAAGAAGTCGAGCCATGCTTCCCAGTGACCGTACTCACGCACTTCCTGAAGGAGACGGTAGTAATCCGTTCGATGCGTCTTGAGATACAGGCTCAGGTAGAGAAGCGGCTTCTGCAACACGCCATTGACACAGAGATAGAGTGTCACCAGCAAACGGCCGATGCGTCCATTGCCGTCGAGAAACGGGTGAATCGTTTCGAACTGAACGTGCAGCAGTCCGGCCTTGACGATAGCCGGGAGACGGGACTCGTCCTCGTGCATGAAACGTTCGAATGCCGCGAGGCAGTCATCCAGTTCGGTGACCGGTGGCGGCACGTACAATGCGTTGCCCGGCCGTGTACCACCAATCCAGTTCTGTGATCGTCGAAACTCACCGGGATCCCTGGTGCCACCGCGTCCGCTTTGCAGCAGTCGAGCGTGCATCTCGCGGATCAATCGCAGCGACAGCGGCAGGTCCTGCAATCGATCCAGTCCATACATCATGGCATCGACGTAGTTCGAGACCTCGCGAATGTCATCGATCGGCTGGCCGGTCTGTGCCTCGGTCTCGAAACGCAGCAGATCGGTGAGTGTCGATTGCGTACCCTCTATCTGCGAGGACAGCACCGCCTCCTTGCGAACATACATGTAGAGAAACAGCTCCTGATGCGGCAGCAGCATCGATATGCCGTCCAGTCGTCCCAGGGCGCGTTCGGCAAGGCTGATCCGATCCAGAAGCGCCAGGACATCGATCGTTGGTACCGGCGGCAGTGGAGGCGGCACGAATGCACGCACCATCTCCCCGGCGACGGGTGATTCCACAAAGCGGCCAAGACGTTGGTCAGGGTTGCAATCGCTCATGCCTCACCATGATGCCTCACGCTTGTTTAAGCAACAAGGCCTTCGCTTAATTAACGAACAGGCCAGGGTAAGCGAGCTTGACCAACGCAGCAGGAGCACCGTGACCGGGTACGCTTGGCGAGTCCGCATGCCACCGTTTCGTCGATCATCATCCGGCCAGCGACAGGTGGTGTGCATGAGATAGTGGGTAAGCGTGTCGGTACTGGCCACGTGAAGCCACTGCAAACTGGTGCCGACTCGCATTCCGCTTTCGTCGAAGTGCACGTGCTCGCTTGCGATCAGTGCATCGATTACCTGTTGCTCGAAGCCTCCCAGAGCGTCACCGGCACGCCGATGGATGCCGTCAAGCGTGCCTTCGCTCAGGCTGACGCCGAACAGATCGGCGAACGCTTGCCGAAGCCGGGCGTACGGCAGCATCCGGTACTGACCGTGGTAGGTGGCCATTGAGCGGATGTGCTCGTCGTATTGCAGCGGTTGATCCACACCGGCAGAGGTGTAGACGTGACCGTCGGAGTGTCCAGTCAGGACGTCTGGCTCGTGGTTGATGTAGTTACCGAAAATGATTAATTGAAGTGGGTTGTGATAATGTTGACATATATCAGTCTGAGTTGATGAATATATCTCGTTTCGTAGTCGTTGAAAGCAATGGATAGAATACCTCCAATCCTGCTGGCTCTGGTTTGCGTCCTGGCATGGAGCTTTATTCCGATAGTGTCCAGAATCGGACAGGCAGATATCGACGGTTTGCAGTTTTTATTCTGGACGAATTTCTTGTCCACCCTCTCCGTTGGTTTTGTCACAAAGAATCTAAGAATCAAATTGGCCAAGGAGTTCGATGTAATAAAATGCAGTCAGACCATGTATCTGGGTTTCCTGGGTTGTTTTTTATATTATTTATGCATTTACCATGGATACGCCAAGGGAGACTCGGTCGAGGTCCTTGTTGTCCAGTACTTGTGGCCCCCGATGATTTCGATTTTTGCAGTATTTATTCTCAAGGAAAGGTTGAACGCACGCAGAATAATTTCTCTGATGTTGGGATTCATGGCTGCTGTTGTTGTTCTTACAAAGGGGGATGTGTTTTCACTGGATTACTCCAACGTCTCCGCGGCGGATTCAAGCGCTCTTGTTGTCACTCTTGTTGGTGCCATATCGTTTTCCCTGTTCTCGGTATTTTCAAAACTGGAGCGAAGGCAGGATGTTTCATTGAGTGTTTTCATGTATTTTCTGTGGGCCACCATGTTTTCACTCATCACCTTGATCCTGTGGGGTGGCCTTGCCGTTCCTGATCTTGCATCAATGCCCGTTGTATTGATCAATGGGGTTTTTATCAATGGATTGTCTTATATCCTTTGGATCCATGCTCTGTCCAGAGAGGATGCATCCAAAATAGCACCATTGGTATATATTTCACCGGTTCTGTCGGTTGTCTGGATCTCTCTGGTATTTAATGAAAATATAACCTTCATGAATTTTATAGCAATTTCTCTGGTGATAATCTCCGGGATGCTGGTCACCGCAAAACAAACGTAACCATATCAGTCGATATCACAATGGCACTCGGGGTGGATTCAAGTGGCCGTAGCAACAGTGACCTGTTGAACACTGGAGCAATGATCAAAAAATGTCCTGCGGCATTTTATGGTAGGCGATCGGGTATCAGGCCCATGCCACGCTAATAACGCTCATCTTCAAGACTCTTCTGCTTCATGGCTCCACTCTCGGGATGATTCCCGTCTCGTTCGGCCTCTCGTTCCCCGATCTTGCGCCGTGACTCGATCCGGATGAGACTGCCGCTCGAGCCTGCCGTGCCGAACACTCTCGCGGGGCTGGCACGATTCGGTAGTGTATCCTCGGTTCCGGTTTCCGGTGACGGGAAGACGTAGGCAGGCCTCGGATGAACGACGGCGGATACGTGCCATGATCGACATTCAACCTCTGGTCATCCTGCGCGAGATTGACCGAACAGGCAGCCTGACCGAAGCGGCTGAAAAGCTCTGCCTGACGCAATCGGCAGTCAGTCACGCAATCCGCCGATTCGAGGCGCGACACGAGGTCAAGCTGTGGGAGCGCGAGGGGCGCAAGCTGTGTCTGACGCCTGCCGGGGAGTATCTTCTGAGCCTCGCGACGCGGGTGCTGCCGCAGCTCGAACATGGCTCGGCGGTGCTTGCCGATTACGCGCGCGGCCGGCGCGGAGCGATCCGGGTCGGGGTGGAATGCCATCCCTGTCAGAACTGGCTGATGCGCGTGATCGACTTGTTCCTGGCGGAATGGCCCGATGTCGAGCTGGATGTCACCTCGGCCTTCCAGTTCGGTGGGCTTGCCGCGCTTCTGAACCATGAGATCGACATCCTCGTCACGCCCGATCCGATCGAACGCCCCGGGGTCCGGTACAGGCCTGTCTTCGACTATGAGCTGATACTGGCCGTGGCCGAAACGCACCCTCTGGCAAGGAAACGGCAGGTCACGCCCGGAGATCTGGCCGGCGAGACTCTGATCACCTATCCCGTGCCCAGGGAAAGGCTGGATATCTACACCCGTTTTCTGGCTCCCGCCCATGCGTTGCCGAAGCGTCACCGCACGGTTGAAACGACCGACCTGATGCTGCGCCTGGTGGCAACGGGCCGCGTGGTCAGTGCCACGCCCGACTGGCTGTTGCACGAGGCGAGAGGGGTGAAGGGCGTGCGGCTGGGTGACGGGATCACCAAGTCCATCCATCTGGGTTATCGCAGCGGGGTGTCGGCCAACTATGTCGATGCCTTTGTCGGTCTCGCCGAAACCGTCGAGGTCTGAAGACGCGGACGCTACCCACTCCTCGGTCTGACCCTGTCCATCGAGCGTTGCTGTCCACGCATGACAGATTGTCATGTGTATCCTAGAAAATGTCAATTTCATTCATGCGTCAGTTGCCGTATAAATCGTTCCTGATCTGTCGACATCCGGCAGAAACATGCGCTGAACGAACCGCACCCCGATGAGGGTACCCCGAAGAGAACGGACGATTAAAGAACCCCGTTCTTCGGTTCGACCCCGGACAGACAGGAGCCGAATCACAATGACCGACGACCTTGCCTTCAGGATCAAGAGCATTCGTTTCGACGAAACCTATACGCCCACCGAGGGCACGCGGCTGACCACCAATTTCGCGAATCTGGCGCGAAGCGAAAACCGCCGCGAAAACCTGCAGAATGCGCTGCAGATGATCAACAATCACTGCAATCATCTCGCCCATTGGGACAACCCGGACAACGATCGCTACACGGTCGAGCTGGACATCATTTCGGTCGACATGGACATGGATGGCAGCGGTGAGTCCTTCCCGGCGATTGAATTTCTCAGAACAACGATCGTTGACCACAAAAACGGCACTCGCCGTGAAGGAATCGTCGGCAACAATTTCTCGTCCTATGTGCGGGATTACGATTTCAGCGTGCTGCTGCCCGAACACAACGCCGGCCGAGAAGGGTTCAGTGTGCCGGAGGATTTCGGTGACCTGCACGGGCGAATCTTCCAGTCATTCATCGCCTCCGAAGCCTATGCGACGCATTTTCGCAAACCGCCGGTGATCTGCCTGAGCGTGTCCGAAAACCGGACCTATTTCCGCACCGCAAACGAACACCCCGTGCTGGGCGTGGAATACGAACCCGATGAAGCCTCGCTGACCGAGCGGTATTTCAGGAAGATGAACATGCAGGTGCGTTACTTCATGCCGCCCAACAGCGTTGCTCCCCTGGCCTTCTATTTCTTCGGCGATCTTCTCAACGACTACACCAACCTTGAACTGATCAGCACAATCAGCACCATGGAAGCCTTCCAGAAGATCTACCGTCCCGAGATCTACAACGCGAATTCGGTTGCCGGCCAGCGCTACAGACCAAGCCTGAAGCATCAGGATTTTTCGCAGGCGCGGGTTGTCTATGATCGCGAGGAGCGGACGCAGCTTGCGATCGCGCAGGGGAAGTTTGCCGAAGAGCACCTCATCAAGCCGTATCGTGCCATGCTTGATACATGGTCCGCCGGGTTCGCCAAATCAGCAGGATCCGCCGGTTTCGCCGCCCGATAGATTCTCCGAACACTGCAGAAACTCACGAGGTCGCATTTCATGGAGAAGCTTCTTCCAACGTCTACGGCGGGCAGCCTGCCGAAACCCTCCTGGCTGTCGGAACCGGAAAGACTCTGGTCGCCCTGGAAGCTGGAAGGTGATGCACTGCGCGAGGGCAAACAGGACGCGCTGCGCGTTTCACTGGCCGAGCAGCGGCACGCAGGCATCGATATCGTCAGCGATGGTGAACAGACCCGCCAGCACTTTGTCACGACCTTCATCGAGCATCTGAACGGCGTGGATTTCGAAAGACGCGAAACCGTGAGAATCCGCGACCGTTACGATGCCAGCGTGCCGACGGTGACCGGTGCCGTTTCGCGTGAAAAGCCGGTCTTTGTCGAGGATGCCGGATTCCTGCGCCAGCAGACGAAGGCTCCGATCAAATGGGCGCTGCCCGGGCCCATGACGATGATCGACACGCTTCATGACGTGCATTACCGGAGTCGTGAAGCGCTCGCTCGGGAATTTGCGACGATTCTGAATCAGGAAGCGAAGGAACTGGAAGCCGCCGGTGTCGACATCATCCAGTTCGACGAGCCTGCATTCAACGTGTTCTTCGACGAGGTGAATGACTGGGGCATTGCCACACTGGAGCGGGCCATCGAAGGGCTGAAATGCGAAACGGCAGTCCATATCTGTTACGGCTACGGCATCAAGGCCAATACGGACTGGAAAAAGACCCTGGGTTCGGAATGGCGGCAGTATGAAGAGACGTTTCCGAAGCTCCGGTCGTCCGGCATTGATCTGGTTTCGCTCGAATGCCATAACTCCAGAGTGCCGATGGATCTCATCGAGCTGCTGCGTGGCAAGAAAGTCATGGTCGGGGCAATTGATGTGGCCAGCAACAGGATCGAGACACCCGAAGAAGTCGCCGATACCTTGCGCAAGGCCCTTCGGTTCGTTGACGCCGACAAGCTCTATCCCTGCACCAATTGCGGCATGGCACCGCTGTCGCGCGCCGTTGCACGAGGCAAGCTGGGTGCGTTGAGCGCGGGTGCCCGGATCGTTCGCAGGGAGCTCGGGGCGGAGTAGTGTCATTCTCGAGCCGCGGCAGCACTTCAACTGATCTTCGAGCCGGCAATGGCATGGGTCAGATCCTGACTCGCATCGAGGCTGAAAACGCTGGTATCGTGGACAAGCGCAGGGTCATGCTGCCCGGTATCTCGATGGACAGGAACATCCAGGAGGCACGGAATCACCATTCCACGAAACCCGGTGATTGGCTCTGGTTCTATGATCAAGTGAAGAACAAGGGTCCGTGGGATTACAAGCAACAGAACGCAGACGTAGCATTTCAGGATTTCGGTAACTTCAGCATATGGTGCACAAAGAGTTGCTTGGCGGCGTTGCCTGTGGTGTAACGCTGTTGGTTCTGAGTGCATGTCAGCCGATGGCATCCCATGACGAAGTGAGTCGCGTTTCTTCTCCCGGCGATTCAGGTCTTGACGCCGTGCTGGTCGAGGTCAACACTGGCGCCACGGATACCTTCCGGTACGATGTGTTCGTGGTGCCGGAAGGTGCCACCACCATGGAAAGATCGGTGGTTACGCTGGTAGGGGCGACCAGAAATGATCGTGCGTACGGCGCGAATTTCCGATGGCAAGGACCGACACACCTGCGCATCGAGTATTTCAAGGCGCGTGATGTACAAGGAGAGGCTGGCACTGTCCATATCGGTCAGCAAGCGGTTCAGGTCGAGTTGGTTCCGGGCATTTCTGATCCAGGCGCTCCGCCGGGCGGCATGGAATACAATCGGCGAAATGCTCCGGTAACGAAGGCATCGCATCTTGACTCGAAGGAGCCGCCATGATCCACATCAATCGCTCTGCCCGAGCGAACGAGTCGAACAAAGACGGTATCAGGCGACTGTGGCGCCGAGCCGGGTGGGAGCCGGCGTTCCTGCAAACGTCTCTCGCGGCGATGATTTATGATGAGGTGGCCCTGTCGGAGCGCAACGTCGAGCTTGAAGTCCTCATCCCTCGGTGATATGATGGAGAGTTCCGCAAAGCTTCAAGTGCATGACTCCCAGTAGTCATCGCCCCCGGATGATACCGTCATGAAAAGAACCTACAATCCGAGCAAGATCAAGCGCGCCCGTACCCACGGTTTCCGTGCCCGCAATGCCACGCGCAGTGGCCGTGACGTGCTCGCTGCTCGTCGTCGCAAGGGTCGCGCGCGTCTCTGTCCCTGAACCACACGAAGCACACCTTTCCGCGCTCGGCGCGGCTTCTCTCCGGTGCCGACTACGGCGACGTCTTCAGAAGGAATCGCCGCTTCGGCGACAGGCACTGGAGCATTCTGGTGCATCGCGAAGCCGACAGGGCAGCCCCGGCAAGACTCGGTCTCGCCATCGCGAAGAAGCGGGCGAAGCGTGCCGTGGATCGCAATCGTCTCAAGCGTGTTGCCCGCGAAGCCTTTCGTCATCGCCGCGAGGAACTGTCCGGCCTCGCCATCGTGGTCATGAACCGCGATCCGGCAGCAGCAGCGGGTACTGCGGAGCTGCGCATGGCATTCGATCGCATTCTCGATGATGTGATCAGCAAGCACGAGCGAAAGCGGGGATAATGGCGCCATGTTGTGGTTCATCCGCTTCTACCAACGGTGGATCAGTCCGTTCCTCGCGCCGCGCTGCCGCTTCTACCCGACCTGTTCGAGCTACGCCCACGAGGCCATCGAAACGCATGGTCCCGTGAAGGGCGGATGGCTGGCCGTGAAGCGGATCTGCCGTTGCCATCCACTGCATGCAGGCGGCTACGATCCGGTGCCTCCCTGCCAGTGCCACGACATCAACCGAACAACCTCTGACACCTCACCCAGCACCGAGCCCGTCGATGGATAACCAACGCCTCTTTCTGTATATCGCGCTCGGTTTCGTTTCGCTTCTGCTCTATCAGAGCTGGGTGGCGGACTACCACACGCCTGCCGTCAGGACGCCAACGGAAGCAGCGAAAGCGACGGGTGAGGGCGCATCGACTGCCGCCTCCGACACCCCCGGCGGTGTCGCAGCCTCGGCTGACCTTCCCGGCACCGCCGCGGCGGACGATGCCGTGGCGGCGGACGCGGTCGATGCCACGCTTGCCGCACCCGCCGTCACGGTGCGCACGGATGTCATCGATACCACCATCAGCACCCGGGGTGCCACCATCACGCGCGTGGCGCTGCTCGACTACCCGATCGACATCGACGAGCCCGACGTGCCGCTCGAACTCATGAGCAACGAACCCGGACGCTACATGGTGCTGCAGTCGGGTCTGCAATCACGCGAGGGTGTGGCTGCTCCCACGCATCGCGAGCCGTACACCGTGGAGGCCGACAGCTACGTGCTGGCCGATGGCGAAGACAGTCTCTCGGTGCCCTTCGTGTGGGAAGGCGCGAACGGCGTGAAGGTGGTCAAGACCCTGACCTTCCACCGCAACAGCTATCAGGTCGAGATCGACTACCGGATCCAGAATGCCTCGGGTGAATCCTGGCCCGTCAACCAGTATCGCCAGATCAAGCGCAAGCCCGCCACCAAGGACGAGCGCCAGCAGTTCATGAATACCTACATCGGGGGCGTCCTCTCGACCGAAGACGACACCTACGACAAGATCAAGTTCGGCGACATGCAGGAAGAGAACCTCAACCGCGAGTTCGTCAACGGCTGGGTGGCCATGATTCAGCACTACTTCGCCGCGGCGCTCATCCCCACCGAAGAAGGCGTCGCCAACACGGCCTACACGCGGTATCTCGCCGACGAGAATCGCTACCTCATCGGGCTTGTCTCGGCGTCCACGGTGGTGCCTGCCGGCGAGGAGGCGAGTTTCGGCACTCGTGCCTACATCGGTCCGAAGATCCAGGATCGACTCAAGGCCGCGGCGCCGAATCTCGAACTCACCGTTGATTTCGGATGGCTGACGATACTTTCCCAGCCACTGTTCTGGCTCCTGAAGACCATCCACGGTTTCATCGGCAACTGGGGCTGGGCCATCATCCTCGTTACCGTCATCGTCAAGGCCCTGTTCTACAAGCTGTCCGAAGCAAGCTACAAGTCGATGGCGAAGATGCGGCTGCTGCAACCGAAACTGCAGGCGCTGAAGGAACGCCATGGCGACGATCGTGCCGCCATGGGGCAGGCCACGATGGCGCTCTACAAGAAGGAACAGGTCAACCCGCTCGGGGGCTGTCTGCCGATGCTCATCCAGATACCGGTGTTCATCGCGCTCTACTGGGCGCTGCTCGAAAGCGTGGAGCTTCGCCAGGCACCGTGGATTCTCTGGATTCGGGATCTCTCCGTGCGTGATCCCTACTTCATCCTGCCGGTCATCATGGCCATCACCATGTTCATCCAGCAGAAGCTGAACCCGGCACCGGTCGACCCGATCCAGCAGCGCGTCATGCAGTTCCTGCCACTCGTCTTCGGCGTGTTCTTCGCCATGTTCCCGGCCGGGCTCGTGCTCTACTGGGTGGCCAACAACACCCTCACGATCGCCCAGCAGTACTACATCACGAAATACGTTGTCGGCGATACCCCTGACCCGAACCGTCACAAGCGCAGCCATGGCAAGGAGAATGCCGGCGGCAAACCCACCCGCAGCGGCAGGAAGAAAGGCAAGGGCTAGGGCCCGTCAACACACCAGCCGGATGATGCCGGCAACTGGAAAACACGGCTGATGCCGCCGGCGCCGGACAGTCTCGACGGCGGCACAGCGCAGCAGCAACAAGTGACAGGCGGTTGCATGAACGTCACCGACACCATCGCAGCCATTGCCACGGGCAGCGGACGCGCGGGCATCGGCATCATCAGGGTCAGCGGGCCCGCGGCGTCCGCCATCGGCGAGGCGATCACGGGCCGGACACTGCCCGTGCGCAAGGCCGTCTACCTGCCGTTTCTGGATGCCGACGACAGCGAGCTCGACGAGGGCATCGCCATCCGTTTCGCCGCACCCGAATCCTACACGGGCGAAGACGTGCTCGAACTGCAGGGTCATGGCGGCCCCGTCGTGCTGCAGCTTCTGCTCTCACGCGTGCTCGCACTCGGTGCCCGCGCCGCACGACCCGGCGAATTCTCCGAACGGGCCTTCCTGAACGGCAAGCTCGACCTTGCCCAGGCCGAGGCCGTGGCCGACCTCATCAACGCCGGTACCGAAGCGGCCGCCCGCGCGGCGGTGCGCTCGATGGGTGGTGTCCTCTCGGCTGCCGTCAGCGAACTGGATGAAGCGGTGGTGGCGTTGCGTGTCTGGCTCGAAGCCGCGCTCGATTTCAGCGAAGAGGACATCGACTTTCTCGGCGAGCCCGCGCTGCGAAAACGCGCGCACGAGCTGGTGGCGAACTACGACAGCCTGATGGCGCGCATGGCGCAGGGGCAGCGACTGCGCGATGGCCTCTCGATCGTCATTGCCGGGCCGGTCAACGCCGGCAAGTCGAGCCTTCTGAACGCCCTGTCGGGCACCGATACCGCCATCGTCACCGACATCGAAGGCACTACGCGCGACGTGCTGCACGCGGAACTCTCGATCGATGGTCTGCCGCTGCACGTCATCGACACGGCCGGCATGCGCGACAGCGATGATCCCGTCGAACGTGAAGGCATGGAACGAGCGAAGCGCGCGATTGCCGCAAGCGATCATGTGCTGCTGCTGTTCGACATGTCGGCTTGTCCGGGGCATGCCTTCGACGAGGACACCCTGCTGGCACGCTATGCCCTGCCGCGGGGTCTGCCGCGCACGCTGGTGCTGAACAAGCGGGATCTCGTCGATGCGGAGTCCTGCGAACAGCAACGCGGGCAGTTCGGCGAACTCGCCAGCGAAGCGCTGGCGATATCGGTCAGAAGCGGGGAAGGGATGGATGCACTGCGCGCGCATCTTCTCTCGCTTGCCGGCCATGATCGTGCCATCGAGGGCGCGCTCATCGCGCGCGGCCGTCAGCTGGATGCCCTGTCGCGCTCGCGCAGGCACGCCCTCGACGCACTGGCACGGCTCGACAGCCTCGACATGCCGGAACTCGCCGCCGAGGAACTCCGCCTTGCCCACATCGCGCTGCAGGAGATCACCGGTGAATTCGACAGCGAGGATCTGCTCGGACGCATCTTCGGGGAGTTCTGCATCGGCAAGTAGCCAGCCGGTGCGGGGCATCAACCGTGGCGCTGCCCCGCGTCCGTGTGACTGTCCTGCAGGCCCCGGGCTTCACTCGTCGAGTACGACGACCACCGGCTGAACCTGTCCGCGTGTCGGTCTCATCGTGCTGAGATGCCTCGGCGGCGAGGTGGTCAGGTCGTACTGCACCAGCTCGGTACCGGTGATGGCGTACAGCTTCTGTTCGTGGGCGATCACGTCGCGGCAGTTGACATCGAGCGTGTCGCGCGGGGCCGGGTTGGTCGGGTCGCTGATGTCGAAGGTCTTCAGTCCGGCCACGTCGTCGCAGACGTACAGCGAATCGCCATCGCTCGAGGCGGAAAGTCCGCGCGGGTACTGCATGCCGAGGCTCTTCACGAGAGTCGGGTTGGTCGGATCGCTGATGTCGATCACGTCGAGCTGGTTCGCGCCACCGCTGTCGGAGCGCAGCGTCACGTACGCGTGGTTCCTGCTCGCGACGACCGGGTCTTCGGCCACGGCGTGCAGCAGACTGCCGAGTTCACGAGGGTTGGCCTTGTCGGTGTTGTCGTAGATGTACATGCCCGAACTCGCACCCATGAGCAGGTAGTCCTCGTAGGGGAAGATCGTTTCCACGTCACGCGCGATGTTGACGCGACTCCAGGGATTCGGTGCAAAGGGCGTGGTGATGTCGAACAGTTGCAGGTCGGATTCGGCGAGGGCATAGAGGTAGTCTCCGGCAATCGTCATGCGGGCGGTGGAACCACCCACACCGGTGCCGTTGCCGAGTCCGCCACTGCCGCCAGCGCCAGTGCTGTCGCTGCTGCTGTCGCCGCAGGAGGACAGCAAGGCAAGGGAGGTGACAACCGAGAGTGCTGCTGCAAGATAGTGAATGCGCATGATTTCGATCCTCAGTTGCGGTAGCCGACGACCACACCACGGCTTTCGTCGACGTCACTGAAGTAGACGTCATCGTCGATGACCTGGTAGGGATCGTAGGGGAAGATGTCGACTTCGCGATCGACCTCGATCACGGCTTCGGGGTTTCTCGCATCCAGCGTGACAAGGTCTACGAAGCTGTCGACGAAGATGTAGCCGTCGCGGATGCTGATCTCGGTACTGCCGGGTACCTCCACGTAGGCGGTGTTTTTCGGTGCCGTGGGGTCGCGGTTGTCGAGCACGTGAATGCCCTTGCCGGTATCGACGAGAAAGATCCAGGAATCGTAGAGATACACTCGATCGATGGTGTCGTCGATTTCTTCCGCTTCGGTGACGACCACACTTTCGCGGAGCTCGTCGTAGCTCATGTAGACCGGTATGTAACGGCTGAGGGCGTGGTCATCATCGTCGACGTCCCAAGGGCAGCCAGCGAGCAGAACGCTTGCGGCAACAACGCTCAGGACAGGGTGGTATTTCGTCATGGTGGTACTTCTCCGTCGGCTCACGTGATCGTCGGTAGGCATGTTCCTTCCATCACCTTGCCCGCGGTAACGCACAATGCAGGCTTGTTTGACGAATCATCACCGCTGCCGTCGATTCACGCCGTGAATTGTGTCCTTGGTTGTCGTGGGCTCAGACCGTATAATGCTAGGTTGTCCTTGAATTTCTGCCACGCGTATCGTCGTGCAGGCAGGTTGTCTCATGCAGTTCCCTGATTCCCCTGACGTCATCGTGGTAGGTGGCGGTCACGCCGGTACCGAGGCAGCGCTCGCCGCGGCGCGCACGGGTGCCCGCACCCTGCTGCTTACCCACAACATCGACACCCTCGGACAGATGAGCTGCAATCCGGCCATCGGTGGCATCGGCAAGGGGCATCTGGTGCGCGAGATCGATGCGCTCGGTGGTGCCATGGCGAGGGCAGCCGATACCGCGGGCATTCACTTTCGGACGCTCAATGCGCGGAAGGGGCCGGCCGTGCGTGCCACGCGTGCCCAGTCGGATCGGCAGCGCTATCGTCAGGCCATCCGCAGCATGCTCGAGAACCAGCCCGGACTGAGCATCTTCCAGGGGGCGGTCGATGATCTCCTGCTCGACGAAGGCGGGGCCGACGGCACGGCTGCGGCTCGCGTGCTGGGTGTGCGTACCGAACTCGGTGTCACCTTCACGGCACCGACCGTGGTACTGACCGTGGGCACCTTTCTCGCCGGCCGGATCCACATCGGTGAAGCGCAGCGGAATGCCGGTCGCGCGGGTGACCCGCCGGCGACCACGCTCGCGATGAAGTTGCGCGAACTCGCGCTCGGTACCGGGCGCCTCAAGACCGGTACGCCACCGCGCATCGACGGACGCAGCATCGACTACAGCACACTTGAAGTGCAGCCGGGTGACGAGCCACGACCGGTGTTTTCCTTTCTCGGCAGCCGTGACGATCATCCTGCCCAGGTGCATTGCCACATCACGAGCACCAACGAGAAGACGCACGACATCATTCGCGCGGCCATGCACCGTTCGCCCCTGTTCTCGGGCGACATCGAAGGCGCGGGACCGCGTTACTGCCCGTCCATCGAAGACAAGGTGGTGCGCTTTGCCGACCGTGATTCGCACCAGATCTTCATCGAGCCCGAAGGGCTGAACACCCACGAGATCTACCCGAACGGCATCTCCACGAGCCTGCCCTTCGACGTGCAGATCGACTACGTGAAGTCCATTCGCGGCTTCGAGAACGCGCATGTCACGCGACCGGGCTACGCCATCGAGTACGACTACTTCGATCCGCGCGGGCTGCTGCCCTCGCTGGAAACCCGTCAGGTGTCGGGCCTGTATTTCGCCGGCCAGATCAACGGCACCACGGGTTACGAGGAAGCTGCGGCCCAGGGGCTCGTCGCCGGGCTCAACGCCTCGCGCGCGACACGCGGTCTTCCTGCCTGGTCGCCGCAGCGGAACGAAGCCTACATCGGCGTGCTCATCGACGACCTCGTCACCCGTGGCACGCGCGAGCCCTATCGCATGTTCACGAGCCGCGCCGAGTACCGGCTGATGCTGCGTGAGGACAATGCCGATCTGCGTCTGACACCCGTCGGGCGCGAGCTGGGTCTCGTTGACGATGCGCGCTGGTCGGCCTTCGGTGCCCGCCGTGAAGCCATCGAGACACTGGCCGCACGCCTTGACGATCTCTGGGTGCGTCCGGGCAGCGACAGCGCGACACGACTCCTGGCCGAAAGCGGCATGCAGCTGAAGCGGGAACGCCGCGTCAGCGAGATGCTCAGGATGCCGGAATTCACCCTCGCGCAACTCCTGGACGCCGTGGAACCCGAGGTGCAGCAAGCCAGTGCCGATGTGGTCGAGCAGGTGGAGATTCAGGGCAAGTACCGTGGCTATCTCGACCGGATGCAGGCCGACATCGACAAGAGCCGCGCACAGCAGGACATCGCACTGCCGGCCGACTTCGACTACGCTGCCGTCACGGGGCTCTCGAACGAGGTGCGGCAGAAACTCGACGAGCACCGCCCCACGAGCATCGGTCAGGCCTCGCGCATCTCGGGCGTGACGCCAGCGGCGATCTCGCTGCTGCTGGTGCACCTCAGGAAGCTGTCGCTGCGTGCCAGTGCCTGAGTCGCAAGCGACCCCGTCGAACGCGACCCTGTCGGGCGCTCGGCGTCAGGCACTGGCCGAGCAGCTCGCCGCAGGGCTGGCCGCAATGGGTCTGGCCGAGACAGGGTTGATTGAGACAGGGCCGGTCAATGCCGGGTCGGTCGAATCCGGGTCGGTCGATGCGAGACCTGACGAGACAACAACCCCCGTGGATGCTGCCGCAGTGGATGCTGCCGCGGTGGATACTGCCGCGGTGGACACTGGTACCGTGGTCGTTCCCGCCGTGGATGCTGCCGCGCAGCAGAAACTCATCGCCTTCGTCGCGCTGCTGCACCGCTGGAACCGTGTCTACAACCTCACTGCCACGCGCGAACCCGAGGCCATGATCGGACGGCATCTGCTCGACAGCCTCGCGCTGCTCAAGACGCTGGCCATGCCGCTGACCGAGTTGATGGCCATGCCGACGGCAAGGCCCGTGGCATCGGTCGACAGCCGGAACCACGATCGTTTCGACGTCATCGACATCGGCACGGGGGCGGGCTTGCCGGTGCTGCCGCTGGCCATTGCCCGGCCCGATCTCCGCTTCCTGTCGGTGGAATCGAACGGCAAGAAGACTCGCTTTCAGCGTCAGGCGCTGATCGAACTCGGCATCGACAACGTGCGCGTGCAGCAGGTGCGCGTCGAACATCTGACGGCAAGCGCCCCACGGGTGACATCGCGCGCCTTCACCGCTCCGGATGCCTTTCTCGAACAGGCGCGTCGGCTCCTGCTCGACGGCGGCGAAGCCATCGTCATGCTCGGGCGCGCCGAGGCTCTGCCCGATCCGCTGCCGCAGGGTTTCAGTCGGGTATCGCTCGAAGCCGTTCGCGTACCCGGTGTGGACGGCGAGCGACACCTCGCCGTGTGCGCTCTCGGATCGGCACGTTCGGGAAGCGAAATCCCGGAGATGCATTACACTTGCAGATCATGAGTCGCATCATTGCCATTGCCAACCAGAAGGGTGGTGTGGGCAAGACCACCACCTCGGTGAACCTGTCCGCCGCCCTCGCCAGCCTCGGCAAGCGCGTGCTGCTGGTCGATCTAGACCCTCAGGGCAACGCCACGATGGGTGCGGGTGTCGACAAGTACGAACTCGACGAAACCATCTACGAGGTGCTCGTGGAAGGCCGGTCCGCATCCGAGGTCATTCAGAAGGAAAGCCCGAACGGCTGCGACGTGCTGCCGGCCAACTCGGATCTGACTGCGGCCGAAATCGAACTCATGTCCGTCGAAGGGCGCGAGGCACGCCTCTCCGATGCACTCGAGCCGGTGCGTGCAGGCTACGACTTCGTTCTCGTCGACTGCCCACCGTCACTGAACGTGCTCACGCTCAACGCCTTCGTTGCCGCCGACAGCGTGCTCGTGCCCATCCAGTGCGAGTACTACGCGCTCGAAGGACTGACGGCGCTGCTCGACACCATCGAGCAGATCCGCGAGGCGGTCAACCCGGAGCTGGTCATCGAAGGGCTGCTCCGCACCATGTACGACGGGCGCAACAACCTCGGGCTCGAGGTTTCGGCTCAGCTTACCGAACACTTCGGCGATCAGGTGTTCCGCACCGTGGTGCCACGCAACGTGCGGCTGGCCGAGGCGCCGAGTCACGGCATGTCGATCATCCAGTATGATCGTGGTTCGCGCGGTGCACTGGCCTATCTGGCGCTGGCCGGCGAGGTGGTGCGGGCCACCAATGCCACGCAGCAGAGTGGTGGCGGTACCGGCCCGAGTGGCGGTGCCGTGGAAAGCCGGGTTGCCGATACCGGCGCCGGTATCGGCGCCAATGCCGGGGTCAATGCTGGCGCCGAAGCCGGTGGCAGTGTCGCAACCACTGCCGTATCCACAACCAGCGGCGTCGTGCCGGCCGTGTCATCGCAGGCATTCCCGGGTGGGGCACCGAAGGCCTCGCATCGGGCAACCACCTGCGCGCGTCACGAAGATCACGCAGTGGCGCACTACATGGCCGAGCCCGTCCGCAAACCCTTGATCAACCCGGCCGCAGTATCGGCCAACGACGATGATCTCGACGGCACCATCCACAGCGTCAACCTCGAGATGGAAGACACCCACATCGACGAGAACGAAGTGATGGACGCCACCATCGTCGACGACGCGGCGGTCATCGACGAAGAATCACTGCGTTCGGCACGCGAGTCGATCACTCAGGAGTAGGCAGTACCGATGGCAAAAAAGCCGCGCATGGGGCGCAACCTCAATGCCCTCCTGGGCAGTGCGAGTTCGCAGAAGAAGCGTCAGCAGGCAGAGCAGGTGGCGGAGGATACCGCGCCAGATGATGGCGCAGTACCTGCCGAGACACCGTCGGTGCCGGCCGACGAGGTCACCACAGCGGCAGACTCTTCCACTACCGACAAGGTCAGGCCGATTCATTCGGCTTCGTCGGCGTCGGCAGCTGCCCCGGCGGCGGCTGCGTCATCGCCGGGTGCCGATCATGCCGCGTCGGCCACGGCCGCATCGCCTTCCGCTGCCGATGAAACCGCCCGTCCGGGTGATCAGCTCCGCTTGCTGCCGGTGGAGAAGATCCGCCGTGGCGCCTTCCAGCCGCGGCGCCACTTCGACCGGGAACTGCTCGAAGAGCTGGCAGGCTCGCTGAAGAGTCAGGGCATGATCCAGCCGATCATCGTGCGGGAGTTCGCCGGCGCCTACGAACTCGTGGCGGGCGAGCGTCGCTGGCGGGCGGCACAGCTGGCCGGCATGAGCGAAGTGCCGGCCATCATCCGGCGCATGGAAGACGAGGCCGTGGCGGCGGTGTCACTGATCGAGAACATTCAGCGCAAGGATCTCAACCCGCTCGAGGAAGCCGCCGCGCTGGTGCGCCTCTGCGACGAATTCGGGATGACGCAGAAGAAGGTGGCAGAGGCCGTCGGCCGCTCGCGCGTGGCCGTCACCAATCTCATTCGGCTGCTGGAACTGCCCGAGGACGTGAAGCTCATGGTCGACAAGGGCGAACTCGCCTTCGCTCAGGCGCGCACCATACTCGGCGCACCGAAGGAGCGGCAGCTGGAGATCGCACGCATGGCCGTGGCAAAGGGCATGACCGTGCGGGCGCTCGAAGCACTCGTGCGGCGCGTCAGCGAAGGTGGCGATGTCGCCCCTGCGTCGGCGCGCAGGGATGCCGTGGTCGACCCCGACATCGAGCGTCTGAACCGGCGCCTCAGCGAACAACTCGGCACTACCGTGCGTGTGCAGCACCGCGCCAACGGCAGTGGCAGACTCGAGATCCGCTACTCTTCGAGTGATGAGCTCGAAGGAATACTGGCGCATATCCAATAAATGGATGACGCCCCGGCGCGGCGGCTCAATCCGAACCGCCGGCAACGGTTTCCGCCCAGGCGGTCAGTGCGTCCAGTGACGGCGCCAGTTCGAGCGACGCGCCATCACTGAATGCCAGCCAGGCGTCACGGTTCTTCTCGTTCAGGCCGACGAGCACCGGCACGCCCATCGCCAGGGCGCGGCCAATGGTGGGCCGGAAGCCACCCCCCTCGGCCTCGTGCTTGCCGAACTTGTTGACCAGCAGCAGTTCGGTCGTCGCGGACAGCCGGCTCTCGACCTCACCCACCGATGCCTCGAGCGCCACCGGATCAAGCCGGCAGCCGCGTGCCTCGGGACCGAGCGACTGCGAGATGCGGTACTCGGGGCCGTCCGGGAGCACGCGCACATCCATGTCGCACAGCGGGGAGCCGGAGAGTTCGGTATTGGTCTGCACCACACCGACGACCCGGGTGCCTCTGGCCATGAGGTGTTCGGCCAGCGACTCGAGCAGGAGGTCGGTCGCGCCGCGACCGGGGCTCATGACGTGGGCGAGGGTGCTCTGTTGCATGGCGTGTTATCCGGTAGACTCGAACGGCGTGGCGCAGGCGGCCACGATCGGAACCCGTGCATTCTCGACGAGCGAGAAGACCATGAAGCGCATTATGGATCAGCAAGCACCCGAAAACACGGACACCGCCGCGTTCCCGAAGCGGGCCGCACAGGAAGACATGCCCATCCGGGACTGGTCGATCGAATCCGCGGAACTCATCTACGAGGGTTTTTATTCCATCGAACGCCTGAAGCTCCGGCATCGGAAATTCGACGGTTCGATGAGCCGCGTGTTCGAGCGCGAGCGATTGCGGCGCGGCAACGTCAGCGCAGTGATCCTGCACGATCCCGAGCGCGATGCCGTGGCTCTCGTCGAGCAGTTCCGTCACGGCGCCATCCATCAGGACATCGGTCCCTGGTTGCTCGAGGTGGTGGCCGGAATGATCGAATCCGGCGAAGCAGCGGATGCGGTAGCGAGGCGCGAGGCACTGGAGGAGGCGGGCGTGACGGTGCGCGACATCCATCGGGTGCAGCACTATCTCGCGAGTCCGGCGTCCACCGAGGAAGAGGTGCTGATCCACTACGCCACCTGCGACCTGAGCGACGCCGGTGGGTGCCATGGTCTGCCCGAGGAAGACGAGGACATTCGCGTGCACGTGGTGTCGGCCGATGAGGCGATCGCCCTGCTGGACTCCCGGCGGGTTCGGAACGCCATCTCGATCATCGCGCTGCAGTGGTTCCGGCTCTGGCGGGCGGGGCTCGTCACACTGCCCTCGGGAAGCTGAGTGCGGCCGCTTGAAGTCGGCCTTGGCCTCGGTTCACATTCCCCGAACGGCCCCCAAGTGAATTTTTCGCTGGTATACTTGCTCGGGTCGAAATGCTGGCGATCCCGTCGAGTGAGCGAGTCCCGCCACTCCGATCCCGGAAGGCGAAGGTAGTTGCCAATGCACGTACACCAACAGCGGCTGCGTCTTGTACGCTGGCTGCTACTCGGTCAGCTTTTCGGCGCCGTAGTATCGGGCCTCATCGGGTTGGTCTTCTTCGACAGGAGTGCAGCCTTGGGCGCGTTTCTCGGTGGCATGATCGTCTTCTTGCCCCACAGTTGGTTCGCCTGGCGCGCCTTTCGGTATCAGGGCGCGCGGGCAGCGAAACAGGTAGTCAGATCGTTCTACATGGCCGAAGCCGGCAAGATGCTTTTCAGCATGGCGCTGTTCGCCCTCGTGTTCATTCTGGTCAGGCCGCTCAATGCGCCCGCCTTTTTCGCAGGTTTCACCGGTGTGCTCACGCTCAACTGGCTGATACCACTGATCGTCAATCTGAGGTCCGCCCCGGCGGTCTACAGCAACCAGGCACTGCAGGAAGGCATTACCGACCATGGCAAGCGCTAGCGGCGAAGTCACGACAACGTACTACATCAAGCACCATCTGCAGAATCTGGTGTTCGGCTACCACCCCGAGCACGGCTTCGGCTTCGCTCACGGTGCGGAAGAAGCGGCCGAGATGGGCTTCTGGGCCATCCACGTCGATTCCATGATGTGGTCGATAGGTCTCGGGCTGCTGTTCATCTGGCTGTTCAAGAAGGCGGCCGATCGGGTCACGGCCGGCGTCCCGGGTCCCCTGCAGAACTTCGTCGAGGTTCTCGTCGACTTCGTCGACACCAGCGTGCGCGAAGGCTTTCACGCCAACAACCCTCTGGTGGCACCGCTGGCGCTCACCATCTTCGTCTGGGTGTTCCTCATGAACCTCATGGATCTCGTGCCGGTGGATTTCGTGCCGCGGTTCTTCGGGATGCTCGGCTTCCCCTACATGAAGATCGTGCCGACCACCGACGTCAACATCACGCTCGGCATGTCGCTCTCGGTCGTCGGCCTGATGATCTACTACTGGATCAAGGTCAAGGGCTTCAGCGGTTTCTTCGCCGAACTCGCCTTTCAACCCTTCAGCAGCAGCAATCCCGTCTTCAGGATCCTGCTGATGCCGCTCAACCTGCTGCTCGAGGGCGTGAGCCTGCTGGCAAAACCCATTTCACTCGGCCTGCGGCTCTTCGGCAACCTCTACGCGGGCGAACTCATCTTCATCCTGATTGCGCTTCTGCCCTTCTGGGCCCAGTGGATGCTGTCGGTGCCGTGGGCGATCTTCCACATCCTGATCATCGTCCTGCAGGCCTTCATCTTCATGACGCTGACCATCGTCTACATGAGCCAGGCGCACGAATCGCACTAGCCGGGCACATCCCTGCCGGTCGGTTGCCACAAGTGGCCGGCCACCAGTCTCGACCCTTGCAACAACCAAAACCCATTCAGTCCAACAAGAACTGTTCACTCCGGAGTAAACCATGGAACTCGTAGTTGCCAACACCGCCGTTGCTGTCTCTCTTCTGATCGGCCTCGGGGCTCTCGGTACTGCCGTCGGCTTCGGCCTGCTCGGCGGTCGTTTCCTCGAGGGCGTTGCCCGTCAGCCCGAAATGGCGTCGGAACTGCAGACCAAGATGTTCATCGTGGCAGGCCTGCTTGACGCCGTGCCCATGATCGGCGTTGGTATCGCGCTGTTCTTCACCTTTGCCAACCCCTTCGTCGGTCAGCTTGCAGGCTAAACCCCTCTTCCTTCTGGTTTCAACAGGAGAGTCACGGTGAACCTGAATCTCACACTGGTCGGACAGGCCATTTCCTTTGCCTTCTTCGTTCTTTTCTGCATGAAGTACGTGTGGCCACCCATCATGGGGGCACTGCACGACCGACGCGAGAAGATTGCCGAAGCGCTTGCTGCTGCCGAGAAGGGCGCGCAGGAGCGTGAGGATGCCGAGAAGGAGGTCGAAGACATGCTGCAGCACGCGAAAGCGCATGCAGCCGAGATCGTCGCGAACGCGCAGAAGCGCAGCAACGAGATCATCGAAGCATCGAAAGACACGGCCCGCACCGAAGGCGAACGCATCAAGACCGGTGCCATGGCCGAAATCGAGCAGGAACGCGTCACGGCGCGTGAAGAGCTCAGAAAGCAGGTCGGCAGCATCGCCGTTGCCGGTGCCAGCCGCATCCTCGGTACCGAGGTCGACGAGCAGGCGCACGCCCGTCTCATCGACGAACTCGTCAACGAGATCTGATCATGGCCGACCTCACCACAGCAGCGCGTCCCTACGCCAGAGCGGTTTTCGAGCTGGCTCAGGCAAGTGGGCAGTACGATGACTGGTCGTCGCGTCTTGCCTTCTGGTCGAGCGTCAGCAACGATGACGACATGGACCGGCGTCTGCATCAGCCGGGGCTGACCGCGAGCGACAAGGCAGGTCTCCTCGAAGCCGTCTCCGATGGCCTCGACGATCAGAGCAGGAACTTCCTGCACCTGCTTGCCGAGAACGGGCGGCTCGAACTGCTGCCGGACATTGCCACGATCTACGAAGGCATGCGGCAGGACACCGAGGGCAAGGTCGAAGCGAAGGTGATTTCCGCCTACGCGCTCACCGACAAGCAGCGCAGCAAGATCAGCGCAGCCCTTGCGAAACGTCTCGGTCGGGAAGTCAGCATCGACAACGAAGTAGACAAGGATCTCGTTGGCGGCGCCATCATTCGCGTGGGTGACCTCGTGATCGACGGCACCGTCAGGGGGCATCTTGAAAAGATGGAACGGGCGGTCGTCGGCTGAGGCTGACCTTCGCTCGCGGTGATCGTTGTCTCGGCCCGATGCCGAACGGCAGCGACTCACCAGGAACACAGCTTGTTCGGGCCTGGCGCCCGCAAAGGCTTGCCGCACTGTCGGTGGTGAGCCGAGCGGAGCAGCCGCCGGAACAGCGCACCAGTTTTCAGAGGACATCCAAGTCATGCAATTGAACCCATCCGAAATCAGTGAACTGATCAAACAGCGCATCGGCAGCTTCGAAGCCTCGGCCGACGCACGCAACGAAGGCACCATCATCAGCCTGAGCGACGGTATCGTGCGCATCCATGGCCTCAACGACGCCATGTCGGGTGAAATGCTGTCCTTCGACAACGGCCTTTTCGGTCTCGCCCTGAACCTCGAGCGCGACTCCGTCGGCGCGGTGGTGCTCGGTGATCACACCGGTCTTTCCGAAGGCGACAAGGTCAGTTGCACGGGACGTATCCTCGAGGTGCCGGTCGGTCCCGAACTCCTCGGCCGCGTGGTTGACTCGCTCGGTACTCCGATCGACGGCAAGGGCGACATCGACGCGAAGGAAACGTCGCCGATCGAAAAGGTGGCGCCCGGCGTCATCGACCGTCAGTCGGTCGATCAGCCCGTGCAGACCGGCCTCAAGGCCATCGACGCGATGGTACCGGTCGGTCGCGGTCAGCGCGAGCTCATCATCGGCGACCGTCAGACCGGCAAGACCGCCGTTGCCATCGATGCCATCATCAACCAGAAGGGTACCGGCATCAAGTGCGTTTACGTGGCAGTCGGTCAGAAGCAGTCGACCATCGCCAACGTCGTTTCCAAGCTCGAAGAGCATGGCGCCATGGATCACACCATCATCGTGGCTGCCGGTGCCGCCGATTCTGCCTCCATGCAGTACATTGCCCCCTACGCCGGCTGCGCCATGGGCGAGTATTTCCGCGATCGAGGCGAAGACGCCCTCATCGTCTACGACGATCTCACCAAGCAGGCCTGGGCCTACCGCCAGGTATCGCTGCTGCTGCGTCGACCGCCGGGTCGTGAAGCCTACCCGGGTGATGTCTTCTACCTGCATTCGCGTCTGCTCGAGCGCGCCGCGCGTGTCAACGCCGACTACGTCGAGCGCTTCACGAACGGTGAAGTCAAGGGCAAGACCGGTTCGCTGACGGCTCTCCCGATCATCGAAACCCAGGCCGGTGACGTATCGGCCTTCGTACCGACCAACGTCATCTCGATCACCGACGGTCAGATCTTCCTCGAAACCGATCTCTTCAACGCCGGTATCCGTCCGGCCATCAACGCCGGTCTTTCGGTATCGCGAGTCGGTGGTGCGGCACAGACCAAGATCATCAAGAAACTCGGCGGTGGTGTACGACTCGCCCTTGCCCAGTACCGTGAACTCGCGGCCTTCGCCCAGTTTGCCTCCGACCTCGACGAAGCCACGCGCAAGCAGCTCGAGCGTGGTCAGCGTGTTACCGAACTCATGAAGCAGAAGCAGTATTCGCCGCTGAGTGTCGCCGAGATGGGCATATCGCTGTATGCGGCGAACGAAGGCTACCTTGACGACGTCGAGGTGGACAGGATCGTGAGTTTCGAAGACAACATGCTCGGACACTTTCGCAGCAAACAGCCGGATCTTCTCGACAAGGTCAATGCCAGTGGTGACTGGAACGACGAAATCGAGGCGGCCTTCAAGCAGGGCATCGAAGACTTCAAGGAAAACGGCAGCTGGTAAATGTGTCGTCGAACTCTCATCGACTGCCCGTGACCTGAGGAGCGAAACATGTCTTCCGGCAAGGAAATACGTACCCAGATCCGGAGTATCCAGAATACTCAGAAGATCACCAAGGCCATGGAAATGGTGGCTGCCTCGAAAATGCGCAAGGCGCAGGATCGCATGGCCGCCGGCCGACCCTATGCGGAGATGATCCGCAGTGTGGTCAGTCACGTGGCCACGGCCGATCTCGAGTTTCGTCACCCGTATCTGATCGACCGGCCCGATGTCAGGAAGGTCGGTTTCATCATCATCTCGACCGATCGCGGCCTCTGTGGTGGCCTCAACACCAATGCCTTCAAGGCAGCGGCGAATGCCATGCGCGAGTGGAGCGACAAGGGTGTCGAGGTCGAGATCACCACCATCGGCAAGAAGGCCATGAGTTTCTTCAGGCGCTTCGGCGTGAAGATCGTTGCTTCGGCGCAGGATCTCGGCGATCAGCCGGCGATGGCCGACATCCTCGGTGCCGTCAATGTCATGCTCTCTGCCTACGACGACAACGAGATCCAGCGTCTTTTCATCGTCGAGAACGAGTTCATCAATACCATGACCCAGGAGCCGCGCGTGTCGCGTCTGCTGCCGGCCGAAGCCGATACCGACGAAACGCTGGCGCACCGCTTTGACTACATCTACGAGCCGGATGCGGAAGACGTCATCAACAGGCTGATGACGCGCTATTTCGAGGCGCAGGTGTTCCAGGCGGTGGTCGAGAACGTGGCCTGCGAAATGTCGGCGCGGATGATCGCGATGAAGAACGCCACCGACAACGCCGGCAACATGATCGACGAGCTGCAACTTGCCTACAACAAGGCACGTCAGGCAGCGATTACCCAGGAGATTTCGGAAATCGTGGGTGGTGCCGCCGCCGTCTAGGGCAGGCGCGATTCCCGACGCATTGCAGCGGGCACCGAAGCGACAGACCGAATTTCCGACCAGATACCAGAATTGAATCAGCGGGACCAGAGAACATGAGCACAGGAACCATAGTCGAGATCATCGGCGCCGTCATCGACGTGGAGTTTCCACGCGACGCCGTGCCGAAAACCTACGAGGCCCTGAACGTGGCCGACAGCGAGACCGTCCTCGAAGTACAGGGTCAGCTCGGTGACGGCGTGGTGCGAACCATCGCCATGGGTACTTCGGAAGGTCTCAAGCGAGGCGTGTCCGTTACCAGCACCGGCGCACCCATTTCGGTACCGGTGGGCGAAGCCACCCTCGGCCGCATCATGAACGTGCTCGGCGACCCGATCGACCAGAAGGGCCCGATCGGCACCGAGGAGCGCATGCCGATTCACCGCGAACCGCCAAGTTACGCCGAACAGTCCGGATCCACCGAACTGCTTGAAACCGGCATCAAGGTCATCGATCTCCTCTGCCCCTTCGCGAAAGGCGGCAAGGTCGGCCTCTTCGGCGGTGCCGGCGTGGGCAAGACGGTCAACATGATGGAACTCATCCGCAACATCGCCATCGAGCACTCGGGTTTCTCGGTGTTCGCGGGTGTGGGCGAGCGTACACGTGAAGGCAACGACTTCTACCACGAGATGAAGGACTCGAACGTACTCGACAAGGTATCGCTCGTGTACGGTCAGATGAACGAGCCGCCGGGCAACCGTCTGCGCGTGGCACTCACGGGCCTCACCATGGCCGAGTTCTTCCGTGACGAAGGCCGTGACGTCCTGATGTTCATCGACAACATCTATCGCTACACCCTGGCCGGAACCGAAGTATCGGCACTCCTCGGCCGCATGCCCTCGGCGGTCGGCTACCAGCCGACACTCGCCAAGGAAATGGGAGACCTCCAGGAGCGCATCACTTCGACGAAGACGGGCTCGATCACCTCGATCCAGGCCGTCTACGTACCGGCCGACGACCTCACCGACCCGTCGCCGGCCACCACCTTCGCGCACCTTGATGCAACGGTGGTACTTTCACGCAACATCGCCGAGCTCGGCATCTACCCCGCCGTGGATCCGCTTGACTCCACCAGCCGCCAGCTCGATCCACTGGTCATCGGTCAGGAGCACTACGACACCGCGCGTGCCGTGCAGAATACCCTGCAACGCTACAAGGAACTCCGCGACATCATCGCCATTCTGGGCATGGATGAACTTTCCGAAGAAGACAAGCTCGTCGTAGCCCGCGCTCGAAAGGTACAGCGCTATCTGTCACAGCCCTTCTTCGTGGCGGAAGTCTTCACCGGATCCCCCGGCAAGTACGTCTCGCTGAAAGACACCATCGCGGCCTTCAAGGGCATCGTTGCCGGTGAATACGACCATCTGCCCGAGCAGGCCTTCTACATGCAGGGCACCATCGAGGAAGTCGTCGAGAATTACAACAAGCAACAAAAGGCAGCCTGATCATGAGCGACTCAACCTTCAAGGTCGAGATCGTCAGCGCCGAAGAGCGGATCTGGTCGGGCGATGCCACGTTTCTCGTGGCCTCGGCCGAAGAAGGCGAAATCGGCATCAAGCCGCGACACTCGGCCTTCATCAGCCACATCGGTCCCGGACAGGTTCGGGTGCAGACCCCCGGCGATGCCGAGGAACTGCACATCTATGTCTCCGGCGGCATGATCGAAGTACTGCCGAGAATCGTCACGATCCTCGCCGACACCGTTCTTCGTGCCGATGACATCGACGAGCAGGCCGAGCTGAGAGCCAAGGAAGAGGCCGAAGCGGCGCTCGCCGGTGTCAGCAGTGGCGATGGTGAAATCGACTACACGCAAATGCAGCTGCAACTTGCGCAGGCAGCGGCACGACTGGAATTCCTGAAGAAGATTCATCGGAACTGAGGCCGATTGCCGCGAGACAGCTCCGTGTCTTCACGGACAACCAGGAAGGAAAAACCGCGATTTTCGCGGTTTTTTCGTTTCTGCAGTTCCCTTTCTCCCGGCGGAAAACCTGACCGAGTCGGGTCATGCAAGGTCGGATCAGGCGGTGTGAAGTATGTCACAATACATCCGCCAGGCTGGATTTACGGTTCGTAACGCGTCGGTTATTCGACCGTGGCCTGAAACGGCGTCCTGCATCGATTGATGCCCCGTCTGTCGTCCCCATCGAAGGAGATTCATACTCATGACAAAAACCAGTGTTTCCCTGTTGCTGTCCATGGCCGTGGTCGGCACGGCCGTCGCACAGCCAAGCGTCAAAGACAATGTCATCACGTGGCCCGATGATGGCTGGTATCAGGTTCAGATTGCCGGTACGGTTACCGAAATCTGCCAGGGAGGACGCTCCTGCGAGGTACCGGAAAGCGGCTTCTACACCGTCATCAACCTGACCACAGGTCAGCGTTGGGAAAATGTCGAGGTAACCGTTGATGGCGAAAACCACGGCACTCCCGATACCGTCATCGTCGACGGCAACACCATTCGCTGGCCGGACGATGGCTGGTATCAGGTTCAGGATGCTGACACCTACGAGCAGATCTGCGGCGGCACCCGGAAATGCGAAGTAGCCGATGGTCGCTACATCGTCATCAACCATACCACTGGCGAGCGATGGAACCCTGTGGTAGTGGGCGACGAAATGGTTGACGAAATCGTCGTCGACGGCAACACTATTCGCTGGCCGGACGATGGCTGGTATCAGGTGCAGGATGCCGGCACCTACGAGCAGATCTGCGGTGGCACCCGGGAATGCAAGGTAGCCGATGGCCGCTACATCGTCATCAACCATACCACGGGCCAGCGTTGGAACCCCGTGGTGGTGGGTGGCGAATCGGCCGGCGAGATCGTCGTCGACGGTTACACCATCAGCTGGCCGGATGACGGCTGGTACCAGGTACAGCGCAGCAGCGACTACTCCGAAGTCTGTGGCGGCGGCAGTCAGTGCACCGTGGATGAGGCAGGCGACTATATCGTGATCAACCACGACACCGGCATGCGCACAACGGTGTCGATCGACACGTCGACGCCATCACCCGACCCGAACCAGGGCCCGATGCTCGATGACGACGGCAGGAAATGGGCCGTCACGCCGGGGCAGGAAGAAACGGATCCATTCTCGCCCGACAATCTCGCGCGGACGCTGACGGTGCTTGGCCGGCTTGACCGCGACGAGATCGTGACGACGCTGGAGGATGGAGTCTGGGCGTTGTACAAACAGTTCGACGCAGAAACAAGCGAAACCGAGCTTTCCATGTCATGCGAGCCCCCCGAGTCGGGAAGCGTGCAGTACATGAGATCGGTTGATGAGAGCGCCCTTCGCCAGATCAACGCCGAGGACTGTCGGCTGGACAAGGTGCTCTACAACGCGGATGTTGTGTGGAGCGCTGACAAGCATGACTCGAACATCGAAGCCACGACCTTCGAAATGGACAGCGCAGGAGTGGTGCGCAAGTGGGAAAATGCCGAAACTCACGCTTCTCGCATTGCTCGCTATACCGAAACCCGTGACGGAGCCATCGATTTCACGCTCAGTGGATACGATCGCTGTTACGCGGACTCACCCAATGCGACGCCTCCGGATCGGGACTGCAGTGGAATCAGTATCGATGCTCTGGATATCGGTTCTCTGCACACACTCAAGGTCGAATCAGGGTCATGCAACGCCGATGGCATCGCCCAGTTCGGTAACGGCTGTCACGTCATGAAAGTGCGTGACAGTGCCGGGTCGTTGCTCACGTTAACGCCATCGAAAGCCGCAGACGATGCCATTCAGGTGCAACTCCTGCATGACAACGGTGCAAAGGCAACGATCACCTTGATCAACGGGGAGCAGTTCGAGTTCTCGAACAACTGGTGAGCGAGACGGTAGCGCTCATGCTGCAACGAGTCTTGGACGCGGCCGGTCACGCCGCCGCGTCCAGACCGCTCGTCATCTCGTCGAGCGACGCCAGCAGTTCGGCGATGTCGTTCTCGTCGAGCCCGAGGGCCATCGCCTCGATACAGTTGTCGAGATCCATGGTGGCATCGGGCCTGTCCGACAATCCCTTGACGGCGCAGGCCTTGTCCGCAAGGCGCACCGCCATCAGCACGACGTTCGTTTCATCCGGCTGTTCGTCTGCCTGCGAGCGAATGACGCTCTGATACAGCTCGGGCAGATTCCAGAGCGCCAGCACCGCCGCGCCGTGTTCGCAATACAGTTCGTCGATCGTCGCATCGATCAGTTCGTCCGACAACGGCGCGGTCATTTTCCGTTGCAGATCCTCGATGATGCGCAGCAGCGACAGCTTGCCCACATCGTGCAGCATGCCGGCGACGAAGGCCTCCTCGGCCAGGGGAGCCTGAGCTGCGCGCCTGACGATCCAGCGGGCGGCAACGGAACACGCGGTAACGTGCTGATGCAGTTCCTGCATGCGTACCCTGAAAGGGCCTCTCGATGCGCTGTAGAGGCGCTTCTGACTCACCGACATGACGATCGACGCCACCTGCTTCAGGCCCATTCTGACCGTGGCATCGCGCAGACTGCGCACTTCTTCGAGTCCCGCGAAGAAGCTCGAATTCGCCATTCGCAGCACCTCGGTCACGAGCACCGGGTCTTCCTCGAGTATGCGCGCAATGCCGTCGGCATCGAGTTCGTCCGCGCCGACACCGCGATGGATGCGCAGCGCGATGTCGTCGATCACGGGTAGTTCGACCGCACCGGTATCCAGTCTGGCGTTGATGAGCTTGACGAGAGAGGATTGCTGGTTCATGTCGGATGTCGATGAAGAAGGATGTCGATTCGATGAGTGGTGGCCCGTCAGTCAACACCTTTCACAACCCGTGCCGAAACCGCACGCGGCACCGTTGCAGGGCATCGGCTCACATCGTCGGTGCTTCGACGCCAGTCGCCGTCATTCCATGATGTCGTCGATGTCCTTTCGTGGCGAAAACGGCACGCTGTCCGCATAGCCGATTCTCAATATGATCATCGGATACTCGTCGTCAACGGCCGGGAGCCTGCTTCTCAGTTCCGCCGAAAGCGATTCCAGTTCGCAGGGCGGGTTCAGCCAGGCGCAGGCCAATCCGCATTCCGTCAGCTTCAGGAGCAGTTTCTGAAGCGTCATGCCCGTCAGGATCCACTGGGGAATGTCGTTCGGTGCGGTGGTCAACAGCACCAGATGCGACGACGAATCGATTTTCCGGATGTCCGAGGCGTTCTGTCTTGCCGGTTTCAGGAACTGTCCGACAATGGCCTTGCCGATGAACCGTGGCGTCGGCGGTGAGCCCATGGTTTCGTAGGTCAGTCCGTTGCGAAGGCGCGCCGTTTCTCGGCGGTTGAATCTGATCCACGACAGCAGTTCGTTCTTGAACGCAGGGTCATTCATCTGCCGTTCGTTGCCTTCGAGTATGAGCTCGCGGACGGTCATGAAATCCGGTTCGCCGTTCCGAAGGAAATGCACGCTGGTGCCGCTTTCCCGGGTGATGCTCTCGAGCTGCTTCAGGGTTTCGTCATCCATCGACGTGCCGTTGTATACGGTTCTGTTCGTCTGTCGCTTCTCGATCCAGTGAAACAGCGGGTCTGCGTCGATCGAATCCGATTCCATGAGTTCGATGGCCAGATAGTGGGTTCCGCCCGGGTCCTGTTCGATGCTCAGATGGTGTCGGTAGCGAAAACGCGACGCCGCAACGCCGATGTTTCCGGCGGCGCAGCCCAATGAGATGTACAGCTCCCGGTTGTCCGGGTCCACGACCGGCAGCGCACAGTCGAAATCAGGATGTATTTCAATGGTGTTGTCCCTGATCCTGAATTTCCATGGCTGACTGTTGTGCCCTGAAGGGGCTCTGGAAGCGAGATGAATCAGTTCCCTGGCGAATTTCATTGTCGGTTTCCCTGTGACGCACTTGGATGAATCGATAACGGCGTTGCGTTTCCCATGTTGATCCATCGGAACATGGCGAGATTCAGATCAACGTCATCTGACGATGTAGCCGATCGCCAGACGAAAACCGAGATGGTCATCGGCACTCACCGGTTCGTCGCCCTGACGCCCGTCTGCACGAATGTTGTGTCCGTCCACGATTTCGTTCGGCGTCTGACCGAACCGGCCTGCCGAGCCGGCCCAGAAACCGGCTTTCGCTGCGCGCACATCGCCGCGTACCGGGCCGAGCGGATCGGTCAACGCGGAACCACTTGCGTCGAAGTCATCCAGGTAGTCGTACACCCACTCGGTCACGTTGCCCGCCATGTCGAGCGCGCCTACCGGTGATGCCCCGGCGGGGTAGGAACCGACCGGGCTGGTCGCGGCGTATCCGTCGTCCACGCCATGGTGCACGATGGACTGCCCGGTTTCCGGGAAGACGGCGTCGAAGGAGTCGTCCGCGTAGTTCGCCAGCGTGCCGTCCGGCGCTGCAGTCCCCCACGGGTACGGGCGTCCGTCGTCACCGCGTGCGGCGTACTCCCATTGAGCTTCCGTAGGCAACCGAAACGGAAGCTCTGTCTCGCCGGCGAACCAGTTTGCGAAGGCAGTTGCATCGTCCCAGCTCACGCTGTTGACCGGGTGCTCGTCCGTGATCACGACCGACGGGTGCCTTTCCGTGACGTGTTCGAACGCATTCCGCCATGTGTAGCCCCGGGTCGGGATGAACCCGTGTTCGTCGAAGTCGTAGACAAAGCACCCATCCGCACCGTCGCGTTCGACGCTGGTGATGTAGTAACCCGTTGCCGCGACAAATGCGCGGAATTGTCCTCGGGTGACCGGTGTCTTCGCGATCCAGTAGTGCGTCAGCGTCACGCCGTGCGCGGGCGCGGCCGGAGCGGCACCGGTAACCACGTCCTCGGTCAGCGCGTCGTTGCCCATCGTGAACTCACCACTCGGCACGTAAATCATCACGATGCCGTTCTCGAAGGTCGCCTCCCAGTGACCGGCGTCATTCATCGATACGGAATCGGCGAATCGTCTGACGTAAGCGAGTTCGTCTTCCATGCTTCGCAGATCCGCAACGCGCTCCCCGCGGACCCCATTGACAGCGCCCTCGGAGCCATTGTTCACGCCGCCTGTGGAATCATCGTCTCCGTTGCTGCATCCGCTCGCGACGAGCAGCGACAGGACAAGGCCGAACGTCAGGACTGGAGCGGTCGAGTTTCTCATCGGTGCATACCATACAAGGTGTATCCTGACCGGACAAGCGCAGGTCTGATCGTGGTGTGTCAGGAGAAGTGGTGCATCAGGAGCATGAAGAACGCCTGCAGCACCGCCTCGATCCGAATGCGATGACGTGGGGTGATGACTCGTACAAGGTTCTGGTGAATGGCGGATGTCAACTACGCTCTCATCCTGGGATCGGCTCTGGCCGTTGTTGCAAGCCCGGGACCGGCCACTCTCGCCATTGCCAGCGTCTCCATGAGTAGTGGGCGCCTGGCAGGGCTTGCCTTGGCACTGGGCATATGGACGGGTGCCTTGATCTGGTCCGTATCAGCTGCGTTTGGCCTGGCGGCGATCATTCAAGGCAACGCGTGGCTCATCAATTCAGTGAAGTTGGGCGGGGCGGGTTACCTTGTGTATCTGGCTTTCGTGTCGGCCAGATCCGCCGCCAGTTGCACGAGCCTGACGCTTCCGGAAATCGAATATTCCACGCCCGGAAAAAACTATCTCAAAGGACTCTTGATCCACCTTGGAAATCCCAAGGCCATGATATTCTTTACCACGCTTTATTCCGCTGGCGTGCCTTCTGACGCTGGGGTTTTCGAGCTTTTTTCCGTGGTTGCGTCTGTCGGGGTGCTTGGAGCATTTGTTTTTCTGGGCTATGCCGTGATGTTTTCCAGCCCCGCTGCCAGAAGTGTCTACCTGCGGTCGAAAATGCCTTTCGAGATTCTGTTCGCCGCATTGTTCGGAGCCATGGGCGTGTGGCTGCTGATGTCGACGATCAAGGAAGTCTGATCTTGCAGGCTGCCTGGGTGGCGTCCTCGCCGAGCGCAATGACTTCACCGCGGCGCCCGGCTCCTGGTGGGACATGGCGGGACTGGAGGGCGTGCCTCGACTCATCGCGAGAGTCCGGGCGTCTCGTGCGTCCGTGGAACATGATCGCGTCCGAACGCGTGCTTGAGCAGCGTTGGGGTGAGGTGGCCTGAAGGGCACACCACGTCAAGGGCGGCACCACGTTGAACCTCTTCGTGTTCGATGTCCCGCAGCTTGCAGTCACCGCAACCACACACCAGCTTCCCCGCAGGAACGTGGAGCGGACGAGCCACAGGAGTTGCGTCTGTGTCGATTGTGGCTTGTCAAAGCATCATCTTCACCGCATCCGAAGAATTCAATCAGTACGACTCCAGTAGGAAGGACGTTTCCGAATTCTTGTCTTCTTTTTGACGACTGTGACATTGTCCGGAAGCTGATGTGCTTCAAGTTCATCTTGACGAATTACACGCCGGGACCAATGGGCTGCGTCGGATAAACTACTGCTGGGTCTGCGTTTTTGAGAACCTTCCAGAATTGGTGCGATGACACCGAGGCGAATATTCTCGAATCTTGTACCGATTGTTTGCAGTACAGGTGTGCAATCGCTGTCGTTACTAACCAGAACCTGTTGATTACACTTGCGGTCGAAAGCATCGGTCATCATGTGAAGAGCAATATTCACGTCCGTTTGCTTTTCCTCTGGACGCCACACCTTGATCTTTGCTTTGTTGAAATCGATATCCGAACGCCCGTCAATGCGCTCATGTAACTCACCTTGAGCGAGGTAAAAACTGCCTTCGATGATTTCCAGATGAGGACAGTGTCCTTCCAGAGCGCGCCAGTAGTTCTGCTGGTCATTGTGGGATGCTTCGCCACGTGCAGAAAGTTTGGAGGTGATGGGGGCTGTGAAGAACTTGACGGACACGATTTCCGACTTCGGGTTGTTCTCACGGCATATGAACGAACAAAGTGACTCCAGATCAAGCCATCGTAGGTGTCGCTGATCAGGTCGCTTGAGACAGCCGTAGTAGAAGTTGAAGCCATCGACGTAGACGATGGTTCGCAAAGCAGTGCGTCCTTTTGCTGGTGGGGAAATGACAACGCCATCCGATTGGATGGCGCTGTCTCCCAAGGGTGGGACCTTTACAACTAGTCCGCCCCATTGGGGAGGTGACATCTAGTATACAGCTCAAGGCTGCAGAGTTCAACCACACGTATCCCATGAATTCATGAGTCAGTTCAAGGAATCGGAAACATGTCCGGTTTGCAGTATCGCCCTGATCGGGATGGTAATGCTGTCGGCCTATTTGACCGCTCGAGCCCAGGGCATCCCTGACTGCAGAACTCCACTACATAACGCTTCCCCGCAGGAACGTGGAACGAACAAGCCACTTTCCCTCTCCATCACCCTCCCCGTACAATGAACCCCTGCGCGAAGCAAATGCTCGCCATCCACGGCACCGGCTTCAACGGATTCGACAATGACAGGCCAGAGCGCTGCCCGAACGACCTTCCGCACCGAGTCCCTGTGCAAGACCTATGGTGACGGGGTGGCGGCCGTGCGTGCGCTGAACGGTGTGAACCTGTCGATTCCCGAAGGTGAGTTCGTGGTGCTGCTCGGCCCGTCGGGCAGTGGCAAGTCCACCTTCCTGAACATCGTCGGCGGTCTCGACACGGCAAGTTCGGGCACCGCCTGGTTCCGCGAGCAGGCACTGACGTCGATGACGCCGCGGGAGCTGACCCGATACCGGCGGGATCACGTCGGCTTCGTGTTCCAGTTCTACAACCTCATGCCCTCGCTGACGGCGCGCGAGAACGTCGAACTCGTGACCGAAATCGCCGCCGATCCGCTCGATCCCGCGGCGGCACTCGAACTGGTCGGTCTCGGTGAGCGGCAGCATCACTTCCCGGCGGAACTCTCGGGCGGCGAGCAGCAGCGTGTGGCAATTGCGCGCGCTGTCGCCAAGCAGCCCGACGTGCTGTTCTGCGACGAGCCCACCGGCGCCCTCGACAGCAACACGGGGCGCAACGTGCTTGCAGTGCTCGATGACGTCAACCGCCGCCTCGGCACCACCATACTCATCGTCACGCATGCCGCTGCCACCGCCGACATGGCGCATCGGGTGCTGCACTTTGCCGATGGCGCACTGCGCGACGAAACGGTCAACACCCGTCGCGCCAGTGCCGACGAGATCGTCTGGTAGCGCCATGCCGGTGATCCCATGCAACTGAGTGTCCTGCACCGCAAGCTCGGACGTGATCTCTGGCGCATGCGGGCGCAGGCGGCCGCCATTGCCCTGGTGGTTTCGCTCGGCGTCATGTTGCTGGTGATGATGAGCGGTCTTCTGGCCACGCTCGAAAGCACGCGCGACAGCTACCTGGAGCAGTACCGATTCGCCTCGATCTTCGCGCCGGTCACGCGGGCACCGACATCGATGATCGATCGGCTTGCCGACATCGACGGCGTGCTGGCGGCCGATGGCCGCATCAGCGGCATGGCACGCATCGATCTTGCCGGAGAGACCCTGCCGATACCGGCGCGCGTGCTGTCGCTGCCGGGGAACGATGCCTCGCGGCTCAACGACATCTTCCTGGTCTCCGGCCGTCTGCCCGAAGCGGGGCGCGAGAACGAGGTGGTGCTGCTCGAAAGCTTTGCCGTTGCACGCGGCATCGGTCCGGGCGACAGCATCGACGTTACCCTCGAAGGTCAGCGCGAGCGGTTCGAGGTGACGGGTCTGGCCTGTGCACCGGAGTTCATCTTCTCGGCCGCCCCCGGTGAGTTCATGCCCGATGATCGACGCTTTGCCGTCATCTGGATGCACGAACAGGCCGCAGCGGCGGCCTACGATCTCGACGGAGCCTTCAACGACGCGCTGTTGCTGCTCGCTCGCGGACAGCAGGAAGCGGGCGTCATCGCCGAAGTGAACCGCCTGCTCTCCCGCTACGGTGGACGTGATGCCTACGGCCGGGATCAGCAGATGGCTGCGCGGTTTATCGACGAGGAAATCAAGAGTCTCAGGCGCGTCGGCGCCTTCCTGCCGCCGATCTTTCTGGCCGTGGCGGCCTTTCTGCTGAACATGGTCGTGAGCCGCATCGTGCAGGCCGAACGTCGCGAGATCGGTCTCATGAAGGCCTTCGGGCATTCCGGGCGCGTGGTGGCGCTGCACTACCTGGAACTGGTGCTGCTCATTGCCCTTGCCGGTGCGGTGCTCGGATCGGCGTTCGGCGTGCTTCTCGGCAAGGCGATTCTGCCCCTCTACGGCGAGGTCTACAAGCTTCCCTGGCTCGACTACAAGCTCGAGATCACGCCCTTCGCTCAGGGCATCGTGGCGAGTGTCGCCGCAGCCACGCTCGGTGCGGCGCTGACGCTGCGCTCGGTGTTCCGGCTGACACCGGCCACGGCCATGCGGCCGCCGGCACCGCCGGATTTCAGCCGGCGGCAGAGCCGTCTGTCGCGCATCGGCGCCGGGATCATGGCACGCTTCGATCAGCCCGGCCGCATGATCATCCGTCAGCTCGTGCGACAACCCCTGCGCACCCTCGGGTCGGTCATCGGCATTGCGGCAGGCTTCGCGATCAACACGGCGATGCTGTCGATCTACGGGAGTCTGGATCGCACGATGGAGCTCAGTTTCTCGATCGTCGATCGCAGTGATGCCAGCGTGACCTTCGTCCGCGCGCTTTCGCCCGACGCGGCCAACGACATCGCGAGCCTGCCCGGCGTCATCGAGGTGGAAGGCCTGCGCGAACTGCCGGTGGTGTTTCGACACGGCACCAGAAGCCGCAATGGCGTGCTGACCGGCCTTCCCGCAGATGCCGTGCTCAATCATCCGGTGGACGACACGGGCGCGCCGATTGCACTCCGTGACGATGGCGTGATCCTGTCGCGGTCGCTTGCCGACATTCTCGGGCTCGAGGCCGGCGAGGTGCTGCGCGTGGAAGTCAGCGAAGAGCATCGTCCGGTGCTGCTGCTGCCCGTGGTTGCCATTGCCGAGACCCAGCTCGGTTTGCCGGCGTGGATGGAACTCGATGCCCTGAGCGCCCGGCTCGGGCAGGAGGCGCGTGTCAGCAAGCTTGCACTGCGGGTGGATTCCCGTCAGGAGGACGCACTCTTCAGCCAGCTTGCCGAGATGCCGATGGTGGCCGGCACGTCGCGCAAGGCCGATGCGATGGCAGCCTTTCGCAAGGTCATCAACCAGGGCGCCGGCTTGATGCGCTATATCATGAGCGCGATCGCCTTCGCGATGAGCTTCGGCATCGTCTACAACGCGGCGCGCGTGGCCTTCGCCGAACGGGCTCACGAACTGGCGAGCCTCAGGGTGCTCGGCTTCACGCGTGGCGAAGTCACCTGGGTGCTGTTCGGTGAAATCGCGGTACTGGTGCTGCTCGCCCTGCCGGTCGGCATCTGGTTTTCGTTCGGTCTTTCGCATCTCAATGCCATCGCCTTTTCGAACGAGACCTACCAGATCACGGCCGGACTCGACCGTGGCAGCGTTGCCGATGCGGTACTGGTGGTATTTGCAGCACTCGCCGTGTCGTTGTTGCTGGTGCGTCGTACGCTCGATGGCATACACATGGTCACGGCGCTCAAGGCCCGGGAGTAGAGGATGAAACAGAGAAGATTCAAGAGCCGCTGGCTGATTCTGTTCCTTGTCGTTGCGGTACTGCTGGCCGCCCTGTGGGTGTTGCTGCGGCCCCAGCCGCAGGCGGCCGACATCGGCACGGTGGATGAGGGCACCATGCGCCTCGTCATCGAAAACGAAGGCCATACCCGCGTTGCGCACACCTACGTGGTCGCGGCCCCGGTCAGCGGACGGCTCGAGCGTGTCACGATCCAGCCGGGAGATCCGGTGATCGAAGGCGAGACGGTGCTGGCACGCCTGCGCCCGGCGCTGCCGGCCGTGCTCGACGCCCGCAGCCGTGCCCAGGCGGTGGCAGCCCTCGAGGAGGCCGAAGCGGCATTGCTGGCCGCGGAAGCGGAGCGTGATGCCGCCGAAACAGCGCGCGAGCTCGCCGAACGATCGCTGACCCGGGTGCAGCGCATCGCCAGGTCGGGTGCGGTCAGCAAGGCGGAAATCGACAATGCCGAAGCGGAATCGCGCGCGGCCGAGGCGCGACTCGCGACCGCGGATGCCTCCATAGCGATGCGCAAGGCCTCGGTCGAGCGCGCGCGCAGCCAACTCGATCAGCGCCTTTCACCCGCAGCCGCCGCCGATGCGAGCGAGGAGCTGCAGATCCTTGCCCCGGCGAACGGCTCGGCGCTGACCCTGCTGGCCGAGAGTGCAACGCCGATTACCGCCGGCACCTCCATCATCGAGATCGGTGACGTGAGTGGCGATCTTGAAGTCGTGTGCGAACTGCTTTCGCGCGACGCCGTGCGCGTGCGTCCGGGCCAGTCGGTCGAGATCGTCGACTGGGGCGGGAAACCGATGCTCCCGGCAACGGTACGGCGAGTCTCGCCCGCCGGGGTGGCCAAGGTATCGGCCATGGGTGTCGAGGAGCAACGCGTCGAGGTGGTGATCGACTTCACGGGCGCGAAGGAGGAACGTGCCGGGCTGGGTCACGGCTATCAGGTCAATGCGCGCATCGTTGTCTGGGAGGCCGACCAGGTGTTGCGGATACCGTCCGCCGCGCTGTTCCGCGAGGGAGAGGCCTGGGCAGCCTTTGTCGTTGTCGACGGGCGCGCCGTGCGTCGGCCGGTGGATATCGGCGTCAACAACGGCACGTTCGCCGAAGTGCTGGGAGGGCTCGACGCCGGTGACCGAGTCGTGCTCTATCCGAGCAACGCGATAGAGGATGGAACGCTCGTGGTGCCGCGCTGACGCGGCTTGCCCCGGAGAGCCCGGCGCCCTGCGGAGCGAGACGGGTCAGCCGGTGGCTTCCCGCTAGCCGTGTGGCTCACGCTGGCTGATCCCCGGCCTTTCGTGCGCTTCACGGTGGCTGATCTTCGGTGTTTCGTGTGCTTTACGGCAATCGATTCGCCAGCATGGCATCGAACTCGGCGAGGGCATCTTCGGGCACCTCGAGTTCCAGCGTGACCCGCTCGGTGAAGTCACGCGTCGTGACGTGGATACCCTGTGATCGCAGCCGGTATTCGAAGCTGTCGAGTTCGGCATAGTCGAGCACCACGCGCCGCCGTGCGGTGGGTACGACGGTCACCGTCTCGAGCGTTGCCAGCGCTTCGCTGACCGCGCGGCTGTAGGCGCGCACCAGCCCCCCGGCGCCGAGTTTCACGCCGCCGAAGTAGCGCGTGACCACGACGAGCGTTCTCCCGAGACCGGAATGTTCGAGCACGTTGAGCATCGGCCTGCCGGCGGTGCCTTTCGGTTCGCCATCGTCACTCTGATCACGCCCCGTGAACTCGTCCGGCGCCCCGCTGATCATGGCCCAGCAGTGGTGTCTGGCGTCGGGAAACTCGGCGCGCAGGCGCTCGCGTGCCCGCTTCGCCGCGGCACTCGAGTCGATCGGGATCACGGTGGTGATGAAGCGGCTGCGCTTGATCTCGAATTCCGTGCGCTGTTCGTGACTCGGGGTGAGGAAGGCAGGCATTGCCCGGGAATCTCTCGGTCGGGAGTTCGGAGAATACCCCCTCCCGGCCGCGCCCGTGAACCGTCAGCATTGTTCTGCCGACCTGCCGACCTGCCGACCTGCCGACCTGCCGACCTGCCGACCTGCCGACCTGCCGACCTGCCGACCTGCCGACCTGCCGTCCCGTCGTCCCGTCGTCCCGTCGTCCCGTCGTCCCGTCGTCCGAGTGCCGGCATGCCCGTTCGTCAGGGTCGAACATGACAGTGGGACACGCTACGAGAATGTCTGCGCTGTCAGGAACGAAATGTGACGAATTCGATGTTCCGCAGCGCTCATCGCTCAACGGATATCGCGACGAGTCGATCATTCTTCCAATAAAGGACGCCACGAGGCTGTACACCGCAGTAACCATGTCGATACACGATGCCTGCAGGAAGTGGGTTCCGGTTTTCGGGACGGCTTTCGCGACGATTGCTCTGATGCTGCTGCTGGCATGGGTGATGCCCGTGCTGGCCGGCGTGTTCGCGGAAGACACGTCGGCGGGCATGGACGAGCACCGGGTCGCACCGGCCGACAGCCGCCTGGTGCTGTCCGACGATGCCGCGCCTGCCGATCTCTGGCCGCATGTGCGCGTCTTCGAGGACCGCTCGACACGTCTGGGCGTTCACGAGCTGAACCGGGATGCTTTCGTTGCCCCCGAGACGCCGCGCTGGAGTTTCGGCAACCTGTCGTCGGCGCTCTGGCTTCATCTGCCACTCGAAGTGAGCGGCGGTGACGGCCAGTGGCTGCTGAGCATCGACTACGCGGCGCTCGAAACCGTTGACGTGCACGTGCTCGAGAAGGGACAGGAGATCGGCCATCACCGCATCGGCGCCGGCATGCCGGTGGGGCAAAGACCACTGGCGAGCCGTATTCCCGCGGCGGAACTCGACTTCCCCGCCGCAGGGTCTTACGACCTGTTCATCCGGGTGCAGAGCAATTCCTCGCTGGTGATACCGATCCGCCTGCAGAAACCGGTCGACTTCCATCTCGAACAGAGTGCAGTGGGCATCCTGCAGGGCGCCTTGGTGGGGGTCGCGCTCGTGCTGATGCTGTTCAGCCTCGCGCAGTGGTCGAACAACGGCGGCGTGATGTTCGCCTGCTACGCATTGAAAGTGGTGAGTTTCGCGCTGTTCAGTCTCTCGCACTACGGCCTGTTGAGCCAGTTCCTGCTCTCTGCCGATGCGCTGATCGACATGAAGTTCAGTCCGGTGTCGGTGCTGCTGGCCATCGTGGCGGGTTGCGGCTTCGTGAGCACTTCCCTGAACGTCAGACAAACCCAGCCGCTGGCAAACTTCGGCCTCATCGTGCTCAGTCTGGCCGCGACACTGATCATGTGCCTCGCCCTGGCCGGATGGATCGACTATCGCAGCACCTTCTTCATGACGGCGCTCATCGGTCCCCTGATGCCCCTGCTGGCCGTCTGGTCGGCGATCGCGAACATGCGCGCGGGTGATCGCGCGGGGGCCTACATGCTCGTTGGCTGGGTGCTCTATTCCTGCGGTGCGATCACCTTCGCGCTGCTCATTCGCGGCGTGCTGGTGCCCGCGAACTACTGGACACTGCATGCCGTGCAGTTCGGCGTGTTGCTGGAAATGCTGATGCTGCTCAAGGTGCTGATCATCCGCATCGATGCACTGCGTCTCGAGGCCGAGAACACGGCCGTCGAGAAGGAGGCGCTGCTCTCGATGGCGCTGACCGATTCGCTGACGGGGCTCGCCAACCGGCGTGGTCTGATGCAGGAACTCGAAAGCGCGCTTGCCGGTGTCACCCCGGACAGACGACTGGCGCTGTATTTCATGGATCTCGATGGATTCAAGGCCGTGAACGACCGGGAAGGGCATGCGGCGGGCGACCGGCTTCTGGTCGGCTTTGCCCATCGACTCAACGACGTGTGCCGGGGCAAGGACATCGTGGCACGTTACGGTGGTGACGAGTTCGTGATGGTGGCCGTGGGTCTCGGGTCCGAAGCGGATGCCGAACGCATCGCCAGGCGCATCGCCGAGCGCATTGTCACCGTCACCGGCAAGCCCTTCGACATCGATGGTCATTCCTGCGAAGTGGGCGTCACGGTCGGTTATGCGCTGGCCGCGGATGACGGCACGACCGCCGCGGAACTCGTCAAGCAGGCCGATGCCGCAATGTACGAAGGGAAACTGGCCGGCAAGCGCTGTGTACGCCGCTTCGAGGACAAGCTGCCGCGGGCGGCATGACGGGTGTGCCGGCGGTCCGGTTTTGCATGCAGAAAACTATATAATTAATCAGCTTCTGTATGATCAGTCCACCGCCGCCGGATCGCCGAACCAGTCCTCGGTCAGCACGAAGCCGACCGAACTCCTGACGTCATCCGAGGCATGCGCGGCGTGCAGCAGGTAACGCCCTTTCTCGGCGACCCATCCCCGCTTCTCGGCGAAGGTGGCGAGCTGCGATGGCGTCACGACGAATTCGACGGTGCGGGTGGCGCCGGGCTCGAGGTCGATCCTGCGGAAGTCGATCAGCCGCTGCAGCGGTTGCGCGCTCGAAGCGACCGGGTCGGTGACGTACAGCTGCACGATTTCCGTGCCGGCACGCTCGGCGGTATTCCGGACATCGACGCGCAGCGTCAAGGCGTCTTTCGGTGACAGGCGCTGCCTGTCCGCGTCGAGCGATGCGTAACGGAATTCGGCATAGCCGAGTCCGTGGCCGAAGGCGTAGAGCGGCGTGACATCACTGTCGATGTAGCCGATGCGGTAGCCGTCGTGCGGGTCGGGCGGGCGGCCACTCGGTGTGGTGGCGTAGTAGATGGGCACCTGACCGACGTGTCGCGGTATCGTCACGGGCAGCCGCCCGCTCGCATCCACCTTGCCGAACAGCACATCGGCCAGCGCGTTGCCGGCTTCGCTGCCGAGATACCAGGTTTCCAGCAGCGCGTCGCTCTTCGCGGCAAGACGCGGTACCGAAAGCGGCCGGCCGTTGGCCAGCACGGTGATCAGCGGAATGCCCTTGCCGGCAAGCGCTGCGTCGAGCGCGTCGAAGAGTGCCTGCTGATTCCCGGGAAGATCCAGCGACACGCGGTTCTTCGCCTCGGCGCTCATGTGCTGGTACTCGCCGACCACGAGGATGACGGCGTCGGCCGCGAGCGCGGCATCGATGGCGTCCGCGAAGGCAGGCGGTTGCTGCGGTTCGGCAGCGTCATCGCGTTGTGCTGCGGCGGTGCCGTTGCGTTGCGCTTCGGCAGTGCCGTCGGTATTCGCGCCCAGGGCCTGCACGGCGCCGGTATCCTCGATGAAGACACCCGTGCCCTTTGAATGGGTGACTTCGGTGTCCGGATTCACGGCGTTGCGAATGCCCGCGAGCAGGGTCACGGCCTGATCGACCTCGCCGGCCATCGACCAGCCACCGAGCATGTCCTGCTTCGAATCGGCGAGTTCGCCGATGACGGCGATGCGGTCGATGGCAGTGGCCAGCGGCAGCGTTGCGTGGCGGTTTTCGAGCAGCACGATGGATTCCTGCGCCATGCGTCGTGCGAGTGCACGTGGTGGCGCGGGCGCCTTGTCCGCGGCCACCTTCGTGTAGCGGTATGGATCCTCGAACAGTCCGAGCGCTGATTTCATTTCCAGCACGCGCCGCACCGCACGATCGAGCACCGCTTCGTCGAGTTTCCCTTCCCGGACCAGTGTGGGTATGTGATTCACGTACAGCGCGCTGACCATGTCCATGTCGACACCGGCCTCGATGGCCTTGCGGACGGCTTCGCCCGCGTCGGCGGCAACGCCATGCCGCAGCAGTTCCATGACGGCCGTGTAGTCGCTGACCACCACGCCCTCGAAACCCCATTCTTCTCGAAGCAGCGTCGTGAGCCAATCGCCGTCGGCATGGGCGGGCATGCCGTTGAGTTCGTGAAAGGCGGGCATCAGCGCGCCGGCGCCGGCATCGAGAGCGGCGCGAAAGGGTGGCAGGTAGACGTTCCGCAGACGCCGCTCCGACATGTCCACGCGATCGTAGTCACGCCCGCCTTCGGCCGCGCCGTAGGCAACGAAGTGCTTGGGCGTGGCCATGAGGGTATCGGCCGCGTCCGGCGCATCGCCCTGAAAGCCCCGGACGCGGGCCGCGGCGAAGCGGCTGGCCAGCAGCGGATCCTCGCCCGCACCTTCCATGATCCGGCCCCAGCGCGGATCGCGCGCGATGTCCACCATCGGGGCAAAGGTCCATTGCAGACCCGCGGCACTGGCTTCCACGGCGGCGGCACGCGCCGTGGCTTCGGCCAGTTCGGTGTTCCAGCTCGACGCTTCCGCAAGGGGAATCGGAAAGATGGTGCGAAAGCCGTGGATGACGTCGAACGCGAACAGGAGCGGGATGCCTAGGCGGCTTTCTTCCACGGCGATGGTCTGCAGCCGGCGGACTTCCTCGACGCCGTGAACACCGAAGAAGGCCCCGACGCGACCCTCGCGAATGGCCTCTTCACCCTCGACGTGGACCTTCGGGCCGGTCTGATCGTGTCCGCCGGGAAGTAGATTCAGTTGTCCGGCCTTCTCTTCGAGCGTCATGCGCGCGAGGAGGGCATCGATGTCGAGTGTTGCCATGTCGGAATGGTCCTCGGTCGATTCTTGAATGGTGCCTGTCACGTCGGGATTATCGTTGGCCGGCAGACTTCGGGGCAAGAGTGGCAGAAGCAGCAGCAAGGGCAGCAGCAGGTGGAGTCGGGGGAGTGGGTGTACTCGCGAACGGGGTTTGGAGAAAGGGCTGCGGTTGAACATGACCTGACGGTTTCGTTGACGGCGCTGTTGATCGGGAGTGATTGTTTCATTGCGGGGTGTGCGGGACAACAGTGCATCGCGAGCGAGTCTGTGCGGTGTTTGGGGTGATTTGTATTGAGCTGATCATTGACATTATTGTGCTCAGCGCCGTTGCTTGGCAACAGTGGTGTCGTTGAGATATCCTTGTTGAAGACTGTCTTGACTGGTGTCATGCACTGTTTGAAGAGGTTTATGTCGCAATGAAGTATTGACAATTGTTACACATGTGTCGGCGGTTTATTTGTCGTATGCGTTATTGAAGATGCTGATTGACGCATCTGCATTTCAAAATAGACGGATGATTTTCCATATGATCATTAAATAAGACAACAATAAAGAACTGCATCTGCACAAACATTCTCACATTTCGGCTATAAATAAAAAATTAGTGTGGATTCTGCCCCGAATGTAACAAGGAACGATCAAGAGGTTGTGCGCTAATATTGGCGCCTGTGGAGGCTGGGGATGCTTAATATATTTGCAAAATTGATGTTTACTGGAACGGCTCTCGCGCCAGTGGCACTTGTTTATGCATGGGTGCTTTTCTCTGATGAAAGGTATTCCATTGCATTTTGCTTGCTCGCAGCCGCATTGTGCCTTGTTGTTATTATGTCCGGGCTTCTTCGTTACTGCGAAAGAAGGCTTGAGCAGATAGAATTTAAAATAACGTCTGTCGAAGTGGCCGATCGAGAGTACATGGCCTTTATCCTGCTCTACTTGTCGCCTCTTTTTGCAGCTGAATTTGGAAATCTGAATTGGAACGTAGTCATTCCCACGATAATTGTATTCTCACTAACTATTAGCACGGGATACGGCTATCATTTCAATCCTTTGTTGGGCTTGTTGAGGTGGCATTTTTATAAGGTGGGCACAGATGAGGGCGTTTCATATGTCTTGATTACAAAAAAAGAGTTGCGATCGGCTAAACAGTGTTTTATAGTGGTTCAGCTTACTGAATATATCGTCATTGAATTTGTTAAAGATAGAGATCGTGAATGACTCTCCTAGCTTATTGTAAAACGTCTCAAGGCCATGTGGTCAAGCATGTTCGTATGGCGCGGGATGTTCAGACAAAGATAAAAGACATATTCATTGGGCAAAGTAAATCATTTAAAAGTGGGCGTTCGGAGGAAATTGCTTTCAGTGGTGACTGGAAGCCTGATGAGGGTGAATTGCTCACGCTGGCTGTAGATGACCAGGTGAAGGTGCTTATTGAAGCCGCGAGGTCCAATGTAACGAGTCTGCAGTCTGTCGATGTAAATAATATTCAATCCGAAAATATTCGAGCATTGTTTGTTTCGGTGCGTGCAGAAGAAAATATGATATTATTGATACAAAGATTTACGGCTGGTCAGTATTTGAACAAAGGGTTTTCGTTTCTGTGTCGAGATCGTGTTTTTAATGAGATTACCGAAGCCGCTTTTGCGATCGGTACAAAATTGGCCTGCGTGGTCGAAGATGGCCTTGTAAAATTTGATAGCTATCATAATTTGCGAAGCATATTTGATTTTAAGAATTTATATTATGAGGCGACGAATTCGGATATCGATGAGCTTGCTGCACATGGCTGCTTGCATTTTTCAAGTGTAGGTGCATTCAAAAAAGAGGCTAACCAGACCGCAAGAAGACTCGTGCACAAGATAATGAAATCGGAGGTGCTGGATAGATATGATCCTGAAGAGATACAACAAAATTCTAGCGAACTGGGCTTTGATTTAAAGATTGTCGGTGGAGCAATCCAAGTGCCTCAAGATAAAAATGAAGCTATAAGATTTTTCCGTTTTTTAGATGATGGTATTTATGAGGCAGCGCTTACAGGTCGTCGATATGTGACAAATTCAAAAAAAATGATAACTGAATAGTTATGGAGTTGAAGGTTGCATTGATCAATATTTTAATGTAGGAGTGTTATTCTGCGGTTTGGACTGGTTTATTGAATGATGACGAATGCCGGCGTTCCGACTGGATACTCAGCATGATGATATATAATGCACGAATAACGGGTACGTGATGCTGAGGCTCGAACAATGTCCCAGCAATCTCCGCAGGCATTCGCTTGTTTGAGAGCTGCCGTTTCGAACGGTGAATGAACAAGCCCACTGTTGCAGCGACGAGCGCGGGTGTTGCGACCTTCGTGCTTTCCGAAAGCGCATCATGACACTGTCGCAGGCGTGTCGAGAAACGGGAGAAGGGCATGACGAGCGAAAACGAGAGCGGGCAGGGTGACGATTCCGGCATCGAGAGGTTGTATCTCGATACCGAATTCACCGGTCTCACGGGCGATGCGGCGCTCATCTCGCTCGCGATCACCGATGAGCACGGGCGTGCGATCTATCTCGAGCGCACGGGTCTCGCAAGTGCCGACCAGAATCCGTGGCTCGTCGAGCATGTGCTGTCCGCACTCTGGACGCCGCTCGATGACGACAGGGTCATCGAGCCTGAACACGATGACACCCACCACTGCACCTACGGGCGCGGTACTCCCGAGCAACTCGGTCGGTGGCTTCGCGACTGGCTTGCTCCCTTTGCTCGCGCCGAAGTCTGGGTGGACATGGGAAGCTGGGACTGGGTGCTGTTCGTTTCGCTGTTCGGCAGTGCGCTGTCGCTGCCGAAGAACCTCGAGATGTACCCCGTGGAGCTGTCCACCTGGCTTCGCGCCCGGGCGCTGCCCTTCGACCTCGATCGCGAGTCGCTCGCTCCTTTCGACGGGCATCGCCATCATGCGCTCGACGATGCGCGGCACCTCCGGGCCGTTGTCGGCGTGCTGCTGTCGCGCTCTCCGGAGGACGCGGCTTGCGTGGTGCGGGGATGACCGTGATCATCGACGATGCACCGATGACGCCATCATGCGTTGATGCCCTGCTGACACCCCTGGTCAGGCTGCTCCTGCCGATTCGTGGCGTGACCCTGACGCTCGAGAGCCGGTGCGATGTCAGTACGCGCTTCATGCACACGCACGCGCTCAGCGCATGGCTTCGGCACCTTGCCCGTGACGGTGCCGTACCGCGTGACGGTGTGGCGGGTGACGTCCCGAGCGGGTTCGAGCACCTTCGGCTCGATGCCGTGGAATCCGGTCGCGTCAGCTACCGGGCGGGTGATCGGTATCGGTTCGTGCTGTTCGCCACCGCACCGGGGCTGCACACGCTCGATCGCATCCTGACGCGCCTCTCGCACGGGGCCGCGGGGTCGGTGGCAACACCGCCGTCACCATCACCCACTGCGGCCTTTGGCCCGCACTGGTCGCTGGTGGGTGTCGAGGACTTCTTCAGCGGTACGCCCGTCGTCAACACCCTCGAACTCTCGGCCTACGGTGCCGAGGAACTCGATGTCGAGGCCGCGATCTGGCAGGAGGCTTCGGTGGCTGGTCTCGTCTGGCAGTGGACGAGCCCGGTACGGCTGCTGAAACCGGCGACACGGCGCGGCAAGGGGGAACTCCGGTTCTGCCGCGATGCCGGCGATGTCACGGCCGAGCTTCTCCTCGAGCGTGCGTGGGATGCCGTGGGTGCGGTGGCGCGACGGCTTGCGGTGCACTCACCCGCGCGCGACCGTGCCGGGATTCCGCCCGTGGCCGCCGAGCGTCACGACGTCTTCTGGGTCGAAGACGACTACCGCTCCGGAACGGGCGAGCCGAAACCCAAGGGCGGGCTGCTCGGCACGCATCGTCTGCAGATCGCACTGCCGATGGACTGGGCAAGGCTGCTGGTGCTCTCCCAGTACCTCGGCATCGGCCAGGGGGTCGTATCGGGCCTCGGGCGCTTCCGGCTCGAAACCCCCGACGGGCAACTGAGCCTTCGGCGGGCGTTGCCGGCAGAAGACTGGCTCGGCCAGTCACTGGCAGCCGAGAACCTCCTTGCCGCCTGGCGGCACGTGCGCGAGAGTCGTCAGGCGGTTCCCGTCAGTGCCGAAGTGATCGATGAGATACCGGACGAGTTTCTCGACACCGATCACGACAATGCCGATGAGGATGCCGACACGCGCCATTCGCTCCTGGAAACACTCCGCCGGCCCGTCGAGGCGCTGCGGCAAGGGCGCTACACACCACCGCCCACACGAGCCTGCCTGATGCCGAAGCCCGACGGCGGTAGCCGGTTTCTGGCCATCCCACCGTTCTGGGATGCCGTTCTGCAGCGCGCCATCGCCCAGGAGCTGGGGCCTGCCCTCGACAGTCTCATGCACCCGCTCAGCTTCGGCTATCGCCGCGGGCGTTCGCGAAAGAGCGCCGCCGATGCCATCACGAAGGCGCGGCGGGACGGTTTTCGCTGGGTGTACGATGCGGACATCGAGGACTTCTTCGGCAGCGTCAGGCACTCGCATCTGCACACACGCCTTCTCGCGCTCCTTGATGAAGACCCCGTCGTCGATGCGATCATGAACTGGATCAGTGCGCCGGTTCGCTGGCAGGGGGAGGAGCATCCCCGCCGTCAGGGCCTGCCGCAGGGATCGAACCTCTCGCCACTGCTCGCCAACCTCATGCTCGATGACTTCGACAACGACATGGCGGCGATGGGGCTGCGCCTCGTGCGCTTTGCCGATGATTTCGTGATTCTCTGCAAGAGCCGTGAGCAGGCCGAAGAAGCGTCGCGCCACGCGGCGGCCTCGCTTGCCGAATTCGGATTCATCCTGCATCCGGACAAGAGCCGTGTCGTGGACATCGACGATGGGCTGGAGTTTCTCGGGTATCTCTTCGTCAATGACTATGCCATCGATGTCTCGCGCAATCGTGTTCTCGAACCCGCGAGAAACCGAGACGGAAAGCACCGCGATGACGCCGCGGACACGCATCTTCAGGTTGCGCACTGGCTTGCGAAGCTCGGCCGGCAACTGCCCCGCACATTGAGCACACGGGAGCTGGAAGCACACGAGGCGAAGCAGCTCCTTGACGAGGATCGACCGCTCTGCATCGGTGAGCAGTTCGATCCTGCCGGTTCGGTGTATGTCGTCGGCGCCGGACACATGGCGTTTACCGAAGGTGGCCGGCTGGTCGTGACCAGGGATGACGAGCGCGTGCTGACACGCCCCTGGCGCCATCTCCGGCACCTCTTTCTCATGGGCAACCAGCACATCACCACGCCGGCACTCCGGGTCGCCGCGCGGCACGGCGTGCATGTGCACGTCACCACGGGTACGGGGTGGCTCGATTTCAGTGTCTCACCCAGCCCCGATGCCGCACAGCAGACGCTCTGGTTTCAACAGGGGGTGACGAGTGAAGACCCCGGCTTCTGCCTGCCGATTGCCCGGGCACTCGTTGCCGCTAAGATACGCCACCATGCCGACGTGGGCCGCAAGCGCGAAGGCGAGGCACTCGCGACCACGCGATGGCTTCGCGATCTTGACGACGCCAGGGATCTCGCTTCCATCAATGGCATCGAGGGCAGGGCGGCCGCGGCGTTCTTCGAGCAGTTTGCGTCGTTGCTGCCGGAAGCGTTCGGGTTTTCCTCGCGCGAGCGGCGTCCACCGCCTGACCCGGTCAACGCGCTCCTCTCGATCGGCTACACGCTTCTCTACGCCAATGCAGATGCCTTTCTCAAGGCCGAGCGTCTGCAACCGGCCTTCGGTGTCTACCATCGAGCGCGAGGCGAGCATGCCGCGCTCGCCTCCGACATGATCGAGCCGTTCCGCCATGTGGTGGCACAGTCGGTTCTCACGCTGTTGCGGCGGCATTCGCTGAAGCCCGAGGATTTCTCGATGCAACCGGAAGGCAGTGGTTGCCTCGTGTTGCCGGCTGCACGCAGACGACTGATCGGCGACCTGCTGTCACGGCTCGCAAGGCCGCTGAAGGCGCGAGGGGAAACCGACGCATATCCGCTTCGGGTGCACCTGCATCGCCAGTGTCACAGCATTGCCCTCGCCATCAACCGGCGGGACCCCGAGCTTTTCAGGGTCTTCCGGTTGCGATGACACCCCGGACGCCAGGCCGCGAGAAGCCGGACATCGAACAGGCTGCACACCGACAGGAAAACATGCCATGCAATGCTGGGTGATCTGTTTCGACATCGAAGACGATGCCATCCGCCGCCGTGTCGGCAAACGGCTTCTCGCGTATGGAAAACGCGTACAGTGGTCCGTGTTCGAAGTGCTGGTCGGCAATGCCGTGGAGCTTGATCGGCTGCGCGTGGAACTCGATGAGATGATCGGCGATGCGGGGAACCTGCGCCTCTATCCGCTGTGCCGCGATTGCCGGCGCCAGGCCATCGACCAGGAGGGAAAGCCTGCCGTGCAGTTTCCGCATGCGCATGTGTTGTGATCGTGATTCGTGCGCTATGCGACTCAGATCGGAAACTCGGCCCTGGGTCACCAGTAACGCAATAATCATAGTGAAATCAATCAATTGGCGCAGAAGCGCGGAAACCGGCTTCATCCTGAGTGGCACTCCCAATGAAATCAAAGAGTTACGGCGTTCTCGGCGGAGAAATGAAGGCTGAAATCCGGTTTCTGCGAGGTGTCAGCGCTGAGTTGCCAAAACCGGTGTGCAAGTTGTTGAAAGTGTAGTAGTATTCGAGGGGTACTTTTGGAGGTACTAGCCGTTCAGGCTGTTGAAACCGGAATCTGAATCCGTTTCCGTGTCGGTATCGGTCTTTTTGGAGGTACTAGCCGTTCAGGCTGTTGAAACCGTCTGTGGTGATGATTCACCGGCAGTTGGCTGAATCTTATGGAGGTACTAGCCGTTCAGGCTGTTGAAACCCCATCCGGTACCCGGCGACCATCATCATCAGCAACAGCTTTTGGAGGTACTAGCCGTTCAGGCTGTTGAAACTTGCGTACGCAAATGGCACAGCAAAAAAGAGCAATGCTTTTGGAGGTACTAGCCGTTCAGGCTGTTGAAACGAAGTGCCGCACGCCGCAGGCACCGAGCTCGTCATACCTTTTGGAGGTACTAGCCGTTCAGGCTGTTGAAACCCTCTTCCTGACCCGGAAGTAAACCTTCAGTGGCGCTTTCGGGTACACGTTCACGACGAGTCGCTTGCGTTTGACGTGATCTCGGCTTCGCTTTCAGTACTCGGGATGCCAGCGGTGTCGGCGCCATTCTGGTGGGCGCACTTGATTCGCCATTTCCTGACCATGAACGAGCGACTGGAACGTCGGCAAGGTCGGTGCGAGACTCCTGCTGATTGCCCATTCGCTGTTCCGATGTCGGTGTCAGGGGCGGGTGGAGATCAGCGAGTCGCTCTACCGGCGACGGGCAGAACGATTCCGGGGCAGCTTCCGGTTGACACTCGAACGTGGGGCGAGGCTATAAGATCGCTTCCCGGATCCGGCAACAGTACGAGCATCTTCTCGGGCGAAAATCGATGTGTTGAACCTTCCTCGTCGTCAAGCGCATCCCGCTGGCCAGAAACATAGGTGTGCAAGCTCTGCGCGGCTGCGTCATTTGGCAGAAGATCGGATTCGCGTCGCGGAGCGTCAATCAATCTTGCGCGTGTTGCGTGCCGTAGCCTGGCTCGCCGGTCGACCGGCGCCCTTCTGCTTCTGGTTTGCCTCCCTGCGTCGATAGCTCTCGACGTTCATCTCGAAGATGGCGGCGTGGTGTATCAGGCGATCGACCGCTGCGAGCGTCATCGCCGGATCCGGAAACACCCGGTCCCATTGGCCGAAGGACTGTTTTGCCGTCATCATCGTTGAACGACGCTCGTCGCAGGCGCTGATCAGCTCGAACAGCACACTCGTTTAGGCTTGGTCCCTGGCAACATAAACCAGGTCATCGAGAATCAGGAGGTGGTACTTGTCGAGGTAAGCGTTCACGGCGAACTGACTTGCATCCGCGCGCTGTCCGTCTACGCTTGAAGTTGTCAGGAACTTGTCGAGCATGACGTCGCCGTGTCTCAAC
>PDWI01000508.1_pt1 | contig 62781 bp, 56 predicted proteins | sample 1430891 | NCBI WGS metagenome assembly PDWI01 (sample SAMN01162508, study PRJNA174530) | Oral metagenome, whole genome shotgun sequencing project. | biome: Marine environment; feature: Marine mammal; material: Swab sample of the gingival sulcus; isolation source: swab sample of gingival sulcus... | reverse complement strand
ACTTTTAGTTAATTTAGTATTAAAAGCAATTCACATAAAATCTACTCAATAAATTTTATGTGAATTGGCAATTATTACATATCATATTCATTCATATATATTTATTCATTGATACATACTTATTTAATAATATTTATTCATTGATACATACTTATTTAATAATATTTATTCATTGATACATACTTATTTAATAATATTTGTTCAATTATTCTTATTTAATGATACATATTAGATATGTTTTTTATGTCTTTAGTTGTCTAACTTCATTTTTTAGATAAAATTTCAGCTTGAGCCGCAGCAATTCTAGCAATTGGAACTCTATATGGCGAGCAGGAAATATAGTCAAATCCTACTTTTGCAAAAAACTGAATAGACTGTGGATCTCCACCGTGTTCACCGCATATGCCAATTTTTAAATCAGATTTAGTATTCCTAGCCTTTTTAGTCGCTATTTTAATGAGTTCTCCAACACCTGTTTGATCCAATGACTGGAATGGATCTTTTTCATATATTTCCCTTGATTTATATATTGGTAAAAACTTACCTGCATCATCTCGTGAAAATCCAAGTGTCATCTGAGTTAAATCATTGGTTCCAAATGAGAAGAAATCAGCACTTTGAGCTATTTCATCAGCAGTTAAAGCAGCACGTGGAACCTCAATCATAGTTCCAATCTTGTATTTAAGAATTTGTTGTCCTTGTTCAAATACATCTTCAAGAGTCTTAATAGCAAGCTTTCTTAATATTTCCAATTCTTTTTTATTACCAACAAGTGGAATCATAATTTCAAGCTCTATTTCACTTCCATTTTTTTCTTTAACGTCAATTGCAGCCTCAACAATCGCCTTGCACTGCATTTGATATATTTCAGGATAAGTTATTCCAAGTCTACAACCTCTATGCCCTAACATAGGATTATGTTCTTCAAGTGCTGCAATATGCTCTTCTAAAACTTTCACTTCCATATTTAATTCACTTGCAAGAAGTTCTATATCCTTTGCTTCATGAGGTAAAAACTCATGTAATGGTGGATCTAATAACCTGACCGTCATAGGACGATTTCCCATTTCAAGATACATATCATAAAAATCTTTCTTTTGTATTGGCAATAATTTATCCAATGCATTTTGCCTTTGCTCTATATTTTTTGCAAGTATCATCTCTCTAACAATAGGGATTCTATCCTCTTCAAAAAACATATGCTCTGTTCGACAAAGTCCAATTCCCTCTGCACCAAATTTCACCGCTGTTTTGGCGTCTTTAGGAGTATCGGCATTTGTCCTTACCTTCATTGCACGAATTTCATCTGCCCACTTCATTAATCTTCCAAAATGACCTGAAAATTCAACTTTTGTAGCGGGGATAATTCCCTTATATACCTCTCCAGTATTTCCATCTAAAGAAATTTCATCGCCCTCTTTAAAAAGCATATTTCCTACATAAAATATTTTTTCAGATTCTGAAACTTTTACATCATGACAACCAGCTACACAACACTTGCCCATGCCCCTTGCAACAACTGCTGCATGAGATGTCATACCACCTCGTGCTGTGAGGATTCCCTCTGATGAAATCATTCCCTCAATATCTTCAGGAGATGTTTCCATTCTAACTAAAATCGTCTTTTCACCATTATTTTTCGCCCGTACCACATCTTCAGAATAGAAATAAACTTTTCCAGACGCAGCCCCTGGAGACGCCGGAAGTCCCTTAGTTATGCAATGTGCCTTTGCAAGTGCATTCGGATCAAATGTAGGATGAAGAAGTTTATCTATTATGCTTGGATCAATTCTCATAATAGCCTCTTCTTTTGTTATAAGCCCCTCATCAACCATATCAACTGCAACTCTTATAGCCGAGGCAGCAGTTCTCTTTGCGGTACGAGTTTGAAGGAAAAATAACTTTCCCTGTTCAATAGTAAATTCTATATCCTGCATATCTTTATAATGCTTTTCAAGAGCATTTACTGTGCTTAAAAATTCATCGTAAACTTTTTTATTTTGCTTTTCTAATGCACTGACAGGTTGTGGTGTGCGGATTCCAGCTACAACATCTTCACCTTGTGCATTCATTAAAAATTCGCCAAATAAAGCTTTTTCCCCAGTTGAAGGATTACGGGTAAAAGCAACGCCCGTACCTGAATCTTCACCCATATTTCCAAATACCATTTCTTGGATATTAACCGCAGTCCCCAAATCATGGGCAATATCATTTGCTTGACGATATATTTTAGCTCTTGGGTTATTCCACGAACTAAAAACAGCTTCAACTGCCATGAGTAGTTGTTTTTGCGGATCTTGTGGAAATGGCTCTTGAATGTGTTCAAATACAATCAATTTATATTTTTCTATAATCGCCTTTAAATCTTCAGCACTAAGTTCTGTATCTTGAGTTACTCCCTTTGATTCTTTTACATCATCAAATACATTATCAAAATTATATTTTTCAATTCCTAATACAACATCAGAAAACATTTGAATAAATCTTCTGTAACTGTCCATGGCAAAACGCTCATCATCAGACAATTTTGCTATAACCTTTACAGTTTCATCATTCATACCTAAATTTAAAACAGTATCCATCATACCTGGCATAGAAACATACGCTCCCGAACGAACAGATACTAAAAGTGGTGAATCCTTTCCACCTAATTTTTTTCCAGTACGATTTTCTAATTCAGAGAGTGATGACTTTATTTGAGAAATCAGTTCGTCTCCCATGTTCTCATTTTGCTCATAGTACATATTGCAAGCATCTGTTGTAATAGTAAATCCTTCTGGCACAGGTAAACCAATTCTCTTCATCTCTGCTAAATTAGCCCCTTTACCACCAAGTAATTTTTTCATATCGCCTCTGCCTTCATCAAAGGCGTATACATACTTCATAATGTCCTCCTATTCAACATTTACAATAAAATAAAATTATCATTTATAAATTTTGCTTTTTAATTAGAGATAAAATAACCCCAGCAGTTTCTTCTACCGCCTTAGATGATACATTTATAACAGGGCATTTTAGTGATTTCATAATCTTATCAGAGTATTCAAGTTCTTCTAATATCCTTTCAACATTAGCATATGAGGCATTGTCGCTTAAACCTAATGCCTTTAACCTTTCTTGTCTAATTTCATTTAATTTAATTGGATCATTTGTAAGTCCAATTATCTTTTTTCTGGAAATTTGATAAAGTTCATCAGGTATAGGAACCTCTGGAACTAACGGAACATTGGCAACCTTAATATTTTTATTAGCAAGGTACATACTAAGAGGAGTTTTTGATGTCCTTGATATCCCAATTAAAACTATATCGGCTTTTGTAATTCCTCTTGGATCTTTCCCATCATCATATTTTACTGCAAATTCAATTGCAGCTATTTTTCTAAAATACTTAGCGTCAAGTTTATGAATAATGCCTGATTTATTCATAGGTTCTTGTTCTAAAAGTTCTGAAAATCCAATTAATAATGGTTGTAATAAATCAAAATATCTAATGTTATATTTTTCACATTCATCTACAACAACTTCTCTAATATTTGCCAATACTGTGGTAAATATTACGATAACACTTTCTTCCTTGCTAGCCTCTTTTATTGCATTAATAGCTAATTGCTCGTTTTTTACATATGAAAATTTATGAATTTCATATGGCATATTTTCAAATTGTTCAGCAATAGCAGAAGCAACTCTCTCTCCAGTTTCACCTAGAGAATCTGAAAGCACATATATTTTATATAGATTCTTCATAAGATCCCCTTTGTAATTTATTAAATAATTCTGCAAATTGATTTGTAATATTTGTTTTGCTGATTTTTCCGACAACTTTATATTGAATCTCACCATTTTCATTATTTACAGATTCAACTACAGGTAAGGAATCAATTTCATGCTCTATAATTTTAATTGCAGCATGTTGTAATGTATCATCAGGATATAAAAAAACAATATTTGGCATACGAGTCATAATCATGCCTACTGGTAATTGCTTTAAATCAGCACCTCCAAGGCTCGTTTTTAATAAATCTTTACGTGAAACAACTCCAGCGAGATAACCGCCAGAAAGTACAAATATCGATCCTACATCTTCTAAAAATAAAGTTACAATAGCTTCATATACGGTAACTTTTTCATCAATTACAACGGGAAGAGATTTAACCTGTCCAACAGATTGCAACCAAGAAGATAAAATTGGAATATTTGAGATAGGCTTTGAACTATTTTGTATATAATATCCTACTTTTGGTTTTGCACATATAAATCCTGACATAGTAAGAACCGATAAATCTGTTCTTAAAGCGGATCTAGATAAATTGAGCTTTTCTGCAATTTGCTGTCCGCTTATAGGTTGTTCAATTTCAATAATTTCAAGTATTTGTTTTTGTCGTTCTTTTAATTCGATGGTTCTCACCTCGATTCAATAATAAATTGCACTTATAATGTAATTAAAAGCATATTTTAAATAATTAGTATGCACTATATAATATTAATCTCTTGTTCCACAAATATATTACATCATATTTAATATAATTACAACACTAATACAATGATAATTTTCGATATAGATTATTTAATGCAGTTATTTAATATGATTGTTTACTATTTATTTGAGTATAGTATTAAATTCTTTCCACACATTAAAAAACACTTTATCAACTGGCAAGGAAGCATCAATTTTTATCATTCTATTAGGATATTTTTCAACTAACATCTTATATCCCTCTCTAACTTTATAATGAAATTCTAAATTTTCATTATCTAAGCGATTTATTTCTCTATTATCCCCTGAACGTATCCTCTTTTGCCCCTCTAATGGATCTAAATCAAACACAAATGTATAATCAGGCAAAAAATCCTCCGTTGCAAATTTATTGACCTCATAAATTTTATCAATTCCAAGTCCACGCACATATCCTTGATATACTAAAGATGAATCTATATATCTATCGAAGATAACAAGCTTACCACTATCAATAGCAGGAAAAACTTTTTCTACGAGATGTTGTCGCCTTGCTGCAGCAAATAATAAAGCCTCCGTCCTAGAATCCATATTTGTATTTGAAAAATCGGATAATATATCCCTAATGCTTTCAGAGATAGGAACTCCACCTGGTTCTCTTGTAATTATATAATCAATATTCATTAAATCCAATTTTTTAGTTACCATAGAAATAATCGTAGACTTACCAGTGCCATCGCCACCTTCAAAAGAAATAATTGGGTATTTTTTATTCATTTTCTTTTATTCTCCTATCTATTTCATCAATTGTAGATGTTCCATCTCTTTTTTGTCTATGATTAGTAGCAGCAGCTTCAATAATAACTGCTAAGTTTCTACCAGGTTTAACGGGTATGTGTAGTGTTGAAACTTCAATATCTAATATATTGATAGTTTTATCTTCAAGTCCAAGTCTATCATAAACTCTACCTTGTTCCCAATCTTCTAATTCAATCACCAAATCCAGAAATTTTGTATGTCTTATAGACGCCATGCCATACAAACTAGCGACATTTAATATACCTATTCCCCTTATTTCCAAAAAGTTTTTAATTAATTCAGGTGCCTTTCCAATCAATTTATTATTTACGGTTCTTTTTATCAATATGGCATCATCTGAAATAAATCTATGTCCTCGCTTGACAAGTTCTAATGCCGTTTCTGATTTACCTATACCAGATTTGCCCTTTATTAACACCCCAACCCCATATACGTCAACAAATACGCCATGAATAGTAACTGTTGGAGCAACCATATCTTCAAGATATTCAGTTAATCTACTCATAAATATAGTAGTTGTTAAATCAGTTCTTACAATAAGTCTATTATATTTTTTTGCGGATTCAATAAATTCAGGAAAAACTTCTTGACCCCTTGTAAATACAATCATTGGAAGCTCATAAGATAAAAAATCATCGGCGTGTTCTTTTTTTTGTTCTTCTGATAATGTATCAAAATATGACCATTCATTTTTACCCACTATTTGTATTCTCTTTGGCACAAAATATGTATAAAATCCCGTTAATTGAAGTCCACATCGATTTATCTCCGTACTATCAATAATTAGTTCAGAATCTACATTGTTTATAATTTCAAGAGAAAAAAATTCTATTAAATCCTTGGCTAATATCTTACTCATCAGAACCTCCATTATTAAAAAAATTGTATACAGACTGTGCTACATCTTTAGAAATGCCATCAACTTCCGTAATTTCTTCCAAACTCGCATTTTGAATGTTTTCAATTGATTTAAAATGCCTTATTAGGGCATTATGGCGTTTTTCTCCAATTCCCTTAATTTCATTTAAAATAGATTTTGTCATATTTTGATTTCTAAGTTTTCTATGATATTCAATTGCAAATCTATGCACTTCTTCCTGTATAGTCGATATATATCTATACAATACTGGGATAGATTTTATTTCTATAATATCTCCATTATAGTATAACTCAGATGTTTTATGTCTATCATCTTTTATCATTCCAGCCACTGGTATTTTTATCTTTAGAGCATCTAAAACCTTGATAACACTATTGACATGACCTTTTCCTCCATCTATTAATAATAAATCTGGGAAAATGGAAAATTTAGACTTTAAAACTCCCAATTTCTCAATTTGATTTTTTTCATCAATTCCCCGCTTAAAACGTCGATACATTATTTCCATCATAGATGCGTAATCATCAGCACCATCAACCGTTTTAATTTTAAATCTTCTATAATCGCTATTTTTTTTGCTTCCATTTTCAAATACGACCATAGAGCCAACGGATAAGACTCCGTATATATTTGAAATATCATATGCCTCTATTCGATTTATCTTAGGCAACTCTGGAAAACATTTATTTAAGGCAGTTTCAATTTCATCAATAGTCTTTTTATCACTGTCTATTTTTTTCTCAAAAGCATCAATATAATCTTCTGCATTTTTTTTAACAAGTTCGATCGCCCTCTTTTTTTCACCACGCAGTGGAACGCTTATTTTGATTTTATTTCCAGCTTTTTCGCTTAACCAAGATTCTATAAGTTCTGAATTATCAGGCATATCTGATATTAATATGCCCTTAGGAACAACGCTTACTCCACTATAATGTTGAATTAAAAATTGAGATAATATATGTGAAGTTTCATCATTTTCCGTATCATCTAATATAAATTCATCTCTACCTATAAGTTTTCCGCCACGTACAAAAAATAGCATAATACACGTTCTATCTTTACGCCTTGCCCATGCTATCATATCCTGATTAATATCTTGATCTATAACCACTTCCTGTTTAATATGTAATCGCTCAATAGCAAGCATTTGATTTCGATATATCGCCGCTTTTTCAAAATCTAATTTATTAGCACAATCTTCCATTTTAAATTTGACTGTTTTTAATAATTCGTCATATCTACCATTTAAAAAAATTAGAATTTCATCTATATAGCCTCGATATTCCGATTCGTCTATATTGGATTGACAAGGTGCTAAACAGTTGCCAATATGATAATTTAAACAAGGTCTTTGTGTTGATTTTTCAAGATTTCTATTGCAACTTCTAATTGGATAAATTCGATTAATTAAATCTATTATTTTATTTACCGCATCTACATCGCTATATGGGCCAAAATATTTTGCACCATCTTTAAGTATGCGTCTAGTCTTTAATATTCGAGCAAATCGCTCATTTACAGTTACTTTAATATATGGATAAGTTTTATCATCCCTTAATAAGATATTAAACTTAGGCCTATGTTTTTTTATTAAAGTCGCCTCGAGTATAAGGGCTTCTACTTCGCTATCCGTAATAATATATTCAAAACTATCTATATGACTAACCATAGTCTTAACTTTTAAAGGATGGGAATTATTACCTCTAAAATATGAACGAACTCTATTTTTTAATATCTTTGCCTTTCCTACATATATTATCTCACCCTGGGCATCTTTCATCATATATACGCCAGATTGATTTGGAAGATTTTTTAATTGTTCATTAATGTTCATAATAAATTTTCCCAGTATAAATGTTAAATATTACTATTATCAAATAAAAACAGTATTTATCTCTACAAATATTTTCTTAAAAACTCTCCTGTATAAGAATTTTTATTTTTTGCAATTTGCTCCGGAGTCCCGCTGGCGACTAAGTTTCCGCCCCCATCTCCACCTTCTGGTCCCAAATCTATAATATAATCAGCACATTTTATCATCTCTAAATTATGCTCTATCACAATAACCGTATTCCCACCGTCAACAAGCCTTTGCAATACATCTATCAAATTTTTCACATCGTGAATATGAAGCCCCGTAGTAGGCTCGTCCAAAATATACAAAGTCTTGCCCGTACTTCGTTTAGACAATTCAGCCGCCAGCTTAATTCTTTGTGCTTCCCCGCCTGATAACTGCGTAGATGGTTGTCCAAGCCGTATATAGTCAAGTCCAACATCGTGCAAAGTCTGCAGTTTACGCTTAATAGCAGGAATTTTATCAAAGAACTTTAAAGCATCTTCCACAGTCATTTCAAGTATATCAGAAATAGTTTTACCCTTGTATTTAACCTGTAAAGTCTCTCTGTTATACCTTTTTCCCTTACATACATCACAGCCTACATATACATCTGGTAAAAAATGCATTTCTATTTTTAATATTCCATCACCACGACATGACTCACATCTTCCACCCTTGACATTAAAACTAAATCTACCTTTTTTATAACCTCGTATTTTAGCTTCATTTGTAGACGCAAACAAATTTCTGATATGGTCAAACACCCCTGTATATGTGGCGGGATTTGAACGTGGAGTTCTTCCAATAGGAGACTGATCTATATCTATGACCTTATCTATATATTCAAGTCCTGTTATCTCTTTGTATTTACCCGTTCTTTTTTTAGTAATATATAACTCACTAGCTGCAGCCTTATATAATATTTCATTTACCAAAGAACTTTTACCAGAGCCAGATACACCTGTAACACAGGTAAATAATCCAATAGGAAACTTTACATCTATATTTTGTAAATTATTTTCACTCGCTCCAAATATCTTTATATAATCATTTATATTTTTTCTTCTATTAGTTGGTTTATCAATACATAATTTCCCCGATAAATATTTTCCAGTAAGAGAATTTTCATTTGATAATATATCTTCAATACTTCCCTGTGCGGTTATATATCCGCCATGTTCTCCTGCCGCTGGTCCAATATCTACTATATGGTCAGCAGATTCAATGGTTTCCTCATCATGTTCCACTATAATCAAAGTATTTCCTATATCAGTTAAATGTCGTAATGTCTTTAACAACCTAGCATTATCCCTCTGATGTAGTCCAATGCTTGGTTCATCAAGTATATACACAACACCAACAAGTCCAGAACCTATTTGAGTTGCTAATCTTATCCTCTGCGATTCCCCGCCTGATAATGTACCCGCACCTCTTGACAATGTAAGATATTCCAAGCCAACATCTTTTAAAAAGTCAAGACGAAGTTTTATTTCCTTTAAAATCTGCTCTGCTATTTTACTTTTTTGAGCATCTAGTTTAACATTTTCTAAATATTTAATAGCATCTTTAATTGGCAACTCAGTAAATTCAAATATATTTTTATCTCCAAATTTAACCGATAATGATTCTGGTTTTAGTCTTTTGCCCTTACAGGACTCACATGGAGTAAGACTCATATATCTTTCTATTTTTTGACGCATAGCATCTGATGGACTTTCTCTATATCGTCTTTGTAAATTTGCAATAACGCCCTCAAAAGGAGCATTATACTCACGCCCAGAACCATATTGACTTGCAAATTCAAATTTTAATTTTGTATCACCAGTACCATATAATATTTCATTTATAGTCTCTTTTGAAAGTTCATTAAAAGGAGTTGATTTATCAAATCCATGATTTATTAGTATGCTTTCTATCATATTAAAATAATATGTTCCTTCGCTAGAAGTTGCGAATGGTTCTACCGCTCCCTTTTCAAAGCTAAGCTGCATATCTGGTATTACAAGTTCAGGGTCAACCCTCAAAAGATAGCCAAGTCCTTTGCATGAATCACAAGCTCCATATGGTGCATTAAATGAAAACATACGTGGTTCCATTTCAGAAATTCCAACCCCATGTTCTACACAGGCAAAATTTGTATTGTAAATATAATTTTGTTCACTTGGACAGTCTGTTGATAAATTATTTATTAAAACAAGTCCATCAGCAAGTTTCAAAGCGGTTTCTATAGAATCAGAAAGTCTTTGTCGTATGCCATCTTTCATAATAATTCTATCTATAACAATATCTATATCATGCTTTTTATTTTTTTCAAGAGTTATATTTTCGTCAAATTCTCGTATCTCCCCATTGATTCTAACTCTAACATAGCCCTCCTTTTTAAAACTATCCAGTTCTCTTTTATGAGTTCCTTTTTTTCCTCTAATAACTGGAGATAGTATTTGAAGTCTACTTCCCTGTTCTAATTCCATTACCTGCTCTACTATTTGGTCAACTGATTGCTGGGAAATTTCCTTTCCGCAAATCGGACAATGAGGTGTTCCAGCCCGAGCATACAATAATCTCAAATAATCATATATTTCTGTTACTGTTCCCACCGTAGAACGTGGATTTCTTCCCGTTGTCTTTTGATCTATTGAAATAGCAGGAGAAAGTCCCTCAATAGATTCTACATTTGGTTTTTCCATTTGTCCTAAAAATTGCCTTGCATAGGCAGAAAGACTTTCAACATATCTTCTTTGACCCTCTGCATAAATCGTATCAAATGCCAAAGACGACTTTCCCGAACCACTTAATCCCGTTATTACAATCATTTTATCTCGCGGCAAATCTATGTCAATATTTTTAAGATTATGTTCTGATGCACCACGTATACTAATATAATTTTGATTCATTTTTATCTCCAATATTACTAAAACTTCCTCTATTATTAAATTTTATTCTATCGCTAAAATTTCTTTTCTTTTAACGCTAATATCTCATCTCTTAAACTAGCAGCTTTTTCAAATTGCAACTGCTTAGAGGCTTCAAACATCTCATTTTCCAATAATTTTATTCTTTCTTCTATATTTTGTATATTTTCAGATTCAGCTCTACTTATATACGATATTTCTTCTTCGGCAACCTTAGTTGCTTCAATGACTTCACGCACATCTTTTTGAATTGTCTTTGGGATTATACCATGTTTTTCATTATATTTTTGTTGAAGTTTTCTACGCCTATTTGTTTCATCAATGGCAGTTTTCATAGAGCGAGTTATATTGTCAGCATACATGATAACATATCCATTTTCATTTCTCGCAGCTCTACCGATAGTCTGTATCATAGATGTTTGAGAACGAAGAAATCCCTCTTTATCGGCATCTAAAATTGCAACTAAGGAAACTTCTGGTAAATCAAGTCCCTCTCTAAGCAGATTTATTCCTATTAAAACATCAAATACTCCAAGTCGTAAGTCTTTTATTATTTTCATTCTTTCAATTGTGTCTATATCAGAATGCAAATATTTTACCTTTAAATTCATATTAATAAAATAATCTGTTAAATCCTCCGACATTTTCTTAGTGAGAGTTGTAACTAAAACTCGTTCTCCAAAATCAATTCTCTTAATAATTTCAGAATACAAATCATCGATTTGACCGAGTACAGGTCTAACATCAATAATTGGGTCAAGAAGCCCCGTAGGTCTGATAATCTGTTCTACGATTTTATCGCTATGTTCTTTTTCATATACAGAGGGAGTTGCACTTACAAATAAAAACTGTGGTGTAATACTTTCAAATTCATTAAAATTTAAAGGTCTATTGTCAAGAGCAGATGGCAATCTAAATCCATAATCAACTAAGTTTTGCTTACGTGATCTATCCCCGCCATACATTCCCCTAACCTGAGGAAGAGTAACATGAGACTCATCTACTACTACCAAAAAATCCTCTGGAAAATAATCCATCAATGTATATGGTCTTTGTCCAGCGGGCAAATTATTAATATGCCTTGAATAATTTTCAATCCCTTGACAAAATCCCATTTCATTTAACATTTCTAAATCGTAATACGTCCTCTGCTCTATTCTTTGTGCCTCAATCAATTTACCTTCATCTTTAAAATACTTAATCCTATCATACAATTCATTTTCAATATCTACGATTGCCCTTTGAATATTTTCTTTGCTCGTTACATAATGCGATGCTGGAAATATCGATACGTGTTCCCTTATTCCTATGATTTCTCCAGTAAGTGAGTTTACTTCTGCAATTCTATCTATTTCATCTCCAAATAATTCCACTCGAATGACATTTTCTGATGCAGCAGCGGGAAATATCTCAATAACATCTCCTCGAACTCTAAAGGTATTTCTAACAAATTGCAAATCATTTCTCGAATACTGAATATCAACTAATTTGGTTAAAATATCCTCTCTGGATTTTGTCATACCAGTTCTAAGTGATAATACCAAATTTTTATAATCAATAGGGGCACCAAGTCCATAAATACATGATACAGAGGCAACTATAATAACATCTCGTCTCTCGTATAAAGATGCCGTTGCGGAGTGCCTGAGTTTATCAATCTCATCATTTATCGATGAATCCTTTTCAATAAATGTATCAGAGTGAACAACATATGCCTCAGGTTGATAATAATCATAATATGAAACAAAATACTCTACTGCATTATCTGGAAAAAACTCTTTAAATTCACTGCATAATTGAGCTGCTAAGGTCTTATTATGAGCTATCACCAAAGTTGGTTTTTGAACTTTTTCAATAACCTTTGCAACGGTGTAAGTCTTACCTGAACCCGTAACCCCAAGCAATGTCTGAGCCTTATTTCCATTGATTATGCTTTCTGATAGAGCCTCTATAGCTTTAGGCTGATCGCCAGTAGGTTCAAATTTTGATTGAACTTTAAATTTTGATTTTATTTTTAAATTTGACATATACTCTCCGTAGAACGTATGTTCGATATAATTATATGCTTTTTCACCTAAATAATCAACTACAAAATTATAAAACAAAAAGTTCCCGCAGTTGCAGAAACCTTTATAATAAATAATTTTTTAATATGCGAGCATTTATTATATATTAGATATATTCTTTATTTAGGTGAGAAGTTTTTCCTAATCCATAGTTTTTAAATCACTTTTCTTCTTTAATTTATTGGATACATAATCTATTAAAAGATTTCTTATAACAGCCATAACTGGCACTCCAACTAACATTCCCAATATTCCAAATAAACCTCCGCCTATAATGATTGCAAGAATAATCCAAAAAGGAGACATTCCAACAGAATCTCCTAATATTCTTGGACCTATAATATAACCATCTATCTGTTGCAATGCCAATATAAATATCGCAACCCAAACAGCTTTAATAGGACTATAAAATACAGTTATAATAACAGCTGGAATAGCACCAATTAATGGTCCAAAATAAGGTATTAAATTTGTAACTCCAATTATAATAGATAGTAGCAATGCATAAGGTACTTTCAGAAAAAACAATCCAATATATCCAATAATCCCAATTATTAAAGAATCAATAAACTTACCTACAATATATCTGGAAAATACATCATCTATTTCATAGATTAATAGCATTATACTATTTGCACGTTTTTCATCAAATATGGCATATAAAAATCTCTTCATGCCAATTTTAAAATTCTCTTTACCATGTAACATATAAATCGATATTATAAGCCCAATAAAAAACTTAAAAAATCCACTTGTCAAGCCCCAAACACCATTTAGCATACCTGATAAAATTGCATTTAGCTTTTCTATTATAGATTTTGTGAAATCTTTAACTACGGATAAATCCATAGATTCCATAGATTCTAAAGCATCATTTACGCCAATTTTCTCCCAAAAATCTTGTTGTTCGGTAAGCGTTTTATTAATAGAGTTTACATAATATGGCATATTTTTCATAATATCAGTTAAGTTATTTACTAAACTTGGTATAGCTAATATAAAAAACAATACAAGTACACTAATAATTACCAAATATACTATTAATAGGCATATTCCTCTCTGAAAATTAGTCTTTTTTTCAACCCATATTAATAATGGATTTGCCAAATATGCAATGACAAATGCCCAAATAAAGGGTACTAAAATAGAAAGTATTGTTAAAAAAATCGATCCTATAGTATCTATTTTATCTAGCATTTTATAAGCTAACATAGATAATATAATTATAGGTAGATAACTAATATATGGTATATTCTTCATCTTAATTTCCTACTTTCTATTATTATGAAGAAGTTCTATGGCTTTTTGCAATTGAGTATCATCTTCGTCAGTTGGTTCCTTAATATCTCTATAATTTTTTGGCATCTCGACTTTAACATCTGGCTCAATTCCAATACCGTGAATATTTCTTCCATTAGGCGTGAAATACTCTGATGTAGTTAACTTAAATCCAGAACCATCATCTAGTGGGAATACAGTTTGTACAATTCCTTTACCAAATGTCTTTTCTCCAATTATAATCCCAGATTTTGTATCTTGAACCGCACCAGCTAAAATTTCAGATGCACTCGCACTACCACTGTTTGTCAATATTGCAAGTGGCAAGTCAACCTTTAAAAATCCTGATTTATACTCATTTTTCTTACCAGAACGCTCCTTAGTATAAACTATCATTTGCTTTCCTAAAAGCCTGTCTGCAATTTGTATTACTTCAGAAACCGAACCTCCTGGGTTGTTTCTTAAATCAACGATTAAACCTACTAGCTCATTATTTAAAATTTCTTCCAATTGTTTTTTAAAATCATCTGCTGTAAGAGAATCAAACATAGATATACGAATATATCCAATATCACCAATCATTCGAGATTTAACAGTTTTTAGTCTTATATCTTCACGAACTATATCCATTTCTAAATTTTTTTGTTCAGATGGTCTATATATCGTAATATGAACTGTTCCACCTACTTTGCCACGCATATTTCTAACCGCTTCATCCATTAATTCTGAAGTTACATCCATATCGCCAACCTTTATAATTTTATCTCCAGATAAAACCCCCGCTTTTTCCGCTGGTGTGTCTTCAATAGGCGATACAACAGTTACAAGACCATCATCTGTGGGAGTTACTATAACTCCAATTCCGCTATATGTTCCCTTTGTATCATCTAAAAATCTTGAAAATTCTTCTTCATTCATATAAATTGAATAAGGGTCGCCCAAAGCGTTGAAAATCCCTTTAAGCATACCATCTTCAAAATCTTTGCTATCAAATTCTTTATAATATTTATCCAATATAAATTTTTCTAATTCGGCAACTTTTTTGTTGGCATCTTCTATAGATTTTAAGGTTTCATATTCATTTTTATCTATAACTATTTTACCAGATTTAATAGCATTTGATTCATTTGTTGAATTATCGTTTTCAATTTTAGAAGTGCTAACATTTCTTTCTGTTTTAAGCAACAATGAATTATAAGCAATAAAACCTGTAAAGACATTACTAACTAATAAAATTACAATAAATAAAATAATTATCTTTTTATTTTTCACACCTATCTCCTTTTAATTCCTTAGATTTTATGGATTTATATATTTTCCAATTGGATTAGTTGGCGTACCATTAACCCTAACTTCAAAATGCAAATGAGGTCCTGTTGAATTTCCCGTACTTCCTGCTTCTGAAATTTTATCACCTGCATTTACTTCTTGACCCTTTTTAACAAATAATTTAGAATTATGTGCATATAATGTAACTATTCCACCTCCGTGATCAATCATTACACATTTACCATATCCACCATACCAATCTGAATAAATAACAGTTCCGCTCTGTGCTGCAACAATTGTTCCACCACGTTTAACCCCAATATCAGTGCCAGTGTGTAATTTTTTCTTTTTATATATAGGATGAATTCTATATCCAAATGGAGAAGTAATAGTTGTATAACCAGGAGCAGGCCACAACATACTACCACCTACATATTTTTTAGTTGATTTCATTGATTTAAGCAATTTTGTAAGTTTTTTAGCATCTTTTTCTAGCTCATCTTCTTTTACTTTCATCGCTGAAATATCTTTAGCCAAATTTACCTTAACATTTGCTAATTTTTCTATATTTTGATTTAACTGTTTTACTTTAGATTCAAGTTCAATTCTTTGGTTTTCTCTTTCTGTACGATATGCTTCAAGCTCATTTTTCTTATCAATTACCTTTTTCTTTTCTTTATTCATATAATCGATTAGATCTACATCGTGTTTATATATTTTTTGTAGCATATCAACTCTACTCATTAAATCTTCAAAATCATTTGAACCGAGCAGAACTTCCATATAACCGATATTTCCAGATTTATACATAACACGAAGTCTTTTATTTAATAAATCTTTTCTCATTAATATATTTTCTTCTGCTAGTCGTAAACTGCCTTCTGCATCATAAATTTTTAAATCAGTAATACTTATTTCTTCATTTAATATATCTATTTCATTATCTACATTGCGAATATTATTTTCTATATTTCTAATTTTTTCTAAAATTTTATTTTTTTCATATTTTTTTTGTGAACGCTGTTTATCTAATTTTTTTAATTCATTTTCAATTTTATTGAGTTCATCAGTGGTTTTTTGCAATTGGTCATTTGCAAATGAAATATTGATTCGACTAATAAAGAAAATTGAATAAAAACTAGATATTATAATGCAAATAAGCAAAATAAATTTAATATTAATAAGTTTATTTTTTGTCATATCATTACCTTATACGTGTAAATGCTTTCTCATTGAAAGCAAACTTCCCAAACAACCGATACCAGCACCAATAATTAAAAACAAAATTCCCAAATCCATAATAATTAATTGCGGAGATACTAAATAAGCCGCTATAAGCACATAAAATTTAGATGAAAACAGTGAGTATGTGGAACTATAAACAAGATACAGTAAAACCAGTGCTATAACTGCACCTATAATTCCCAAAAATGTTCCTTCTAATAAAAATGGCCATCTAACAAACCAACTAGTCGCACCAATATATTTCATGATATTAATTTCTCTATATCTTGAATTTACGGCAAGTTTTATAGTATTATGAATTATAAACGTAGAAATTGCAACGAGTACAAATATTATAATCATTCCTATATTCTTTATATAATTTGCAATATCTAGCACTTTCATGACAACATCTTGATGAAATTGTACTTCTTCAATTCCGTCTAATGTATTTATCTTATTTACAATATTTTCACCATAACTTATGTCATATAAGCTTATAATCAATGAATTTGGAAGTGGATTATTATCAAGACCTTCTAAAAGATAGGCATTTTCTTCCCAAGAATCTTTCATTTTTTCTAAAGCTTCTTCTTTGGTTTCAAAATATACGTGTTCAACTCCGCCAAAATTATTTATTTGATTAATTAATGCATCAATTTCATCAATGTCAAGAATATCTAATAAATAAACTTGAATTGTATCAAATTGATCTTTTGCACCCTGTGCAATACTTGCAATATTTATTATAAGAATAAAAATAATTCCCAAAATTAATAGTGTTGATGCTACAGATGTTATAGATGCAAATGACATCAAGCGGTTTCGCCACAGATTTTTAAAGCATTCTTTAATCATGTATCCGATTTGTCTAATCTGCATAACCGTACTGTCCTCCTCTTTCATCACGAATTACACGACCATTTTCCATTGCAATAACTCTCTGTTGCATAATATCAACTATTTCTTTATCATGAGTTGCCATCACTATGGTAGTTCCTCGTCTGTTAATCTGTTTTAAAATCATCATAATATCCCAAGAGGTTTCAGGGTCAAGATTTCCAGTAGGCTCATCTGCTACTAAAATAGGCGGATTGTTGATCATAGCTCTTGCGATTGATACACGTTGTTGTTCTCCGCCAGAAAGTTGATTGGGATAACATTTTTGTTTATCAGCAAGCCCTACAACAGATAGTATCATGGGAACATTTTTCCTAATATCCCTACCTTTAGCTCCCATTATCTCCATAGCGAATGCGACATTTTCAAATACAGTCTTTTTTTCAAGTAATCTATAATCTTGAAATACTACTCCCACTTTTCTTCTCAGCATGGGAACTCTACGTCTATGTAAATTAGTTATATTCACATCATCAACAAAAATTTTACCTTTTGTGCAAGTTTCTTCCTTTAACAGCATTTTAATAATAGTAGACTTACCAGCTCCGCTGGGACCAACTAAAAAAACAAAATCTCCTCGTTTAACATGAAGATTTATATTGGAAACGGCAACCATACCATTTGCATATCGCTTTGAAACCCCTTCCATCTGAATCATAGCTTCACCTCATTTTTGATATTATTCATATTTTCTATTATACTACTTTAAGGAGTTGTATAATAGAAAAATTTTATAAAGGAAAAATATTTATGAAAAAAAATATTAGAAAAACTATATTGAAAGCTAGAATGGGACTTAATGATATGGATTGGCAACAAAAAAGCATATCTATTTTTAAAAATTTATGTCAATTAAAAAATTTTAAATCTAGTACTAATATTATGACGTTTATGGATTTTAAACGTGAAGTCTCAACAAATCCAATTAATGATTGGATACTTATGCAAAATAAAAATTTAATAATTCCAAGGGTTGTAAAAAACAATCCAATTCTTGAACTCTGCATTATTAAAGACATTAACAATATGGAATTATCTAATTTGGGAATAAAAGAACCCAAAAGTACACATAAAGATTTTGTTGAACCAAAAGATATAGATTTTGTAATCATTCCAGGAGTTGCATTTACTACTGATGGTGCAAGGCTTGGCTATGGTGGTGGATATTATGATCGTATAATCCCACTTATGATAAAAAAACCACTCATTGTTGCACCTGCATTTGAATTGCAAATAATAGATAATCTTCCCTTAGAACCACATGATATAAATATTGATATGATAGTAACAGAATCTAGAATAATAAAATGTTAAGTTTATCATTTTGCATTAAACTCTTTGTAAAGATTGATATACTAGCAAATTAATTTGAAATTAGTATAAATAGGGATGATGATTTAAACAATCAAATGTGTTATTTAGATAAATAGTATACATAAAATTCTCATTAAAAATATTTATTTAAACTATAGACATTATATAAAAGGATATGATAGTATAACTCTTGATATCAACAAATACATATAATTAGGAGATAAATAAATGTCAAAGAAAATTTTACTAACTCAAACCGCAGTAGATAAAATTGAAGCTGAATTAGATGCTTTAATAGTTAAACGTCATGAGATTTCAGATGAGATAAAGATAGCTAGAGGTTTTGGAGATTTATCTGAAAATGCGGAATATCACGCTGCCAGAGATGCACAATCACACAATGAAAGTGAAATATTAAGGCTTAAAGAAATGCTTGAACATTATGAACTTGTAGAGACTACAGATGTCAATTCTATATCGTTAAATTCTAAGGTTATAATAGAATATATAGATGATAATGAAAGAGAAGAAGTTACGGTTGTTTCGACAATTGAAGCTGATCCATTTATAGGTAAAATTTCTAACGAATCTCCTATTGGTGCTGCAATAATCGGTCATTCTAAAGGTGATATTCTTGATGTACAAACTCCAGATGGAATAATTAATATTAAAATTATAGACATCTTATAACAGTGAGGAATTAAAAATGTTAATAAATAAAACCAAGTTTAAAAGCATTTTTATAACTACATTAACAATTTTTATAATTTTATCATCAATTTTTATAGGTTTAAAATCTTCTACTAAAACAATAGAAAAAAAGGCACAAATTTTATCTTTAAGAACATCTGAATCATATCTAGTTACCCTTGAAAAAAAATTACTTCAAAAAGAGTTTAATAGACTTATTGCCGATATTTATCTATTGAAAGAAACTGTTGAACACGCTCATTCTACAGAAGATATAAAATCGACTTTTGAAAGTATTGTGCGAAACAAAAAAATATACGATCAGCTTAGATACATAGATGAAACAGGTCAAGAAATAGTTCGAATTGACCTTAAGGACAATCAATGCATGGTTTGTCCTACAAAAAAATTACAAAATAAAAAAGATAGATATTATTTTAAGGATACAATGAAAATTGGCAGAGATTGTATATATATTTCTAAATTGGATTTAAATATGGAAAATGGAAAAATTGAAGATCCCATAAAGCCAATGATAAGAATTTCAGCTAAAGTATTTGATAATAAAGGTGAAGAGCGTGGAATAGTTATCAGTAATTATTATGCAAATGCTATGATTGAAGATTTTAAATCAGTCGCAGAAAAAAGTATGGGTGATATTTATTTATTAAACAGTAATTCCTACTGGATACATAATGCTAAAAATAGAGAAACTGAATACGCATTTATGTATGAAGATAAAAATAATATTAATTTTTACAATTTATATCCAGATATATGGAATAATATTGTTAAAAACCCAAATAATATCATCAAGACAAAAGATGATATATTTTTTAGTGAAGAAGTCATAGCTTTTGAAGATGAAATAGGCGATTATTATAGTTTTCCATTAGATAAAATTATACTTGGAGAGGGTAATTTAATAATTGTTTCACACATTAATAAACATGATATGCCTGATGTCTTTCCAAAGTCATCTTTAGAAACAGTTAAAGATATAATCTTTGATAATAAGGAAATGATTGCTCTTGTTCTACTTATATCGTTTTTATTGTCCATTTTATTGCGAATGTATGTATCTCAAAAGAATAAGACAAAATTTTTATCTGAACACGATCCTATGACAGGTGCATTTAATAGACGTGCTGGACTTGAAAAGATCAGAGCGATTATTAAATCGACTCGCAATACAGATATTTCCGTGGCAATTATATTTATTGATGTAAATGGACTTAAATCAGTTAATGATGTACTCGGTCATATCCATGGAGATAATCTTATTAAATCCGTATCTGCAATTCTTCAAAAGTGTATGCGTGATAATGATTTACTGATTAGATTTGGTGGAGATGAATTTGTAGTATGCATTAAAAAGATTGATTTAGAACATATAGAAAAACTGTGGCAAAGAATTTTAAGTAGGATAAATTCTCAAAATGAAACTTCTAATCTACCATATAATATAAGTATAAGTCATGGCGTTAGTATAATAGAAGGTTCTGAAACAAATGTGAATATTCAAGATAAAATAGAATTAGCTGATAAACGTATGTATGATGAAAAAGAAGAAATTAAAAAAACAGCTATTATAATAAAATAATTATTCTTATCATCTTTTTAAAACATACATTCCACCATATTTTCTAACTATGCGTCCTTTAATTTCTAAATAAGTGAGTTGAATAAGCACTTCACTAATATCAAAATTCATTTTATCTGCAATTTGACTTGCCGTAGCTGGTTCAATCATCGCCAGTGTTTTTTCTAGTGTAGTATTATATGCTTTTATATTATTGAGCATTCCTAAATCTTCAAAGGATAGCTGAAAATTAAATTCCTCACATATATCATTGGCACATGAAATTGGGATTGCACCTTGCCTTAATAGATGAAAATTGCCTTTTGCACGTTCTAAATTCACATTTTCTGGTACGCACATAACTATTCTTCCTTGCTCTAATGCATATTGTGCAGTAATAAGAGAACCGCTTTTAATGCCAGCTTCAACTACTAGAACTCCACTTGAAAGTCCACTAATTATTCTATTTCTTCTAGGAAAATGATGTTTTAGAGGGCTTTTATTAGGTTCAAATTCAGATATTAACGCTCCACCCTTTTCTATTATTTCATCATATAATTTTGCATTACTCTTTGGATATACAATATTACATCCATTTCCAAGAACTCCTATTGTATTTCCTTCATTTGAAATTGCCATTTTATGACATATTCCATCAATACCCTTTGCCATGCCACTTACAATTCCAATTCCTAATTTTGATAAATCTCTTGAAATATCTTTTGCCATAATTTCCCCATAATCAGATGGCTTTCGAGTTCCAACCATTCCAATCCATAAATTAGATTTATTGAACACATCAATATTTCCTTTTACATACAAAATAAGAGGTGGATCATGTATCTGGTTTAATATTTTAGGATATTCTTTATCTTCAATACAAATTACATTTATGCCAGAGGATAATATACTCTCTAACTTATCTATAAAAAATTGCATATTTCTAGTATTTATAATTCTTCTAATCCATTGTGAAGGTATACCCAAATCATTTAGTTCAACACTGCTTACATCACATAATTTTTTTATGCCACCCAATGAATTGATTAAATTAATTGCATTTACGCATCCAAATCCTTCGATAGAATTTACCCATAGATATGCAGCTTTTATATATTTCAAATATTCTCACCCCTTAAATGTTTTTCTGACATTCTAAATTGAATTGCTTCAGCGATATGTTCAGAACAAATATTTTCTGAATCTTCTATATCTGCTATTGTCCTAGCAAGTTTTATCAATTTATATTTTACTCTTTGACTAAAATATAAATTTTCACAACTATGTTTAAGTAGATTTTGGGCATCATTAGTTAATTTACAAAACTTTTTTATATCTGATGATGTAATTTCAGAATTAAATCTTATATTTTTTCCGCTAAAACGTTTATTTTGTATTTCAACACATTTTTTTACGATTTCAAACATTTGGGCTGTAGTGGTTGATTTAATCTTATCGTCTTTTAATTTTACTCGTTGTACTTCTACTAAAATATCGATTCTATCAAGTATTGGTCCTGATAATCTACTTAAATACCTGCGGATTTGTAAATCTGAACAGGTACACTGTTTCTCATCGCTGTATAAATATCCACATTTACAGGGATTCATTGTAGCGACTAATCTTATTTGTGCAGGCATAGTTATTTGACCACGTGAACGAGATATCATTACCTCTCCCATTTCAAGAGGTTGTCGCAATGATTCTAAAGCATATTTATTAAATTCTGTAATTTCATCTAAAAATAATATGCCTCTATGTGCAAGAGAGACTTCTCCTGGTTTAGGTTTGTGTCCTCCGCCGATAAGAGCTATTGGTGTAACTTGTTGATGAGGTTTTCTAAATGGTCTATTAAACCATTTTGTATAATCCTTGTTATTTGATGTTACACTATATATTTTTTGAACATCTAAAAATTCTTTTTCATTTAATTTTGGAAGCAATCCTCTAAAAGCTTCTACCATCATAGATTTTCCCGAACCTGGTGGACCTGATAATAAAATGCTATGAAATCCACAAGCTGATACTAAAAATGCTCTTTTTGCTAAATTTTGACCTATTACATCAATAAAATCTATATTTGAATCATTATTTTCACTACTATATGAAAACAATTTTGCCTTATTAAATTCCATTTTAAAATTACAATGTAGTAAATCATATATATCTTTTATGCAAGAAACGCATAAATATTCAATATTTGGAATATATGCTATTTCATTTTCCATACTTTTAGGAATTATAAATTTTTTTATCCCCTTCTCCATAAGTGAAATTACCATTGGTAAAAGACCTAAAGAAGCAATCAATCTGCCATCTAATGACAATTCTCCAAAAAATGCTATATCATCATAAATTTGCGGATTAATATTTTCGAAAGCACATAATATACCAATTGCCATAGGTAAGTCTAAATGGCTTCCATCTTTGGGAGTTTCAGCAGGTATGAGATTAAGGGTAATTCTTCTTGCAGGGAAATTCATATCCAAGCTCTCAATTGCCGACCTAATGCGTTCTTTTGACTCCTTAATAGTCGTATCAGGTAGTCCAACTATATTATAACAAGGTAGACCTCTGGAAATTTTGGTTTCAATTTCTACGCATAAACCACTAACTCCATATACAACTGCTGAATGAATAAGTGAATACATTGGTTTTCCTTTCAATAAATAATTAACACTATGTATAAATATAAGTATATAATCATGGATATCATCATATACTAAATTCAAATAAAATTTTCTAATCACAATAGGTCTTGTAAGAATGCAAAAAGTGAAATTATTGGAAATATTAAAAGTTTTTAGCATTAAATATCTGTTCATTTACTAGATAAAATATGTTTCAAATTATATTTTACTTTTAATATATAAAATGTTATTAATTGTAAATATATTAGCACAAAAAATTCCATATGTAAATGGAATTTTTGTAAATATTTTCAAAATTTTATTAAATTTTTTCTATAACTTTGATAAAATATATTTATTGATAGAAACACCTTGTTCCGCTGATTTTATTGCCAATTCTCTATGAACATCTGCTGGAACTCTTATTGTTAAGTTACCTTTATATTTTTTTAATCCAAATGGCTCTGGAATTTCTTTTCCATCTTCCACCAACCATTTAATTGTTTCTAATACAACAATTTTTATCTCATTTATAGCATTTTCCATGCTATTTCCATGAGCCAATAGCATTGGAAATTCTAAACATCGTGCAATATGAACTCCATCTTCTTCTGACCAATGAACACGATAAGTATATTTATCAACAAAATCACTTGCTTTCATAATTTACCCCCAATTTATCAAGAGCCTTTATAACCATTTTTACCTGATATGGTTTAGCCATTTTTCCATCTTTTTGTATATTAAGTCTAGGATTGCCTTTCCAAGGCATTTTAAATATATGATGACTGCCCTTAATCCTTGGATTGCCAAAGTATTTAATACATATTGCTAATAAATCATCGAATTTTACATTTTTAGTATTTAATAAAATATTATTCTTCATATAAATATGATAGCATATACGCCATCATATTTTCAATTGTTTTTACATCAAAACACAAATATATAATATATTAATAAAAATAGCTCCACTAATCTTCATATACTGATATTTTCGATCTAAGATGATTTTAGAACCATTTTATACGCATTGTTCGTCAATAGATATTAAATTTTCTCTATAACTTCTCTAAAGTCTAAAACTGCTCGTTTAACATCTTCCTTGCCAAAAATAGCCGAACCAGCTACAATTATATTTGCTCCAGCTTTAACCACATCAGCTACATTATCGACTTTAACTCCACCATCTACTTCAATATCAATATTAAGATTTCTATCATCTATCATCTTCTTCAAGATTGTTATTTTGTCAAGACTACTTTTAATAAATGATTGCCCGCCAAATCCTGGATTAACTGACATTATAAGCACCATATCAAGTTCAGGTAAAATTTCCTCAAGAGTTACTAGAGAAGTCGCTGGATTAAGTGAAACACCAGCCTTTATTCCATATGATTTAATGTTTTGTATCGTCCTATGAAGATGGATACAGGCTTCTTGATGTACGGTTATTATATCTGCACCAGATTTTACAAAATCCTCAATATACATATCTGGATTTTCAATCATAAGATGTACATCCATCACTAAATTAGTATGTTTTTTAATCGATTTCATAATTGGTGCTCCAAATGAAATATTTGGAACAAAATGTCCATCCATAACATCTACATGAAGATATTCAACTCCTGCATTTTCAACTTCTTTAATATGTTCTGCTAATCTCGAAAAATCAGCTGATAACATCGATGGTGCAAGTTTAACCATAACTTTCCCTGCTTTCCTTTAATTCATTTAAAAAATACAAATATGACTCATACCTACTCCTATGAATCATATTTTCCTCAACTGCTTGTTTTACCCCGCAAACAGGCTCATGAAAATGCAAACAATTTTGAAATTTACATTTATCTGTATGTTCTTTAAATTCAATAAATAAATCTGATAATTCACTTTCTGATATAGAAGAAATATCCATAGAAGTGAATCCAGCTGTATCTACCACCCACCCACCTTCTACAAGCTCAAATAACTCAGTATGACGGGTTGTATGCTTTCCTCTGCGAATTTTATCACTTATAACACCAGTTTTAAGTGATAAGCCCTCATGTATAGAGTTTAAAAGTGAAGATTTACCTACTCCTGAAGGACCAGCAAATACACTTATCTTACCTATTAACATATTTTTTAATTCAGCTATTCCCTTGCCCGTTTTAAAACTGCTAACTATAACAGAATATCCAGTCATGGTATAAATATTTTTGTATTTATCAGCTATGATGTCAGCACCGTCGATATCTGATTTATTTAAGCAAATAATGGGATTTAATCCAGCTTTTTCAACCATTACTACAAGTTTATCAAGTAAATTTATATGTGGGTCAGGATATTTAAGTGCAAATACTATAACAGCTTGATTTACATTTGCAACTGCAGGTCTAATTAAAACAGTGTTTCTAGGATATATTTCTTCAATCCAACCCTCGTAAATATCATCACTAGGTAATGTCTTAATTCTTACTCTATCACCAACTAGTGGAGTTATTTTATTCTTTTTAAATATCCCACGTGCTTTACACTGATATAAATTTCCATGTGCATTTACATAGAAAAATCCAGAAATTGCTTTTATTATTACTCCTTTTATAAAATCACATCCCCATTAATTAAAATCTACATCCATAGATTTGATTTTTAAAGTACCGAAATAAATATTTATAGTCGCTTGACCTTTTGCGGTAATTACCACACGAGCATCCTTTTCATCTCTATTATGTTCTTTTTCATATATTATTGTACTAACTCCATTTTGTATCATCTCAACTTTAACCACTTCGGTTTGAGTTGCAAAACTAAGCGGAATTATATAAGTTTTTTCAACTAGCCCACTTGGTGGTGGTTGATTCGTTTGGTCTGCATTTGGATCTGTAGGAGTATCATTTTTATTTGCAGTTCCATCTGGATTTCCCTTGCTAATAACAATATCTACAGTGGATTTTTCTTTAATTTCCTTACCCTTTTTAATACTTTGAATCATTATAATTCCCTTTGGATAGGAAGCGGAATCATTATATTTAATATCCCCTAAAAATAAATTGTTCTTAGATAAAATGTTTTTAGCTTGATTTATATTTTTTCCAACTAAATTTGGCATAATCACAGTTTCAATTGGTTGACCTTGGCTTACTAACAAATCTACCTTTATTCCCTTTTTAGAATCGCTTCCAGCAACGGGACTTTGTTCGACAACCATTCCACTAGGTAAATCATTATAAGTGTATTTTATCTCCCCTACTTGAAGTTCTTTATTATCTAAGATAATGCGAGCTTCAGATAAATCTTTTTGAATTAAATTTGGTATTTTAACTATTTCAGGACCATTTGAAACTATAACATCAACAGTAAAACCCTCTTTTAATGAAGAGTTTTCAGCCTCAAATTGTTTAATTATACAATCTTTTTTAACATCAGGATTAAATTCGTGATCTCTAACATTGATTTTAAGTCCTAATTCTTTAAGAGTATCTGCGGCTTTAACATATTCCATTCCAACTATATTTGGCATTGGGACTATTTTAGGATTAATTCGTTCAAGTATAGAATGCATAAAAATACCTGCGACTATTAAACTAGATAATAATAATGCTCCTATAATAACTAAAGCAAATCTAAATTTATTTATTTTACCTGATTTTTTAGCTTTATTATTTGATTTTTTGATATTTTTCACATCTAAATTTGGAAGCATTTTACCAGTTCCATCTTTACTTATAATGTAAAAAGGTATATCTAAATTTGGATTTTTAGAAATTTTATCTAAATCATCTATCAACTCTCTAACATTTTTGTATCTTTCATTTGGATCTTTTTGTATTGCCTTTATTATGACGCTTTCAAGTGTTGCTTTTATATCGTGATTTATCTTTGAAGGTAATATTACATTATCTTCCATATGCTGTATTGCAATGGAAACTGGCTGCTCTCCTTCAAATGGAAGTTTTTTTGTAGATAACTCATATATAAGTATCCCAAGTGAATAAATATCTGATTTCTTATCGACAAAACCTCCTCGTGATTGTTCTGGCGATGCATAATGAACAGAGCCTAGTGCCTCTCGGCTAGATACTATAGTAGAAGAACTAACTGCTCTAGCAATCCCAAAATCGGCAACTTTAACTATACCCTCTTCATTTATTAAAATATTATGTGGTTTAATATCTCTGTGTATAATTCGATTAGAATGTGCATGATCTAATCCAAGTGCTATTTGCTTTGCAATTTCAACTATTTCTTCATTTGGAATAAAGCCTTTATGTTTTTGTATATATTTTTTTAATGTTAAGCCCTTAATTAATTCCATAACAATATAACGAGTATTATTATCCTTTCCCACATCGTAAATATTAACTATATTAGGATGAGATAAACTCGCTGCGGCTTGTGATTCTTGATCAAATTTAGTTACAAAATCACTATCATTAGCTAATTCATCACGTAAGACCTTAACAGCTACAAAGCGATTAAGAAGTCTGCATTTTGCTTTATAAACATATGCCATTCCACCTTCGCCAATTTTTTCTAAGATTTCATAGCGATTGCCCAGCACTCGGCCAATCATTTCTCTCATTACTCTTTCATCCTTTCAAATTATAATTTTCGATTCTAATCTATAGATATAACAACAACTGTAATATTGTCATCACCGCCACGATTATTCGCCATATCAATCAATTTTTCACAAATTATTTGTGGTGCTTCATCTTGATTTATGATATTTCGAATTTCATCATCAGTTAAATAATTGGTAAGTCCATCAGTGCATAATAAAATTTTTTTAATATTTGATATCGGCAAAGTATCAATATCCAAATTACATATTATATCGGTACCTACTGCATTTGTAATAATATTTTTTTGAGGATGAGTTTTTAGCTCTTCTGCCGAAATATTTCCAGATTGATATAATTCCTCAACCAGTGTATGGTCAGTTGTAATTTGAGTAAAATTATTATTTTTTAAAATATATACACGGCTATCCCCAACATGACAAAAATACAACTTTTCATCTCTTAATAAAACTAAGGTCAAAGTTGTACCCATTCCTGACATATTATGATTATTAATTGACATATTATAAACTTCATTGTTTGCGTTGCGAAAAGCCTGCTCAAGTATTTGCTCATATGGTTTATCATCTTCAATATGTGCTGACAAATAATTTTCAACTATGCTAATTGCTAAATTACTCGCAACCTCACCAGCATTATGTCCGCCCATACCATCAGCTACTATATATAAACCATATACAGAAGATGAAATACAAAAAGAGTCTTCGTTATTTTGTCTTATTTTACCTATATCGCTTATTCCATATGATTGCATTTAATTACCTCAATGATTAACTATTTTTTGTCATCATACAAATATAAAATCCATCTGTCCCATGAATATGTGGATATAGTGAAATCCCAATATTTTTTATATGCAATTTATTATACCATGAAATTGGCAAGTTCATATTATTTTGTTCCACTAAAGTAAAATTATTATGTTTTTTTAAAAAAATTTCAATTTGAAGTTCATTTTCCAAACTTGACAATGTGCAAGTGCTATAAATCAAACTTCCTCCAATTTTTAGATATTTTGATGCAATTTCAAGCAATTTTTGTTGTAATTTTGCAATGGAGTAAATATCCTCTTTTTTTCGATGAATTTTTATATCAGGATGCCTGCGTATTGTACCAAGCCCCGAACATGGAGCATCTAGTAAAACCACATCTGCATAATTATTATATTTATCATCAAATATTGTAGAATCTCTACATTCCGTTATAATACAACTCGCACCATAATTATTGACATTTTGTTGCATCAAATTAACTCTGTGCGGATAAATATCCCAAGATAATATTTCAGCTTTATTGTTAAGCAAACTTGCAATATGAAGGCTTTTACCCCCTGGAGCACTGCACATATCTATTATTTTAGGCTTTACACTAGAAATATTTTTTGTTAAAGAATTAACAACTACATGAGCCACCCCACTTGCACCTAAATCCTGTATATATATACTATTATTTTTATATTCCACGGTATTAAAAATTTCTGCAATGGAACTATTTTCATCTAATCTAAAAACATCATCAAATACAGTTTTCTTTACATTAAATTTATTTACAAAATCATCAGAAAAATATAATTTATTTACTCTCACATAAATTGGAGATTTTTTTTGATTTGCCATTAAAAGTTTTTCAGTAAAATCATAACCATACTGTTCTATCCACATACTTACAAGCCACTTGGGATGTGAATAAACAACACTTAGATATCGTATAGGTTCTTTAGTTTTTTTAGGTAACATAATTTTTTTATGTCGTCTTAAAAAACCTCTTAGAACCCCATTTACAAATCCAGAATATCTTTTTTGATATTTTTTAGCTAATTTAACAGATTCATCAACAATGGCATGGTCTGGCACAGAATCCATAAATAAAAACTGATAAAATGCCATTATCAATATATAATGTATATACGGATTTAATTTATTTACAGATGTCTTTATATTTTGTCTTAATATATAATCCAAATATATATTATTCTCCAAGCATCCATAAAAAAGACGGGTAAAAAATCCAGAGGACACCTTATCAATGCCCTCATCTAAAACCGAATCTGTAATTCTATTACCATATCCTGAATCTATATATATTTTTATAAGCGATTCTAATACATATGCTCTAGTGGTCTTATCCATATTATATTAATCTCTTCTACCCCTGATAATAATAAGTCTTAATAATTGCAATGCAGACATTGCAGCGGCTGCAACATAAGTTAATGCGGCAGCACTCAATACTTTTTTAGCTCCTCTTTTTTCATCTTCTAATAAAAATCCATATTCATCAATCTGTCTTAAAGCTCTAGCACTTGCATCAAATTCAACTGGAAGAGTTACTAGATGAAATAATACGCTAACAGAAAATAATATTATCCCAATATCTAATAAATAAACCATGCTAAAAAGCATTCCAATAAAAAATAAAGGTATTGCAGCTTGACTACTTAAATTTACAACTGGAAACATCGCACTTCTAAATGTAAGAGGAGCATATGATTTATTGTGTTGTATGGCATGGCCACATTCATGTGCAGCGATGGCAACAGATGCAATACTAGTTCCCTCGTAATTAGAACTAGATAGTGAAACCACTTTTTTTCGTGGGTCATAATGGTCAGATAAAACTCCGCCTATTTGTTGAACTCTAACATCATTTATACCATTATATCTAAGTATAGCCCTTGCAACATCTGCCCCGCTCATATTCTTGGCATTTGAAATCCTTGAATACTTTGCAAAAGCAGACTTTACTTTACCCTGTGCCCACATACTAAGTATTAAAGCTGGTAAAATTAACACCATTGTCCAATCAAAAAATAATGGCATTTTAATCCTCCTTACAATTTGTAAATTTTAATCCATTTTCTATATTATGTCCTAATAAATACTGTGAAATATGCATCTTTTTTAGATTTGGAAATCCTAGGACTTCAAGCATTACAACTCCATCTTTAGCCTGCACACCAATTCCCTTTTTAGAAACGTCAACTATCGTTCCCTCTTGTGCAAATTTACCTATTTGTCCTAAATATGCTTTATATATTTTTACCCTTTTATTTTCTAAAAAAGATGCTGCACACGGCCATGGATTAAATCCCCTAATCATATTTACAATATCCGCTGCATTACTCGTCCAATCAATTATTCCCACATCCTTAGTTAAAAGAGGTGCATAACTTGATTTATCATGTTCTTGAACAGTTGCACTAATCTCATTGCTTTCTATTTTTCTCAATGTAGACGATAGTAATTCTGCCCCTTTATGCATTAAAATATCATGTAACTCTCCTGATGACATATCCCCCGAAATATCAACTGACAAAATTTCTAATATATCGCCTGTATCAACGCCCTCATCCATATACATAGTAGTTACACCAGTTTTCGTTTCACCATTTACAATTGCCCAATGAATAGGTGCGGGACCACGATATTTAGGAAGTATTGAGCCATGAACATTTACACAACCATATCTTGGAATATCTAAAATATTTTTATTAAGAATTTGACCATATGCAATTACAACTATTACATCGGGATTTAGCTCTTTTATTAATTCTTCAACACCATCTTCTTTAAGAGTTTGCGGTTGATATATCTTTATATCATGCTCAAGTGCAAAAGACTTCACCTCAGACATTTTAAGTTTATGTCCACGTCCACTTGGTCTATCAGGTTGGGTAAATACAGCTACTACATCGTGTTCGTCTATACATAGTTCAAGTGAAGGTACTGCAAATTCAGGCGTACCCATAAATACAATTCTCATTACTCTTCCACCATTTCATCTACATTGATATATTCAACTACTTTATCGGTAAATAATATGCCATTTAGATGGTCATTTTCATGAGATATCGCCCTTGCTAGTAGTTCTGTTGCCTCATATTCCATAATATCACCATCTAAATTCATCGCCTGAACTTTCACGTATGCAGGACGTATTACTACCCCCAGTTTATTTGGTATGCTTAAACAACCCTCGGTTTCTCTTTGAGTACCATCTACTTCAATTATTTCGGGATTGATAAATACTTTAACCCCAGTATCGTCATATAAATCAATTACAAATATTCTCTTTAAAATTCCAACTTGAGGTGCTGCGAGACCAATGCCATCATATTCATACATAGTATCAATCATATCTTCAACCAAAGTCTTTATTTTATCATCGATCTTAGCAACAGGTCTTGAAATTTTTCTAAGAACAGGATCTTCATCTGTTCTCACCGTACGTATAGCCATATATCCCCCTAAAAAATCTATTTTTTAATATTAGATAATCACAATAAACTTATCGCATCTATATCAATTGAAATTGTGCTATCTCCTATAACATCTCTCTCTTTTTTTATTATTTCAAATGCTTCAGCTACATTATCACGCATATCATATGGAGTTTTAATTATTATTTGATAACGAAACTTTCCTCTTATTTTACTATAAATAGCTGGATTAGGACCAAGTATTTTAAAGTTTTTTAATTTATTTTTAACAATATATTGTTTTATAAAATATGCAACTCTTTTACTAGTAGTATTGACATGAGATTCATTAGTACCTCTAATTAAAATTATAGATAGCCTATAAAATGGTGGGTAATCATATCTTTTTCTAAGGTTTAATTCTTCATCTATAAACGATTCCTCATCATACTTTTGCATATAGGTTAACGCAAAATGATGAGGTGTGTAACTTTGTATTAAAACTTCACCTAGCAAATCCCCTCGACCAGCTCTACCAGCAACTTGAATTAGTGTTTGAAATGTTTTTTCTGATGAGCGGAAATCAGGTAAATTCAGCATTACATCAGCAGATAAACAGCCTACCAAAGTAACATTTTCAAAATCAAGTCCCTTTGTAACCATCTGTGTACCTATTAAAATATCAATTTCTTTATTTTCAATTTTATACATTATTTCATTAAGTTGTCCTTTTTTTCTTATGACTTCCCTATCAAGACGTTCAATCCTAGCATTTGGAAAAGCCTGTTTAGCAAGCATTTCCAATTTTTCTGTACCTGTTCCAAAATAGCGAAATGAACTGCTTTTACAATCAGGGCATACTTTTGGAATATTGATTGAATATCCACAATAATTACAAATTGCCTTATTTGCACCCTTATAATAAGTAAGTGCAATCTCACAATCAGGACATTTTAAACTAAAACCACAACTTCTACATGAAACAAAAGTAGAAAAACCCTTTCTGTTTAAAAATAATATACTCTGTTCACCACGATTGAGCCTTTTATTGATTGCATCGTACATTTTGTAGCTAAATACACTTCGATTTCCATTTTTTAGTTCCTCTCTCATATCTATGATTTCTACATTTGGAAGAGGTTTATTATTATGTCTAGTAGGCAATAATAATTTTTTGTACTCGCCATTTTTTATCCTATATGCCGACATCATATCAAGAGTTGCTGAACCAAATATAACTGGACAATTATGCAAATGTGAGAAGTGATTAGCAACATCAACTGCATTATATTTAGGTTCAATTGATGATTTATATGAATCGTCATGAGCTTCATCTAATATAATAATGCCAATATTATCAAGTGGTACAAATAATGCAGATCTAGTACCTAAGACTACATCACATCGATGATCTTTAACCGCTTTCCACTGATCATATCTCTCGCCCATGGAAAGTCCACTATGAAAAACTGCCACCCTATCGCCAAAATTTTCTATAAAGCGATTTACAATTTGTGCGGTAAGTGCGATTTCAGGTACTAATACCAATGCTTGACGATTATTTTCAAGACAAGAATAGACCCACTTTAAATAAACTTCAGTCTTACCACTTCCCGTAACTCCCTGTAAGAAAAACTGACTCTGACCATCTTTTAAGTTAACACTTTCATATGCCTTACTTTGTGGTTTATTTAATACAATCTCTCCTTTTTTTCTAGCATTATAATGCTTTGGACGACGAAAAGAATTTTTTGTTATTATATTCACAAAGCCTAACTCGGACATTTTATCAATCGTAGTTTTATTAATCTTAGCCTTTGAATACACTTCCGATACTGAGCATCTACCACAATCACTTAAATATTCTATAAATCTTATTTGAGCAATATTTCTTTTAGAAATTTGTTTAATTATAATAGATGGCTCAATTGCAAGTTCAACATAACTTTCTTTTTTATCACTAACTCTATTGTTTATAACTCCTGAGGGCAAAAATGGCATTATAGCCTCTGCATAAGTGCAAATATAATAATTTTTTAACCATAAAATAGCAGAAATAGCCTTTTCATCAAGACAAATTCCATCGTCAAATACAGATTTGATAGATTTTATATTTTTATAATCACAAGAATTTGCAAACGAGATTACGAGAGCCTCTTCGCTTTTATTAGCTCTTCCAAAATCAACCGCAACCCTTTTCCCAATCTTCACCAAACTTTCCAACTCAGCTGGGACTTCATAAGTATAAAGTTGATCCAATGCCCTTGTATTTCTGAAAATTACTACATTACAGTATTTACACATTTTTTTAACCTTTTAAAACTAATCTAATACTAATCTCAAATAAGAATGTATATTAAGTTATACCAGTTTAAATATCCCACAAAAGACTGAATAAAAAATTCTATCTATAATAATATTCGAATATTAGTGCGATTTTAATTAAAAAATAATTTATGCATACAAAAAGAGCGTATCCCCAAGAAACGCTCTAATAAAGCCTACATATGAGATAATTTATTATAAACCACATCTAAAATTCTACGTGCCGTTTCATCCTTTGACATAAGTTCCAATTCATGGATAGATCCATCTTTTTCAAAAATCATAACTTCATTGGTATCGGTTTCAAAACCGGCATCATCTCTACTTACATCATTCGCCACAAAAATATCGGCATTTTTTGACACTAGTTTTTTTCTAGCGTATTCGATAACATTTTCTGTTTCCGCAGCAAATCCTACCACTAACTGATGATTAGTTTTATTTTTTCCAAATTCAGCCAATATATCATTTGTTCTTACAAGTTTTATATCAATATCAGACTCAGATTTCTTAATCTTGTTTTTAGATATATTTTTGGGTCTATAATCTGCCACCGCAGCTGCCGATATAAAAACATCACAATCTTTATATTCAAAAACTGCATTATACATCTGCTCTGATGATTTCGCAGATATAAATTTAACCCCAAATGGTATATCTAAACTGGTATTTCCAGAGATTAGTATAACCTCTGCACCCATTCTAAAAGCCTGTCTTGCTATGGCATATCCCATTTTACCAGTAGAACGATTAGTGATATATCTAACAGGGTCTATACTTTCAATTGTTGCACCAGCAGTAACAACAATCCTCTTTCCTTTAAATTCGTCAGACCTTAATGCGTAATGCTCAACCCATTTAACAATATCAAAAGGATCTGGCAACTTACCCACACCTATATCATTACACGCTAAACGTCCCGATACTGGCGGTATCTCAACAATTCCTCTGCTTTTAAGAATTTCTAAATTATCCTGAACAGATGGATTAAGATACATATTTGTATTCATAGCAGGTGCTATAATCAGTGGTGCTTTTGTAGCCATAGCAGTTGTAGAAAGCATATCATCAGCAATTCCACCTGCTAATTTTCCTATAATATTAGCAGTAGCAGGTGCAATTAAAAATACATCTGCAAGATGTGCTAAAGAAATATGTTCTGTATCCCATGTCTGGGGAGAATCAAACATATCGGTTACAACAGGATTATTAGATATAGCCTGAAATGTAACTGCTCCGACAAATTTCTGAGCATTTTTTGTTAGTATAAAATGTACTTCAGCACCCTTTTTTTTAAGTCTACTACCGATTTCTACCGCCTTATAAGCCGCAATTCCACCAGTAACACCAATTACTATTTTCTTATTTGTAAGCACTAATTCCTCCAGTTAATATTAATATTGCATATTTTCTATTTGCTTTCCATACATTTCAACATCTTCTTCAACAGAAGGATTAATAGCGGGAGTTAATAAAAATTCTTTTGCGATTTCAGCATCTACTGACTTAACACATTCAATTTTATTTTTATAAATTTCCTCTGTTGCTATTGATACTGCTTGAATACTATCCACCTTTATAAGAGGTTCATATCCATCAATAATCTGTCTTGCTCTCTTTGAAGATGCTATAACTAGAGAATACCTATTCCCCATTTTTTCAATCAATGTATTAATTGGTGGTTTTAACATTCAATCACTTCCCCTTTAAACTTTTGCACAATATCTTCTACGTCATGTCTTACCTTATGTGTTTCGGCTTTGACAATTGATCTTAAAACATCAGTTGCTGATTCTACCGTGTCATTTATAATATAATAATCGTATTTTTTAATCCATTCCATTTCTGAAATAGCACTTAAAAATCTTGTTTTAAATGACTTTGTAGTTTCTGAACCTCTTCCAAGCATTCTAGTTTTTAACTCTTGCATAGAAGGTGGCAATACAAATACAAATATTCCTTTAGGATAGTTATCCCTTACTTTCATAGCACCTTGGATATCAATTTCCAAAAGTACATTATGCCCATTGTTAAGACGATTTAAAACAAACTCTTTAGGAGTTCCATAATAATTTCCATAAACTTCGGCATACTCTAAAAACGCATTTTCTAAAATCATTTTTTTAAACTCATTTTTAGATTTAAAATAATAACTTTTACCATCGATTTCACCATCTCTTGGCTTACGAGTAGTCATTGATACCGAAACTGAAATATCAAAATCGTTTTGCTTTAATAAATGTTTACATATCGTTCCCTTACCAGCACCTGATGGTCCCGATACAACGATTAAAATCCCCTTTTGTTTCATCATATCTCCCATAAATTATATTAATATATCATATATTTAACCACGAACAAGTTTAGATAGCAATATTTTTATTCCAAATTTTGAATTTGCTCACGTATTTTTTCAATTATACTCTTCATATCAATAACCTTTTCAGATATATCAAAATCAGGGGATTTAGAACCGATGGTGTTCACTTCCCTATTCATTTCTTGAATTATAAAATCAAGTTTTCGTCCAATAGGTTCTTTAGATAGCATAGTTTCTTCAAATTGATTAATATGGGCATTAAGTCGTACAATTTCTTCATCTATTGCAGTTTTATCAGCAAATATTGCTATTTCATGTGCAATTTTATCGTGATCTACTTCCATAGATTCATCTAATAAGCTTTCTATTCTATCTAGCATTTTTTCTTGATATTTTTTTGATATTTCAGGAGCATATTTTATAACCTCTTCAAGATTACTCTTTATTTCCTCAAGATAATTAATTATATCTAATTTTAAATGATCTCCCTCAGTTTTTCTCATATCTAAAACTGAATAAAGTGCTTGTTCTAACGCCTGTTCAAGCAAAACCCAAACCGCATCTTCATCAGCAGGGTCATATTTTATATCAAAAGCATCTTGACATCTAAAAAAAAGACTTAAATTCGGTCTATCTCTTAATTCATATCTTTGAACTATATCATTAAATGCATTATTGTATTGGTCTAATACCGCAAAATCAGGAGTTACAGTATAAGATAACTTAGATATTTCTTCACATTTAACATATATTTCCACTCTGCCTCGTGAAATTTTTTCTTGAACGAAAGAGCGTACCTTATCTTCCAATGCCAATAATTTTTTAGGAAGCTTAATCGCAAAATCACAATATCTATGATTTACAGTTTTAATTTCTACGGATATGCGATATGATGAATTTTCTATCCCAGCTCGCCCATATCCTGTCATACTAAGCATATAAATTCCTCTCTAACATAGGTACATAGGTGAATAATATTTATAACATACTTATATCTCTTAAAAGGTCTTAACAGTGTTTTTAAATTAATTTATCAATTACAAAGTTAAACGATATAAATAAAATTTTCCCCAGTCAATTGAAATATAAACTGATATACTTACATAAACATTTTCATTTGATATTAGTATAAAATATTGATAAAGTTTGTTAAATTTATCTAAATAAAAATCTCACCTGTTCCAATAAATACTGCACTTCCACTCAGATGTATACCATCATCTGTAATTTTTACTTTTAAAATACCACCAGGAACCACAATAGTTACATCATTTCCAACTTTTCCCTGTTGATATAATGCCCAAACACACGCACATGCACCAGTCCCACACGATAATGTATGTCCTGCACCACGTTCCCAAGTCCAAATATGGATAAAGTTTTCACTATCAATTTTCACAAAATTAATATTTGTACCTTTAAAAAATGCACTATGTTTTTCTAGTTTTCGACCTTTTTCTTTTAAAACATCATCATTCATTGTATCTACAATCATAATTGCATGGGGAACTCCCATTTGAACAAAGCCAAATAGCTCACCAGCTGCTTTTATTTCATCTGCACCATCTTTACTCATTATATCATCTACAAAGCTATCTGAATCTTCCTGTGTACTTTCAGGATAACCCATATCAATATGAACTATATTTTGAATATCATTTGTCTGTAATCCATATTCTTCAACAACTTCTACATTATAAAATCCAGCGGGAGTTTGAACAGTAAATTTCCTATCTTTGACAATTCCCTTTGTATGTGCATATAGTGCAAAACATCTAAGACCATTTCCACACATATTTGCCTCTGACCCATCTTGATTATAAAATAACATCTCAATTGGATTATTGCCATGTTTTAATAGTACCATTGCACCATCAGCACCAATTCCAAAATGCCTATCACATACTCTTTTCATTAATGTTCTAATATAAAGACCCTCTGGAACATTTTCAATTATAATAAAGTCATTTCCAGTAGCTTGCATTTTAGTAAATTCAACTATTTGTCTATTGTGTGTCATTTCTGCCATAATTACCTCCATATATTTAAAAATCATTATTAAATTATTTATAAATGTACTACTTTCATATTTTATCATATTTTGATACATTATACTTAACAAATTAATTTAATATTAGTATTGAATTTGAAATTTTAACAATAACTTTATAGTAAACGAGGAGAAATTATGGCATTTGACGGAATATTTATGTCAGCTCTATCAAATGAGCTAAACGAAAAACTATCTGGCGGAAAAATAGAAAAAATATATCAACCCGAAAGCGATGCACTTATTATATCCATTCAGAACAATAGAAAAAAATATAATCTATTTTTATCAGCAAGTGCAAATTTACCACATTTTACATTGATAGATAAAAAACCAGACAATCCTGCAACACCACCTATGTTTTGTATGCTTCTTAGAAAATATCTATCAGGTGGCATTGTAATAAATATACATCAAGAGCAATTAGAAAGAGTTATATATATAGATATTATTGCCAAAGATGAAATGGGACATCCATCTAATAAAAGGCTAATAATAGAAATTATGGGTAAACATTCAAATATAATCTTTGTCGAGCCAGAAACTATGAGCATAATTGATAGCATTAAGCGTATCCCTATAAGCGTATCAAGGGTTCGACAAATACTACCTGCACTTAAATACACTCTTTTGGAAACAAGCAAATTAAATTTGCTTACATCAAGCGAAGATGAATTTAATCAAGCACGAGAAAAGACTGTAAAATCAACAAAAACATATAAATGGCTATACCAAACATATATGGGAATGAGTCCTATTCGGGCTGAATCAATTTGCACAGATGCCAACATAAGTGCAGATGCTGATATAAAAGATTTGACAAGTGAACAAGCCAATAATTTGTGGATTTGCATTAATAAATTAAAATACGCAATTATATCTAACTTATATAATCCCGCAATAATAATAGAAAAAGAATCTGAACAATTCGTTGATTTTTGTGCAATTGAACTGTCAATTTATAAACAAAATATGCATAAATATACATTTTTAAATGAGTCATCAGTATGCGAAGTTGTAAATATATACTTTTCTGGTAAAGAAAAAAGACAACGTATACATAATCGCTCTTTAAATCTTAAAAAATTTATATCACAACGAATTATCAGAAATGAAAATAAATATCAAAAATTAATCGATGAACAACTTAAAGCTGAGGACTCGGATATATATAAAATATATGGGGATTTATTGCTTGGAAGTCTCCATAATATAACTCAAGATATGGATAAAATAAGCCTCATAAATTATTATGACCCAGAATCATCAAAAATCACAATAACTCTTGATAAGAGGCTTACTCCATCGCAAAATGCACAAAAATACTACAAAAAATACAATAAATCTAAAACTGCACGCTCTGTTTTATTAACACAAATTAAGGAAACAGAAGATGAAATAAAATATCTAAATCAAGTTTTATACTCACTTGAAAATTCATCTGACCCAGAAAATATAGAGGATATACGCACAGAATTAATACAATCTGGATTTTTAAAACACTCACAAAACAAAAAGAAAAAAAATAATAAAAGAAAAAAACCAACATTTCTTGAATTTATATCAAGTGATGGTTTTTCAATACTTGTAGGTAAAAACAATATGCAAAATGACCTTTTAACATTAAAAACGGCATCTAAAAAAGATATTTGGCTTCATACAAAGATTATTGCTGGTTCTCATGTAATAATACAAACAAAAGGTGCCGAAGTTCCAGAACGTACCATAAGCGAAGCCGCACACTTAGCGGCTTGGTACTCTAAAGCTCAACAATCAAGCCAAGTGCCAGTAGACTATACCCTTGTGAAAAATGTATCAAAGCCAAATGGTGCAAAACCAGGTATGGTTATATATCTTACCAATCAAACCATATATGTTACACCAAATAAGGAAATTGTGGAGCGACTATTAAAGGAGTAATTCTATCTACACAACAATATATTTTTCCTCTCCATAATTAGACTTAACATACTCCATTAACTCATCAATTTTACCCGATTTAATTCTTTTGGTATTATTTTGAGCATCTAACACAAAAATAATTTTAATTTTTTTTAAAATATCATCATAATTATCTAAATAATTTCTAATATGTTCCTCATTATTTTTCACAACTTTATAACCTGACTCGCATATAGCATATACCAATACTCCTGATGATGTATGAGCATAATAATACGGTATATCCCTCAAAATCACATTTACTGACTCAACTCCACCATAATTCAAATTCGTAAATAAATAATCCTCTTTTTTATCACTTATCCTAATAAGAAGTGAAACATCTGTCTTTTTTCGAGTTAATTCAACCATTCCCAATTGGGTAATCCCATGAATTATAACTCTATTTGAATCTTCTTTTACAAATTTCGACAACTTATCTAATAAATTATTTTTATTTTCTTCCAAATTCATATCAATAAAGTCAATTAATATAATTCCACTTAAATTTCTAACCCTTAAAAGTCTAGCAATCTGTTCAGCTGCTTTTAAATTAGTTTGATATGCAGTATGTTCTAAATTTTTTTTATCGGATACCCAACCAGAATTTACATCTATAACCACACAGGCATCAGTTTCTTCTATAATTATATAACCTGAATTTTCAAGTTCTACACGATGCGATAAATCAGATTTTAGCATTCGTTCAACGCCATATTTTTCAAATAACGGTATATCAGAATCATTTCTTATAATTTCAACATTATCACCACTATATTTACCTATAAATTTACTAACTAAATCATTTGAAGAATAGACTTTTTGGGGTGCTTTTCCCAAAACTCTATAAGTCGATATATCAGCCCAAATATTTTTTAAACTACACAGTTCCTCATATAGAACTTTATACGATGCCTTAACTGCTTTAGTTCTAAATATTAAACCACTATTAAAGGACGTATCATCATCAGAAATTTGTTTATACCAATCTTTCAATCTATTTTTATCAATATCACTATCTATTTTTTTGCTAAAACCTATATGAGATTGCTCAGGAAAAAATACTATATTATCCCCACTAATCTCTAATCTCATACTAACCTTGGCTCCCTTTTGTTCCACTGGCATACGCATTAATTGAACAAGCACTTCATTACCCGATTTTACCGCCATATTTATTTTATCTTCTCGTTTTAGTCTAGCACCATTTGCAACCATATCGGTCTTGGCAAGATATGCTGGTCTATCAAATCCAATATCAACTAAACAGGCATCCATAGACTTATCTAATTTTATTATTCGAGCTTTAAAAATATCTCCAATATTGTGTTTATTGAAATTATCCTTCCATAAAAAATCGTGCAAAATCCCATTTTTTAAATAGGCTGCACGTGTTGCAAATAAACTTTCATCTATTATAATTTTATCATTCATAATAAAACCACTTCCATTTATTCATATAATTCACTTCCACGCAATCTATATATATGAACATTTAAAGCCAAACCAACTGCAAACAAACTCGTCATAATAGAACTTCCGCCATAACTTATAAATGGCAATGTAAGCCCTGTTACAGGCATAATTCCCATTGTCATACCTATATTTTCAACAATCTGAAATGCAAACATAAAAACAACACCCATTACAATCAATGAACCATAATCGTCTTTCGCCTGCATGGCTATTGAAATAAGCTTTGAAAGAAGAAAAAAATACATTAAAATAACTAATACTCCACCTATAAATCCAAGCTCTTCTCCAAGAACTGCAAATATAAAATCCGTTTCCCGAACTGGTAAATAATTATGCCTATGATATTGTCCTTTAAATAATCCTCTACCCCAAAACATTCCTGAACCAATAGTAATCTTAGATTGTGCAACTTGATAATATCCAGCAAGATTTGGATCTGATGGATTTAAAAAGGCATCTATTCTAACTTTTTGATGAGGAAGCAATATTGAATATATAAGTGGCATAGATATTCCTAATATAGCAAATCCGCCACCAATTATCTTATATGAAATTCCAGCACAAAATAGCATACCAAAAGCGATAAATATAAATACCAAAGCTGTACCCAAATCAGGTTGCAATAATAAAATCACTAAAAATGGTATAAGCATTGCTATAGGAAGAATTAATCCACTTAATCTATTTAAAGTATCTTTTTTTTCAGATAACATATGTGCATAACTAATTATAAATCCTATTTTAGATAATTCAGACGGTTGAAAATTAACAAATTTTAAATCAATCCAGCTTCTAGCACCAAATTGCTCAATCCCAAGCCCAGGTATATATACAGCAAACATTATAATTAGAGAACCAATGTATATAATTCTATAAAAATCCCTAAATATTTGATAATCAATAAGAAGAATTATAAAAACTGCAATATTTCCAATAACAAATCCCAATATTTGATTTTTTAACTCTCGAGTTAGCCCAATTAAATTTGCATCAGTTGCACTGGCAATCATAAAAAGTCCAACTCCAAATAAAATCCAAACAATTGTTATCAATTTATAATCTAATGCCTTGATATAATTCTTATTCATTTTTAGTACCTATCGTTTCATACTTTTAATAGGTATACTGGCAATTAACGCAGGACGCCCATTTTCCTCTGCTCTTGTAATTTTAACATCCATTTCATTTTCATCTATTTCAGCATGAATTGAAAGAGTTTTTATTAAATCACCCTTAACTGCTTCAAGAAAATCTGGAGAACAATTTGATCTATCATGTACTAATACCAACTTAAGACGTTCTTTAGCAACATTTTTACTTGAATCTTCTCTGCTTAAAAATCTCAGTAAATCATTAAAACCCACTATTTCACCTCCTAATTTTTACCAAATAAACTCTTTAATTTATCCATAAATCCATTTTTCACTTCAAAATTCATAATGGGTATTTCATCTCCATTAATTCGTCTTGCAATATTCATAAAAGCCTTTCCACACATTGAATTTTCAGCATTTACTGCTGGTTCACCCCTGTTAGTGCTTATTACAACCTGCTCATCATCAGGCACTACGCCTATTAAATCAATAGCTAATATATCAGTTATATCCTCAATATTCATCATATCTCCACGTTTAACCATCTCAAGCCTTATTCTATTTACAATAAGTCGTGGACTAGATATTTCAGAGGCCTCTAAAAGTCCGATAATTCTATCGGCATCACGTACAGCAGATATTTCTGGAGTAGTAACGACAATCGCTTTATTTGCACCGGCAATCGCATTTTTAAAACCTTGTTCTATGCCTGCCGGACAGTCGACAATTACATAGTCATACATTTGCTTTAACTCACTAGTTAATTTAATCATCTGCTCTGGTGACACTGCATCTTTATCCTTAGTTTGAGCTGCTGGAAGAAGATATAGTCCTTCAAATCTTTTATCTCTAATAAGTGCTTGCTTAATTCGACAATTTTCCTCAACTACATCAACTATATCATATACTATGCGATTTTCTAAACCTAGTACGACATCTAAATTTCTAAGTCCAATATCCGCATCAATCACTACAACTGTCTTACCCAATTTTGCTAAACCAGCTCCAATATTGGCGGTAGTAGTTGTTTTACCAACCCCGCCTTTACCAGATGTTACAACAATTACTTCTCCCATGTTTTCCTCCTGTTTCTCACTATAAAAATCACTAAGTTTATATACTATTTTGATTTATAAGGCTCTATTACTATCATCTTATCCTTTATATAGGCAATTTCAGGTTCTGTAGGTATAGTATTACTATCATCAGGCGAACGAGTTATTAACGGACCTATCCTAAGTTGAGTAGGTTGCAATTTATGTGCCATCACCCAAGCGGTATAATCCCCTTTACACCCCGCATGAACCACTCCACGAACATGACCTAAAACTAAAATATTTCCCGTTGCAAATATCTCTGCTCCAGGATTTACATCACCAAGCACGACTAGATTTCCTTCATAATTTTCTCTGTATCCAGATCTAAGAGTTCCCTTTAAAAATTTGGTAATCCCCTCATCGATAGCATAACTAAATTCACTTGAAGAACTTTTTTTCTTCTTATTTGAATAATTTCCTGAATTAAGCTTTTTCCTATTTGTTGTCTGCTCTTTTTTTTCTTCTTCATATACAGACTGCATATCAATATGTTTAAAAGATTCATCGGAAATAATCATGCCAAATCTATCTGATAGTGCTTTTTTTATAATTCCTTTTTCTTCATTTGAAAGAGTTCGTCCATGTGTTCCAATTAATTTTGCACCCTTAAAAAAGTTTTGTGAAAGAGCATATTTATCGTATAAAGACTTCATTAAATCTTCAAATTCAGCCGTTTCATCAATATGAATAACCAAACCATTTTTAGTTCCCTTAAAATCTATTAGACTTGCATTAAGCACAGTTTTCCTCCTTATTTTATAATCTTACTACATTATATATAAATTTATGCATTATAAAAAGTACAAATCATCATTTTATAATATTTTTGTGAATAGTCGTCAATTATAATTATAAAATTTACACAAATATTTGCCATTCCCCTATTAATCCAACTTATTTTTATCATTTTCTACCTTAGACGGTTCTAAATCAAAATATAAACCGTATATGTCTCGCACTAATGGGGCTGCATATCCGCCATGTCCACCTTGTGGAATCATTGCAATTATAGCTATTTCTGGATTGTCATACGGTGCAAATGATGCAAACCAAGCATAGTTATCATATGGCTTTCTATACTGATTAATACAATCATCAGTAATATTTTCAGTCGATAAATCCTTAATTGATTGTCTAATCGCACTTTCATATGTTAAATATCCCTTACGAATAAGACCTACTATCTTTAAATCAATTTTTTCCTTTTCCTTTTTATCAACAAAATTATTTTTATTCCTTTCTAACTCTGCTATTTCATCATTTCTTTGAATTAATAAGTCTTTAGCATTAGATATAACATCATTCCATACAAGTTTATCATCAAAATTAGATAAATTTTCCTTTAAATATTCTATTTCATCTTTAGGAGGAATAAGACCTTCTTTCTCAGCAGTACCAGTTTTTGCAGCTACAATAATAGGAAACTCCCTAAATAATCTAGCCGTCCCCCTATCTTCTTGAGTTGCCCTAAGCATTCCCTTTCTAAGATGCATAAGTGCATCATTGACAATTAGTTTTGAATTATCTATATCATTGTTTTTATTCTGAACAACTCCATCAATAGAATGAATTAATGTAAGTTTATTCAAATATCCATTATTTGCAATCGTAGCAATATATCTAGCAATTTGAAGCGGTGTGTATTGATGAGCCCCTTGACCAATCGAAAGATTCAGTGTATCTCCTTCAAACCACTCCATTTGATTATAATAATCATATTTAACCATATCTGCAAGTTCTTCAGCACTCTCCCTATTTATAACTCCTTTGTCCATTAATCTTTTTACAATAATTGACCTTTTAGGATTTTCATCTGCCCATAATATTATTTCATTTATTATTTTCTTTTTTAAATCTTCATTTGAAAAATAATCAATCGGAAAATACTGTTCAATAATCTTTGTCAGTTTACGATTCAATGCATATTTTAACTGTTTTTTCTTTTTATTTGGATCTGGTATACCCGGATTTATTTCGTAAATTTCAACTCCACTTGGCTCGTCAAATCCCAATTTTTTAGAATGATTTAATAATATATCAGTGTTCATATTAAATCCTAAATCATTATTTTTTTTCCAATCAAATCCTGTTGATATATCAAAGAAATAATAATTGCATGATACCTCAAGTGCCTTATATAAATCTATGTATCCATGTTTACCTCTATATCCATTCCAAATCCAACATCCAAATGTATTTGCTCCAATATCAATTTTACCATCAGCATATATTTTTTTTGTCGGATCAAGACCTTGTAGCATAGCTGCGAATCCAGTCGCCATTTTATAAACAGAACCTGGTTGAACTGCTGTGAGTGCGGATAAATTGTATAGCGGTCGAGGTGCAAGAGGATTTTTAGGATTTTCAGATTGAAGTTTATTCCAATCATTAGCTCTAATTCCTGTTGCAAATAAATTAACATCGTAACTAGGATAATTAACCATCGCTAGCACTTCACCTGTATTTACATTTACCACTATAACAGAGCCTGTTTTAGCATTAGGAAATGCTTCCTTATACTGATAATCTCCCCATGGACTTTGATATAGTCCACCTTCTTGAATTACATTAAGTGCATATTCTAATTTTTGTTCAATTCTTTGTTGTAATTCAATATCAATAGTTGATACAATACTCTTACCAGACTTTGTTTGTTTTGGTTTTTTAGTATCTTCTAACCATGTTAATTCATCTTCGGTAACATCTCTAACAAATCTACCAAGTGCATCAATTTCAATATACTTCCAACCGTCTTCTCCTCTTAAATCTAATTCGTATGTCGCTTCAAGACCTACTTTTCCTATCAATGCATTTCTACCATATTCATATTTTTTTATATATTTATCTATCTCATCTTGCTGAGAAATTTTACCCATATATCCTAAAACATGAGCAGCAACGCTTTTATATGGATAATACCTCTTAGGATAAACATCTATCGAAACTCCGGGCAGTTCCATTCCCATCTCACTAATTTGAACTGCAACTTTTTTATCTAAATTTTTTGCAACAACTATTGGAACGTATTTTCTATATTCTAATACTCTAAATTCATGTCGTACAGTTAGTATCTTATAAGCATCTTCATCTGAAATATCATCATCTATAGCAAATTCTTTGCGATTTCTAATACTTTTAAATGCTTCTTTAGCACTTATATCAACATCTAATCCATATCCTTTTAAAAATTTTTCCTTTTCTATTTGAGAATAAAATTTCATTTGTTTTTCTGAAAATGGTAGGTACACACCCTTTAGACGTAAAATTTTCTGTGCTTCATTATTATTTAATAATACCGATACCTGCTCTCTATGACGAATTTCATCAAATAATGTCTGAGCATCTGTAATTCCATCATAACCATTATCAATTAGCCATTTTTTAATATTTTCATCATATGTAAAATAATATTTTCCATCATTAACTTTTATCGGAAAACCAATATGTTTTTGCTTATATTTGTCTAAGACATTTATAAGGGATATAGATACCTCGTTAAGTTGTTTAGGAGTTAAAACACTTCCACTTATGCTCACAGAAAAACCGACCAAATTACCAGCTATAAGTTTCCCATTTCTGTCATAGATTTCTCCTCGCTTAGCAGCAATAGATATGCGTTTTAATCTTTTATTTATGGAGATTTCTCTAAATTCTTTACCATGTGTAATCGTAAGAACTGCAAGTCTTGTTGCTAAAATTGCAAATATAAATAAAAAAAGAAGCAAAGTTTGAATTCTTCGATCTTTTATTTTTCCAAATATCTTCATTATATAATTCCTTTACATTATCTAAGTCCATATCCATGAGTCTTCCCAAATAAAAATTCATATACAAATATTCCAATAATAGCATTTTCAGTCATTTCAATAAATATTACATTTATTATCTGCTCTATATTAATTATAGCACCAAATATAAACATTATTCCCAACCAAACACAGTGAAATAAAAATGTAGAAGATACTATTAATATCAATGGAGTAAGTATATTATCATTAAATAACATCTCTTTAATAGAAATTATAAATCCAGCTATAACAAGATATATAATCAGATGCACGCCAAGCATTTGACTAAAAAATAAATCTTGAAAAACAGCACACAATATTGCCATTATTATACCTTCTTTATCAAATAATGCACAAAAAACCACAACCAATATTAAAGAAGTATTGGGCATGATTTTAAAAGGTCTAATAATTTGCAACCATGTAGATTGTAATATGAAATTTATAAATGCTATTAAAAATATATATCTAATTTTCATATTTAATACACTTATCCATCTTGACGTGCAGGAATAACCATAACCTTATCAATCTGTTTAAAATTTACAGATGGTTCAACTATAATATTAATTAATAATGAATTTTTATCATCTACAACTTCAGATATTACGCCAATGGGTATCCCCTTTGGAAAAATTCCAACTCCCGATGTTATAATTTCCTCTCCTACTTCAACTTTCGCCTTGGGGTCAAACAATTGACCTTGCACTTGATTTTCCACACTACCTGTAATAATACCATCAACACGATTTTCAAATCTTTTCATTTCAAATCCAACTTTGCTATTATTATCAATAATGGTAACTACCTTAGCCCATTTTTCACCAGATTCATAGACAATTCCAATAAGTCCATCGCTATTTATAACTGTTGAATTTTTATAAATGTTATTTTCTGTTCCCACATCTATGACAAACATATTATACCAATTACCTGTATCTTTTGCTATAACGCTGGCTGAAACATAATTTTGAGTATGTTGTCTATCTACATAATGAAGTGCAGATTTTAGTTTTTTTAATTCCAAATACATCTTTTTATCAAGAGTTAACTCCATTATTTCTTTTTTTAGTTTATCATTTTCAATATGCAATTTTTCGTTTTCTTCCTTAATATTCCAGACGTTAAGTATAGGATTTACCCTTTGTGAAATAACATTGCCAACACTTGTAAACCCTCTATAGATAGGTACTAACACATTTCCTATATAGGATTCTAATAGTGTAATTTTATTTCTTCCCCCCATAGTTGCAGACATAACTATTAAAATACAAATTCCAAGAATTATAATAATACGTCTAATCCATTTATTATTATCTTGCATATTCCACCTACTTATTACATTTTTTTGAGGACATAAAATTATGTTTTAATAAATCATAATTTTCAAATGCCAATTCCGTTCCAATTGCCACGCAATCAAGTGCGTTTTCTGAAATATAAGTGGGCATATGAGTTTCTTTAGAAATCAATTTATCTAATCCATTTAACAAGGAACCCCCTCCTGTTAAAATAATCCCTTGTTGCATAATATCAGATGATAATTCAGGAGGAGTTTTCTCAAGTACTGATTTCACACCTTCAACAATTGTATCCAAAACTTCAGATAAAGCATTTTTAATTTGCTCAGATTTTATAATTACTTGATCAGGAAGTCCAGTAAGTAAATTTCTTCCAGTTATTTCAATACTGTTTTGTTTCCCATTATTATATGCATTTCCCACTTCAATTTTAATCATTTCAGCAGTTCTATCACCAATCATTAAATTATATTCTTTTCTGATATAATGGATTATAGCTTGATCCATTTCATCTCCACCAACTCTTATAGAACTTGAAACGACTATTCCGCCAAGTGATATTACAGCTATTTCAGTAGTTCCACCACCTATATCTACAACCATACTTCCAGTAGGCTCAATTACTGGAAGTCCAGCACCAAGAGCAGATGCCATTGCCTCTGAAATAAGTATAGCCTCTTTAGCACCAGCAGATAATGTAGCCTCTACGACAGCTCTTTTTTCCACTTCAGTAACATCTGATGGTACACCGACTATCACTCTAGGAGAAAATAAAAAAAATTTACTAACTGATACTTGTTTAAAAAAATATTTCATCATTTTTTCTGTAACATTAAAATCAGCTATTACGCCATCTTTAAGTGGTCTAAGTGCAACAACACTTCCCGGAGTTCTACCAATCATATCTTTAGCTTCATTTCCTACGGCAAGAACTTCTCCTGAATTTTTTTCCATTGCAACAACTGATGGCTCTCTTAATACAATACCTCTATTTCTTATATTAACTAAAGTATTAGCAGTACCTAAGTCAATGCCTATATCTTTTCTCATAATTGCCCCTATCTTATATCATTGAAATACATTACCACTTTGACGCATACTATACCATTTACCATCACCTATAATGATATGATCTAACACAGTAATGCCAATTATCTCTCCTACAGAAATTAATCTACGAGTTAATAAAATATCTTCTTTAGATGGTTCAGGATGTCCTGATGGATGATTGTGCAAAAGCAGTATAGCGGCAGCACTTTTTTTAATTGCACTTGCAAATACTTCTCTTGGATGCACAATCGACGAATTTAAACTTCCCATTGAAATTCTACTATAAGAAAAAACTTCATGTTTTGAATTTAAAAAGCATATATGAAATTCTTCATGTGTTAGATGACGCATTCTCGGCATAAAATTCTCGGCAATATCTTCGGGTTTAGAGACTTGAAATAAAACCTCGTTACATGAAGTATATACTCTTTTCCCAAGTTCTATTGCAGCCAATATTCTACACGCTTTAGAATCACCTATTCCCTTTATTTTTTGTAATTCTTGTTGTGTATATCCGCTAAGCGAAATAATCCCATTATCGCTTTGTCCAATGATTTTATGTGCTAAATCAATAGCCGATGATTTATTAGTACCTGTTTGAATTAAAATTGATAAAAGTTCAACATTTGATAAACTTTCAACTCCATATGCCAATAATTTTTCACGCGGTCGTTCTAAACTGGGCATATCTTTTATCAAAATAGCTTGTTCTGATGTCATATTGTCTCCTTGAAATTAATTATTTTAAGTTAACTTTTTCTATTAAATGTATTAATTTAGAAACGGGAAGTCCTACGACATTGTAAAAATCGCCTTCTATTTTATCGACAAATCTCATGCCCTTGTCCTGAATACCATATCCTCCAGCTTTATCAAAAGGTTCTCCTGAACGTATATACTCATATATCAATTCATCAGATAGCTCTCTAAACCAAACCTTTGTTTTAGAATAATCAACTATTTTGATATTCTTGCTAAGATTGACAAGTGCAACCCCAGTAAAGACATTATGAACACTTCCGCTAAGCATTTTTAGCATATTATAGGCATCATTTTCATCACGAGGTTTGCCTAGTAGCTTATCTTTATAAACTATCGTGTCAGCACCAATTACTAGAGCGTTCATTTGTATTCTATGTGCTACGTCAAATGCCTTTTCATATGCAAGCGACATTACCAATGAAGGAATAGAATTAAAATTATTTATATTTTCATCAATATAGCTTTCTTCAATTTTAAATTCTATTCCCATTTTTTCTAACAAAAATTGTCGTCTAGGAGATTTTGAGGCTAAAACTAAATCCATAACTAAAATCTCCTAAAGATAAATAATGCGATTAATATCCCAATAATACCAGCGATATTAATATGCATCTGAAATCCCAAAACTATTTGTAAAACGCTTAAATCAATGGTTACAGCATCAAATCCTATGGACTTTCCATATGATAAAACTGGGATGGATTTAGAAAATACATCTCCTATAATCCCTCCTAAAACAAGAGCAACCAATAGTATCAATAAAATTGTAAGTCCTCTACTAGTTTTTCTCATATATCCTCCTACATATTATAACATATATTTCCATAAATTGGCATTATATATTTGATAAATTTTCTACCTTAAATTAAGTATATCTTCAATTTAAACAAGACAACTATACATATAAAAAATTTGTCATATATTATGTGAAAATTTAAACAATATAGATAGAATTTTTTATCAGCATATGAGATTGTTTAAACTAAATATATATGTATTTTGAGCTTAGTATAAGGTTAATATAAGGAAAAAATCCTTACAGCCATAACAATTATATCTCACCATTATTGTTTTTACAAATAATACTGCCTACTTGAATTTAAGTATTTTAAAACATTTATATAGCTTAATTGCAAAGCATTTATATTACACATCAAATTTTTAACAACAATTCTTTAATTCTTTGAAAAGCTAGTTATAGAGCTAAAAAAGCCATTAAAGGATAGAATATATAGCATATACACGTTCGTCCATCTTTATAGATAAAACTACGCTAATAAGTATATACCGTGTACAAAGACTGTATATGACTTTATAGATAAAAAGCTAATAAAAGGCATATGTAATCTCGATTTACCAATGAAAGTGCGAATGAGAAAACGAAAAGTAAAACCAGCACACCCTAAAAGAAGTAAAAAAGGATATTAAGAAATAGCATATCTAATAGACATTTCTTACTAAGTGTATTTGCCTTCCTCTATAATTTGCTCTAAAATTCCTCTTTTTTTAAATAAATTACGATGTCTGAAATGAAATAGAATGAAACTATGTAAAGTATAGAAAAAAACAAAACGCTACAAAGAGTGATCTTATAGAAAATTACGGTCGAACTTTGTCGATAGATGGTAAAATAATAAATTCATATGCTAAAGGTAAAATAAGAATAAAAAGAGAAGAAGATATAGGATATTGCTCAAATATATAATAGACTTTCATATAAACATAAACTTAAATCTTCCATAGAAAAATGGGTCAATGCAATAGCATGGAATGAATTACATCATTCAAATGAATATATCAATTATTGGGATTAGCCACCAACACGTTTTGTCCTATAAGCCTCATTTTACAACTTACCGTTATTATAAATATGAGCAATTATTGTAAGTGTTAGCAATTATTATAAATAAGCATACACAGTGGGAGAAACGTTTCAGCCTTGTCCCACTGTGATATGTGTGTTTATTTATAGGCTAATAATACGGGTACTTCATCAAATATTTCTTCACCAGAATAAAATACTATTTTTCCAATGCAGTTCCCTTCTGTAGGTCTATTTGCGGTTAAATCTTGTTTGGGTAATTTTTTTTTAGCTAACCAATTAGCATTGTACATAAATTTGTACTGGAAATTAAATCCTTTTGGAAACCATTTCAGTGATGTTTTATCCGCAAATATATACATATCTTTGGGCACATCGGTTATTTCTAAAAGGGAGGGATTGAATTTCATTCCTTTAATAGATAATACATTGATATCAAAATTGTTTATATAATCTAATAATTCAGAGGATATTACCTTTCTATCGTGAAATGAATGGCTACCTAATAGTACAGATATTATTCTATGCTTATCAAATAAGGTATGTCTTAATGTATGATAGTTTGTGCTTTTTTTACACACTTCTGAATATTTATAATGGGGATATACATATTGACCTGTCACTTGACAGTATCCTGCAAAATTAGTATATCCAGTTTTCATACCAAATACACCTTGACGCACGCCTAATAATTTATTCGTATTTCGTATATATGCATTATTGGATTTTAATTTATATTGTGCTTGAGAGGTAATTTTTATAATTTCTGGGTATTCGCTTATCAAATGATCCGCTAATTTTGCAATGCCTATGGCATTCATTACATTCTGTTCTGGCAAAGTGATTTTCTTGCATTTTTTAAAAGAATAATTCGTTAATCCTGATGCATTTTGAAAATGACCTTGTAAGTTTAAGGTATCCAGTTTATCATTCATTAAATCTGCAAAATCATCTTCGCTACCTGCTATATATTCTGCAATAGCAACGGCGGCATCATTCGATGAACATATGAGGAGTGCGTGTAATAAGTCATCGACACTTACTATCATATTTTCATGCAATTTTGCACGATATCCTTCTTTTGAAGCAGCGTTGTTACTTATCGTTACCTTATCCGAATATGTTATTTTTCCCTCTTTAATTTTATCTAATAATAAATAGGCAGTCATCAGTTTTGTTACACTAGCTAATCCGATAACATCCTCTTTATTATAGGAGATGATGACATCATCATTGTCAATATCGTAAAGAACATAGGATTTGGGAACATAACCGTGTTTATGTGATAATTTGTTGGATAATTCATCTTTATACTTATTTATATAGGAACTGCTTATATCGTTATCTTGAGCAAATGAATAGAAATCAATGGATGTAAATAATATTATGTGTATCATTAAAACAAACGAAAATATTTTGAATATTTTGGGGATGTTACGTGATAAATACAACATAGTCAACACTCCTATCTATAGTCAAAAATACTTATTAAAATATTTATTATAAAAACTTTATATAATATATGACGATTTGATATACTACCTTTACTAAATTAAAATGATTGTAAAGGGTATATTCTAGTTGAGTTTAGTATTAGATAAAATGAGGGTGATAAGTTGATGTAATATCAATTGTTAGCATTCTTAATAAAGTGAATGGCTTATAAATTATTTATTTTTCGTCTATCAAAAACTGATTTTGGAATATCCATATTAGGATATAAATTCTTTCCTGTTTTATCAATAATACTTATCTTATCATCTAGTAAAACGAGTGCTGTGGAATTGTTAAAAGGTGTAACATCGTCATATTGAGGTTCGATAATAACATTACCATTTATATCAATAAATCCATATTTTCCAGAAATTACTACATTCCAATTATTGTCATAATATTGTTTAGGATTTACATCGAATTTTTTAATAGTAAATAATCCTTCAGAAAAATCTACAATTTCATCATATTCAAAGGGAAGTATTATTTCACCGTTTGAACTAATAACGCCAAATTTTTTATTCTCATTTTGAACGATGGCTATGCTTAAATTGTCGTCAATAGTTTTAAAATGAGATCCTTTACCAGTTTTAGCATCTACATTATATGGATTTTTAATAAAAAAGGTGTTTCCTACAACATTTCCTTGTTTATCGATAAATAACCATACATCCTTATCAATAAAACGCACTACTGCCATACCGTTAACATATGGTGATGTTTCTGCATAGAAGGCGTTATTTAAGACTGTTTTGGTCGTAGGATTATAAAAACAAGATAAATTTGGCTGTATTCTAGGGGATGCACATAATAATCCCTCATGTACGGCTGGATCGGAAATGATGCCTGGATAACCACCGTTTAATTCTATTTTTTCGTTTAGATTAAAGCCACTATTTTTAGCTAAATCTTTTGTCATTGTGATAGTGGTGTCAATTTCTTTTCCATTATCACCAAAAAGTGAACGTGTGAATGATGCTTCTAGTGTAGTATCAAATGTAAAATAGCCTTCGTTAAAAGCTAAGTTGCGATATTTAGCATTTATTTCTTTGCTTAGTTCTACCGACATTTCATTTAATGAAGATATCATAAAGTGTAGGTAAGGTACTGTAAAATTATGATATTCTACTTTGCCTTGTTTTTTAATGATGTTTCCATCATTGTTTCTATTAAATGCTAAAAATGGCGTGTAATTATTATTTTTATCAATGAAGCCTAATTTACTAATTACTTGTTTTTCTGTATATTCATCTATTGTTTTAATTTTTTCTTCAAAAATGGATACGATGGCTTTGCCTTCTTTAAAGTTACAAGCTAAATCATAGTTGAAAGGGATAATGGTTTCACCTTGTTCATTGATATAGCCCCATTTTCCATTTTTTAATACCGCAGATAATCCTTCACTAAGGGGTTGTACACTGTCATATTGAGCTGTGTCATCAGCATATACGCCAACATTAATTATAGGAAAAATGATGATTATAAGAGCAAAAACACCTAAAAATACCATTAACTTTCGCATAATTAATTCTCCTAACTATCAATAAATTATACTTAAACATCACTACAAACCTAATTATATATAATATAAAACACAACTATTAAAGTTTAAATATAAACTTCAAATAACTGTGTCTCATATTTTTATTTTTCTATTTTTTATTTATTAATTTAATTTTTTACTGGGTGATGCAGTTTCTAAGTTATCTTGTTTAAGTTCAGCAGATTCGCTACTATCAACTTTTACTTTCACATCCTCTTTAGCGGGTTTTGCCTTTTTCTTAGGCTTCTTTAACGCCCTCTTCATTTTAACTCTAGCATTATCTTCCTCCTGCCAAATAGCACCTGTTGGACATTTTTTAACGCATATGCCACAATTAGTACATTTGTCATAGTCAATAATCGCTTTATTATCTATAACGTGAATGGCATCAAATGGACACGCTCTTTCACACATACCACAGGCTATACACGATACGGAACAATTCTTTTTAACATGACCTCCACGCTCTGTATTATTACAGTCCACAATTACAAATTGAGAATAAGGAACAAGTGAAATAACATTTTTAGGACAGGCTACAACACATTTATTACAAGCGGTACATTTTTCTTCATCTACCACTGCAACTCCATGCTCATTTACATGAATTGCATCAAACGGACACACTCTTTCACAAGTTCCAAGCCCCATACATCCATATGCACAAGTTTTAGGTCCACCCGCAAGTTGAGTAGCTGCAACACAATCAGTTATACCATTGTATTCATATTTATCCTTACAATTTTCTTTTGTACCAGCACATAAAACACGTGCTATCATTTTATTTCCAGTATCAGCTTCCATGCCCATAATTTGAGCAACCGCAGCAGTACAATCAGCTCCACCAACAGGACAACCATTTACAGGAGCTTCTCCCGCAACTACGCCATTGGCAAAACCTCCACATCCCGGATAACCACAACCACCACAATTTGCTCCAGGTAACACATCGAGTATTTGAGTTACTCTTGGATCAACTTCTACTGCAAATTTTTGAGATGCAAATGCAAGTCCAGCACCAAATAGAAGTCCCATGCCACCAAGACTCACACCTGATAATATAATACTATTTATATCCATGATGACCTCCTATACCAAACCTTGGAATCCCAAAAATGCAATAGCCATTAAACTCGCAGTTATAAGTGCGATTGGAAAGCCTTGAAATGGTCTTGGAACATCTGATAGTTCCAATTTTTCACGAATACCCGCAAATAATACTATCGCAAGTGAAAATCCAATTGCCGCAGCTATTGAATGAACAATTGTTTGAATTAAACCAAATTTATACTGAATATTTAAAAGTGCAAGACCTAAAACCGCACAGTTTGTTGTAATAAGTGGCAAAAATACACCAAGTGCTGAGTAAAGTGTTGGACTTATCTTTTGAAGTACGATTTCAACAAACTGAACCAAAGATGCTATTACTAATATAAATGCAATTGTCTGTAAAAATTCTAAATGAAGTGGCACAAGAAGTAAATTCCATATGCCATATGTTATAACACCTGCAAGAGTCATAACAAATGTAACTGCCATACCCATTCCAAATGCCGTTTCAACTTGCTTTGAAACCCCTAAAAATGGGCATATACCAAGAAAACGTGAGAGTACGAAGTTATTGACAAATACGGCACTAACAATTAATATCAAGAGTTCTTTCATCTCTACGCCTCCTTCTCACTAGATTTTTCAGTTGAGCCAACATTTTCTTGTACAACTTTTTCATCTGAGTTATTTTCGTTTTTTTGTTCTTTAACTGATTCTTCATTAGTTTTAGGTTCAGAATTTTCTGCTGATTCTGTTTTACTTTCAGATTTATTTTCATCTTGAGCCTCAGATTGAGTTTCTACATTAGATTGAGCTTCCGCCTCTGCCTTAGCCTTTTCTTCCGCCTCTTTCTTTTTCTTTTCAGCCTCTTTTTTCTTCTTAGCTTCTTCTCTTAATCTTTGTTTTTCAGCCTTTTCAGCTTCTTTTTTCCTCTGTTCTTCTATTCTTATACGACGTTCTTCGTCTTCTATTGCCTTTTGTTTTTTCTCTGCTCGTTCTTTAGTAGTTATTTGATATACATTAATACCAGCTAGTAATAATCCCAATGCAAAGAACGCACCTGGAGGAAGTATCATTATAAGAGCAGGTTCAAATGTACTTGGGAAAAGCATATGTCCAAATATAGACCCCGCCCCAAATATTTCTCTAACAGAACCTAATATTGTAAGAGCAAGTGTAAACCCAAGTCCCATACCAATACCATCTAATGCCGAAGCAAGCACTCCATTTTTAAATGCAAATGCCTCTGCTCGTGCAAGAATTAGACAGTTAACAACTATCAATGGAATAAAAAGACCCAGCGAAGCAAATAATGCTGGCAAAAATCCTTCCATTACCATTCCTACAACTGTAACGAATGTTGCGATTACTACGATAAATGCAGGAATACGAATTTTAGATGGGATAATGCTACGCATTAGTGATATGGCAATATTTGCTAGAACTAAAACTGCCGTCGTAGCAAGTCCCATACCCATTCCATTCTCCGCAGATGTTGTAACCGCAAGAGTTGGACACATTCCAAGCATTTGATAAAAAACTGGATTTTCTTTAACTAATCCATTTGTAAGAGTTTTAATATTCATTATTTCGCCTCCTGACTTTGCAAGGCTTCAAATACATCTGCAGCCGTATTAACACCACGAGTAACTGCACTTGATGTTATAGTTGCACCAGATATTGATAAAATGTCATTTCCACTAGGAGATGCCTTAACAACTTGTAATTTATCAGGAGCGTATAATCCATTATACTGCTCGTAAAATTCTGGTAATTCCGCCTTAGCACCGAGTCCAGGGGTTTCCTGATGTCCTGGAGCAAGACGAACACCTCCAATGGTTCCGTCGGCATTTATACCGCTTGTAATTTTAATTGGTCCACCATAACCACTAGGTGTGGTAGTTATAACATATCCAACAATTTCATCACCATCATAACCAGTATATACTTCAAGAACTGGCTCCAATGCTTGCGAACTGGCTATCAATGTCATATTTAATTTTTTAAATTTTTCATCATCTAATTTTTCAAATTTAGTAGCACTCGGTAAAGTAGCTTTTCTATCCCTTTCAGCTGCCAATGCACGTTGCTCTAAAATCTTATCAATTGTTACAGAATTTGTAAATGCTAAAAGAGCAGCTGAAATCGCAGATATTGCAAGTAATATAAGCCCTAATTTCACAATTTCTTTTATATCTAATTTCATCTTTTCGCCCTCCCAAACACACGTGGCATTGTGTATTTTTCAATTAATGGCGATGCCACATTCATAAGGAGAATCGAATACGAAACCCCCTCTGGATAACCACCAAAAAATCGAATAAGAGTTGTAATAAGTCCACAGCCAAATGCAAACACCATTTGTCCAAGAGGATTTATAGGCGTCGATGCGTAGTCAGTTGCCATAAAGAATGCACCTAGCATCAAACCGCCAGCAAAAACATGATATATTGTCAAGGAAATATTAAATCCACTAAAAATAAGCGTTAAGATAGCGACTGTACCGATATAAACAGTTGGAATCCGCCATGTTATAACACCTCTATATAATAAATAAATACCGCCGAGTATCAAAAGTATAGCTGACACCTCTCCTAGACATCCAGCTACATTGCCCATACAGACATCAAATAAACTTGGGAGTCTATCCATTCCCTCAAGTGCATATGCAGCATTCATATCAAAAGCCGTTTTTTCCTTTAAAATTCCGAGTGGTGTGGCAGTAGAAACCGCATCAGCACCAACTGATGGAAGATTTGGAGCCACCCAAGCAGTCATTCTAACAGGCCATGAAGCCATTAAAAATGCACGAGCAGCCAAAGCAGGATTCATAAAATTATGACCTAAACCTCCAAAGGCTTGTTTAACAACGGCAATTGCAAACACACTACCTATAACTGGTAGCCACCATGGAGCAGATGCAGGAATATTCATCACGAGGAGTAATCCAGTAATCGCAGCAGACCAATCTAAAATCGTAACAGGAACACCTCTAAGCTTTTGAATACCAGCCTCTGTAAGCATAGCAGTAGCAATTGAAATAATAACTAAAATCAATGCGTGCATTCCAAATTTCCAAACACCGTATAAAGTAGCTGGTGCAAGTGCTATAAGCACATCCCTCATAATTATATCCACACGTTCATTTGAACGAATATGCGGAGATGATGACATAAATAATTTTTGTTCCATTGATCTAATTCCCCTTCCTTCGTGCAGCTAAAACACTCTTCTTCCCAACACGAATGGAATGAAGCAATGGACGTTTAGATGGGCATACAAAAGAACATGAACCACACTCAATACAATCCATAACGCCTATTTTTTCAGCTGATTCATATCTATCCTTTAATATATATGCACTTAAAGTAACTGGTTGCAAAAATGCTGGACATATATTTACGCATTTGCCACACTGTATACAATTAAGTGGTTTAGGAATACTGCTCTGTTCTGGAGGAAATACCAATATTCCAGATGTGGTTTTAGTAGATGGTATCTCATCAGTATGACTTGACATTCCCATCATTGGGCCTCCAAGAATAATTTTTCCAGGCTCGCCAACATAACCCCCACATTGTTCTATGATTTCAGATAAAGATGTGCCAACTTTGATAAGAAGATTATCAGGTTCTGTTATTCCTGCACCTGTAATCGTACATATTCTCTCAATAAGTGGCATTCCAAGTTGAATTGCATCAGCAGTTGCCGCAGCAGTTCCAACATTATTAACTACTACTCCTGCATCCATTGGAAGTCCGCCAGATGGGACTTCACGCTTCATACAGGCGTAAATAAGTTGTTTTTCAGCACCTTGCGGATATTTTGTACGAAGCCCCACAACATGAATATTAGGTTCGTCCTTAGCCGCTTTTTTCATAGCCGCAATAGCATCGGGTTTGTTATCTTCAATCCCAATATAACCTAAATCCACTGATACCGCTTTCATAAGTGCTTTTAAACCATATACTACCTTTTCTGGCAATTCCAACATAAGTCGATGATCCGCAGTAAGATATGGCTCACATTCTGCACCATTTAATATAACAGCATCAATTTTCTTTTCAGGTGGTGGAGATAACTTAACATGAGTAGGAAAACCTGCTCCACCCATGCCGACAATACCAGCATCCCGAATAATATCAATAATTTCTTTTGGAGTTAAAGTTTCAACATCTCCCTTCGGTTGAATAGACTCATGGAGAGTATTTTCCCCATCAGACTTGATAACAACACACGTCTCAACTCCTCCAAGCACCTCAAATTCTTTTATTTGCTTTACCACACCAGATACACTACTATGGACAGGTGAACAAACAAAAGAGGAGGCCTCACCAATTACTTGCCCAACTTTTACGGTATCACCCTTTTTAACACAGGGATCACACGGAGCCCCAATATGTTGTCTTAAAGGAATCGTTACCGTCTTGGGTTCCAGAGCTTTCCGAATAGGTTTATTTTCGGAGGCTCTTTTAGAATGTGGAGGATGGATTCCGCCCACAAAAGATAATAAGCCCATATATACCGCTCCTTCTACAATGCGTTTGCTAAAAATCATAATATAAATGCAAATAATATTAATATACAATATTAATAAATAACTAATATTTATCAATATTATTTTTTATAAACACTATAATCCCAGCTTACCCTCTCTAAACTATTGTACTATATTATAATAACATATTACAGGTATTTTTATTGTTAAATATTTGACAAATTTATATAAAGGACAAATATTATTTAAATTATGACATAAAATACTTAATATAACAAATCAATAAATTCCTCACTTTTTAAGTTGATGTAGTATCATATTTTCATCTCTAAAAAATTTTTACACTGACTAATGTAAATAATTTATAATATTATAGTAGATAAATTTACACTAAATATAACAATACAAAATATTTAAAGCAAATGGAGGCTCTATGAAAAAACTGCTCATGATTTCTACTGGTGGAACAATTGCTTCATCAAAAGGAGAAAATGGTCTACAACCTGAATATGAAGTTGATGAACTAATTAAGTTTATACCCAATTTA